>Ga0207129_1011_pt1 | contig 41424 bp, 44 predicted proteins | sample Alteio_BWMinHeat_15_FD_153517 | JGI IMG/M metagenome (GOLD analysis project Ga0207129, IMG submission 153517) | Enriched cells from forest soil in Barre Woods Harvard Forest LTER site, Petersham, Massachusetts, United States -... | ecosystem: Environmental > Terrestrial > Soil > Temperate forest >... | reverse complement strand
CCCGCCGCTTTCTCCCAGGTGATGGACGGTGGCGACATTGGGATGGTGGACGCTGGCCGCGGCCCGGGCTTCTCGAAGAAAACGGCTCCGGGCAGATTCGTTACCGAGGAGTTGCCTATTGATGATCTTGAGAGCCACAGGGCACCCGAGGTGGGTATCAATCGCTTTATAGGTAACTCCCATGCCGCCATGCCCGAGCTCGAATGGCCTTCCGTCTTGGTTTCTAAGAACGTGGTAATGCTCGAAACGAAGTTCGGAAGAGGTATCCGCCGCCGCTTCGCTATGGCGCGACAAGTCCGAGACTGAATCACTTTGGGTTTCGACGGCGCCGCGCAAGGCGCAGACTGGGCAATAGCGGCTATCGTCCACCAACAGCGTACCACACACCGAGCAGGCTCGTTTGGCCGGGGTTGTCGCCACCGTATGCTCCTCGCGACTAGGATCTTACTCGATTTGGCCCACAATGGCTCGGAGAAAATCGCTCGTGGTCGGCGGGTCGCGAGGGGGCGTTGCCCTGATCGCTTGCAACCCAATGGAATCTATCAAAAGGTCGTAAGGACTAGCACCCAACGCTTCCACCGAAAACTAGTCGTCTGCTGGTCCGGTGGCGTGGTTTTTCCGGGGACTCTTGAGAGATTCTGCAGGACGTTGTTTGGCACAAATCTCAACGTGGGAAATAGACCATGAAAATTTGGTTAGTAATTACCTTTGCGGGGTTGGTCACAGGTCTTGGCTTTCCGACCCTTGCCCGATCGGAAACATCAACGCACAGCGAGAGCAGTCCTGAACCAACGTCTACACCTACGCTCGAGGGCTACGACACCCAAATACTACGCGATCGACACGTTATCTTCCGGCTCTTAGCACCCCAGGCCAACGACGTGAAGGTACTTATGGGCGTTACAAGTAGTGTTAACGAATCACAAGGGACCAAGACCGGTCAGATGAAAAAGAACACAAACGGTTTCTGGACTGTGACGTTGGGTCCTTTCGAGCCGAATCTTTACGAGTACCAGTTCAGAGTCGATGGATGTACAATTGCCGATCCCGGCAATGGCATGCCCAAGCCACAGCGGCACGTCAATACGAGCCTCCTCTTGATTCCCGGTGCGTCGGCTGACTTCCTGGACACACAAAACGGCGCGCATGGAACCGTCCGCGATGAGACGTATTATTCGACTGCGCTTAGTCAAAACCGGCAACTGTTGGTCTATACCCCGCCGACTTATAACAGTTCAAGCGCTCCCTTGCCTGTCCTATATCTTTATCAGGGTGCTTTTGATACGCGCTACTCGTGGGTCATCGAAGGCAGGTTACCGCAAATCCTGGACAATTTGCTTGCCCAGAAAGAAGCCGTCCCGATGATCGTGGTAGTTTCCGACGCGCACGCCCTGCCCATTGAAACGACGCCGATGACCAACCCAGACTTTTGGGCTAATTTCTCTCAGTACTGGGAGGGAAACCAGACAGCGGCTGACGAGGAGCTTTTTAACGACATCATCCCCTTTATCCAGAGCCATTATAGGATCAGCAATCAGGCTCGGGAGCGGGCCATTGCGGGTTTATCAATGGGCGCGCTTCAAGCCATCGCCAGTGGTATCGGACACCTCGGCTACTTTTCTTGGATTGGTGCGTTCAGTCCGGTGCCTCCCTCGGTTTTGGGCGATAAGCTCAACACCGCGTTGAAGAAGCCGAATAAGATTAATGAAAGTCTTCGCCTGTTCGAGATCGTGACCGGAGATAACGATTCAATGACTGGACCGATGACAAAGCAGCTTGATGGCCAGCTAACTACGCTGAACATCCAACATGTTTATACCGTCATGCCAGGAACCCATAGCATGTTTGTGTGGCGGCCCGCGCTCTGTAATTTTCTACAAAAAATCTTCAAGCATTGAATCGGTGCCATCGTTCTGCACTGTCCAATAGAGAAGAACCTTTGACCTCTTCTTTAAACCATGCGGCGAGTTGGTCGAGGTATTCCCCCTTCGTTAGCTCAGGGTCCATCAGACAATGTAGGCAGCACCAGTTTTTCTTTCGATGCTTTTCAAGCACTCGGCGAGCGCCTTGCCTATGAAGGAAACGCAGTACTCCAACACTCCACCTCTCTATCACTCCAGCTGCCGGATCACGATCATTTCCGGCGGACAGACCGGCGCGGACCGGGCTGCGCTGGATTGGGCGCTCGACCGCAACGTCGAATGCGGGGGATGGCGCCCTAAGGGCCGGAAGGCCGAGGACGGGCCGATTGATCCGAGTATCCGCTAAAAGAAACGCCTTCGGCTTCCTACCTTCAGCGGACCGAATGGAACGTGCGAGATAGTGACGCTACCGTTTTGTTTTCGATCGAACCAACTTTGCCGGCGGTTCGAAGAAGACACTGGCGTTCGCTCGAGAGCACAACAGCCCCTGGCTGCATCTTTGGGGAACAAGAGGGCGAGGCGGCTGGATTTCCTTGAGACTCCAGCGTAAAGTACATAAAGCGATGAAACGGAAACGGCTAAGAGTTCTCGTGCTTGATCCCAAGGACCTAGAGAGGCGCTGCGCTGCGGCAAAGATTACCGGCCGGCAGTTTCTTTCGACGCTTGATCCTGAAGAGGCGCAAGCGCTCGCACCTGTGTTTCCGAAAGGATGCGCCGTGAAGACAACCGACCTGATCGGTCTGCTCGAGAGCGAGTTGGAAGAGATCAAACCTTGTGGAGTGGTCCGTATCTGATCTGTCGCCTGTTTTAGGCGTGATTGGCAAGCTGGACTGCGTTGTCATCGGCGGTCAGGCTGTTAACATTTGGTGCGAGCATTACGCGCGAGGGGACTATGTACCAGCCGCGCAATGGGACGAATTGAAGCCATTTACCAGCCTTGATCTTGATGTCTTGGGAAGTTCCGTGGAAGCTGAAGAGGCCGGAGCTGAGTTACACGCTAGTCGGGTTGAAATCGCAGATCCGTTCGGCAAATCGGACAGTCCGATCTGCGGATTTGTGGAGGCGGCCGTGGGAGGAAGAGAGCTCGGTATTCATTTTCTGCACAGAATCGCTGGTGTCGGCCGGGATGAGGTGGAACGCACCGCGGTTTTAATTGAGGCGGGAGGGAGCAATGTTCGTGTGATGCATCCGCTTCTTTGTCTTGAAGGCCGGGTGGAAATGTTGCTTCGCCGTATTGGTGAGGCCGGACACCAGGACCAATTGCATCTCAGGCGCGGCATCTTAGTCGTTCGCGCGCTTTTGGCTGAGCAGCTCGCAAGAGAAGGAGCAAAAAGATTTCTGAGCGGCGTCGAAAGAGTATTCCGGCTCGCCAGAAGCTACGACGGTCTGTTATTGGCGCAGAAATGCGGAGTTAAATTGGAAGAGGCGATTCCGATAGAGGCGGCACGAGCTCATTCTGACGACGGATTAGCGCGTTTTTGTGACAAACGCTGGCCGCAGATGCTGGATATTCTCGAATCCAAGAGAGCAAGGCTTGCGGCTGTAGTCGAGCGGACGATTGATCGGGCCGGTCGAATACCGGCGCCGGGTCGGGCCCGTAAGAGCGGATCGCGAGAACGTCCCGGTCCGGGCCGTTGAATGCGGAATGCCTGGATCGTCGACCGCGGTGCTTGAAAGGTCTTCGGCGCCTTACGCTGAGTTAATCCGTGGGCTTGAGGGTGTGTAGAATTGAGCGATAAGTGCGACTCTGGCTCGGTTTGAAGCTTGAGACTTGTGTGGAGTGAAAAGCTTTCCGAAAATCGTTTCCGGCGGCCAAACCGGCGCAGATCGTGCCGCCCTGGATTGGGCATTGACCCACGGAGTAGAGTGTGGCGGATGGTGCCCAAAAGGCTGCAAAGCCGAAGATGGTCCGATTGATCCGAAGTATCCGCTGAAAGAAACGCCTTCTGAATGCATTCAAAGGCCCGAATGGAATGTGCGTGATAGTGACGCTACCATTTTATTTTCAATCGAGCCGACGTTAACCGGCGGATCACAACGGACGATGGAGTTTGCGCGGAAGCACGGCAAACCGCACCTGCATCTCTGCGCCGGAAACGATACGTCTGCGGAGAAGCTCAGGGCTTTCTTTGAGTACCACGATGTGAAGGTGCTGAATGTGGCCGGGCCACGGGCAGCACAGAGCCAAAGGTTGGTCAGTTTGTGATGGCGCTGTTGGATGAGATTCTTGGTGTCCTGGACTAACGGCGCTTCGTGCTGAGGCGCAAAAATTTAAAAGTCAGAGGAGTCACAATCGGAACCGTTGCCAGGAGTGCCCCGTTCTCATCTTGTTCTCTTGACGATTAGCGCTTTATCTTAGTAGGCTCTTCTGTTGGATCGCCGGTCTTAGTCCCTAATGACCTCAAGCGTTGCGCAAAATCCTAAACAGGTGGTGCCAGCGTCGCCGTTGAAGAAGCCTGTCTTCTACGCAATAGCAATCTTGCTCATCGGTCATTTCGTCCTCATCATTTTGACCTTTCGCGACTACGGGATGTGCTGGGATCAGCCCGGCCTGCATAGGTATGGGCAGGCGGTCGTACGATTCTACACGAGCTTTGGGCACGATACATTGGTGCGACATGACGATCTGAAGCTCTATGGAGGCCTTTTTGAGATTGCAACTAACGCTGTTCAGAGCCAAACGCATTTGGGCTGGCTCGAGGCACGCACTCTCAGTGGTGCTCTTTTTGGATTACTCGGTATTTGGACTGCGTTCCGCCTCGGCGCGTTGGCGTTCGGACCAATTGTTGGACTTACAGCCGCCCTTTTCCTTGCCTTAACGCCAACATACTACGGGCACGAATTTATAAACCCTAAAGATATCCCTTTTGCCGCGTTGTACCTCCTAAGCGTTCGCTACATTTTGCAGATTAGTCTCGATTTTCCCGACTTGCTCTGGAGTACCACTTTTAAGGCAGGCTTGGCGATCGGGGCGACTCTTGGTATCCGGGCCGGTGGGCTCATTCTGTTTCCTTTTCTGGTGGGCGGTCTCGGCCTTTCCTTGCTGTTGAATATAAAGGCAAAACAACGTGGGATTCTTGCTTGGAAGCTTTTGACGAAGGGACTGCCCCATTCAGTCGCGATCTTAATACTTGCTTGGTTGATTATGCTTCTTTCTTGGCCATTTGCGTGGAAAGCGCACTATGGAATCCCCTTTTTCAGAGCCCCATTCGTAGCGTTGGCAGAATTTTCAAACTACCCGTGGAATGGCACGGTATTTTTTGAGGGAAACATGATTCGTTGGAACGAATTACCCCGGACTTACCTGATAACTCTATTCGCGAATTGTCTCCCAGAATTTATTTTAGCGGGTTGGGTGCTGGGCCTGGTGGCGCTTCTGAAGCTTTGTTTTCTGCGGCACAAAGTGTCGAACGCCGAAACTCTTTCGGCGATTATGCTCCTGATCGCGGGCGCAGCTCCAATTGTAGTCATAATAGTCGAACATGCGCCTCTCTACGACAATTTTAGACATGTTCTATTTGCTTTGTTACCGCTTATTGTCTTGGCAGCGGCAGGGGTTTGGACGTTTCTGAAATTCTTTCAAAATGAAACAGTCCGGCTAATCTGTATCGTCGCGTACACCTTAGGAATGGTGACTACCATTGCGGATATGTGGGCGCTGCATCCTTACGAATACACTTACTTTAACCGTCTGATCGCTGGTGGCATGGAACAAGCAAATCAGCGATTTGAGATGGAATACTGGGGAACTGCCTTCCGTGAGGCAGCCATTTGGCTTAAGGAATATTATAGACCACCTGGCGTGTTGGAGATCGTATACGATACCAACGCGCTACGAGAGATGACCGACTATTTCATGGAACAGGCGCCGCCCGAAGGAGTGAAGTTTCATCATCCGGTCGACGGCGAGAAAGTTAAGGTTTACTTGTTGTTTCGTCGTGGAAACCAACTGACCGAGCCGGGATTCGGGCATATCGTGCATACGATAAAGCGAGAAGGGGTACCTTTTCTGGATATCGTGGAAATGTGACTGGGGAGATGCTCTAGTACTAGCCGCGGAACGCGAACGCGAGATTTCTACCAAGTCCTGGCCGCGAAGTGAGGGAGTCGAAGAGATATAAGGGAGCTCAAGGGTAAAATACGGCTCGTGGCGAAGGCGTGGCGCCGCCACATGCAAAAAAGGGGTCAGGAAATCACGCCTCCTTCTTTGAAACTGAAATAGCTACTACGTCCCGGAGCCGGTGTACCGATGATCACGTGATCCACCAAATTGAGCTGCAAAATCCTGCTGGCCTCAAGAATTCTCCGGGTGAGCCGCATATCGGCTTCGGAAGGGGAAGGATCGCCGGAGGGATGATTGTGCACCATAATGAAGGAGTAAGCGGAGTGGACAATGGCGGGCTTAAACACTTCCCGAGGATGTGCCAGAGACTCATTGACACTGCCTTGGCTGACCGTGCAGACCTTGATTAAATGCTGCTTCGCGTTCAGAAGAACAACCCGAAGGTACTCGCGGTCGAGAAAGCGCATTGCAGAACAGAGATTGGCGATCGCAAGCGGGCTGTCGATGGTGAGCGATTGACGCTCCTCCCGCAGTGCGACGGCACCCATGCGAAGGGAGCTAACCAGGCGTATGGCTTTAGATCGTGAAACGAAGGGTGCAAGCTCTTCAACGGACGCGCGAGCTAACACGGTGAGCGAACCGAAATGACTTAAGAGCGCGTCCGCCTGTTTCTGAGAACCGAGGATCAGCCCAAGATGTTCTGCGGAGTCCAACGCTTCCGAACCATAGGTAACAAGCCGTTCCTGGACCGAGGAACAGTGAGACGAGGGGGCAAGAGGGGTATCATTTTGGAGTTCGTCCAGTTTGCTGACGAACTAAAAAATATGCTGTTGCATAGTTTTCGTTTGGAAGCGAAGGCACCGCCCTGAGCGCCGGCGATAAAAGCATCGGGGTGCAAGAGCCGCGGAGCTTGGCGCTAGACGGGTCCGAGATATAATTGGCAAGGAGTCCGCCGTGGCCGAAAGGATGCCGGTTATGCCGCAGACGGTACTCTTGCGGCCCGATGGTTCGCTGGCTTCTGGAAAGTAGGTCCGCGCTAGCGGGTCAAAATGCAGGAGTGGTGTTAGTCGAAGGTGGGTTCATCCTAGGAGAAACGGGAAGGAGAGATCCGCCTTTGGCGGGAGCTCGGCGGGGAGAAAGGATTTCTTGCCGGGTTTCAGCAGCAAAAGAGGTTCGGCGCTTGACGCGAAGGCCTCGAAGGGAAAGTGATGGTGTGCCGCCGAAACGTTTACTGCCTCGGACGTCCAATTCTATCGAGGGCTACGATTCAATCGTCTCAGAGCTCATCGATCTCGTTGAGAGCGCTCGGCGCATTTCAGCCCGGGCGGTCAATTCGATAATGAACGCGACTTACTGAGAGATAGGCCGTGGAATCGTTGAGTCTGAGCAACGGGCAAAAGGCGCGGCGTACGGTGGAGCGCTCTTAAAGAACCTTGCATTCGACCTTACGGCCAAGTTTGGCAGAGGGTTTGGGTTAGCAAATTTAAAGAACATCCGGAAGTTCTACCTCATATGGCCTCAACGGGACTCAATTGGCCAGACACTGTCTGGCCTTTCCAAATTTGGCGTCGACCTCCGGCACCCGAACGCGTTCGGCCAGAAACCTTTCCAGTAGATAGTCTTAAGCGGTTTGCATTTTCTTTCGTCTGATTATGTCCTTTGCTAAAGACACGACAGGTGAGCCCAAAGTTTCAAGGCAGCTACTTCAACGCCGCCAGCCAAACGGAGGCCCCGACAACCCTCCAAGGGTCAGCGTTCAACCACAACATCCCCTGCGCAGCGGCCGGTTGGTCTGAAGACGCGGGGTTGCCCATAACACTGCTTTCAAAATTTGGATTATGCACGATGTCTCGTGTTGATCGATATCAAAGCATTTCTACCCAAACGGCCTGACTCTCATCGGGCCTCTTCAAACCTGCCGTCTGACGCCAGCTTCAATTCGCAAGCCGCAACATTCTCCAGATCGAGCAAATTCTGAAAGCAGGATGACGATCGGTCGCGCCAGCCGTATTGTTTTGGCATGACCTCCTCCCCAGTTCTTTCCCTTCATCGCTATTTTGTGGTGGCATCTCGGATGCAGCACCATTTTGATTCTAACTTGGTTCCCTTTGAAGACACACAGTCTGCGACCAAAGAAGACCCGAATTGCGCGGTGCTCGAGCTGTTTGCCGGGCCTCGCGGTAACTTCATGTACTATTGGTATGGAAGCCTTTATGTTGTAGTAGAAGGTTTTCAAAACTTGCATCTAAACGATCCAACTATCGGTGCGCTCGTTCAGTCTCCCAATGCGAACGCTCTCCGCCGTTGCCGCAACGGAGTGTTTCATTTCAGGCCTTCCTACCTTTCCGCGAGATCTCTCAAGCTGATAAGCGCGCCTGACTTCGTCGGATGGGTGCGTGAGTTGATGGCTGCTTTTCGCGACTACTTCGATCGTGAAATCAAATTAGCGAAATAGCCCAGAGAGGACGTCTGGACGCCTTAGATAGACTATGGTAAGCGAGTGACGGCAGAAGAAGGTCTCGTGTAACTAGCCACCACGGTGATATGGACCACTAGCTTGAAAATTGGCGGTCATCACGGCAAAGAAACTTTTGCCATTTTTATGCCGCATCTGCGAACGCCTCATCCGAGGAGACTCGGCACTCCGTGCGGCATAAAACTGGATACGGCATAGCACCGGAGGGGTGATTATGAACCATGATAAACGAATAGGCAGAATGCGTAATCACTGGCTTAAAAATTTCGCGAGGGTGGGCAATCGAGCGAGTCGGATTCAGGGACATCCGGACAGCGCTCCTTCGACTAACCGGACTTAGGAATTTACCACTATTTGACTAGCGAAGAAGGGAGCATTCCTTCACCACTGAGGCTTAGGAAATGCTAAATGAACCTTAACTTCTACAGATCCAAGAACATCCCGGTCTGTTAACAGTACCGCAGTTCCCCGGGCGTCGGAGCCTGTCCAGGCGTCATACCCCGTGCCGGAAGTATGCACAAGATCGCGCAACATTACGTCAAGCCGCCCGCGCAAATCATTGTATCTTGGACTTTTGTCGGAGGAGTCTTTAAAGTATAAGTGGTAGTTATAAGCAGGTTGATTAGCATTGCTGTAATAGACTTCCTCAAGTTGTGCTGCATAGGCACCGGCGAAAATAAATGCTCCTTCGTAGATCTTTCTTGAGCGAAAAAGCGGGTACGGACCAGTAGCGTTCTCTGTCTTGGTTAAGTTGCCGCGCAATTCCCGAAAACCGGAACTACCGGCTTGAAGCACATGCTGCATCCCATCTTCAAAAGGATCTTTGGCGGGCGGCGGCGGAACTGGAGTTGCACTCGACGATGCCAGCGGTGTCGATTGGGGAGTTGAAGCAGGCGGCGCGCTCGGTGTGCTTAAAATTGTCGGTGTGGCCAGCGCAATGGGATCAGGAGCGACAGTCGGCGTGTTCTGCAGCGTGGGCATTGACGCTGTTGCCGGCGGCTGCCGATGGCCTTGGGAAAGCAAGTAAACCCCACCACCGAGTATACCTGCCACCATGCCTAGGGCTAAGCTACGTTGAGCGAGTTTGGCAACAAACTTCTTTGGTTTCTCGTGAGCGTCCGCCGACGCCTGACCCTGGTTATGATCGGTTGGGTGTTCCTCTTCAGGCATATCAAAATCTAGCCGTTTTTATCTCGCCCAGCCGGTGCTGCTGCAAACGCGCAGTCTACGGCCGCTCTAAAACAACATCCTTAGGATCCTTATCGTCTCGCCGGCCGAGGAACGTCGTCTGGCGGAGCTGTTCATCGGCCGTCATTTTAGCGTAGGCTACTTTGCAGACGAGCTTGGGTCCGATCCATTGGACGTTCTCTTTCACCTTCGGCGGGTTTTCGAACGGCGGCTTATCCGTGAAAAGCGGCATCCTTTCGATCTGGAGGATAGCGACAAGCTCTGTAAGCGTAGTCGCAGGCCAACCGTTCTCGCGGTAGATTTGTCCGCGAGCGCTGAATTTTCGGGAATAAGGTCGAGTTCGTTTGGTCATTTATCAGTGGAGAAGTCGCTTGGAGAAGGCCTACCCAAGCAACCTTAACTTGAGCTTTCATTGCGGGAACCCCTCCATGAACAACATAATTCTTCCCGGTTCTTCGAGTCCTCCAAAGCCTTTGCTACTGAATGAATCGTATTCTGGAATTCAACAAAGGAGATGTATTTCCATGAAAAGACTGACTGCCTTAACCGTACTGGCTCTGGCGTCGCAAGCAACGGTCTGCTTTGCCGGGCCACCTCCGTCGAAGGAAGTGGTTGCACCACCACTCCCACCGCCGGTTTCGTTCTTCCGAGGGAATGAATTCGATATCGGAATCTTCGGGACATATGTAACCGGGACGAACGGAGGGCTAACAAGGGCAACCAACTTTGCCGACGGAGACGTCGCCACCCTTTCTAGCGGCGGCAGCCCGCACGGTTGGGGAGGAGGCATGGATTTCACCTATTACCTCCCTTGGAAATGGGTAGGTTTCCGGTTTCAAGGTGCGGGAGTGGAGCTCTCCAGCTCCACTTTGACAGGAACTATCACCGGTCCCAACGACTCTTTCCGTTTCAGTAGATCTCGCTCATTTAGTGCGGGGGCGGGGATACTGACAGGAGACATCGTCCTGCGACTCCCATTAGATGACTTCTGGCCAGGTGTTCATTTGGCGCCATACGCATTTGGCGGCGGCGGCGGTGTTTTCACGGGCGCGGGAGGAAATACGATACACACACGCTTTCCGGAGCTAAATCGAGAGTTCAATAATGCTTCTGCGAACGTAGATAACGATAGCGGGCTCGGGCACGTCGGGGGCGGGTTCGAGTATCGGTTTACTCCGCATATCGGCATCTTTGGCGAGGCGAGCTATAACTGGGTCGGTGGCGGCCAGCATAATTTCAATTCCTCAGTAAAGAACTTTGTACAGACCAATTTCGGTTTCAGATTTGCCTTCTAAGCGAGACATTCCCTGGCGATTTCCTCGTCTCTTATAATACCGGTTTCTCGGTATGCCTGGCGACCGAGGATGTCGCGCAAACCTGAAAGGACTAAAGATGACACAACAATCAGCTTGGCGATTTTGCGAGAAATGCGAAGCGATGTTTTTTGACGGTTTCTCGAGTAAGGGGGTCTATCCGGCAGGCGAGGGCCACGAATCAGCTGGCTTTAAGGAGTTTGCCATGAAGCACGATGGTGAACGCCATAGCGGCAGGCTGCAGCGCCAACTCTTGATTATCGCCACGACCGCGGCTCTGATCTGGCCTGCCGCGGCCTTCGGCGCCGACTTTGTTCAGACCAATCTGGTTTCGGACATTGGGGGACTGGCCGCAATTACCGATCCTAACCTGAAGAATCCGTGGGGCTTTTCCCACAGCCCAACAAGCCCCTTCTGGGTTTCGAATCAAGTAACCAATACGGCCACTCTCTACGCGGTCACGGGCCAGACGACTGTTGTCAGGGTGCCGCTCGTCGTCGCCATACCCACAACGGCATCAGGGCCACAGGGACCGACCGGCCAAGTCAACAATACCAACAGCTCGTCCTTCCCGGTGAACAATGGCGGAGACGGCGGCTCGGCGTTTTTCATATTCGCCAATTTGAACGGAACCATTTCGGCCTGGGACGGTACGACGGCCTTTATCCAGGTAACGACCCCCGGCGCCGTCTACACTGGATTGGCTATCAATGGCCCCCAGACGCGGCTTTATGCCGCCAATAATGCGGCCGGCAGCATCGACGTCTTCGACAGCACCTTTGCTCCAGTGTCGCTCGGACCCGACGCATTTGTTGACCCGTCGTTGCCTGCCGGGCTCGTCCCATTCAACGCACAGGATATTGGCGGCAAGATTTACGTAACCTATGCGCCCGCCGGCCGCGCAAACCAGATCAACGCCCCTTTAGGGGCGGGGGCCGTGGCGATCTTCGATGAGAACGGGAACTTCATCAAACAACTGATCGTGGGCAGCCGGCTCGCCGCGCCATGGGGAATTGCCGTAGCGCCCCCCGGTTTCGGCAGGTTCAGCAACCATCTGCTGGTCGGCAACTTCAGTTTTCTCCATAGCGAGATCAACGCTTTCAACCGGACAAACGGGAAGTTCCATGGAACGATCCCAATCGAGATCGGAGCCAACAGCCCGGGCGGCCTTTGGACCATTGGCTTCGGGGTCGGTGGCAGCAACGGCAGTCCTGATACCCTTTACTTTACTGATGGGATCAACGGCGAGATGAATGGCCTATTCGGGGCCATAAACCGCCTGCATGGCCCGTAAGATTTCAGGTCAACTGCGGTTTGTTGATTGGTGCAAAATGGGAAGGGGTAAATTCCTCGGCCAAGCAGCACCTGGAACGGTTAAGATCCGTTGCGCAACCGCTGAATAGCCGGCCGGTGACGGAGTTTACCAGAACATTGGCTGGCTTGATGTGCTTGTGGATAATGCCGCGCTGATGCAAGCGGCCGATCGCGGTCGAAAGGCCAATAGCCAGACTCAAAAAAAAACGTTAAGTCTATGCGCGGCGCGAGGGCGTGGGAACGCTCCAAATGGCTGGCCACGCAATTGATCGAGAGGCATCCCGCCTGGATCCTCCAGCACAAGGACCGTCCGGTCCCCGTGGCGAGCCAGTGCAATCGGTTGGGCAGCCCACGCCGGATCCAGCTCTTGCCTAAGTCAATATTCGCGTTCCAGCCGTTTCAGACTTTCCGGCCTGTGGTGCTCCGCCACCGCAGAAACCACAAGAGCCGAAGATGCTTCCTCCTTACTGCGGACACGATAAAGGATAGACTCTTCATCCTTTCTCAGAAACTCGAAGGTACATCTCTATTTAGCTTGAACAGCACGAATGTCTCAGCCAAAACAAAGTTCGAGCTCCGGTACGGGACAGAGATCTCTAAGCCACAGAAAGCCATGAACAGAATTTCTCATTTTCGATCCAACGGCGCAGTCGCGATCATCAGTTTTCTCGGCAGTCTTCTAATCCCCAGCGTAGCCTTTGCTCATCATGCCGAGTGGATGAAGGATAAACCTTTCATCCAGGGCTTGAGTATGCCTATCCACGGACTGGACCACTTATTGGTAACGTTTGCCGTTGGATTGATCGCAGTTCAAATCGGGGGCTACGCCCTATGGTCTGTTCCGGCGGCATTTAGCTTACTGCTTCTTCTTGGTGGAGTAATGAACGTGTCAGGGATCGCCGTGCCGTTCGTCGAGCACGCGATCTTTGCGTCCATCATCGTGCTCGGTGGGCTCTTGGTTTACCGAAAAAAACTTCCCCTCCTGGTGGGCTTGGTTGTGGTCGCATTCTTTGCGATGTTCCATGGCGTCGCGTTGGTCGGAGAAGGTCCCCACAATGCTTGGTTTTTCGTATTTGCCGTTGGCTGCCTAATTGCTGCTTGGGCCGTCTTGGGCAGCGGAATGGCGGTCGGACTATTGCTCAAGAGGTTGAATCAGAGGCGAGCCATCCAATATGCCGGATGGGTCATGATTGGTGCTGCTGCGTTAATCGCCCTCTTCCCGAGCCTGAACGACGTGATCATCCATTTTTTGGAGTAGGCCCGAATCGTCACTTTACGGGTACTACGACAGGCGGGCCTGCGCGTCGGTAAACACCGGGTGACTCTTGAATCCAAAAGCGCGGAACGAGAAAATCCGCTTACGATAGTGCGATAGCTTCCTGCGGTTCGTGGTGCACAACCACATCCACGATGTGAGGGTAGATTGCCCTCAGATGATCTTTGACCGTGTGGCCAATCTGGTGGCCGACGCGAACAGGCATATCCCCATCTACCCACACGTGGAGTTCCACGAACAACCCGATCCCACCCTTACGCACCCGGCATTTCTCAACTCGCGCAACCCCGGTCACCTCAAGGGCGCCGTCCCGCATCTCAGCGCTAATTTCCGTTGACACGTTGCCATCAAGCACTTCATGGAACGCACGTCTAACAATTAAAAAGCCGTTGATGACAATGATGACGCACGCAAGCAGGGCGGTTAATATTAGTATCAAAACTGTAAGCTTGCGACCTGTGCAATGCGTCCTTTCGGTTCCCTCGAAAGGACTCTGTCAAAGTACCAATTACGTATGAATCAAATGAATTCATCCAAGGGCGTACTGAATGATCAAGTTGCAATCATTACGGGCGTCAGCAGCGGACTGGGCCGCGCTACGGCACTCGCCTTTGCCAAGGCTGGAGCGAGAGTCGCACTGATCGCGCGGAGGGAAGAAGAACTTGTCTCGGTCGCGACGGAGATCGAAGCGGATGGGGGACAAGCCTTGTCGAAACCCTTCCTTTCCTGAAAACCGAATTGCATTAGAAGGCACTTCCTCCCCTAACGTCTGAGGATCGGCCCGCTGAGAGGATCCACTCAACACTCGGCGAGAAGAACTGAAATAACTGCTCGGCATCGTTGGGACCAACAAGAGCGGAGTAAAAAAGTTCAACGATTTCTGGCCGCTCCATTTCTATGCGTAGAGATAAATTTGACGGTCAGTTTTCGGCGTTCGTTTGGAAGCGATACCTGTAACCGCCTAGATACTATTGAGACGGCCTAATTGGCGGAAAGTTAACGCGGGCCTGCAAATTGGAGTTCGTGTGATTGAGTGCGGGTAGGTCCCGTCAACGGTTAGATCAGCCACTCTGGCGTCAGCGATTGTGGTTTTTCTCAGAATGCTAGTTTTTGAAGAAATGTGGTGCGATCGAAATGGATTTACCAAAAGTAGTCTGGACTCTAGCCCAACCAGTATGAAGCTTTACCGACTAGATGACAGCGCTTCCGGCAAAACTAATCGCGCTTGAAAATACGGGTGATCAATATCGAGTGATCGTCCAGATCAGCACGAAGTACCGAGGCTCGTTCAACACGCTCGCTTTTGGAGAGGTCAAACCCTACAGCGGTTCTCTAAGAGACGGCCGGCTGGATTTGGTCTATCATCGCAGTCCCGGCTTAGAAGTAGGGGATCCGTTCCCTCTTTGGACTCTTCATTGACGCACTTCCGGTGAAATTCAATCGTTCTCGTACTCGTCGTCGTCCTCGTCCTCGAAAACCCTGATAGGTAGCTTTGCCTAATTGTAGGTAGTAAGGCGTCAGGAAATGACGCCTCCCTCTTTGAAACTGAAATAGCTACTACGTCCGGGAGCCGGTGCACCGATAATGACATGATCAAGCAACTGAATCTGCAAGATCCTGCTGGCCTCAAGAATTCTCCGGGTGAGACGCATATCCGCCTCAGAAGGAGAAGGGTCCCCGGAGGGATGATTATGCACCATAATGAAGGAGTAGGCTTCAGAAGATGCCTGGTATACTTGGGATGTCGTCGCGAGCGCACTTAATCTGAAGGCGCGCACTGCCGCCGAAGTCTTAGAAATCGTGCCGGAAGCCCATTTACAATACCTGTTCGGTCCCATGGACTGGAAGGAACATACTTTGCCTGCCCTTCGTCGAACCAAAGCAAACAAGCGTGCTGCTTTGTAGGGGCGCATAACTCCTAGGGTCTCGTTCTATCTTCGCAGAATACTCCTCAATGGTCAGGCCGTCGCGCACTGCGAAAAAACCTGAGTGCGTCTCATGCGATCAAGAGGCTTTAGCGTACGCAAGCGTCCGTATCGCTGCAGTAGTTACTTCTTCTGTATTTTCCAAAATATTTATAGGTCTGGGGAAATTAGTGCGGGTTTGGACAGGTGCGACACAGCAAATAGTTGTCATTGACACCGAATAGGGCGAGGCGTCCAGTTTGGAGTGTCGCCTCAGAAGCCTTGACTAAAGCATTCCTTCTGACCCCTCGCGACAGGGACGTTCCTGGAGCCCGAGAAATCCCGGAGCGGGTCGTTAGGCGACGACTAATCTGCGTCCCCACCCTACCTTTTACACCACAGGAATAAAGCGATGAATGCTCTAGAAATTGCACAACGCTCCTTCGACGCCTGGAACAGGCACGATGCCGATGCCATTGTCGGCCTATTTGCTGAAGGCGGAACACATAGCTCTCCTCGCGCAGGCAAAGAACTTACCGGGGAGGCCATCGCCAACTTTGCAAAAGCGCTGTTTAAGGCGTATCCCGACGCGTCCTTCGAGATTATTAGTATAGGAGATACTGGCGGGGGTTTGGTAGCCAGCCAATGGGTATTACACGGCACTCACAGCGGTGCCTATTTTGACAGTTCTCCACCCACTGGTCGTACCCTTACACTTCCTGGCGCTTCCTTCACACAGGTTGAGGGAGATAAGATTCGCTATGAGCGCGTTTACACTGACCGGCAGACGGTAGCCGAGCAACTGGGGCTAAAATTTAAGTAATGAGCACTAGGCCCGAAGCAATCTAGCCCTAGAGAAAGAAATGAAAATCCGTTCAGTAGTGGCCCTAGTAGGGTTGGCAATCAGCTTTGCTGTGCCGACATTCGAAGCGCGTGCTCATTGAACCTCCGAAAGTTAACTAATACGATCGACCTTGTCGAGAGACTGGTGAGCTAGAACGAACGTCTTGGCGACGTTCTGGAAGAAGCTCCTCCTACCTTACATTATGTTCGATCGCTCCCGCCGGAAGCCGCGGCCCCAAGCAGCATCGGTCAAAATGCGATCTTGAAAGAGCTGCACTTTGTTTATGATTTCAGGGACAGCAGTGAGGACTTTGAAAGAAGCCTCGATCTCAGAGTCGGGATTGAACCCGGAATGTTTGATTGAGATCCGCTGGAAGGTGCCATCGGAAACGACCATGCCGGGTGCGATGAGTCCTCTTCAATTTCAGAAGCAGCTTCGCCTTCGCGCCGCGCGACAATGGATGGACTGGATGCACTGGTTTGCGGTCAACGAGCGGCTTTCTCGTCAGGTCGTCACCGTCGTGCCAAAGGATATCAAAGACGTAGTAGAGCGTGGGTGCGGTCGGTTGCTTCTGGAATTTTTGGAGTAGCTGAAAACGGGGAATCCCGTTCTCATCGACGGCGACGACTTCGCCGTCCAGAATGGTCGAGCGCAGTTTCAGTTTGGAAATGGCCGGAAATTTTGCTTCTAACGGCAAGCTGTTTCGTGACCAGAGGTGGGGCTTGCCGGCGGCGTCGAAGACCGTGATTGCCCGGTAACCGTCGAGCTTGATTTCGAAGATCCAATCTGCGTCATCAAACGGCGCTTTTGTGCGTTCCGCCATCATCGGCGGGACAAAGGCTGGAGGGGTCTTCTTCGGCACACTGACAAAATCAGCAGACAAGAAGATCTCAGATCGGTCAAGACTTTGGAGCCGTGCTCGGTTTTCGATGCAGTGCTTGGCGCACACTGATGATTGTCAAACAGAGAGCTTCAACTCGAAAGTCGGAAGTAGGCTGCCAGCATTTAACTTTCAGATGCCAGCGTATGCTAGTGGCCAAGAGATCCGGATTTGGCAATTGACAATTTCCAAGCCATGAAATGTGAGCTTGGCAGGCTTCTGCTATCTGCCACGTTCCAGGAGGTCGCAATCGGACTCTCAAACGCAAAAACGAGATGCTGACAGGGAACACAGGTCAAAGCCATCAACCGCAAAATATCGGAGGAGGATCTCCATTTCTGTTCTCGAAATGTCTAGTTCCTAAGTATTAGTCGACCTATACTTAGGCGCAATTGACGCTGAACATACGCGGCGGTTCGTTTCTCGGTAACTCAGGCGGCCTTGAGAAAAGGTATTCCTTCTGACCCCTCGCGACACGGATGTTTCGTGGAGCTGAGAAATTTCGAAGCAGGCCGGAATCTTTGCGAAAGACTTGGATCCGTGAAACAAGACCCCAGGCGTACCTGCCAAGCTTGCGGGTCAGTGATTCCCGCAGGCAGCGAGCTTTGTCCGGTTTGCGCGCTTCGAGGCGCTCTCGACGAGGCGCGTGAAACCAGCGAATTCGATGTTGACCCGACCCATTCGTCGCCGGCGTCCCGGTTCGACCACTACGAGCTCCTGGCAAAAGCAGATGGAACGGCGTTTGAGTTGGGTAGGGGTGCGATGGGAGTGACCTACAAGGCGATCGATATCAACCTGCGATGTGCTGTGGCATTGAAGGTAATTAACGCCCGGTTTATCGGCGACGAATCGGCTCGCCGCCGCTTTGTACGGGAGGCACGCTCTGCGGCCAGCGTTCGCCATCCGAATGTTGCCTCGGTGTTTCATCTCGGGAAGAGCGATGAGGGTTACTTCTATGCGATGGAGTATGCGGAAGGCGAGACACTCGAGAACCTGATCAAACGTTGCGGGCGGCTTGAGCCAAAGACCGCTCTGGAAATTGCGAGCCAAGTCGCCGCCGGTTTAGCCGCGATCCATGAACAGAATCTTGTCCACCGGGACATCAAGTCCACTAACATCATGGTGAGTTTGAAGGACGGGACTCAGCTAATAGCGAAGATTATTGACCTTGGACTGGCAAAGCCCGTAGCAGACGCGCCGACTGAATTTGACATCTCAATTCCAGGAGCTTTTGCCGGTACACCCGCGTTCGCCAGTCCGGAGCAGTTTGCCGGTGTCGGCGTGGACATCCGCTCGGACCTCTACTCGCTTGGCGTGGTGCTCTGGGAGATGGTAACCGGCAAAGTAATGTTCAGGGGTTCTCCTGCTGAGGTGATGTATCAGCAGCAGCATGCGCCCTTACCGCTTGAGCGACTCAAAGATGTTCCACAGGCGATCGCAGTTCTGCTTGAGAAACTCCTCGAAAAAGATCCTGCACAGCGCCTCCAGACTCCAAACGAACTGCTGCAGGGGATACCGACAATAGCAACGGCTGTCGACGCAGGGCGCAAAATCACCCGTCAGAGCCTAGAGAAGGCGCCCTCCAGCGCTTCGCGTGTCGGAACTCGCAAGCCCTCGGTAAGATCGGGACCGAAGAAGATTTCCGTAGCCAGATTGCCCGTTACTGGAGGCGATCTATTTGGTCGAGAGGAGGATATCGCCTTTCTGGATCGTGCTTGGGCTAACGATGATGTCAACATCGTTACAATCATTGCCTGGGCTGGTGTTGGGAAGTCGGCACTCATTAACCATTGGCTACGAAGAATGGCCGCTGAACATTATCGTTCTGCAGAGCTCGTTTTTGGCTGGTCGTTCTACAGACAGGGCACCAGTGGAGAGACTTCCTCTGCCGACAAATTCCTTGAGGCGGCTCTCACTTGGTTTGGCGATCCGGATCCGCGGATCGGCACGGCGTGGGAAAAGGGCGAAAGATTGGCGAAGCTCGTCGCGCATCGGCGAACCTTACTGATTCTGGATGGTTTGGAGCCGCTCCAAAATCCGCCTGGTCCGCAAGAAGGACGGTTACGGGAGGCTTCTCTCCAGGCGTTTCTGCGCGAACTCGCGGCATTCAATAAGGGGCTTTGCGTGATTACCACGCGGACCCCGCTCGCTGATATTGCGGATCACGAGCGCAGCTCTGCACCGCGCCGTGACTTGGAACAGTTATCCAACGATGCCGGAGCGAAGCTGCTCCGATCGCTGGGCGTAACGGGAGATGAGGCAGAGCTGCAAACTGCTAGTGACGAGTTCACTGGTCACTGTCTTGCTCTAACACTCCTAGGAAGTTATCTCACCGATGCTTATGGTGGAGATATTCGCCGCCGCAAAGAAGTGTCTGATCATCTTGCTCACGACATACGGCAGGGAACCCACGCCAGAAAGGTGATGGAATCTTACCAAACCTGGTTTGGGGAAGGTCCTGAGCTGTCGATTCTTCGCATGTTAGGTCTATTTGACCGTCCAGCCGACGAAAAGGCGTTTGCAGTCTTGCTCAAGGCACCTGCCATCCGGGGACTTACAGAGTCCTTGGCTGATTTGGGCGCGACCGAGTGGCGGACGATTCTTGCCAGATTAAGAAGAGCAAGACTCCTCGCTCGTGAAGATCCGCACAATCCTGGACAGCTCGACACGCATCCTCTGGTCCGTGAATACTTTGGCGAACAGCTTCGGAGTCAACGAACCGAGGCTTGGAAGGAATGCAACAGGCGGCTATTCCACTATTATCAAGCTCTTGCGCCGCCGTTGCCGGACAGCGTTAGAGACATGGAACCGCTTTTTCTAGCGGTAGTCTGCGGTTGCAATGCCGGTCTGTTTCGAGAGGCGCTGCATGTAGTTTACCTTCCGCGAATTCAGCGGGGAAATGTGTTCTTTGCCGCTAAGGTTCTCGGGGCTAGAGGAGCGCTGCTACTGGTTTTAGCTTATTTTTTTGAACACCGACGCTGGGGTTCACCTGTGCGAACCGGCGCCGAGGGACAAAGTCTCACGGCGGACGATCAGCTCATTATCCTGATGCAGGCGGGGCGCCTTTTAACGGAAACGCTAGGGATGGGAGCACCGGAGGCGCAGATTTGTTACGAGCGTGCGGAGTCCTTGTGTCATTCGGTTAATCGTCCTCTGCTCCTGTATTCGGTATTGGTAGGTCAGTGGCGCTATTCCCTCATAACTGACAAGCTGTCTGCTGCTATGCAGATTGCTGAACGAGTTTACTCACTGGCGCAGGAGCAGAATGACTCTGCGCTAAAGATGGGAGCCAACCGGGCCCTGACAGCCACACTCTTCTTTTTGGGCGATTTTGAGGCTTCGCGACAATGCGCAATACGAGGCATTCAGATATGGCGCTCGGGAGAAATACATTCTCAGCTTGAAGAAATCGCGCCCCCGGTTGCTTGTTTGTGCTATCAGGCCTTATCGGAGTGGCATCTTGGAGAGATCGCCGCCTGCAAGGCGAATATGGCGGATGCGATCTCATTAGCGAAAGAGCTAAATGATGTACATGCGTTAGTCCTGGCGATGTTTTATACCGGACTTCTCGGCAGCTTTGAGGGCGATCCTGCTGAAGTAGAACGCTGCACGTCGAATTTGCTTGAACTGTCAAGGCTTCAAAATTTAGGAACTTGGCTGTCTGGAGGATCTATTCTCCGCGCTTGGGCGCGCAGCGCTTCGGGCGACACAGCTGACGGAAACTCGTGGATCGAAAAAGAAATAGAGGACCATCGGATCACCGGGCGAACCCTGGTTATGCCGTATTATCTGGCACTGAAGGCTCAATCTTTACACTTGGCCAATCGTACGTCTGAAGCAATTGAGGCGATAAACGAGGCGGAAGTGCTGGCAGAAAGATTTGAAGAGCGCTGGTGGTGTGCCGAACTGCACCGCCTCCGCGGTATTTTTCTCACGGCTATGGGTTCTGAGGAGACCCAAATTGACGCTTCATTTTGCAAAGCCATCAGAATCGCAAGGAAGCAGAAGTCAATTTCGTTAGAGAAACGCGCCGAAGCAACCTACGCGGAATACCGTCGCCAAAAAGCGAGCGCCACCGGAGGACGTGCATTTCGACTTCCTCTTTGATCGCTGACGACTACGCGCGAAGTCTCTCGAACTCTTCCTTCGAAATTTCGTGAACCTCGAAATTGTCTCGAGATAACCCGGTAATCTCACTGGCGTCCGCCAGAGCCGCCACCGGGCTTTGATCGACGGTCAGGGCTTTCGCCTCAGGATCGCCTTTCTTGCAGGTCTTGTAGTAATAGTCGAAGCCGGGATCTGGATGGAGTGATGGCATGCTTTGCTAAGTACTCATGAACACTATCCGCAAGTCTTGAGTTTCGTTTGAGCCTTGGATAACGCAGTAGGACTCGCCTAAAAACTGGCGGCCTAAAGTGCGTTACAAACTCGATTCAATGGAAGAGCAAGAAGCAGCCGTCGAGCATTTGCGCGACTTTATGCGGTCGAGCTATCTGACGGGAAACCAGGTCGCGCGACGGATCGGCGTCCGAGATACGACGATTTATTCTTGGCTGTAGGGGAAAAGTACACCGAGGTCTGCTACTGCTGCGCGTATCAACGCCTTCCTACGCTCCCTTCCGGCGGAGCGAGCGGGCATCATGCCGGCCGGGTACGAGTATCGGGAATACAAGAATTGGCGAGGAATTTCGAAGCCGAGGAGTTGTCCGTTTTGTAAGGAGGTAAAAGGGGAGATCCGGAAGGTGAGGGGAGGGTATCAAGGCGTCTGTCCGAATTGCGGAGCGACGGGGCCGAAACGGGAGAGTTATGATCGGGCGCTGTTGGCTTGGAATGGGAAGGATTCTAGGTAAAAGCTAACCGGACTCCGGTTTGGTCAATGCGCAACTGTTAAGTTGTGATGTTAGTTTCGGACGTGTCAGCGCCGTGGCGTCGAACCTTTCTTTTACGTACGTGATGTTCTCAGGCGCCTGCCCTACATGACTAACTGGCAGATTAAGGATATCACCCTCAAGCCTGTGCTCGTGCTCAACGCACTCCAGCAGCCAAAGCCGCCTGAATAACTCCCATATCCTAGTTTGCGTAGGTGTCATAGATAGCCACCTATGACACTTGTGAGTTGCGATCCGTCGTCGAGGACCTCTTTGCGCCGTGATGCTCACGATATGCCCTCGCTCGACTTCCAGGATCAGTCTGACATCCCCACCAATTCGTAGCGTTTGCGCATTTCGCGGATAGGGCGGCACGGAATGCCTAGATTGCGACCGAATCATGTGGAATGTCGGTGATAACCAATGGTTGGAGGTCTGTCGCCATCGCGCGATGTGGAATTGACAACAGGCTGCGACCGCAGCACTCGCGAGAATGTTGTGGACGAGCTGGGGCGATTTCATTTGTCTGTCTCTGGTTTCCGCGGCTGGGCTTGATCAACGAAAATAGAACCCGAAGCTTATCCCCGGATTGAAGTAGTACGGATAAGGATATCTCCAATAGCGGTACGGGTAGTAGGCTCGGTAGTAAGGGGACCTCCAGTAACGGTACGGGTACGCTCGGTAATAATGCGGGTAGTAAGAGCGATAGACACGACTGTGATAGTGTCGATGCCCATAATTGTACTTCTCCTTATTTTTCGAGCCGGCATCAGCCTGCGGAGCAAGAATACCCAGAGTGACACTAATGATGCTAAGATAAACCAGGAGCTTGTTCATACTGTACTCCCAAAAACCGAGCAAAAAGCCCCTTTGCTCGAGTTATAAGTTTGCTTGGAGACCTGTGTTCATCCAATATGAAGATTGGAAGAGTATGTTAGGAAAAAGCGAACGGGCGAGCAAGGGCCATTACAAGCTCTTGGTAAATTAAACAATACGGAACGTTGTGGAGTCAGTGCTCACGCCCTTGCTCTTTTGTGGGCTTCAGTCTCTCGATTTATTGTTTGAACGAAGCCATTCTAACAGTTTTTTGATGTGTCCCTCATTTGCTTGAAGCCAGTTCGCTTCTAGTGTTGCCGCTCGTTGCTCAGCGGCCATCCCTTTGGCCTGCACCCGACTTAGCGAGTTTGCGTAGCCACCCGGTCCCCAGACTGGATCATCGGCTTGCGCCTTGAGCGCGGTTGTTATCACGCCAACCGCAGCCATCGCTATCAGTAGCTGTGTTTTCATCATTCGTGCGTTCCACTCCAAGCGTCTTCACATTGTCTTTGCGGCCCGTGTAAAGGCCGCCAATCTATAAGCTGTGAAGCCGGGGGTCGCGACGCCGTGTCGCTAGGCTTTATCTCTTGTCGGGTCCCCGACGACCAGCGGGATGTTTCCCGACTGGCCTTGTGCTCGTCGGCTCTGGAGTGGGGGCCTTCAACTGAACGTCGACCCGCTTTTTGTAGTCGAGGACTGCCTGGTTGATCTGGACCGTGAGCAGCCACAAATCCTTAGAACTCTGCTCTTCCAGGGCGCTCTTGGTGAGACCGATCTCGAGCACGACCATCGGGCATAAATTCTGACGTGGTGGATACGGACTCAAATCACTTCGTCTGTCGGCGTCGGGAGCCCCCGTTTGATGTTCTCCATCAGCGCCGATTGCATGACCAGGCCGCGTTCATTCGCAAGGTTGGCTGCAAAAATTTGCTTCTCGTTCTTCGGTTCCGCCGTTGACACGCAATGAGTCTTAAAAAATTCCGGGGCTTCACTGGTTCTTCTCTAAGGGGGTAACCACTATCTGTAAAATGAAGGCACTAGCTAACGTGACAGGTTCAGCGGGGAGCTCCTTGAAGATATATGGCTCCTGTTGAAGGAGGCCTTGCACGACGCGATCAGCATCACTGCCCTTAACAGCGGTCAAATAGCAATTGTCCAAGACGGGTTTTGGATTGAGCAATTCCGGATCGAGTAGGGAGAACGGATAGGGACAGGTCAATTATCTTTCAGTCGTTAAGTAAGCAGCCACCGTCGAGCGCTCGGAACGCGCATTCAAACAGGAAACAAACACCATGGCGGTGTCCTGGAACAAGGTGCTTGACCGGCGTCTACGCCGGACTTCTCCTAACTGACCGCGACGCTCGACAAACGAAGCAGCTGAGCCGTCGGATACCTAACCATGTCGCCGAGGAGGGTGTCTGCCGCGATATGTTTCTTCTTCCCGAATCGCTAGTGCAAGAGGGCGATTCATATTGAGCGCCGCGACTGTGGCGCGTCCTGTGGGCGTGAGTCCCATAACCCATACTCCTTCCCAGCGGAAATGAGTCTGCCAGGAGTCGAGACGTGGGTTGAAGAGGGCGACGTGTTCGTGCGTCTGCGGATCTGGTACGAGCATCCGACCACCTTTGCGAAGAGAGCAGGAGACGCATGCCAGTGCGAGATTTTCCAACGCCGTACTTCCGCCGGCGACCACTGGCACCGCGTGATCGATGTGAAAGGTCGCTTCTTGTCCGGTCTGAGCAAGGCCGCAATATTCGCAATGACTTTCTGCCCGCTCGATCACTTGCCGGCGCAGGACCGCAGAAACGGCCATCGTTCCGTCACCTTAAGTGTTCACTCGTTCCGACCGCATCCGGAGCAGCGAGAGCAGTTCCGCCAAATCGACCAAGCCTTCGGCCTCATGTCGCTCGGCGTCAGTTAAAGCTGTTCCCACGTCCTGCTTGTCGAGCAACTCCGTCAGCCGGCGCTGAACCCCTTCAGGTAATCGAAGGCGGGCAAGATCATCCGGCAGTTCAAGTTCGAGGTGAATAGCTTGCGACATATGGGACAGGCAGAAAGGCCGGGCTTAACTTAAATCCGTGAAGGAGGAGTTCAAGGAGTTCGAGGAGTTTAGACGCCGAGGGGCTGCGTCATCGCTTCAAGAACTGAAACTTGTTTTACACCGAGATCTCTTCCAATGGAAGATTCATTGCCAAAAGCCACCTCCCATCTTCATATCAGCTAGGGCATTGGGCGATCGCGCCAAGTCAAACGTCACCAATCGAATTCGAACCTACCTTTCTGCAATGGACTGAGCAACAAAGTAGCAACAAAACGGAGCTATCAGCGTAAGTACGAGATAATAAGGTTATTACAGAATACGATAACCGCCCTTTTAAGGCGGTGAGCTTCGACAAGTCGATGATGCCGAGGCCTGCACCCGGCAGGCTTGAGGCCCTGCAAGCCATGATCCGAAGTCACTTATAAGTAGTAAGTTGTTCGAGTTGCCTCAAAAAAATGGCTAAGAACTGGCTAAGATTCGATTTTACTCTATCGTCTGTGCATTGCGTAACTTGTTCAGTCCAAACAACCTGCTTCGCATGGATTCGAACCATGACAAAGCGATCCAGAGTCTGTTTTACTAGATGATTGGATATGAGCCGTCGTCATCGAAGATAACCAGGCGACAAGTCCGGGGACTGTGCCCGCCTTCACTTCCTCGAGGTCCGTCCAACATTCCTATTGATGTCCAGCGTGCGTAATGCAAGATTTCGGGGCTTTACCAGTTTCTTGATCCCCCAAATTTAGCAAGCTGAATTGGATGATTAGAATCGCCGTAGCGGCTGTGTTGAGCATGCTCGGCTGCTTCGGACGAGCCGCAGAGCCGCTCAAAATCGGCATGGTAGCGCCGCTCACCGGACCGGCTGCTGAAGTCGGTCGCTACCAAACTCAGGGCGCAAAGCTCGCTGCTGAAGAAGTGAACAAAGCGGGTGGTGTGCTCGGCCGACCAATTGAGCTCCTCATCGAAGATAGCCAGTCGACAAATCCGGGAGGTGTGCTCGCATTCAGCAAGCTTGCCGGGGACAAGGATATTCCCGCGTTCATCGGGCCGACCTTTAGCACCCAGATCCACGCCAGGGCGCCAGATATCCAGAGACTCGGCAAACCAGTGATGATTGGCGGCACCGATCCACAGCTAACCCACATGGGCAATCCGTGGCTTTTTCGCTTCCGTCCGAACGATACCTATTCGGCGCGTGTGATCGCAGACTACGGTGCGAAAACACTCGATAAAAAGAAGTGGGCAATCGTGCACTCGACCGACGCCTTCGGCACTAGTGGCATGAAAAATTTGGTTGGAGATCTGAAAGGCATGGGTGTTGAGCCTGCGCTGGTCCAAGGCTATACGAATAATTCCCAGGATTTCACGCCGGTCGTGCTCGCCGTTAAACAGTCGGGTGCCGATGTCATGGCCACCTATATGACCTTGCCGCCCGATCTGGCTATTTTTGCCAGGCAGTTGCGTCAACTGGGCGTCAATATTGCCTGGGTCGGCTCTCCCTCGGCAGTGGCGACGGACGCCCTGAAGCTTGCTGGACCGGCGCTCTATGGCTCCTATGCTGTCTCCGATTTTGCCGCCGACTCAAGCCCGGCAGCCAAGGAGTTGGCTACGAAATACGAGGCAACCTACAAGTCTGCCCCCGATTACCATGGAGCATGGACCTACGACGCTGTTCATGTTCTAGCGCTCGCGATCGACAACGCTAAGAGTCTTGAGCCTCAAAAGATCCGCGATGCGATCCTGAGCGTCAAGGACTACCCGGGCGTCGAGGGCACCTACAATTTCGATCAGAACGGCGACGGGCTCCACGGCTACAATGTCGTCAAGAACGATAACGGTAAGATCGTGTTCATTAAGCACGTCGACTTCAACGAGTAAGCATCGGCGCGGACCGTGGGCTGCCGCTGGTCCGCCGTCCGACGCGCGATGCATATGGGCATAGCCCTCCAGCTTCTCTTCACCGGCCTCGGCGTCGGCAGTATTTATGCCCTGGTCGCGCTTGGATTCGTGCTCATTTATCGGGCCACAAACGTTGTCAATTTCGCTCAGGGAGATTTCGCCATGCTCGGGGCGTTTTCGATGGTCGTGCTCTGCGTTGATCTCGAGTTGCCGTATTGGCTTGGAATACTCATCACCCTTTTAGTGATGCTGGTTTTCGGCGCCTTTTTTAATTTCGCGGTCTACTATCCATTGCGAAATCGCGGCTTTCAGCCGGTAATAATCAGCACCATCGGCGCCTCCATTCTCTTGGAAAACGGTGTCCTAGCCGCGTACGGGCCTCGACCGCAGACCTTACCAAGCTTCTGCTCCTTTCCGGGGTTCAGCATCGGCCCCGTCTTTTTCGATAGCCAGTATCTCTTAATTCTTGGTGTGACTGTGGTAATGGTGACGCTCCAGTTCCTCTTCTTCGAGCGCACGCTCCTCGGCAAGAAGATGCAAGCGACCTCTCAGGATAAGGAGATGGCCAGCCTGTTGGGTATCCCGGTTGCGCTGATGATCGTCCTTACCTTTATGTATAGCTCTGCTCTCGGCGCACTTGCCGGAATCTTGGTTGCACCTGTTTTGTTTGTCTCGGTCGGTATGGGTTCCTCGATTGCCTTGAAAGCCTTCGCAGCCAGCATCATTGGCGGGTTCGGTGACGTCACCGGCGCGATTGTTGGCGGGTTGGCGCTCGGTGTGGTTGAGACTTTCGGCGCAGCCTACATTTCAGTTCCCTATAAGGACGCATTCGCCTTCGTCGTGCTGGTTGTATTTTTGCTTTTCCGGCCGCAAGGCCTCTTCGGCGAGAAGGTGGCGGAAAAAGCATGAGCGGAATCCTTTCCAGCCAAACCCACAAACCGCCGACGGGGCGCCGCACCGGTCAGGGACGCGGCTTCCTCATCGTCCTTATCGCAGCCATGACAGTCGCGGCGCCACTCCACCTGCCGATGACCGCTTACTATCTCAACCTATTAATGCAGGCCTCTACGTATGCGGTCGCCGTACTTGGGTTGACAATCGTGCTGGGTTATACCGGTCAGATCAATCTTGCGCAGGCCGCATTTTTTGGTCTGGGCGCTTATAGCGTAGCGCTTGGCACCGTTAGCTTCGGGCTCCCCTTCTGGCCAGCGCTGTTTGCCGGCATTATCACTGCATCGGTCGCCGGGCTCGTGCTCGGCCTTACCTCGTTACGCCTCGGCGGACATTATCTCGCGATGGTGACAATCAGTTTCCAGCAGATTCTGACGCTCGTGCTCACCAACTGGATTTCCCTAACCCGCGGCCCGGACGGTATCCCAGGAATTGCGCGTCCGATTGTATTCGGCTTCTCGTTTGCAGATAGTGGTACCTACCTCGCCCTCTGCATTGGAGTGCTCTGGGTAGTTGGCTTCTGCGTCGGGCTGCTCAAGCACACCAAGCTCGGCCGCGCCATGCAAGCGGTACGGGATAACGAGCTGGCGGCCGGAGTCATAGGTGTTGATACATACCGAACCAAAGGTGATTGCGTTCACCCTTTGCGCGCTTTTAGGCGGGCTGGGCGGCGGGCTCTTCGCTGGAGGGTTTACCTATATTAGTCCCGACCAATTCAGCTTTGCCGAGTCCGTAGTGTTCCTTACCATGGCGCTGCTCGGAGGGGTGCGGTCGCCTTGCGGCACAGCAGTTGGTACGGCACTTCTCATCTTGCTGCCTGAGTGGCTTCGCTTCCTGAAGACCACGTATCTCGCTGTCTATGGTGGAGCGGTCATCCTAATCATGGTCTTCATGCCCGAAGGTATCTGGGGCTTTCTTCAAACCCTCCGGAGGCTATTATGGCCGCCTGCAGTACTGCCTTTCGGTCAAGTTGCGCCGCTGCCGCTCACGACCCAGGTGGCGCGCGAAGACGATTCGATCATCCTGCAAGTTAACCAGCTCTCGAAACACTTCGGTGGCCTCAAGGCCGTGGACGAAGCCGAGCTTTCAGTCCGCCGCAATACTGTCCATGCCTTGGTTGGACCAAATGGATCGGGCAAGACGACGCTCTTAAATGTGTTGAGCGGGATCTACAAGCCAACAAAGGGACGGCTTTTTTTTGAGGACCAACCTGTCACCCGCCTTCTACCCCACGAGAGAACGGGACGCGGCATCGGTCGAACCTTCCAAAACGTCCGGCTTTTCAAGTCGATGAGCGTACTTGAAAACGCCATAATTGGCGCGGAACGACCCGGAAATGGAGTGGCAGTGGGCTCCTCCGGAGTGGAGCAGCACGCCCTTGCTGCTCTCGATTTCGTCCGTCTCGCGGAATTCCGCGGCGCGGCTGTACAGAGCCTCTCTTATGGGCACCAGCGACTCGCTGAGATCGCTCGAGCCCTCGCCGGCAATCCCAAGCTGCTACTCCTCGATGAACCGGGCGCCGGCCTGAATACGGTCGAAAAAAGTGAGCTCATCCAACTTTTGAAGCGTCTTAAGGGACACGGGCTCACCATTCTTGTCATCGATCACGACATGAGCCTGGTCGAGCAGGTTGCCGATCGAATCACCGTGCTGAACTTTGGCCGCCGCATTGCCGACGGTCCTCCGGCAGAGGTGCTAAGCAACCCGGAAGTCATGGCCGCTTATCTCGGAAGCGTGAAGCCGCATGTCGCTACTTGAACTCGAAAATGTGGTTATTGCTTATGGCAAGGTCGAAGCCTTGAAAGGGGTTACCTTACGCGTAGAACAAGGAGAAATCGTGGTGCTGCTCGGTTCGAATGGCGCAGGGAAGAGCACTACGCTCCGCACCATTTCCGGATTGATTCACCCGCTGTCTGGTACGATGCGTTTCCTTGACCGGCCGATCGATCGGCTCTCGCCTGAGGCGATCGTTAAACTGGGTGTGGCTCATGTGCCGGAACGGCGTCGGGTGTTCCCGGGCCTCACCGTCAGAGAAAATATTCTTCTGGGTGGCTCGAGTCGCGCGGAGGCATCACGTCGTGAACTTGAGACGGACGTGGACCAAATGCTCGCCATCTTTCCCGAGTTGAAACCTTTCGCGAACGTGTTGGGTTGGAAGCTCTCGGGTGGCCAGCAGCAAATGTTGGCAATCGCCCGCGGCCTAATGGCCCACCCCAAACTTCTTCTCCTCGACGAGCCGTCGCTCGGCCTTGCTCCACTCATCGTTCAGCAGCTTTTTCAGACCATCACCGGGATCCGTGGGCAGGGTACAACCGTGCTATTAGTGGAACAGAATGCCCATATGGCCCTCTCGATCGGCGATCGCGGTTACGTGCTTGAAACGGGGCGTTTGGTTGCGGAGGGTAACCCGGAGGCTCTATCGAACAATGACGAGGTACGCGCCGCGTATCTCGGAGGCCGGAAGACGGGATAGCTATAAGAGGGACTAGTAAGAAGTGTAATTTGAGCTCGAGTTTAAACACCGGCGACAAGCAGCCCATGGCTACCAGGGTCACGCCGTTATTCAGATCTTTCCATCGTCCTCCTCACCTTCGTGGCGCAACGCTACATCGTCGCCGGCCTGACCCAAGGATCGGTGAAAGGTTAAGCGCCGACCCTTGTGAACATGAAGGGTAGAAAATCGAATGTTAAATCAAGAATTTCTCCTGCCCGCCGGCCTGCAGGACTTGGACAAAATAGCCAATGAACAATAGACCGAGATCGACGTTCTGAAGGAGCAGAACAGGAAACAAGTCTCCCGACTGGCAGCCCTTGAAGCTGAGAATGCAGAGCTCCAGCTCGCGAATAAGAGGCTGGCCGAAATGTCGTCTGAAATGGAAGCGTTGAAGAAGGTGGTCGCTACAATGCAGGAGAAAGAGAACGGCGGGGTAAGGACGGCGGCACTAATCCAATGATCGAAGCGCAGCTCCCTCCGATATTTGTGAGTTGATGAAGGACTAGTCCTACGAACGAATCGTGGAGCGAAACAAAAGGGCTGAGTTAAGAAGGAAAGCCAGTTCCGAACCTACATGGATTGGGGGCGCAATAATCGGAACAAGTGGACCGAAAAAAGCCAAAGCAATACCGAGCGTGTCGACTGCAATCGTATCCCAGAAATTAAACATGATTACGCGATAGCATCTTTTGGCGATAGCAAACATCTCGGTAAGGCGCGAGAGGTCGCTCGTCATTAACGTTATATCGGCCGTCTCAAGAGTGACGTCAGCTCCTCCGCCCATCGCTATTCCCATAGTCGCTTCCGCCAGTGCTGGAGTGTCATTGATTCCATCACCGACCATGGCAACTTTGCGGCCCTGCCGAAGAAGCTCCCGGATTTTCTCGAGCTTCTGCTCGGGTAATAGATTCCCGATTGCCTCATGAACTCCGAGCTGAGCACCGACTACTAATACAGCTTCGCTACTGTCACCGCTAAGGAGCACGGTGCGATAGCCTGATTGAAAGGCTGGAGGTAGGACGGATTAAGGGTGAGCAGATACCCCGCTGCCCGGTTTCCGCATCCCTTAAGGTGGAAAGAAGTACGTCCAGCGATCCAGCGTACTTTGCCGAGCCGCGACCTTCGCCCTTTTATCATCCGCCTGCGTCTGCATTGATTAGATGAGGCAGAGGCTAAAAGCGAGGAGGCAAGCGATGGCCGGAGACGGTGTCCGGGAGTTAGAAGCTAGCAACTTTGGCCAGCGGGAACTGCGTATAATAGGTACGCATCCAATCAGGCTGCCGGCGTCGAACCTAATATGCGGGGGGCGTATTGCTCGGCCTTCAGTTTGGGTTGGGTGGGTGCGCCTACCTATTTAACAGGCGATTAAAGCCGGCGAGCTTCTACCCGGGCTCGCCGGCCCGGAAAGTTTAGCAGCCACTTTTAGCCAATTTCTTTTCGCAGATCTCTGCGCACCTGAACGAACTGCGGGCCACGTTGTTGCTTCAGTAGTCGGCTCCGGTGGCCCAGCCAGGGGTCCGACGGCTCCGCTGAAGCCTCGACTTACATTCCAATGGCTAACGTACTATTTGCGGTACGGAACGACCTTGTAGGCAGATTCTATTCTAACTCGGAATCTGATCTCTCAATTAGACGAGACCAAAATCTCTGTTCTCTGCCGATAGGCCCGACCGCTTCTTTACGGTGATCACGTTTTGCATAGTCAGTCGGGTTCCGGAGGGAACTGCTTGGCCGAATCCAACGAGTCGCATTAGGCTGATTTTGCGCTCCAGCGCCGGTTGATCGCAATACGCTGTTGCGCGTATTGACTTGGGCGCTAGCGCTCCGCTCCTGCGAGTTCAAGCTCAAATCCGGCCGAGAATCGTATGTATTCGGAATTGCGTCCCCGGGCTCGGTCAACCAAACGGTGGCCCGGATCCCACCAGGAACAGTCACAGTCTAGTAGCCTCGTGAATCGCCGGCGCTATTCTGATCCAATCGTTTCCGAAATCGGATCGGGCCACCCGTTCATAGTCGCCAGTTTTTACCTTTGTTGCATTAAAACGCGATTTACGTGTTATCGGCTGGGGATCCTATGATAAGAGCATTATATAAATATTTTGTTATGTGTAAGTTATCCTCGTTCAACTAAGAGTCGCAACGCTCGGTACGTCCCTAAAAGATTTTCGGCATGGTAGAAAATGACGCGGACAGTCGGCCTTCTCTGCACGATTTCTGTATCGCCAGGGAGCGATCGTCGTCGCTAGCGCTTTCGACAGATTGCACGGCGTCCACGAATATCATCCGAATCTAACCCTATCGGACATCAACCCACCCCGCGAGACGGTTTTGAGCTCTTTGAGAGACATTCGGGCGCTCGGAACAGAAGGGGGGAGGCGGCCCCGCCGTTTGCCGCGCTCACTGCCAATTCAGGGATGGTCGACGGCCGTGCACCATCGTCGTTAGCGCTTAGGCTTGTCGTGCGGAGCACTTGCAAAACGTTTTGCGCAACCTCCCTAACCTTTTTTGCATCCGGCCAGTAGTTATCTTCGCACTACAAGAGGAATGGTTACCTAGAGATGCGAGCACTATTACTCAGGCGCCTCCGCTTGAACTGAGGGCCCAAAGCGCACTTTGGTAAAATTCGCCCAATGAAATCGAAATTGCTTGCTCTGCTTTTCGTAGTTGCGGTTGGAGCTGGTATTTGGAAAACGTGGCTTTCTAGCCAGCCGGTCGACGTGGCAAACGGAATTAAGAATAGAGTTTCCAATTCCAAAGAGGCCTCCATTGCTCTTGTTCCACAAAAAGGTGATGAGCTTATCGACGATAGTATCAGAACGCTCCAGAAGGAGGCCCGTGCGAACAACCAGTCTCCTCAAGTGATGAAGCGTTTGGGATGGGCATTCGTTAGAAAAGCGCGTCTTAGCTATGATCCGGGCTACTACAAGCTTGCAGAACAATGCGCGTTGGCGGTCGAGTGCAGGCACGCTGACGATCCCGATGCTCTTTTGCTGCAGGGCCACATCCTTCAGAGTTTGCACAAATTCAAAGAAGCAGAACCAATCGCTCGGAAACTCATCAAAGTTCGCAATGAATCGGCCGACCGGGGACTGCTGGGCGATGTTTTGATGGAGCAGGGAAGGCTGAGCGAAGCCATCACCGCTTACCAAGACATGGTGAATCTGAGGCCCGACCTCCAATCCTACACGCGGATTGCTCATCTGCGTTGGTTAAAAGGTAATCTCGAGGGGGCGATAGGGGTGATCGAACTGGCGGTGACAGGTGCGAGTCCACGCGAACCGGAGCCAGGCGCATGGGCCTACACGCGCATGGGAATTTACGCGTTGCAAGCGGGACAATTACAAGTCGCTGAGAGCTCGGCAGCGTTTGCCCTGGAATACGTAGATCATTATCCACCGGCTTTGCTTCTCCGCGGTCGGGTCTTTTTGACTATGGGTAAGCGGGCTGAAGGCCTCGAGTCGCTGCGACAGGCAGCAACGCTCAATCCTTTACCGGAATACCAATGGTTGTTAGCAGACGCATTACGCGAGGCTGCAAAGCCGGCGGATGCAGAGGCCGTAGAACAGAAGCTGATCAGCACCGGCGAGGCGAACGATCCACGGACGTTTTCCCTCTTTTTGGCCACCCGACGGCAACGACTCCAAGAATGCCTACACTTGGCCTTAGAAGAGGTGAAAACTCGAGAAGACGTCTTTACGATGGACGCTCTTGCTTGGGCGCTGAGAGCGAACGGCCAAGCCGCGAAAGCGCTTGAGTACTCCCAAAGATCGTTGGCTGAAGGTACTCAAGATGCGCGCCTCTTTTATCACGCCGGCTGCATCGCTAGGGATAGCGGCCGTAACGCGGAAGCCAGTAACCTCTTTTCCCGTGCGGACGCCATCAAGCAAATGCTTTTCCCTTCCGAACGAACGGACCTCACCCAACAATTTGCTGCGCTCCAAGAAATCGGGGCACCCCGTTCGAGAGCGCAGCAGTAAACACCATGAAAAGCAAAATGATCACGAAAACTCGAAAAAGAGCTCTCGCCATAGTATCGCTAGGCGCCGGCTTAACGGCGTTAGCCTTGTCGCCAGGCAATGCAGTCGCCTCCAGTCACATGGATGCGCCGCTAATTACCCTCGACCCCTCGGCGAACACAGCGGATGTGTACGCATTCGTATCCACAATCGGCAGTACGACATACCTAACAACGGCGCTGGCGGTCTACCCATTCGAGGAGCCCAGTATCGGCCCCAACCTTTATAATTTCGATCCTAACGTTCGCTATGACATTCTTGTGGCGACTGGATCAGATGTCAAAAGCGGCAAAATAACCTATGATTACCGTTTCGAGTTCAAAACGACGTATAAAAATAAGGAGACGATCGCGATCTCATTCCTCGGTCCAATTCGAAACGCCGGCGATAGTCATCAGAATCTGGTCCAGACTTACACCGTCACTAGAATCAACAAGAAGACCAGAACATCGGAGGTACTCGGAACGGATTTGCTGGTTCCACCGAACAATCAGGGACTTACGACGCCTGAATATAACATCATGAACAACGGCGATATGATCGCCAAACCCGGGGTAACCGATGCCTCGCAGTTAGACAAATACACCTCTGAAACCATCTTCACGTTGAAGAAAGGTTATATGGTTTATGCTGGCCAGCGCGATGATGGGTTTTACGCCAACATTCAAAGTATCTTCGATCTCGATCTTACTTATTCGGGCCCGGAAACACCGTTGGATACCCAGGCCGGCTTTAACGTACATACGATCGTACTCAATATTCCGGTTACCGATATCGGTGGCGATCAGCAGATCGTCGGAGTCTGGGCGACGACCAGTCGGAAGCGTGTCTCGGTTGCTCGGGGCCTAATCGAGTCCGCATCTGACGCCGAGTATGTTCAAGTCGGGCGACAAGGCAACCCCCTATTCTGCGAAGCCTTGATCGGAGTGGAAGACAAGAATCGTTACAACGAAACACCGGCGACGGAGGATGCAAAGCTTTTTGCAAAATATGCCCTTGCTCCGGAACTAACTGTTTTATTGGGCGATCCTGCGAACCGGCAGACCAATCGGACCGACATCGCCGGGATCTTTATTCCTGATTTGATCAAGGTTGATCTATCGACCGGGCCCGCTCACCTCGCTGACAATAACGACGCATCCTTCAATCGGCTTAGCATTTTCGGTGGTGATACTCTCACAAGCAAGGTTCAGCAAGGTTTCGGCAACGGAGTCGTACCGGGTGGCTGGCCGAACGGTCGCCGGTTTGGCGATGATGTCGTGGCCATCGCGGCGGTCGCACTTTTGAGCGACCTAAGAACAAACCCACCAATGATTTATCCAATCGATCCTGCTACGTTCAGTCTTGGTGGAGTCAACTCGAACGATATCACCTACAATGCGGTATTTCCGTATGCGGCGACCCCGCACAACGGGAGGAATAACTCTCATCACACGCAGCCGTGTCCATCTCCCTCACCGTAACCGCATCAATTTAGAAGCGGTTGGAGTGCGTTTTAACGCCTCTGGAAACAGCCGGCGATTAGATGGTAAAGTCGCCGGCCGCTTCTTGCAAATCGGGCAGCCCCGGGTGCGGTCTGCGGGCTAGTTAGTTAGGAGCAGAATACGGCGAACCATGAAATCGACTTCACTATTCTATCTTTCTCGTCAGTTTTATCTTTTCTTTGGCTTCCTGATTCTTTGCACGTCTAGCGCGTGGGCCCACGATCCGGGGCTTAGCTCCGCAACAGTTACTATCGGCGATAAGCAAATCGACATTGTTCTCGGCTTTGCCAAAAAAGACGCGGAATCACTCGTTGCTAGCAACGGAAATCCAGGTGAAGTCCAAAGCGCTCGAGGATTTAGCGCAACCAAAGCTCAAATAGAAACGATTGCCGTACGCGAGGTGCAGCTCCGGTTAGACGATGCGGTAGTGGCGTGCGATCAAGCGATCGCAAAGCTAAAAGACAGTGAAAATATTGAAGTTCTGCTTAATTTTGAACGAACCGATGCCGCTCGGCTAAACTTGGTTTCGGAGCTTTTCGAAAGATTACCGTTCGGGCATCGGGAGTTTGTCTCAGTCCAACTGGCGAATGGATCCATTCTCACGCAAGCGATGCTGTCGGCAAAGGACAATTCGTTTCACGTCGATATGCCAGCATCGGCACCACGCACCGCGTCGATAAATTATAGTCACTCGTTCTTCACCTTTCTTGCGCTTGGCGTACAACATATTTTAACTGGGTACGATCACCTTCTCTTTCTGTTCGCTTTGCTTGTGGTCTGCAGGGATTTACGTTCGATTGCGACCGTAATCACCTGTTTCACGATCGCGCATTCGATCACTCTCGCGCTAGCCGCACTCGATATTGTTAAACTATCTCCAAGCATCGTTGAGCCGATGATCGCCGCGTCGATAGCGTACGTTGGTATCGAAAACCTGATTCGAGGCGGCGCACCGGAATGGCGTTGGCTGATAACGTTTTCGTTTGGGCTGGTGCATGGTCTTGGTTTTGCCGATGCTCTCAAGGAACTTGGAATTGGCTCCGGCCAATTCGGGATAGTCTTGCCTCTGGTGGGCTTCAATCTAGGCGTGGAGATCGGCCAACTTTCGGTTGCCGCGATCGTCCTGCCGGTGCTGTGGCAGCTTCGGCGTCATTCAATTTTTGTTCGCCGATGGGTCCCGGCATGTTCAGCCTTTGTCGCATTAGCTGGAAGCTACTGGATGGTCGAGCGGATTCTACAGTGACAAAGGGACGAGGTCCCCGGTTCACACGATGGGTGCCGGCGGGCTGCAACGCCTTAAACTCCCGATGAGCGATTCACACTTTCCCATTTAAAGTCAGGACTTGCAGCATTCAGGTTAATCTCTCCCGACCGTCCACACTAGCCAGGGTTTGGAAATCGGTTTTTGGTTTCTACCGCTAGATCGGATTTCGAGGATCGCCGGATGCGCGATCGTGTTTAAACCTCTTGCTTTTGGCGAGATTAAACCGCATCGCGGCTCTCTGAAAACGGCCGGCTGGATCTAGTCACTACGCAAAGCCTGCCTGACAGCAGGGATCACTCCCCGCTTGAACTCTGCAATGAGGGATCGCGGATCATCCTCGTCCTCGACAGCTGGAGTAGTGGAGTTCAAGCGAATAGGAAAGGCTGCTGTGGGCACACTTTACACCAGTTCCCAGCACTCGACGTCGAAGGCTTCTTCGGGAGTGTTGGAGGTTTCCCTGACCGACTTGCACCGGGCGTGGCTCTTCCTCTCTACCGGAACTGAATCTTATCGCGAATCGCCTCGATAACTATGGTTCGGATAGTAGTCTGCAAACCGGATCGCTCCTGGTTACATCACCGGAGAATATGAAGTTCCTATCTATCTTTGTGATGCTGGCCGGATTCTATTTATCAATCCAAGGTCCGCTTAATGCTCGATTGCGTTTAGCGCTTGAATCCCCCGTATTCGCTGCAACCGTCAGCTTTCTTTCAGCAGTCTCGTCCTTCTGTGTATTATGGCGACCAGCGCATTCGGTGGTGTAGGAACGGGGATGCGTGGATTCCAGTCTGCTCCGCTTTGGGCCTACCTCGGCGGAATCCTCGGGATTGGCTTTGTTTTCGGCTCGATTATCGCTGTTCCCACGTTGGCGTCGTGGTCAGCGTCGGCGCTGCGATTCTCGGTCAAATGCTTGGTTTTTTCCTTGTCGACACCTTCGGTTGGCTCGGCGTTAACAAAATACCTTTCGACCCACTGCGCTTACTTGGAATCGATTTGCTGGTCACCGGGGTGCTTTTAGTTCAGAGAAAATAGAAGAGCTCAAGCGCCGCGGATAAAGGACCTCTCAAAGGGCGTTTAAAGGTGGGTCCGCGTTAGCGGGAGGAGTTAGAGAATAGCTTGCAAACGACTCCTCGTTGACCTCGAACGTCGACGTCATCCGGCGCTGCTATTCCACGAAAACTTTCGTATCAGATTCCAGGTAGAGAAAATCCGGATCAGCGTCTTGTAGTGTAATTAGGATCGAATTCGGAAAGATTCCCGGACTTACCTCTTTAATAGTGACAATGTTGCCCTTGGCGTCCTGAACCCGATCCCCCGGCTGTAGTTCGTTCGCTCTCACCCACTTTTGTCTCTTATTCGTTTTTTCTCGTTAGCCTTCGGCCTTGTTTGAATGACCGGCCTTTTACCTCGGACTCTCTGATTGGAAGCTCCGCCGCGGACAACAAAGTCTTTGCCGACTTTCATCCGGTTGCTCTCCGGGGCGACTTTGTGGTCTTCAATTCGGCCAATCGCGCGGGTAGTGTTGGCGTACCTGTAATTCGCGTTGGATTGGGTTCCGGTCACAACGTGCTCACATTGGATCCAGCGTGACCCGACTTTCTTAGCTAATCCGTCGGTTAGTACACCGCTATCGATGCAGAGAGGAACCACATAAATATGCTGTGGCTTATATAAAGCTTCGTCGCGTCATGATGAGCCGAAGAGCTGCGAAAATCCCGCGTTCGGCAACAGCCTATCGAATAGCTCGGGCCGATTCATTGTCTGCCGACACCCCTTTGCAGAAAATCGTCCCGGGCGTAAGCCGGTTCCGGATAGGTGTAAAAACCCCGGTTCGTCTTGGTGCCACAAAAGCCCTGCGACGTTAACTCTTCAAGAAAAGCAGCCCGCTTTTCGCCCTCCGGATCGTTCAACACTTTTGCCCAGTGAGCCGTGATCCTTTGTATCGTGTCCAACCCGATTTGATCCATCATACCAAATGGCCCGACCGGCATTTTGAAAATACCCATCCAAGCACGATCGACATCTTCTATTGACGCGACACCACCAATCACCAGATCGAGGGCTTGCCGTTGCATGGCCCCAAACATCGAGTTGAAGATGTAGCCGTGTGTTTCCTTTTTATAAATGATGGGGATTTGCCCAATGCTTAACGCGAAGCGATGTAACGTGTCGATAACGCTCGAATCCGTACCGGGGTGAGGCATGAGGTCAACGACATTCGAAGTCCAAACCGGGAAATGAAAGTGAAGAGCGGCAAGACGGGCGGGTCTGGCGCAGCTGTCCGCCAACATGGAAGCCGTAAAGGACGAGGTGTTCGTAGTGTAAATCGCTTTGTCAGGACAATGTGCGCCGATCTGGCGAAAGACACCACGTTTTGTTTCAAGGTCTTCAAAGACACATTCGATCACGAGGTCAGCTCCCGAGCTGGCTGCGGCGGAATCCGGTTCGACTCTGATCTTTTTCAAGATCGAGTCGGGTTCCGTAGGCTGGATCAGGCCGCGGGATCGGAGCCAGTCTACAATTCCTGCCACCCCGTCTTTAGCTCTGCCGAGGACATCCGAGTCGACATCGTATAAGGTGACGTCGTAGCCGTAGGCAGCGCACTGGACGCTTATCTGTTTGCCCATCGTCCCGGCTCCTAGAATGACAACGCTTCTCAGCTCCTGCCACGGCTTTCCTCGGGAACGGGCGCCGAGCAAATTCGAAGAGTTCACGAACTGCTACTTGAGTCTTAGCCTTGTGTCGCGCAAGCAAAAGAAACTTCCTTCAAGGATGTAGCACTGGATGGTTTCCAAGCAGGTGTATCCTGCGTTTGGTCGCCAGCCCCCTTGAGTCAGCGCAAACGGCAATTGGGACTCTGCTTATCTCAGTGGACCGGCTAAACGCGCTTATGTCAGATGAATTCAAAGCCGCGTGCGATTTCCTCCTCGCAAATCGGGCCGCTTACGATGTTGTGCGACAAGCCGTGAATGACACGCGAAAAACTCGCTGTGCTCCGCCCGGGTATCGATTCCGGTTTGATGACCAGTCGGTTTGACAGGCGCCTGATTAAATCACGCCTGACTCCTTAAAGCTAAAATAACTGCCCGACTGGTGGGGCTTTGCAAGAGGGTCCGAGGATGTGCCACAGAAAGCCGCGAAGACCGCGCCTAAACTCATTGATTTCAAACAGCGAACATTTCCTGAAGGGTTCGCAAGGTGGTCAGGAGTGTCTTTCCTGTCGCTGCGCCAAGCCGCTTGACCAACCGAGCTTTGTCAACCGTGCGAACCTGATCTAACAGAATCAGGCCCCTCTTGCCTTGGAAACCAATGGGAACGCGGAACGGAGCCGGCTTACTCCCGGTCGTCATTGGAGCAACAATTACAGTCCGAAGGTGATCATGCATTTCGGCGGGAGAAATGATGACGCATGGACGCGTCTTTCTGATCTCGCTTCCGACAGTTGGATCAAGATCGATGAGCCAAATCTCGCCGCGTTTCACCATCTCAATGTGTCGTCTGCCTCGTTAGCAAACTCCGGCCACACTAGAGCGTCATCTCCGCCTTGCGCGAGCTGCTTGGCCGCATCGTCCCATCCGACCCGCACCGATTTCTTTGGCTTACGCAAGACGATCGCATCGCGTTCGACGGTCATCTCAAGCTCGTTTTCAGTGAATCCAACTTGAGCCAGCACGGTCTTAGGCAAGATCACTCCTTGGGAATTTCCGATTCGATGTAGCGCTACTTTCATTCGGTAATAACATTGGTATAACATACCTTGATATTAGGTCAAGTAAGGGGATGACGATCGCTGCCCGTCGCGCTTGGACGGTGTCCCCATCTCGGGCAGTGAATCTCATCGTTGTCCGCTGCGTCCTCCGCGGCCGCTGCGCGAGGCTTATCTGGGACCGCTCCGAGGCGTCAGGAAATGACGCCTCCCTCTTTGAAACTGAAATAGCTACTGCGTCCCGGAGCCGGTGCACCGATGATTACGTGATCCACCAAATGGAGCTGCAAAATCCTGCTGGCCTCAAGAATCCTCCTGGTGAGGCGCATATCCGCCTCGGAAGGGCAGGGGTCGCCACTCGGGTGGTTGTGCACCACAATGAAGGAGCAGGCGGAGTGTGTGATCACCGGCTTAAAGACTTCGCGAGGATGGGCCAGAGACTCATTGACGCTGCCTTGGCTGACAGTGACCACCTTGATTAAATTCTGCTTCGCGTTCAGAAGAACAACCCGAAGGTACTCGCGGTCTAGAAAGCGCATCTCGCAACAGAGACCGGCGACCGCAAACGGGCTGTCGATGGTGAGCGATTGACGCTGCTCCCGCAGTGCGACGGCGCCCATGCGAAGGGAGCTGACCAGGCGTATGGCTTTAGATCGGGAAACGAAGGGTAAACGCTCTTCAACGGACGCGCGAGCCAAGCTAGTG
>Ga0207129_1024_pt1 | contig 41765 bp, 42 predicted proteins | sample Alteio_BWMinHeat_15_FD_153517 | JGI IMG/M metagenome (GOLD analysis project Ga0207129, IMG submission 153517) | Enriched cells from forest soil in Barre Woods Harvard Forest LTER site, Petersham, Massachusetts, United States -... | ecosystem: Environmental > Terrestrial > Soil > Temperate forest >... | reverse complement strand
GCGTGTGGTTGCGCATTCCACTGACACTCATTTTGCTTGGGCTGACGGTGTTGTTTTATGCAGTAAAAGCCAATCGGGTGTATAAAAGAACCTACAGCATGAATGAATTGGCGAAGATTGAGCAAAAACTATGGCCGCAAATTAGTCCCGTGTTGGATCTTGATTTACTCAAAACCGATATCGACAAAGGCCCGTGGGCGATGGCAATGACGCCAATGCAGTTTTGCAAAAAACATCGCTTGTTGCTAGAAGTCAAACCCACTAAGCAAGATATTTTTGCGCGACAAAATCGCGTGGAGGTGGTGTTAAATCGCGGCGAAGCCAATCGCATTTTTGCATTACAAGTGGGTGCGTTATGGCAAGGGGTAGCGAAGCTCCCACCGCATGCACGCGCGTTATTTGCGGCTTTTGCAGCAAGACTCAATGCCGATACTGAGCCTGCGCTTGCCTTATTAAAGCGGCTTACGGAAACAGCAGGAACAAAACTCGACATTTCAGGTACCGAAGAACTGTTAAAAAAACATGTGAATACCCCGCTGGTGCAACAAATCGTGCAACGTCATGCTTATGTGTTGACGGTGATGGCGAGTATGTTGGTCGGCGCGCGCGAAGATGGGGTGCAGGCGTCGGCAGATTTCTTATGGCTGAAAGTGGTCGATAGACGTCTTTGGTATATGCTTAATACCATAGGCAGGCAGACACCGTTTATTGAAGTCGGTGGTCCCTTCGCCCATTGGCTGGCTGAAAAAGAATTGGGCGTGCCATTATTTGTGCCGATGGTTGAAGAAGTGGTTAATGCGGTTGAACTTGCCCTGAAAGAGGTGGTGTATAAACCGGATGAGGTGAGCCAAAAGGAGTGAGGCGATGGTCGCTGAGATTATTCGCATGGACGTTGAATTGTTCTTCCGCATTGTATTTGCATGCCTTTTGGGTGCGCTGATTGGTTGGGAACGAGAACGGCATCGTACGACAACCTCAGCCGGCATTCGCACTTATGGTGCGATTTCATTGGGCGCTTGTGCTTTCGGCATTGTCGGCTCGCATCTCGCGAGCGCAGATATCTCCCGCGTGGCGGCGCAAGTGGTGACGGGTATTGGCTTTTTGGGCGGTGGCATTATTTTTCGGCAAGGCGATTATGTCACGGGGCTTACAACTGCCGCGACCATCTGGGCGACGGCTGCTGTTGGCTTGTCGGTCGCGATGGGTATGTACTTCATTGCCTTGCTCACGGCACTTTTGATCTATCTTTTGTTGTATTTGCCGCGGTTAAAATGGTGGAAGAAAGTTTCTAAAAAGCATGAATAACGGTTTGACAATAGTAAGGTGAATTGTGCGACGAATCCGCGGTCTTGAGGAGCGAAACGAGTTACCCCCACAGCTACTGCTGCGAGATACCCGTACGCTTGGCATGAAGATCGTGGATTTTTTCAAAAGTCCCGTTAACAGTGCGATTTCATTAATGACAATCGCCATTGCTACTTTTTTTATTCCTGTACTCTGTGATCTTATTTTTCTCATTGGTTTAGGTATCTTTTTTTACGCTTTTACTCGCCGGTTTACTTTACCTTTTCGTATGCCGCTTTTTTCAGATGAGCTTGACTATAACGACCCGCCGCCTGGTTCAAACAAGCCACGTAAAGCCCGTGGCATTACTTATTTTGGTAACCGCTTGAACGATGATGAGGAAATTTGGTTTACCAATGAAGACATGCGTACGCACGTTTTAATCTTTGGTTCAACCGGTAGTGGTAAAACAGAAGCGCTAATTTCTTTTTCATTCAATGCCTTGGTGCAAGGTAGTGGCTTTTTGTATGTCGATGGTAAAGGCGATAACTCGCTCTTTGCTCGTATCTTTTCTATGTGTCGTACCATGGGTCGTGAAGATGATTTGCTGTTAATCAACTTCATGACAGGTGCCAAAGATATTGTGGGTGCGCAAGAGAAGCGGCTTTCTAACACCATGAACCCGTTTTGCGATGGTTCATCGAGTATGTTGTCACAATTGGTGGTGAGCTTGATGGATCAAAGCACGCAATCACCGGATGGTGATATGTGGAAAGGTCGTGCGATTGTGTTCGTCGAAGCCTTGATGAAAATTTTGGTGTACATGCGCGACCAAGGCAGTATTTTGTTAGATGCCAATACCATTCGTAATTATTTCGAATTAAATCGCATTGAAGCGATTGCAATCGATAAAATGTTCCCACGCGATAATCAAGAACCAGTTAGTCTAGCCGATGCGCCCGATCTCGTGTTAGAGCCGATTAAAAACTATGTGAAGAACTTACCTGGTTATGACCCAAGTAAAAAAGGCAAACAAACTTCGCAAGTATTAGAGCAGCATGGCTTTATTACCATGCAGCTGACACGGGTGTTTGGTTCGCTGGCTGATACCTATGGTCACATTATTCGGACAAACTTGGCGGAAGTAGACTTGCGCGACGTGGTGCTTAATCGTCGGATTCTAGTGGTGTTATTGCCGGCTTTGGAAAAATCAACGGAAGAATTGGCCGCTTTAGGCAAAGTGATTATCGCCTCGCTCAAAGCGATGATGGCGGCAGGGTTGGGGGAATCGGTTGAAGGTGAATATCGCGAAGTGATTTTGCGTAAACCAACCATGTCATCGACGCCGTATATGTGTATTTTAGATGAATACGGTTATTACGCGGTGAAAGGCTTTGCCGTTGTGCCAGCGCAGGCACGGTCACTGGGGTTTTCGGTTATTTTTGCCGGGCAAGATTTGCCAGCTTTCCAAAAAGCGTCGAAAGAAGAGGCGATGTCGATTGGTGCGAACACTAACATCAAAATTTGCATGAAGTTAGAAGATCCGCTTGAAACTTGGGATTTCTTCCAAAAAACAGCGGGCGAGTCTTACGTTACCAAAGTCGATTCGTTTCAAACCAGTGCAGGCAGTTTGCTAAATAATTACATGGATAGCCGCAGTGCCTCGTCTGAAAAACGCCAACGGGTGGACTTGTTGGATTTAAAAGAACAGCGCGAAGGCGAAATGCATATTTTCTTCAAATCCAAAATCGTCCGTGCCCGCGTGTTTTTTGCCAACCCGGATCCCGCGCCTAGAATGCGTTTGAACCAATTCTTGAAAGTTGAGAAGCCGCATAGTAGGGTGCTGGTGGAACTTGAGGAGCGCATTGCGCACTTTGAAGAAAATAATGCTAAATTCGATCCAAGTACGCTCGAGCAAGAAGAAAGTACTGATATTCAGCTGGTTGCAGAAACGATTGCCTCAATGCCTGATACGAATCCGATCGAACGTGCACTTTCTGCTATGCTTGCCTACCACAATCACAACACCAGTATCGCCGCAGTAACCGCTGAGCCAGAAGTAGAAGTCTTGCCAGAACCTGGCAAGCTGAATCTCTTTGTGAAGCCGCAGTTAAGCGATATGGTAAAAACGCTCATCGGCGTGCAACGCTTGGCTGGCTTCAGTGCGCCATTGTTAATCAAAAATGTATTGAAAGATAAAGTCGAATTGCTAGAACGCTTACTGGGCCGCGCAGGTTCGCAAGCAGGACCGATGGCCGCGGAAATCATCAAAGACATGACCATCGCCACCGACTACCCGCCATCGGTTGACACTGCTTTCTTGCCAGTAGATGAGGTCGTGACAATTGCGGGCCGCGTGAATGACTACGTGGTGTCGTTGAAGAAAGAGGCGAAGGCGGGAGAGTAGTCTCCACTTTAGGCCGTGCGCGCAGGACTTCTCAAATCGAAAGGGCTGCGATGTCTCGGTCTGCTTATTTCGCGCTCTTCGGGCTCTATTGCGGCAGGTGTTTGATTCGGCATGTTGGCTTTGGTCGGCAATAAATGCTTGTTGATCAGCTGCATGATAAACGCATCGAAATGTTTGCTAGGGATGCGAATAGTGATCGACCCCTCTTTTGTGGTATCGATAATGCAACGATCTACCGGCTCCCCTTTCTTTTTCAACTCCTGTTTAAACTGCATGAATTCAGCGCTAATCTTATCAAAGAACTGATCTAGCTCTGCTTGCTTTTCAGGTGACAGATTAGGTTTGCCTTCAAGTTTCAGCAAACCTTGCTCTGGATCAAGCGTAGCCGAAAACAAAGCATCTGGTTTGTTGAACTCGAGCACGCCTTGCAGCCATGAAGCTTCCTTCCAATGCTCGCTACCAAGCAAATGAGACTGCATACCTGAATTAGGCTGATTAGGAGAAGATGGTAATGCTTTGTCTTCTTTCTGCTTACTCGTTTCACCAGAAGTACTACCGCTGTCGCCTCCGCCACTTTGACCTTTGCATGTGCATGTTGGAAGCTTCATCGAGCGGCACTTGTGGCAAGGGTTTTTATCAGCAGCTGACAGGGTTTTGGCGCTATTTGACATGGCATTATGACCTCGCAGTAGTTTTTATTGCGAGGTATTATAGCATATTTCCCCAGAGAGCTAAATGATGAGTACCTTAAGTTTACTGAGTGCTGAAAGTTATTTGTATGAACGAGCACAACAAGGAGGTCGCTCAGCTTATCTCGCAATTCTTGAAAATGCACCCGATGTTGAGCCAGATGAGCAAGATAAATTATAAATTTTATTTAATAATCTCGACTTAAGGTAACTTGAGATGTTTCGTTTATTTCGAAAAGCATGTTATGCTAAGGGCATTGATATTGGGAGAAATTAAAATGCAATTAGCGCAATTCAGCAGTAAGTGGATGAATATTCCTTCGGAGCAGGAAGTTATGCTGGCCAATGAGTCGAGTCGCAAGCTTGCTACTTATGTGAAGTCAACTTCACATCCTGCTTTTCAATTATTAAAAAAAGGCAAAGCAGTAGGAACTGTTTTGATACCAGCTTTTGCATTGCAGATGCTAATTGTTATTTTATCTCAAATGGCGCAAGGCAATACAGTGACTTTAATGCCAGTGCATGCTGAATTAACAACACAAGAAGCAGCTGATTTATTGAATGTATCAAGACCTTATTTGGTGAATATCTTAGAAGAAGGAAAGATACCTTTTCATAAAGTCGGATCAAGAAGGCGTGTGCTTGCTAAAGATATCCTGCGATATAAAGAAAAAATAGATAAAGCTCGACTTGCCACGTTAGAAGAACTAGCGAATGAAGCCCAAAAGCATAATATGGGATATTAATAAATGACAAATTTTACTGTTATTTATGACGCATGTGTCTTATATTCTGCTCCTCTCCGGGATTTATTAATGCATTTGGCTATAACGGATTTATATCGAGCCAAGTGGACGAATGAAATTCATGAAGAGTGGATCGTAAATCTGTTATCCAATAGGAAAGAGCTTAAGCGAGATTTTTTAGAAAGAACACGTGAGCAAATGAATGTTAATGTCCGAGATTGTTTAATTGAAAATTATCAATGGTTGATTCCGTCTTTAAATTTACCTGATGCTAACGACAGGCATGTTTTAGCAGCCGCAATTTGTTCCAGTTCATCTGTAATTGTAACGTATAATTTGAAAGATTTTCCGAAAAAAATACTTGATCAATATGGCATTGAAACGCAACATCCAGATGAGTTCATAGTTAATCTATTTGATTTGTCTTTTGAAATGGTTTGTATGGCGGCAAGACGTCATCGGGCAAGTTTGAAAAATCCACCAAAAAATATAGAGCAATATCTCGCTACGTTAGAAAAACAAGCATTAAGTAAAACAGTTAAAAAATTTACCGAATATTTAGAATTGCTATAAACCTTATACTAACCAGAGGCCCTCATGACAACAAAAACCGCCATCACCCCCACTCGCGCCGAAAATTATCCAGAGTGGTACCAGCAAGTCGTTAAAGCAGCAGATCTTGCCGAAAATGCGCCTGTCAGAGGGTGCATGATTATGAAGCCATGGGGATATGCGATTTGGGAAAAAATTCAACAGCAAATGGATAGTATGTTTAAAGCAACCGGGCATAAAAATGCGTATTTTCCGCTTTTAATTCCCTTAAGCTTTATGCAAAAAGAAGCTGAACATATTGAAGGTTTCGCAAAAGAATGTGCGGTGGTGACGCATCATCGTCTCGAGCAAAATGAAGAAGGAAAACTATTGCCAGCAGGTGAATTAGAAGAACCCTATATTATTCGTCCGACATCAGAAGCGATTATTGGCGATGCGTTTTCGCGCTGGGTGCAATCGTATCGTGATTTGCCTTTACTCATTAATCAATGGGCAAATGTGATGCGTTGGGAAATGCGTACACGTTTATTTTTGCGCACGTCAGAATTTTTATGGCAAGAAGGTCATACAGCACATGCGAGTAAAGAAGAAGCCATAGAAGAAACATTGCGTATGCTAGATATTTATGCTGATTTTGCTGAAAATTATCTCGCCATGCCAGTGATAAAAGGCGAAAAAACAGAAAGCGAACGGTTTCCAGGTGCAGATAATACCTATTGCATTGAAGCGATGATGCAAGATAAAAAAGCATTGCAAGCGGGGACTTCGCACTTTTTAGGTCAGCATTTTTCTAAATCGTTTAACATTAAATATTTGAGCAAAGAAGGACAAGAAGAATTTGTGTGGACGACGTCATGGGGTGTTTCCACGCGATTAATTGGTGGCTTAATTATGACGCATAGTGATGATGATGGTTTAATTTTGCCGCCGAAAATGGCATCCAGTCATGTGGTTATCTTGCCGATTATTCATAAAGAAGAAGATCGTGCTGAAATATTAAATTATTGCAATCAAGTAGCAAGTGCTTTGCGTGCACTGCACTATCATGGACAATCCGTGAGCGTCGAAATCGATACGCGTGATTTACCAGGGGGTGAAAAAGCATGGAGTTGGGTGAAAAAAGGGATTCCGCTACGTGTTGAAATTGGCAAAAAAGAATGTGCCGGCGATATGGTCTGCACGAGTCGACGTGATAAAGCGTACAAAGATAAATCGCTTATCGCAAGGGCAGCCTTCTTATCAACTATTATTAGTGAATTAGATCAGATGCAAGCGAATTTATTTAATCGCGCAAAAGAATTTAGAAAGCACAATACAAAACTGATTAATACGCGAGATGATTTTTATGAATTTTTTAAAGGTGAAGGTGGTTTTGCGCTCGCACATTGGAATGGCTCAAAAGAAGTTGAAGCAAAAATTAAGTCAGATCTACAAGTAACCATTCGCTGCGTGCCTTTTACTGATAAAGAGCCTGGTGTTTGCATCTTTACTGGCGAAAAAAGCGCACAGCGTGTGGTGTTTGCGAAGTCATATTAAGCTTTATCTAACTTCGTTTCTTGTCCCTCTTTGACAACGCGTTGTGCTTTGTCGTAGCTTTCGATCAGCGCGCGATAGGGCGGGACTAGTTGATCGACCATCACTTTTGCAAAGTCCATCGCATCGGGGCGATTCCAGGTGCTCATGAGTTCGGCTAATACGGCAAAGGTATCGGTCGGGATGGCGCCTGCTTGCACCACGCGCGCGAGCGTGATGTCGGTTGCCATTTTACTCCAGTTGCCAGAGGCATCGATGATGTCGAATACCTTATATCCAGCTGCAACAGCACTTAACGTGGGGAAGGCCATGCAGACGCTGGTTAAGGTGCCGGCAATCAAAAGCGTGTGGCGGCCTGTTTTTTTGATGGCATCGACCCATGCGGGATTATCCCAGGCATCGATTTGGCCGGTTCTCGGGATGTAAACGGCATCGGGATTGCATTCGTGTATTTCTGGGATGAGCGGGCCATTGGGGCCATCAGGGACGGATGCTGTGGTAAACGTTGGGATTTTGGCAAGATGCGCTATTTTAGCAAGCGCTGTCACGTTAGCTCTCAACACGGGTAATGGCATATCTTGCACCAGTTGAAATAACCCACTTTGGTGGTCGATGAGTAACATGACCGCATCATTAGGGTCGATCATCCATTTGTTTTTAGCTGTCATTGGCTTTCTCCTTCGTTTTTATATGTGATCAACTTTTATCATATGCCTTTCGCATAGGTACGAATGTGCTAGAATAGCGCCCTTTCACTTATAAGAGAGGAGTATCTCCATGCCTAGAGGTCGCGGTCCACATGGTCCTAAAAAATTTAGAAAAGGGAAAAAACGCTAACCAATTCAGCCTACTATGACTATGTATCCTGCTGAGCGACGTGCGGTTGTAACCCTTTCTGCGATCCTGAGTCTGCGCATGATCGGCCTTTTTATGGTATTGCCGGTCTTCGCGCTGTATGCCAGCACCCTGTCTGGGTTCACCCCTTTTTTGCTGGGGCTCTCATTGGGCGTGTATGGTCTGACGCAAGCGCTCTGCCAAATACCTTTTGGTACGCTGTCAGATCATGTTGGGCGAAAACCCGTTATTGCAGCAGGGTTGGTTATTTTTATTGTCGGGAGCCTGCTTGCTGGAGCAGCTCATTCGATGCTGTGGCTTTTGATCGCGCGTGCACTGCAGGGAGTGGGAGCAGTCGGTAGCACGCTGCTTGCCTTGCTATCTGATCTCACCCGCGATAACCAACGTAGCAAAGCGATGGCGATCGCAGGCATCAGCATTGGCATTGCGTTTTCGCTGGCGATGGTGTTAGGTCCTTTGTTACTCAAGTGGCTTGCCTTCTCGTGGCTTTTTTATTTAGCCGCTTTATTTGGCTTGTTTGCTTTATTACTCCTGTTTTTCGGTGTTAAAGGTAACGCATCGCCCAAGACGCATGCACACGATCCAGTGAGTGTGGCTAATGTACTTAAACTTATTTTTTTGCCCACATTGGCAAGGTTAAATTTAGGTATTTTTATTTTGCATGCGATTTTCACAGCGAGTTTTATCGCAATCCCCTTGAGCCTGTTACAAACAGCGCATCTGTCCACTGAGCAGGCATGGCATCTCTATCTGCCAACATTATTATTTGCCTTTATCATTAGCATCGCTTGCATTGGCATGGCTGAACGCAAGCAGCGAGTCAAAACTTATTTTATAGCAAGCATTTTATTACTCATGATCAGTGAATTATTATTGTGGTTGTTTTCAGCCCATTTGTTTATTTTTGCGATCGCTTTGTTATTATTTTTTAGCGGTTTTTCTACTTTAGAAGCTTTCCTGCCCTCGCTGGTTTCGCGTGCGGCACCAGCAGGACGAAAGGGCGCAGCGTTAGGGCTTTATTCTTGTTCGCAGTTTTTAGGGATTTTTGTTGGAGGGGCTTTGGGCGGTTGGGCGTATGGGCGGATTGGCTTGACAAGTATTTACTTTTTTTGTAGCCTATTTTTGTTCTGTTGGTTTTTATTCAGTTTTTTTATGCCCGCAGTTGTTCGTTCTTCTTCCACTCCTGTAAGCGCAACAAACTAAACATTCATTCATTATCTATTTCGCTAGGAGACATATCATGGCACGTGGGGTAAATAAAGTTATTTTAATTGGCAACTTAGGCCGCGATCCTGAAGTACGCTACACGCCTGCAGGGCTTGCAATTGCAAACTTAGCACTTGCGACCAGTGAAGCGTGGAAAGATAAGCAATCCGGCGAGCAAGTCGAGCGTACCGAATGGCATCGTGTTGTCATGTATCAGCGTTTAGCTGAAATTGCAGGTCAATACTTGAAAAAAGGCTCAAAAATTTATATCGAAGGTCGCCTGCAAACCCGCAAATGGCAAGATAAAACGACAGGCCAAGATCGCTATTCCACCGAAATTATCGCCGACAATATGCAAATGCTCGATAACAAAGGTACCGGCCATGCAGATGCAGGTGATGCCCCCTACGAACGATCTGCACAAAGCAGCCCTTCCTTCAGCAGCGCCCCTCTTGGTTCGCAAGCTGAGACATCGGGTTTAGATGCGCGCTTTGATGAGGATGTGCCGTTCTAACAGATCTTCCATTAAATATAAAATAAAAGACCACAATTGGCCTGTGGTAATGGCTTCAGTGATTTGACTGGCTGGCAAGAATCGCCGCATTTCAGTTTCAAATTCAAGGGCCATGTTAGACTTGCTCGCCAGTTGTTTTTGTCGATGATTAAATTGTTCTAGAAAATAATTTAATGATATTTTGCGATCGTGAAGTTTTTTAGGTAGTAGTGCAATATTGGGCTTTAATCCTTGTTGGTGTAACCATACAATATCCCATAAGTCACGATATTTTAATCTATTGGGACGTAATGCAAAAGCAATTAATTTATCAGTGTATATTTCTTCACGACTTTCTGCTTGAATAATTAATCCACTCGTTCCCATGTCGATACCATAAGGATTAAGTAATAACATTGGTTTTTTCTCGTAAGAAGGAACACTGCAAATATCAATGTTAATACGTTGTGCCGGCAAATGCTTTTGCTTGGGTCGAGTTTGAATTTTAATTTTCCAAGTGCTTACATTGCTTGTGTCTTTGATCGGGTCGCTGACTGCAACTTGTAATCCATATTTTTCCGCTAAGGTGTCAGTTAATATTTGCCCCATAGCAGATAAGCTTGCACGAGAAAAATGGGCGCCACCGGTGAAATCTAAATCTTCGCTCAATCGAACCCCGCCATAGCAAGCTCTAAGACAGGTGCCGCCAATAAAGGTGAGATGTTTTAATAGTTGATGTTGACTGAGTGATTGTAAGATATCATGGTGCAGTAATTCTTTTTCAACAACCATGCGTAATGGCGATAAAATAGACTGCTTTTTAAGTGCTTCTGTCACTAGCCGATCAAATAAGTTCATTGACAGCATCCCAATCAATGAGGTCACAATCACGATGTGTTGCTTTCATATCGCGTAATGCCAGGGCGACCGTTGCGCGCCACATACCGCAAGCATGGTCGTAAATAAATTGATTGGCTAAACGCGTGGGTTTTTGGTTGGTATGGATGAATTCAATGGTGCCAAAATCACCGCAAGAGATCACATTGCGCCTGCCAGAAGACATAATGGATAACCAGTTGATGGGGATTTGTGAAATCACACCGGCATCGCTCAAAACAGTTTCTAAGCTAATATAATTAAACGCATCAACTCTTAATCTAGCAGCTGCATGAAATAAGAGCAGGCCATCTGCTGGCATGGCTTTTTGATACAGGTATAATCCCCGACATAATCGTATAAATAGTTTTGCGCTGATCGCGCGAGTGAGTAAGGCTTTAAAAGCGCCATCAGTCAGCTCGGCAAAAAGCGCACGTAAGTCGGACGGTGTAAACAAATAATGCTGATTATTCGCATGTTCTATTAGCCATTGGTTAAGATATTTGAGGGGTTGCATGGCTATCTCTCTACATTAAGTAACGAAAATTGTAACTTAATGTACAGTTAAAGTCAATCCTATGCTATATTCACAGCCAATCACAACATAGGTTTTTGTACGACATGGCAAAAAACACCCTGATCATCGCCACACGTGAGAGCAAGCTTGCTCGTTGGCAGGCGGCATTTATTGGTGAGCAGCTTAAACGCCTGCATCCAACGCTAACGATTACTTATTTGGGTCTCACCACCCAAGGAGATAAGCGTTTAGATGTGGCGTTGAAAGAAGTTGGTGGTAAGGGTCTCTTTGTCAAAGAGCTAGAGGACGCGCTGCTTTTAGGGCGTGCAGATATTGCCGTGCATTCGATGAAAGATGTGCCGATGGTATTACCAGCGGGACTCATCCTGCCAGTGATGACAGAGCGTGCAGATCCGCGAGACGTTTTCATCGCAAACGGCTATGCCAGTCTTGATATGCTCCCTCATGGTGCACGCATGGGTACGAGTAGCTTGCGGCGACAGCTAGGTATAGCGCGTTTGCGGCCGGATCTCTCTTTTTTACTATTACGTGGGAATATTGATACACGGCTGAGTAAATTGGATCGAGGGGAATATGATGCGATTCTGCTCGCAGCAAGTGGTTTATCTCGTTTAGAATTAGCGGATCGGATCAAGCAGTACTTGCCGATCACTACACTGTTGCCTGCTGCAGGGCAAGGGGCGCTAGGCATTGAGTGTCGTGAAGCGGATGTTGAAACGCTTGCGTTAATTGCGCCACTGATGCATCGCCCTACGCAATTGTGTGTGCAAGCGGAACGCGATTTATGCCGCTATTTAGATGGCGGATGTCATCTGCCACTTGCAGCCTATGCTTTGATAGAAGGAGATCACTTGTCACTCACCAGCTGTTTATATAGCGCTGATCCTGCTGGCCATGTAGAAGTGGCGGTACAGGTTCCTTTGTCTGATGCAGATAAAGCAGGCACGCTCGCGGCTAAGATGCTGATTGCCAAGGGGTTTAAATGAAAACAATGGCGAATCTCTTTTTAGTCGGCCCGATGGGTGCAGGAAAAACCAGTGTCGGGCGTGCGCTTGCACATGCGCTGGGCAAACCGTTTTACGATTCAGATCAGATGCTCGAAAAGCAATTAGGTGCGACATTAAGCTGGATTTACGACCTGGAAGGTTTGGCTGGCTATCGTCAGCGTGAAGCGACGTTGATTGATGAGCTGACCCAGCAAGGGCCGATGGTGTTATCCACAGGTGGTGATTGCATTGAAGTGCCTGCGATTCGCGATTGTTTGGTAGAGCGAGGGCTGGTGATTTACATGGCGGTGAGTTTGGAAACACAAATTAAACGGCTGAAGCGTGATAGACGCCGACCGCAGCTGCAGGGTGAGGATCCCGTTACGGTGCTGATTAAGCTTTGGGAAGAGCGTGAGCCTCTTTATGAACGTATTGCGGATTTCACTGTTGCGACAGACGAGCGCTCAGTGCGCTCGGTGCGTGATGAGGTGCTGGCATGGTTGCGACAAAGCGAGTAACATCAGCCAAACGAAAAAAGGATCACGCCATGTTACGATTAAAATCTATCCCTTTCTTAGTAATGATCACCACTTGTCTTGCTACCAACGCCTTTGCTGTTGCGCCTGGTTTCTACATGGGGCTAATGGCCGGTCCTGCAAAGCCGACTGGCAGCACGGAGCAAGCCCAGATCCAACTCTCCAATCTCACAACACCAGTGAAGCCAAGCAGTAGCGTTGCCGGCGGACGCCTTTTTATGGGCGACGATATCACCGATTATTTCGGCATTGAGGGCGGATTCACTTACTTTTCCAGGGTAGATTACGACACTGTCGACGAGAACGTCACCACCTATGGCAATGCCGATGCTGATGTAGGCAGTTTCGATCTGGTTGGCAAAGTCATCCTTCCACTCGACGCTTTCTCGCTCTATGCCAAAGCCGGCGCTGACGTCGCGTTCACCCAAACATCTGGCGCCTTAAATCCTCCCTCGCCACCCGTGATCAACCCTGATGGTACCTTCGCCGAAGGCAAGAGCCACAGCGACACCCACGCAGGCCCCACTTTCGGCGTTGGTGCAAGCTACGATCTCACGCAAAATTGGGTCGCTGATGTCTCATACAACCGGATGATGACCGGCGATCCTGTTGATGCGTTTAACTTTATTGCACTGGGGATTTCGTACCATTTTGTAGATAAATATTGCGGGCAGTTTTTGTGTGATGAGTGAAAGCTGGCTGCAAAAATGTGTTATCATTCTCCACTTTTAACTTATAACGAGGATATCTAAATGAACGCCAGACCAACAACTCCTGCACAACAAGCGCTTATCGAAGGCATTAAAAAGAGAATTCCTGATGACCAATTGGAATCATGCATTGAAGAATTAAAGAAAAATGATAAAAACGTTAATTTCCTTGATGAAAAAGGGATGGCACCGCTTCATTATGCCATTATAGATGGCAAGCCATCTTCTATCAAAATACTTCTTGAAGCTGGTGCTAATCCAGATTTTCAAGATAAAGCAGGTAATAGCGCTCTACATCATGCAATGAAAGCACTCAGAGACGATCTCGTTAGTTTATTCCTAAATGATGATCCTGATGAAAAAAGCAAATTAGGTTTAAATAATGCAGCAATTAACGTAGATACGCAGCTGAAAAATAATGACGGTGATACACCGTTACATCTTTATGCAAAAAGAGGAGATCATGCAGGGAATCAGTTGTTAAAAAAACATGGTAATCGTTTTCCGATTTCAAATCTTTATATCCAAAACGAAAAACAAGAAACTCCGCTGCACTGTGCGATTAGCTACGACAACATGTATTTTTTTACTTTCTATATTGATGCTTTTTCTCATAATTATTTTAATCAGGTTGATATTAAAAATTCTGCCATCCTTCATGGTCCACATGGCGATAATTTAGTTCATACAGCAATAAGAAGGTTAACAAATACTTCGCTAAAGGATAACGAAGCGAGAACTCAGACCATGCTTCATTTACTTGCTGGTGTTGCACCCTCTATGTTTAATGAAAAGACAGAGGCAACAAGGCTTAGCTCGGGATACACACCGGCTGAGTTGTTGGTCAAATTGAAGATTACTAATAGTGAAATTAGTTATATAGCTAATCATCCGGATCTGATTCGGCAGTTAACATTTTCACAGAGACAAACATTAGGTGCTTTACAAGGCCCACTAAATAACCTGCGTGATGAGAATGCGAAATTAACAACTAACGTTGTAAATTTAAGTAAAGATAATGTTGAGCTCAAAGAACAATTAGCTACAATGAATAGCAAATTAGATAAGCTTACTCAACTGTTGGAACAACAATTACAATTAGCTGCTCGTTCATCTAAAAATGAAAACAATACGAGCCCTGTGTCTTCACCACGGCCAAGTATGTTCAAATAGAAGTCGATAGGAATTTCCCTCAAATTTGAGGTCACAAAATGTGGCCTCAAAATGAGCATGCGACTGTAAAATTTCATTTGCATTCCCTCCAAAACACGCGCAAAATAATCAGGTGTTCCCCGCCTTTTTCTTTCTAAAATTTATTCTTTTTATCTCTTTTTTCCCTGTTTTTTCAACACTTAAATTCAATCAACTTTTAATCAACAAAAGGAAACGCCCATGCGCCTTATTAAAATCGCATTTTCACCTTGTTTATGCTTATTCGGCCTTCTGCCAGCAATATTGTTCGCCTCCTGGCCAGTTTTTGTGCCGCCATCAAAGTCTTTTCTATTACAAAACCAATACATCGATACCGAAAACTGCCCGGCTGGATCAGGCAAAATCGTGATGAAAAACATCCCGATTCGCGATGAGTTATGCAAAAGCAGCTACTGTCCTGACAACTGGGTCTTCGTGCCGGCTGCGGATGCTAATTGTCATGACTTAAGTGCAGCTGAGTTGAAGCAAGTATCTATTACACATTTTACGGATGGGCATGGTGGCACGCTTTTTAGCCAAGTTACTGCTTCTTACGGTGAGTTTAGCTATACCTTCACCTCGCCTCGCGAGCATTGGTATTGCATGGAGCAGAATCCATCATTGCACAGTGTGAGTTGTGCTAATGATGCATAAATTACACATTAGTAAGTTTTTCTGTTACAATCATCAGGAATTTCCATATGACAAAATACGAATTAGAAAAGTGGTTGCGTCATATTGGTTTTGAGAAACGAGTAGGCGGAAAGCACGATATTTGGATAAAAAAAGGGTTCCCGCCTATTCCTGTACCTCGTCATAAGGGAGATATCCCGAATGGCACATTAAAAAGCATATTGAAAGCAGTAGAATTGGGAGGGAAAAGATGACGCACTACTATGCAGTATTTAAGCAAACAGCTGAAGCTGTTGAAGTTTCGTTTCCTGATCTTGCAGGGTGCGTAACTTTTGGGCGGGACTGGGAAGAAGCGCTAGTGCATGCAGAAGATGCACTTGCCGCGTGGCTGGCACATGCTGAATCTGCTTTTATCAAGGTCCCATCTAAGCATTGTGAGTTAGAAGCTTTATCCGATGGGGAATGGGTGCCTATTGGGGTTGATGTCAATATCATTGCAGCCTATCAGCAGCGCAAACGGTTTAATGTTATTTTCCCAGCTAATATACTTAAACAAATTGATATTTTCCGAAAGAAAAAAGGTTTAAAGCGATCCACTTTTCTCCAAAGGGCAGCTGAGGCTTATTTGCAGCAGAACGAAGGATCTGTACCAGCCTGATCTGTAAACCGCACAATATCATCCTCCCCCAGATAATCCCCAGCCTGTACTTCAATCACTTCTAACTTATCGTCAAAAGGGTTCGATAGCTGGTGTTTGGCTTCGCGCGGGATGTAAGTGGATTCGTTGGCGCTTAGCGTAAAAATCTGATCAAAGCAGCGTACTTCGGCTTTGCCGCTGACGACCACCCAGTGTTCGGAGCGGTGGAAGTGCATTTGCAATGATAAGCTGGCGTGAGGTAAGACGGTCAAGCGTTTGACTTGGTAGCCAGGGCCTTCGTTTAGGACTTCGTAATGGCCCCATTGGCGATGCACTTTCTTATGCATGACGGTTTCAGGGCGTGCTTTTTGTTTGAGTTGGGAGACAATGGCCTTTACTTCTTGGCTGTGATTGCGGTGGGCGACTAGCACGGCGTCGGCGGTTTCGACGATTACGTGGTCGCTGACGCCTACAACGGCAAGCATGCGGCTTTCTGCATGGAGATAAGAATCCTGCACGGATTCGGTGATGACATCGCCGTGTGTCACGTTGCCGTGTTGATCGGCTGCATGCACTTCCCAGAGCGCAGCGAAAGAGCCTAGGTCGTTCCACTCTGCTTTGAGTGGGACGAGGGCGGCACGTTTGGTTTTTTCCATCACAGCATAGTCGATCGAGTCACTGCGACAAGCAGAAAAATCGGCGTCGTCTATTTGGAAGGTATTTTTTAGTGCTTTCTCGCAGGTGGCGAGTATGTCCGGTGCGACGTTGCGCATTTCTTGCAAAAAATCGCTGGCAGTGAACATAAACATACCGCTGTTCCAGTAATACTCGCCTGACTGAATATAAGCGGTAGCTGTCGCTAAATCGGGCTTTTCAACAAATTGCTCGACAGCAAAGCCCATTGTTTCTAGCGGGGCGCCTGCTTTGATATAGCCATAGCCTGTTTCAGGTTGCGTGGGGGTGATGCCGAAGGTGACCAGTTTATGTTGTCTTGCTGCCATTGCTGCTGCGGTTACGGCTTCAGCGAATAAATCGAACTGCCTGATGAAATGATCGGCCGGCAGAATCAATAAGCAAGCCCCTTTCGTGTAATGCTTTTCCGCAATCAGGGAGGCTAAAGTTGCGGCTGGCGCTGTATTTTTACCTTCGGGCTCGAGGATAATGAGATGCTCAGTGCTGCCGATTTCATGGAGCTGTTTCTCCACCAAAAAGTGATGATCGCGATTGCAAATGATCATCGGTGGCGCAATCGTCAGTGTTGCTTTCGCAAGATCTGTGGCACGCAGCACAGTATCTTGCAGCAGCGTATGCTTGCCGAGCAGCGGTAGCAATTGCTTGGGTTGCATACTGCGTGATAGGGGCCAGAGTCGGCTGCCGCTGCCGCCAGCCAGGATGACAGGGATGATCAAAAGAAGCCTCGCGGATTTGTAAGCAATAGATCAATTGTGTAGTATAGCTTTCTCTTAAGCAAAAAGGTGAAACAATGAGTGACCTGATTCAAGCGATTAGTGATGATTCTTTTAATAAAGATGTCATCGAAGCAACAGCCCCAGTATTAGTAGACTTTTGGGCACCGTGGTGCGGTCCTTGCAAAAGTTTGGCGCCTATTTTGGATGAAGTAGCCAGCCATTTCGATGGCAAAGTGACGGTTGTGAAGTTAAACGTCGATGATAATCCGGATACGCCGTCCAAATTTGGCGTACGCGGCATCCCAACCCTATTACTGTTTAAGGATGGACAAGTCGCTGCAACGCATGTGGGCTTGATTAATAAAGCAGACTTGACCCAATTTATTGACAACCATCTCTAAACCCTAGCTATTCAATATCATTGGTGGTATGCTCTTGGTGCAGGATCCTTCAACGAACCTGCGCTTGTGGTTTTTGCAAGCGCAATGACCCCCCAATACAAATTCTCCCTATTAAAATAATGATTTTATTTAAGGTTTATATCACATGAGTTTAAGTTTAACTGATTTAAAAAAGGACAGTGTGTCTGACTTAGTCAAATTAGCTGAGAGTTATCAGCTAGAAGGCGTAGCCCGGTCACGCAAGCAGGATATTATTTTCGAAATATTAAAAAAACATGCCAAAAAAGGCGAAGACATTTACGGGGATGGTGTATTAGAAATTTTAACCGATGGTTTTGGCTTTTTACGTTCGCCAGATAGTTCTTATCTTGCTGGTCCAGATGACATTTACGTTTCACCTAGTCAAATTCGTCGCTTTAACCTGCGTACCGGCGACACCATTTCTGGCAAAATTCGCCCACCCAAAGAAGGGGAGCGTTATTTTGCTTTGCTGAAAGTAGATAATATTAATTTTGAGCCACCAGAAAGCGCGAAGAATAAGATTTCATTTGAAAACTTAACCCCGCTGTTTGCAGACGATCGTTTAAGAATGGAACGCGGCGACAGCAGTACAGAAAACATTACCGCACGTATTATCGACATTATCGCGCCTTTTGGTCGTGGTCAGCGTGGCTTGATTGTCTCGCCACCTAAAGCCGGTAAGACGATGATGCTGCAAAATATCGCACAATCAATTTCCCATAATTATCCAGATTGCGATTTGATGGTGTTGCTGATTGATGAACGCCCAGAAGAAGTGACCGAAATGTCACGCACCGTGAAAGGCGAAGTGATCGCGAGTACCTTCGATGAGCCACCACATCGTCACGTTCAAGTGGCCGAAATGGTGATCGAAAAGGCGAAGCGGTTAGTGGAACATAAACACGATGTCGTGGTGCTGCTCGATTCCATCACGCGTCTTGCCCGTGCTTATAACATGGTGCAGCCAGCATCTGGCAAGATCTTGACGGGTGGTATTGATTCCAACGCCTTGCAGCGTCCGAAGCGCTTCTTTGGTGCTGCGCGTAACATTGAAGAAGGCGGTAGTCTCACGATTATTGCAACCGCGCTGATTGAAACCGGTTCCAAGATGGATGATGTGATTTACGAAGAATTTAAGGGCACCGGTAATATGGAAATCCACTTAGATCGACGTATTGCAGAACGACGCACTTATCCTGCAATTAACATCAACCGTAGCGGCACACGTCGCGATGAGAAGTTTGTGTCGAAAGAAGAACTGCATAAGATTTGGATTCTCCGTAAGCTCTTGCAGCCAATGGAAGACAATGCCGTTGAATTCTTGATCGATAAGATGAAAGGCACAAAATATAACGAAGAATTTTTCGATTCGATGAAAGGGTCTTAATGCGCTATTGGTTATTTAAATCCGAACCCAGCTGTTTCAGCATCAAAGACCTAGCTAATTGCACAGGTCATCGCAATCATTGGGATGGCGTGCGCAATTACCAAGCGCGCAATATGCTGCGCGATGACATTAAAATTGGCGATCACGTCTTCTTTTATCACTCCAGCTGTCTCGTGCCTGGCATTGTTGGCACCATGGAGGTGGTGAAAGCGGGCTATCCTGATTTTACCGCTTGGGACCCTGAGTCCGAGCACTTCGATCCCAAAAGTACGCCTGAAAATCCACGCTGGTATATGGTCGATGTTCGTTTGATCGGCCAATTTGAACGTCCTTTTTCGTTACAGGCGATTAAACAAAATCCCAAATTGCAGGATATGGTCATTGTACGCCCTGGCAATCGTTTATCGATTACGCCTGTGACAAAAGAAGAATGGCGTGAAGTGACACGGTGGTGTAGGGAGTACTAACATGCTTAGGCTCAGTATCATTGCGGCGATGTCTACTAACCAGGTGATTGGCAGCGATAACAAGCTGCCCTGGCATCTACCGGCGGACTTAAAGCATTTTAAAGCGCTGACAACAGGCAAGCCTATTTTAATGGGTCGTAAGACTTATGAATCAATAGGCAGGCCATTGCCCAATCGCCTCAATTTGATCTTGACCCGAGATAAGCACTGGCAAGCAACAGGTTGTGAAGTGGTTTATTCGTTAGATGAAGCCAAGGCGCTCGCAGAAAAACATCAAGCTGCAGAATTAATGATTATTGGTGGCGAGCAACTTTATCGCGAATATCTCAGTGTTGCGCAGCGGCTTTATCTCACGATAGTGATGCATGATTTTCTGGGGGATGCGCATTTTCCAGCGTTAAATTGGGCTGAATGGCATATTGTGGATGAAAGTGTGCAGCCAGCAGATACCGATAATCCTTACGCGTGTAGGTTTTTGGTGATGGAGCGAATATGACAACTAACGCATCAGTAGACATTGTAATTTTCGGCGGCGGCGTCGCCGGGCTTTGGATGCTTAATCGTATCCGCCAGGCCGGATTTGCGGCGATTTTGTGCGAGTCCACCTCGCTTGGAGGTGGGCAAACTTGCAAATCGCAGGGCATTATCCATGGTGGCATGAAGTATGCGCTGCAAGGTCAACTGACGGCTGAGGCTGCTGCGCTCTCTGACATGCCTGCTCGCTGGCGAACTTGCTTGCAAGGCGCGGGCGAAATCGATTTGTCGCGTGTGACCGTTTTATCGGATAAGCATTATCTTTGGGCACCGAATAAGTTGACAGCTAAACTGGCTGGTGGACTGGCAAGCGTCACGCTCGCCAGTAAAGTCGAGCCTTTAGATAAAAGTGACTATCCTATTTTATTTCAGCATCCTGCTTTCAAAGGCGAGGTGTTTGCTTTAGATGAGATGGTGCTTGATACACACAGCTTAATTCGCGAATTGGTGCGAGCGAACCAAGACGCCATCTTCAAAATTCAGCCTACTTCGCCGCAAGAATGGGAATGGGACACAGCGGGGCGAGTGATCGCTGCGAATGTATATTGCGGTAGCCGGGCTGTCCGGCTAGAGGCGCAGCAGTTTATCTTTGCTGCGGGCAGTGGCAACGAGTGCTTGGCCAAACCATTACCGCAAGTCGCGATGCAGCGTCGCCCGCTACACATGGTGATGGCAAAAGTGCCGCCCAACTGGCTGCTTTACGCCCACTGCATGGGGTTGAGTACGCGGCCGCGTGTCACCATCACGACGCACCATGCGCAAGATGGCTCGTTAATATGGTACATAGGTGGCATGCTAGCCGAAGAAGGCGTGCAACGAGACACTGCTGCGCAAATTCAAGCAGCGAAGCAAGAACTGAGCAGCCTGTTTCCGTGGCTTTCGTTTGATGAGGTTGAGTGGGCGACGTTAAGAGTGGATCGCGCCGAACCCTTGCAAGCGGATGCACTGAAGCCTAATCAGGCGTATTACAAAGCGATACAAAATATGGTGATAACTTGGCCCGTAAAATTAGCTTTGGCACCGCAACTCGCTGATGAGGTACTGGCACACATGCGCTCTATTCCCCTCACACCACAACTGTTAGATACACAAGCCTTACGCGCTTGGCCTATGCCGCCACTCAGCCAGCCGATATGGGAGACCTCGTTTTGTCACGTGCATGCTTAGGCCAAACCAACATCCAGGTGAGTCCTATCGGCCTTGGCACGGTCAAGTTCGGTCGCAATACAGGACTTAAATATCACACCACTTTTTCATTACCTTCTGATGCAGAAATACGCAAGCTATTGCATGTAGCTCGTGATGCAGGTGTCAATTTACTTGATACGGCGCCTGCTTATGGATTGAGCGAAGCCCGTCTAGGGAAAGCATTAAAAGGTGAGCGTCAGCATTTTGTGATTAGCACAAAAGCAGGAGAGCAATTTATTAATGATGTTTCTCATTTTGATTTTACTGAAAAAGCCGTTATCAAAAGTGTTGAAAATAGTTTACGTGCCTTGCAAACCGATTATATTGATGTGCTGCTGATTCATTCAAATGGTGATGATGAAAAAATTATTCATGAATTTAATGTGTTTGCAACACTCAATCAATTAAAACAAGCAGGTAAAATTCGCAGTTTTGGCATGTCGACGAAAACAGTTGCTGGTGGCAAATTAACTGTTGAGCAGGCTGATGTGGTGATGGTTACCTATCACCCTTTGTATACCGAAGAAGCAGTTGTGTTGGAATATGCCGCACAACTCAAAAAAGGGGTGCTGATTAAGAAAGCACTCGGTAGTGGTGCACTTTCTGCAACAGATTCACTACCTTTTATTTTTAAGCAGCCTGCAGTGAGCAGTGTGATTATTGGGACACTGAATACAGACCATTTGTTAGAGGCAGTGAAGATTGCTAATAAATTATTGTACTAGACCGCGCCGTTTTTGATTTCTCTTTGACCCTTCTTTTAACTCAATCAGTGCTGGGTTAGTTTTTAACGATGCAAACGCATCAGGTGTCATCGGACTTAAGCTTCTATTCTTATTAAATAGCCGACCCAGATACAGTTCAACCGTTTCTTTTTTGATACTCAAAGCAGATTGTAGATGAGCTGCTCTTCTCTCCTTGTGGGGATCCTTTTCAAAAAGATAAAGATAATAGATACACTCTGTGGATCGATCTGGGAACCATTTATTGCTATTTATAAAATTAAGGGCTCTACCTAATGACATTTTATATGCAGTATGCTCCTGACCAGGTAGAACGATTATATGCTCTCCACCGGTTATATCTAGTTCTTCCGTAGGATCGGCACCATAAGCAAGCAGTACACACATGGTTTTAGCCGCCCCATGTAATGCAGCTATATGTACTGCACTGCACTCATCAGTATGAGTATTCTTGGATATAGGTAATTTGATCAAGGTATTCCGGGTAAGAACTTTATAAAGTTCTTTATTAGCCTCACTAGCCAGCATGGCTTCAACTGTTTTAAAATCATCTTTTTTCACTGCTGCTATGAAATGCTCACGGAAGCTAGGAGCTGCAAGACAAGGCTCCAAGCATTTTTTGAAATCGAGAAAAATCTTTTTTGCTTCATCTTCATTTTTTGGTGTTTGATATAAAAAATTTTTCTTTACGATATCTAAAGTATTAGGACGAAAAAGCATTAATTTAGGGACGGCATGTATGAGATAATGCCATTTTTTGCTTACGCGCTCAAAGCGAAGGAGAGATCGAGAGGATGTCTGCAAAAATATTTTAGTTAAAACTTCATTAGGCACGTCATTAATACTGGCGTTGCTGTTGGCATTTTTATCGACATTGGCTGGCCGTTTGCCATCTAAAATTAAAATGCTTTTTTCTAATTGATACTGAATATTCCAAGCTAAATCGGCTAGGGGTATGATGAATTTTTCATAACGTGCTTTTGGTGATGAATGGTAACTATTTAATAGATTTTGTAATAATCCATTGCACTTTTCAAGTTGAGCGGGCAAATCTTCTTGTATCTGCTTATCATCAACATGATGAATAATAGTAGATAATTTCTGTTGTAACTCGTTAATGCGTTCAACGTGGCGACCACTGAATTCGCGAAGTAAAGCATAAAAATTTTCCTTAAAATTAACGACTTCTGTATTAAATGACTGACATAATGACAGGCATTCATTTAGCGATATTTTTTTATCCTCAAGCGCTTGTTCGGCTAGAAGTTGAGTTAGAGCTTTAATATGCATGGTGTTGTCTCATTTATTTTTAATAAACGTTATTATAGTGATTTAAGATTAAAGGAATCTTAAATTAAATTTGAGATATCTTGGCCGCGTAATATTGCATCACGATAATCATCACAACAAATAATAGGATAATAATCCCCGTATTTTGAAATGATCCTTGATAAAAATACCCCGCTATTTCTAAACCAATTGCTGTGACAATGAATCGTGCAATTTGAGTGAGGGCGGATATTTTTGCTTTTGCGTGTGGGATGAAATTAATCGACAGTGGATATAAGATGGTGCCTGGTATAATTTGTGCAATTACAAAGATCAACATGGCGAATGTGATGGCCAGTGGGCTCATGCTATTGGTGATGGTGACCCATAAGATAAGCGCGAGCGCGATAACAAATAACCCTATACCAATCATTAACCATCTTGCTTGTGAGGCATAACGAATTAAATAGCCAAATAGCAAGCTGCCAATCGCAAAAGCGAAAGCTAGAATACCTTGATAAAAGCCAAACCTCGATAAATTCACATGCAAGTCTTTAATGTAAAGCAAAGGTGAGATGCCAACGAAAATCCAATAGGGCGTATTCATGATGACTATCGTGCTAACATATAATAATAATGTTTTCGAGCGAAATAATTCACCATAGCCGCGAAACCACGCATGGTTGATATGGTGGGTGTGAGGGTCTTTTGCAGGAACAAAACAAAATGTCATGATTAACGTGATCAGCCCCAATATTAATAGCGCTATAAAATTGCCATGCCACTGAAAATAAAGTGCAATATAACTGCCAATCACTGGTGCAAATCCTGCGGCAATATTGAGTGAACCATTGAGCAGCGCCATTAATACTTGCTGCTTTTGTAGCGAATAACGATCAGCGATAATCAAAAAACTTAAAATAGCAGGAGCGGCAATGCCGAGTCCTTGTAAAAAGCGACCCAATAAAATCAACGTAAAACTATCATTTACTAAGCAGCAAATGCTGCCAAGTACAAAAATGCATAAGCCTGCTAAAATAATTGATTTACGTCCGTAATGGTCTGCAAGATCACCAACAATAAAAAGACTTAAAACACAGCCAATAAAATTGACCGATAGTAATGCCTCTATCCAAAAAGCGCTTAAATGAAATTGCTGCTGCAATTGCGCAAAACTCGGCACGAATAAGTCAAATTCCATGCCGGTTAAAATATCCATCACCATGATCGTGAAGAGCAGCATGTGTTTATTCCTGTGAGATCACATTCAAATAATATTTCATCACAGGATCCAAAAGGGTGTAGCAGCCATCTTCACGTTGATACACTAAGTCTTTTTGTATTAAAACATTCAGCGCTTGTTCTGCACTAGAAGTAGATATTTTAATTGGCATGGTGAATTCGATAGATTGAATTTTTTGTGTTGGTGATTCTGCAAGTGCAATTAAGACTTTGCGTTGATTTGGACTTAAGGTTACGATGTCATGACTAATCGTAGGTTTTTGTGTTATGACATAGGCGTGCCAAATATCATCTATTTTTTCAGAAAGGGGCATGATACTTTCTTGCCACAACAACTGACACAATGCATTAGTGTAAAAAGGATGACGCTCTGTGAGAATGAGAATGCGTTCTAATGCGGGGAAAGTATGTTGGTGCCATTTTAAATGCGCGAGTTGTTGTAGATGTGTAACGTAAGTCTCTTCGTGTATGCGATCGAGGGTCAAGGTTTGACATAGTCGATAGAATGGGCGGCTATGATCACCAAACATATGTTGCAATAAATGCCGATTGCTGCCAGAAAAGACATAAGCAATATGTTGGCTTCTTTCTACGGCATGACGAATGGCGGCTTCAATGGCATGGCTATGCTTCAGTTGGTTTAATTGCTGAAATTCATCAATAAATACCACAGCTTTTTTTTTGAAGGTCTTCGCTGTTTCGTCCAATTGTAACAATACGTCGGTGACGTCTTGCAAGGGATCTTTTGATAAAGTCAGGGAAAGCTTTTGACCAAATGCAGTCAGGACTACTTCTGGCTTCATGTTCTTGAAAATTTGCAATAATGTTTCCTTGGCTTTAGTCATGCGAGGCAATAGCTGAAATACCAATCGGCTAATTTTACTAACAATATGATCACGGACACGATCTTCACTATACATCGTTAATAAATCCATGGCGCAATAAGGAATGTGCATTTCATTAGCCACTTTCATAGCTAAGCTTGTTTTGCCATATCGTCTGGGTGCAATTAGCACGGTGTGTTGACTAGCCTTGATCCGATTGCTGAGATAACGACGTTCAGCTTCTCGGTTAATAAAGGCATCCCCTAAGGCGACTCCCCCTGGAAAATAATAAAAGCTATTCATCTTATTAACCTATATCACATAACATTATGTGATTGTAAGATATGTGACATAGCGTGTCAATGAGAGCAGATGATTATGTTCCCGCCAGTGCTTTTTGAACCAGTGCTGCTTTCTGCGCAGCCAATCTCGGCTCAAGCGTGATGGGATAAGGATGATCGCCGTGCTTTGCTAGAAAAGCATGAAGGCCGTCAGCTGCCTGTTTTTGTGCATGCGATAAATGGGTTGGCGCACAAACCAATTTGCCTGCTCGAAAAACAGGGGCTAATACATCTTGATACGCTGCACTGGTTTCTGCTATGCCTAAATCAAGATCATAAATCACATCATAAAGTGGTGTATGATGCTCAACATAACGACGAACTTGATGCCTGCCTGGCAGTGAAATTTTAATCGGTTGTTCTGATAATTTTAATTTAGCTTGCCACTCGCCGCTTTTTGCACGTAATGCCGTCATTTTATAGACCCCATCCAGTGCAGGACGATCGAAAGCCGTGACCAAGTGTGTGCCTACACCCCAAAGATTGATTTTTGCACCTTGTTTTTTGAGTGCGCGAATGGCTGCTTCATCTAAATTATTGCTTGCCATGATTTTTGTTTCTGTAAACCCAGCTTCATCTAACTGTTTTCTGGCAGCAATGCTGATTGCGGCTAAATCACCTGAATCTAAGCGAATTGCCAGCAAATCTGCGCCTTTGGCGCGCAATTGTTTGCCGACCGTAATGGCATTTTCAACGCCGGTTAAGCTGTGATACGTGTCGACTAAAAACACACCGTTATGTGGCATGACACTGGCATAGGCTTCGAAAGCGTCGATTTCGCTGGCGAAGGCCGTGACCCAACTGTGGGCATGCGTGCCGCGTACGGGAATACCGTATAATTTGCCAGCTAATGTATTTGAAGTGGCGCTGCATCCACCAATAAAAGCGGCACGCGTGGCAGACAGGGCACCATCGGGCCCTTGTGCCCGTCGTAAGCCAAATTCGATGACCTCATCGCCACTCGCAGCCAAACAAATGTGTGCTGCTTTCGTTGCAATAAGCGTTTGGAAATTAATCATGTTTAGCAAAGGTGACTCTAATAATTGGCATTGCAGCAAAGGCCCTTCAATGCGCAAAAGAGGGGTTTGTGCAAAAACGAGCGTACCTTCTCTTGCCGCGTCAATATGACAATTAAAGCGTAAGTTTTTTAAATAATCTAAAAAATCATCTGGAAAAAGTCGTGTTTGTTGACGTGTGGTTAAGGTGGCTAAATAGCTCAAGTCACTTTCGCTGAATTGCCAATGGGCTAGAAAATCAATCACTGACTGCAAGCCAGCCGCAATGGCAAAATGACCATTGAATGGATGATGGCGGAATGAAAGCTCGAAAGCCGCTTCTTCCTGGTGACGATTCAGTTTCCAGTAGCCATAAGCCATGGTGAGTTGATATAAATCCGTAAAAAGGGGGGTTTCTGTGTGCAAAAGAGTGTCCTCGTTATTTTCAATGGTCAGGGGAAGGATTATAATGCCAGCCTTCTGATGAGGATAGCGTATGTCAATTAAAAACAGTGTTGGTTTAATCTTGTTATCGGGTTTATTAGCAGCTTGCGCCATTCAGCCTGGCCAAAGCAGCATTATGGCGGATCATAGTCTAACCGCTCAAGGCGAGCGTGCTTTGATTGGACTGGGGCAGCCGCAAAGCGATGCCAAAGCCTTTGCGCTCTTTACTGCCGCCGCTGCCAATGGTGATTCATTCGCAGAAAACGAGCTCGGTTATTTGTATGCCGCAGGGAGAGGGACCAAGCGTGACGATAGCAAAGCCTTTTATTGGTACAATCAAGCTGCCAATCATGGATTGGTGACGGCACAATACAATGTAGGCTTGATGTATCAATATGGTTTAGGTACGAAAGTAGATAGCGCCATGGCGAAGGTCTATTTTACGAAAGCAGCCAGTGCGCATTTTGAGCCAGCCGAAGCCGCGCTCAATGCCTTATAGTTTTCCTAAAAAATCGTTAGGCCAGCATTTTTTAGTCGATCAAACCGTTGTTGATCGACTATTGCACTGTTTGCAGCCGCGCACAGGTGATCATCTTGTTGAAATTGGCCCCGGACGGTGCGCGCTAACAAAGCCTTTGTTGCAGCATTTACGTGAGCTATCTGCTATTCAATTTGATGTGATTGAATTTGATCGTGATTTAATTGAGCCACTGATCGTTTTGCAAAAAACCAATCCTTTTTTTAAAGTCCATGAAGCTGATGCGCTTGATTTTGATTTTTCTGTATTAAAAAAAGATACGCATTTACTTAGAATTGTTGGTAATTTACCTTACAACATTTCAACGCCATTGTTGTTTCATTTGTTGCAATGGGCGGATAGCATTCAAGATATGTTGTTTATGCTGCAAAAAGAAGTCGTGGATCGTCTGGTTGCGCCTCCTGATAGTGAACATTACGGTAGATTAAGTGTGATGATGCAATATCATAGCGCAGCAACCCGTCTATTCGATGTGCCGCCCGCTGCGTTTAATCCGCCACCCAAAGTGATGTCGAGTGTGGTTTATATCAAGCCTCATGTTGTCTTACCTGTTGTTGCTAATGATTATCGGCATTTTTTTGAGTTAGTGAAATTGGCTTTCAATCAACGCCGCAAGACTTTACGTAATAGTTTAAAAACGATGGTTAATGATGACGATTGGGCAAAATTAGCTATTTCGCCTCAATGTCGTGCGGAAAATTTGAGTGTTGCAGATTTTGTGAAGATGAGTAACCACTATGTCCACCTATGCGATCGGTGATATCCAAGGCTGCTACAGCGAGCTCATGACTTTGCTCGATGTGATTCATTTTCATCCTGAGCGCGATACCTTGTGGTTTGTAGGTGATTTGGTTAATCGTGGGCCGGGGTCGCTTGCGGTATTGCGTTTTATTAAATCACTTCCATCCAAAATCGTGGTACTGGGTAATCATGATTTTTATTTAATTGCACGAAGTTTCGGTGTTGCAGAGACAATTGATCCGCAGGATACGGTAGACGATATCTTGCAAGCGCCAGATAAAACAGCGCTGATCGATTGGCTGCGCAAACAACCGCTGATTCACTACGATCCGGCATTGCAATATGTGATGGTGCATGCAGGTATTGCGCCGTGTTGGACATTGGCTCAGGCGTGTGCGTTTGCGCGTGAAGTTGAAAGGGTGTTGCAATCAGACCAGTGTGCATTTTACATCGAGCAAATTTATGGTGATCAACCAGATCAATGGCGTGATGATCTGCAAGGAGTAGAACGCTTGCGGGTGATTGCGAGTTTTTTCACGCGCATGCGTTTATGTGATGCAGAGGGTAAATTAGATTTTAAATATAAAGGCCAAATTGCAAGCAAACCCGCTCATTTATTTCCTTGGTTTTCAATGCCAAATCGCATTCCCATTTCACAAAAAATTCTCTTTGGCCACTGGTCTGCATTAGGTCAGCAAATTACCGTTGCCCCGAATATCTATGCACTGGATACTGGCTGCTTGTGGGGCGGCTCGTTAACGGCAATGCGGTTAGAAGATGGCGAGTGCTTTTCAGTGGGGTGCAAAAAGTAGAAGTGCTTTTTGTGCACTGTCTTGACTGTTTATATATTTTTGTATATAGTTAAAAATATATAAACAGTGGAGGACAGTCAATGGCTAAATTGCTTGCTATACAAGAGCATGACAAAGAAAGGCTAGAGATGCTTATGCGTTACTTTAAATTTAGAAAACAAATTGATGTCATCAGAGCTGGCTTGGAAATGCTTGAACAAGAAGCACAACGTTTGCAGAAAATTGAGCGTTGGAAAAAAGCAGCGATGGCAGTTTCTGAATCTAGTCACGCTGTTAATAAGGAATTCCAAAAACATTCTAGTTCTAGGTTAAAAAGAATATGATACAAGAAATAAAAAGATGGTATCTTTATGTTGTGGATTTGGAGCCAAGAATAGGTACAAAGCCAGGCAAACAACGGCCTTGCTTATCTGTTCAGCCTGATGAATTTAGAGCAGGCATTAAAAGTACGGTTATTTTGCCGATTACAACCAATCTGGTAGATAATGCCTTTCCATTGCGAGTCAGAATACCAAAAGAAATAGCAGGGCTACATCAGGATAGCGATATCATGGTTGATCAGGTTTTAGCGTGGGATAATGTGCTATTCCACGCTGAAATTGGCCGATTGCCGGATTTTTTAATTGCTGAAACAAAATTAGCGCTTAAAGATTTTCTTGATCTTTAATGGTCTCAATCAATCCCGATACCCATATTTCTTCCAATTACGCAAAACTTTCTCTTTAATTTCCTTAGGCCAAACGCCTTCAAACGTTGCTGGTACAGGGATGTCAGCTCTATCCCATTCTTCTGGTCTCAAGCAGTTGTAAATAATTTTTGCTGCACGTAATTTTTTCTTTTCTTCCGCATTTAAAAAACCAACCAATGGCATCGGTAAGGGTTCATCTTTATAAATTAAATGTTCTTCTGGTCGACAACGTGTGGCAAATGCCCAAGAGACTTGATTGATATCGCTTGGATCAATATCATCTGCAACCAAAATAATTTTAGTCATAAATATAGCCGGTTTAACTTTAAAACAGACGTCTTTTAGTTTTTCAATTAACTCATTGACTGAATATTTACCTTGATTTTTTTGATTCCAAATATATTTTCTATCTACGGTCACCACTAACCAGTGCACAGCGGTTTCGAAGGGAATAAAACAACTGGTTACCGGAAAATGTGCTGCGCGTAAGTCAGATAAAATTTTGGCAGACATGCCGATTGACCAGCAGGTATGGTTTTCTTCAATCGGATAGCCCGCAGCAACTACCGGTAAAATCGGATCATGCCGAAAGGTCATGGCACTCACGTTCATCACGGGTTTGTTATTGCGACCAGCAAGACAGAGGCTGCCAGAAAATTCGCCCATCGGCCCCTCTAGTACGGTTTGATCCAGTGACATGGTGCCTTCAATCACAATTTCCGCATTAGCGGGTACATATAAATCAACGGTTTCGCATTTTACTAACTCGAGCGGTTTACCCATTAAGCCACCAATCACATCTTCTTCATTCACATATTCAGGTACGGCCATGCCAGAAATAAAGGGAATAAGTGGTGCGCCACCTTGAAAAATAGCAAAAGGCATCGGTTTATTTTCTTTTTTCCACATATCATAAATCATGTTGGTATGTTGCCCAGGGACTACGCCTGAAACAAGATGTTTACCATCTAATAACATAAAACGTGAAACCCCCCAGTTGGTCCAGCGACCATCCGGTGTTTTTACTACAATTGTTCCCCAAGTATTGAAATAACGACCGCCATCACCTTCGTGAATATAGGGTGAGGGGAAACGTTCTAAATTCACTTGATCGCCAACACAAATTTGTTCTTTACAGGGACCTGTTTTAACAATCACTGGCTTAATCGGCTTGATGGTTTGTGCACTAATTAAGACTTCTAAAATATCGTTGACGGTGGCATTGGCTGGTAAGCCTAACGAAATGGCAACGCGCGCTAAAAATAAATGAGTTTGTCGGCTAGCGCCAGCAGGTGCACCTAAGACACGAAAGCCTTTTTCAATCCCTTTGATGTTGTTAAACAAAGGTGCTGGTGCTTTTAAATCATATGAGCGGCGAATAATCCCGCCTATTTCTAAATGCCAATCGACTTCCTGGTCAATGTCTTGTATTTCATGAATCGCCTTGAGTGCATTAATGTATTCACGCAAATCGTTTAAATGAGTGGAGGTCGTCATGATTGTTTTCCTTTTGCAGGGGATGAGGTTGCCAGCGTTTCACTATCTTACTATCGATATCAAATAAATCCAAAACACGGCCGATGGAATGATTGATAATATCATCTACATTTTTCGGATGATTATAAAAAGCAGGCATCGGTGGTGCAATAATGGCACCTAATTGTGTGACTTTACACATATTTTCTAAATGTCCTCCATGCAGAGGACTTTCGCGTGGTAATAATACCAAACGCTTTCTTTCTTTTAAAATGACATCAGCAGCGCGTGATAATAAATTTTGGGTAATGCCATTTGCAATTTCTGCCAAGGTATTCATTGAGCAAGGCGCAATAACCATGCCATCCGTACGAAAAGAGCCGCTTGAAATCGTTGCGGCGAGATCATTAATAGCATAATGGAAATCGGCAAGCTTAAATAAATCATCGCGGCTTAAAGCGGTTTCATGTTGACGAGTGAGTTGTGCTGCTTTTGAAACAATCAGATGACTTTCTATGTCCGGAATCGTTTTTAATATTTCAAGCAAGCGAATGCCATAAATAATACCCGACGCGCCACTGATGCCAATAATTAATTTTCTTTTCATAACACGATACTTGCTGCCATGCTGTCTAATTGCGCGCGGTCAGCTGCATCCATTTTAATATTCTCTGCAGCAAGATAATGCTGTAAATTGATTTTCGCAGCTTCAATACTATCTTGATGTTCGTTTTTTTTGATGCCTAATGGATGAATCGCATTAAATAATAAGGCTTGTTCTATTTTTTCAGCAAATAATTCTACCTCGCTGACTTTTTGCTTGACTAATCGCTTCATGTCGGCAAATTTATCAGGTAGGGATTGTGTTTTCACTAATTGTCGCACGGCGCGTAAATTAACAATAATATCGTCATGCCAAGCTTTACTTAAATCTAATAATTCTTGCAAAGTAGCTCTGTCTAGCGGCATATATTTTTCATGTGCGAGCCAGCAGCTGAATAAAATAAAATTAATATTTAAATGGTATTTATTTTGTAATTGTAAGCAGCCTGATTCAATCTGTGGCTGCTTCCAGACAGAAAATGAAAAATGCCAAAAGGCGTGACCAGTTAGTTGGGCGGGTTCCATTGCCTCTTCCTTAAAATCAAGTTGTGATTATCGAGGATACTGAATATACTTTTAAACTTCAAGGGGTTCACATGATGTCACTACCATCCACAATGGCTGAACTAGCCAGGCGCCGCCAGCGGCTGGCTGCTGTCATGCAGCCAAATAGCATCGCGATTTTGCCTGCGGCAAAAGAGGCGGTGCGTAATGGGGATACGGTGTATCCTTTTAGGCAACATAGTGATTTTTATTATTTGACGGGGTTTACTGAACCCGATGCGGTCATGGTTTTAATGTCAACCGATGCCCGGCCCCACTATATTTTATTTAATCGCGAGCGCAATACCGATCGTGAAAAATGGGATGGTCCGCGTGCAGGGCAAACCGGTGCGCGCGAGACTTTTTTAGCCGATGAATCTTTTCCCTATGCTGAGTTTGAAACGCGATTGCCTGAATTATTGAAAGGTAAGTCAACGATTTATTATCCCTTAGGTCGTGAGGCAACGTTTGATCAATGCATCATGAAGAGTTTCAATCAATTACATAGCAAAGTGCGCGCAGGTGTGTTAGTACCCGAAGCTGTATGTGATCTTTCGCCGCTCATTTATGAAATGCGCTTATTTAAAAGTGAAAGTGAAATTGCATTGATGCAACAAGCAGTAGATATTTCCGTTGCAGGTCACACCAAGGTGATGCAAGCCTGCAAACCAGGTATGTATGAATATGAGCTGCAAGCAATCTTATCTCATGAATTTACCCGTCTAGGCGCGCCTTATCATGCTTATTATCCAATTGTAGGCGCGGGTCACCATAGTTGTACGCTGCACTATATGGCCAATAACGCACGTATTTTAGCCAATGATATTGTGTTGATTGATGCTGGGGCGGAATATCAGTATTACGCAGCGGACATTACTCGCACCTTTCCGGCAAATGGGCGATTTAGTGCAGAACAAAAGGCGATTTACGATCTCGTGCTTGCTGCGCAGAGCGCGGCGATTGCAACGATTAAGCCGGGTAACCCTTGGGATGCGGCACAGCTTGCGATTGTGAACGTACTCACGCAAGGGTTAATTGATTTAAAGATTTTAGTGGGCTCACTGGCTGAGCATCTCGAAAAACAATCTATTCTCCCTTATTACATGCATCTTTCTGGTCATTGGCTGGGACTAGATGTGCATGATGTGGGGCGTTATAAAGAAAAAGACGGCAAAACCTGGCGACCGCTTGCACCGAATATGGTGTTGACTGTTGAGCCTGGTCTCTATCTTGCAGAGACGATCCCTGACCTACCTGCTCGCTGGCATAACATTGGCGTGCGAATTGAAGATGATGTGCTCGTGACTGAGCAAGGCGCTCGTGTACTGAGTGAGGCGCTGCCAAAAACAACGGCTGATATTGAAGCAATTATGCAATAAAAGGAACGTACTACCATGAAAAAACAACCCCAATCTTCGCACAAAATCCTCCGCTACTCTTTACTGGCTAGTGCATTGCTGATGAGTACGGGAGCATTTGCTTCGTCGCTGTCGCTGACGCAGCTTAATGCGCTGCTACCCTTTTCAATAGGCGTAGGGTTGCCCATGGTTGGGCCAGATGGGGGAGCTGGAGGTCCTGGTAATGGCGCATTCTTAGGTGGTGCTGGTGGTTCAGCAGGTGCGGGTCCCTCTGCTACTTACGATGGTGGTCAAGGTGGTGCTGGTGGTGCTGCACAGGTTAACGGTGCGGCTGGCTTTGCTGTTGATACGACAACCGGTCCAACCGGTGGCGGTGGTGGATTATTTTCTCGCATAGGCGGCGCAGGCGGTGCCAACGGTGGTGGTGTTGGAGGTAATGGCGGTAATGGCGCTGGTGGTCCCACGAATGGTGGTGGCGGCGGTGGTGGTGGTGGAATTAACCTTACAACTGGCCAAGGTGGTGGTGGCGGCGGCGGTGCTGGTGCCGGTTCTTCGGGTATTGGTTTTGGTTCGGGTGGCGGTGGTGGCGGTGGTGGTGCAGTAGGGGAACTCTGTACGAGTGGCACCTGCCCATCTATAACTGGCGGCAATGGAGGTCTTGGTGGCAACGGTGATAACGCTAGTAGTGGTGACGGTGGTGCTGGCGGTGGTGGAGGAGGAGGAAGTGGGGCAGTAGTGACAGCGTCATCATCTGTTACGGTTGCTGGCAACATCACTGGCGGTACAGGTGGCGCCGGCGGTACTGGCGGCGTTGGTAATGCTACCGGTGGTGGTGGCGGTGGTGCGGGTGGTGTTGGTGGTTACGGTTTACTGGGTGGCAGTGGAGTCAATGTTGTTTTGAATTCAGGCAGTGTCATTACAGGTGGTGTGGGTGGTGCTGGCGGTGCAGCGAGTATGGGTGGTCATGGTGGTAGTGGTGGTGCTGGTGGTGTTGGTGTTTCAATGGCCGGTGGTGGCAGCTTAACTAACTCAGGTACCATTACTGGCGGGAATGGTGGTGCAGCAGGTACCGGTACTGTCAATGGCAGCGCAGGTGCTGGCGGTGAAGGTGTTGTGGGTGCAGGGCTCACCATCATCGACAGTGGCACGATCACCGGCGGTACTGGCATAACACAAGCGGATGCGATCGAATTCACGAGTGGCACGAATAGCCTTGAGTTACAAGCAGGGTATGTGATCAACGGCCATGTTGTAGGGGATGCCGGCACGACCAATACGCTGATTTTAGGTGGTACAACCAACAGCACGTTTGATGTTTCGCAGCTCGGCACCACATACCTCAATTTCTCCGGCTTTCAAAAAATAGACCCAAGTACCTGGACGTTACTGAATACCACACTAGCTGTTACACCTTGGACGGTAACAGGTGGTGTACTGCAAATCTCTAGCGATGCTGCACTCGGCAGCGCCAGTGGTACGCTGACTCTCAATGGCGGTACGCTGGAAAACACAGCGATCATATCCACTTCACGTTTTGTTACATTAGGTGCTAATGGAGGGACTTTCCAAACGGACGCTAATTTAACCCTAGATGGTGTTATATCTGGATCTGGCAGTTTGACCAAAACGGGTGTAGGTACGCTTATTCTCGGCAACAGTCCCAATAGCTACACAGGGGGTACGATAGTGGATGCTGGTGTTCTCCAAGCGGGGATTGTAGGCGCATTTCCGAATAATACGCCCTATACGGTGAATGGTGGAATACTCGCTCTCAACAGCTTCAACCTGACAGCATCGCAGCTCTCAGGAACAGGCGGGATGGTGAACTTGGGCACAGCGAACCTGACAGTGAATCAAAACACCAATACAAGTTACGCAGGGGTGATTTCAGGCGGCGGCAGCCTCACCAAATCAGGCACAGGCACCCTCATCCTCACCAATGTGAGCACGTACAGCGGTGGCACGACAGTGAATGCAGGGACCCTGCAAGCAGGTAGCAATCTAGCATTGTCTAATGGCACGTCGTTCACGGTGAATGGCGGTATCCTAGATCTCAACAACTTTAGTCTCTTGGCTTCCCAACTTAATGGTACAGGTGGGATAGTGAATCTCGGCACAGCGAACTTAACGGTGAATCAAGCTGCCAACACGACCTATGCTGGTGTGATTCAAGGCACAGGGAGCTTTATCAAATCAGGTAATGGCACGCTCACTCTCACCGGCATGAACACCTACACCGGTGGCACGACGGTGAATTTAGGGACATTAGCCATTGGTGCTGGCGGTAATCTTGCTGCTACCGCACCCGTCTCACTGAATGGTGCTACGTTAGATTTCTCAGGAGCAACGACACCGCAAGCGATTGGTTCGTTAACAGGCTTGACGGGATCAACTGTCAATTTGGGTGCGAATAATCTGACGATTAATGAGACAGGGACTTCAACTTACGCTGGTGTGATTCAAGGTACAGGTGGCTTGATCAAGGCTGGGGCTGGGATGCTAATTTTCACAGGTGCAAACACTTACACAGGTGGCACGACGGTGAATGCAGGGATCTTGCAAGCAGGCGCAAATGGTGCGTTGCCAAATAACACTGCTTATACGGTGAATGGCGGCACACTCGATCTCAATAACTTCAGCTTGATAGCTTCCCAGCTCTCAGGCACAGGTGGGACAGTCAATCTGGGTAGTGGGACGTTTACTGTGAACCAAAGTACCAGCACGACTTATGCTGGTAATCTCACTGGCACCGGTCAGTTCATCGTATCTGGCCCAGGCTTACTCAATCTCACTGGCAATAGCAGCAGTTTTGCTGGTAGCAGCACGGTAAGTGGTCTGCTTGCAGTAAATGGGGTGTTAGGTAGCAACCTGACCGTTACGAACACAGGCTTCCTGCAAGGTAGTGGCACGATCACGGGTACGGTGACGGTGAATGGCACGATTTCCCCAGGCAACTCGATCGGTACGTTAACCGTCGGCAGTTACGTATCCAATCCCACCTCAACTTACGATGTAGAGATCGATCCTGTTGGCAATGCAGATTTAATTCATGCGCTAGGCACAGCAACGATCAATGGCGGCACGATCAATGTGATTAAAGCAGCAGGCGTTTATGCCCCAGGTGCGGTCTATACCATAGTGACTGCCGATGGCGGACGAACAGGCATGTATAGTTCACTGACACAAAACACGCCATTCTTAAACTTCACTGAGGACTATAGCAATCCGAATCATGTCTTTTTAGACGTCGCTCGCAATAACGTACTCTTCTCAGCACTTGCTGCAACGCAAAACCAATTTAATACAGCAACTGCAGCGCAAAGCTTAGGCGTAGGGAATGCAGTGTATGATGCGATCGCAGGGCTGATCACCAAGCAACAAGCACAACAAGCCTTCGATGAGCTTTCTGGTGAAGCTTATGTCTCGCTATTAAGTGACTTCACACAAGAAAGCCGCTATCCACGAGAAGCGGTGTTAGACAACTTGCATGATAACTTGCTGACGGCACCGCAACCTTGCGCAACCGGTTTTAATTTATGGGCACAGGGCATTGGCTCATGGGGTGATCTGGAAGAAGATGATAATGCGGCGGAAGCAAAAACGTCCGTTTTTGGTGGCTTTATCGGTGCTGATCAAGCAATCAACAATCAATTACGCGTAGGTGTGATGGGTGGTTACACGCATACAAATTTTGATGTCGATGATCGCAATTCAGATGCGGATAGTGATGATTACGTGGCAGGTATCTATGGCGGTGCCAACGTACAGCACTGGCTGTTATCCGTGGGCGGCATTTACACTTGGCATCATGTTGGTATGGATCGTGATGTGAATTTTGCTGACTTTGCTGATAGTGTGAATAGTGATGACCGCGGCCACACCGGTCAGGCCTTCGCCGAAGGTGGTTATGATATGACCTGGGATCAGGTGTACATTGAACCCTTCGCCAATGTTGCGGAAGTAGATACTGATCTCAATCATTTCACTGAAGAAGGCGGTGCTGCAGCCTTGTCAGGAGGCGGTGATCAAGATGTGTTTTACTCGACCTTGGGTATGAGAGAGGCATCACCACTTTATCAAGACTGCGACTACACAGTCAGCCAGGAAGTGCGCGTTGGTTGGCAACATGCCTACAACGGTGTTACCCCTGAATCAACCTTTACCTTTGCCAGCGGCAGCGTGCCGTTTGACATCACAGGCACGCCGATTGCCAGTAATGCGGCGCTGGTTAATGCAGGCGTGAATGTTGATGTGGATAGCTTCCAGTTCCGTCTTGCGTATGATGGCATGCTGAGTGATGACATGCATGACAATGGCGTGACGGGAGAGATCGAGTGGGCGGTGGGTTAGTGGTTGATCTCTAGAAATCGACAAATGTCATTTCCTAGAGAAAGTTTTCGCACCAAAAAAATCTCTGAGAATAGACAAATGTCGATTCTCAGAGATATACTGTTGTTATGTCACATTTCATCGGTCGTCAAGTAGAACTAGCAACGTTAAGTGCTTTATTCAAAAAAAGAAGCGCGAGTCTTGTTGTTACCAAAGGGCGTCGTCGTATTGGTAAAAGTCGCTTAATAGAAGAATTTGCGGCACGATCTGCTGTTGATGCTTTCTATCGTTTTTCTGGCATTGTACCGACAAAAGAAACCACTGCCCAATCCCAACGCGATCAATTTGCAAGTCAATTAAGTATCCAGGGTTTTCCAAAAATAAAAGCCGAAGATTGGAACGATTTATTCTGGCTATTAGCTGATAAAGCAAAAAAAGGTCGTGTCATTATTTTATTTGATGAAATCTCCTGGATGGGTTCTCATGATGCTGATTTTTTAGGGCAGCTTAAAAATGCATGGGATTTACATTTTAAGCAAAATGACCAACTGATTTTAGTTTTATGTGGTTCTATTTCGGTATGGATAGAAAAAAATATTTTAGGTAGCACGGGCTTCGTGGGCCGTATCTCGCTCGATATGACATTAAAAGAATTACCGTTGTTTGATTGTGATGCATTTTGGGGTAAACGAACAACGCATGTCTCAGCTTATGAAAAATTAAAAGTTTTATCGGTAACAGGTGGCGTGCCGTTATATTTAGAACATATTGATCCGACATCATCAGCAGAAGAAAATATTAAAAGATTATGTTTTCTCTCGCATGGTATTTTATTTGAGGAATTTGAAAAATTATTTTCTGATTTATTTTCTGTGCGCGCCGAGAAATATAGAAAGATTATTCGCTATTTAGCGAATCAGCCTGCGCAACAAGAAGCTATTGGTAAGTACTTGCATTTAAAGCAATCTGGCGATGTGGGCGAGTATTTGGATGAATTGATTAAGTCAGGATTTATTGCAAGAGATTATACGTGGCATATTCGTGATGGCCGTCTCTCAACGCTGAGTCAATATCGATTGAGTGATAATTATGCGCGCTTTTACATGAAGCATATCTATCCTAATCGCATAAAAATAATTAACAATCAATTCGCAGCAGCCTCCTTGACTAATTTATCTGGCTGGCATACGTTAATGGGATTGCAATTTGAGAATTTAGTGCTCAATAATCGCCACTTGCTTTGGCAGCTGCTCAAGATTAAGCCTGAAGAGATTGTGTGTGATAATCCTTATTTTCAAAGAAAAACAGCGCGTTATCCTGGTTGTCAAATTGATTATTTGATTCAAATGAAACACAATACGTTATATATTATTGAGATTAAATTTTCAAAAGATGCAATCAAAAGTGACGTTATTCGCAGCATGCAGAAAAAGATAGCGGCACTTGCGATGCCAAGGCATTTTTCATATCGCCCTATTTTAATTCATGTCAATGGTGTGACAGATGAAGTGATGGATGCTGATTTTTTTGCTGATATTATCGACTTTGGGCAATTTTTAAAATGAACGGGCAACCCGCGTTGCGGGTATATCTTCTGATTCTAAATCAAAGACATTTATTTTTTCAGTTCGACCTTTAAGTAAAAGGTAATCGACGAACTTTAAACTGAAAGTATTTGCAATCGTTTGGGCAACAATCTCGCTTACGAGAATGCGCGTGTCATAGTTTTTGTTCATTTCCTCGATGCGACTGGCAATATTGATGGTATCGCCAATCGCTGTATAGCTTAAGCGCTCCGCTGAGCCGATATTGCCGACAATGGCTTCTCCCATATGCAAGCCAATACGTGTGAGAAAGGGCGTCATGCCACGCGCAAGCCATGCCTTATTCAGCTGTTCGATCTTTTCCCGGCATTGCAGCGCTGCTTTTGCAGCATGCTCGCAAGCATGACTATCAGCCAGTGGCGCACCCCAAAAGGCCATGATCGCATCGCCAATGTACTTGTCGATGGTGCCACCATTCGCTGTGATAATGTCTGATAACTGTGAGAAGTAGTCGCATAGTTGTTGTGTCAGCTGCTTAGGATTGGCTTTCTCTGCAATGGTGGTAAAGTGATGGATATCTGAAAAAAAGACCACCACATTCTTTCTAACGCCACCCGTCTGGGTTTCTTTTTTAGCTCGCAGTAGCTGCTGTACCAGGGTTTTGGGCAGGTACTTTTGAAAATCACGCAACCCCTTTTTCATCGAATTCATTGCATCTTGCAGTAAGACGACTTCGTTAATGCGAGAGGGAGAGTGAACATCATCACTGAGATCAAAGTTCTTGATCTTTTCTGTTTCTTGCACGAGGTGCTTAATAGGCTTCACGACCCTGCTTGCTAAAACAGAGAAGAGCACAATGCCCAATATGAGCGTGATCCCACTGATAACGAGTGCCATCACATTAAACCGCTTAAGTGGATCAGTGAAATAGCTTTGTGGTGTCGCAACACCGACTAGCCAGCCATACTGAGCGAAATCAGGTATAGCCTCAAAGGTGACGAAGTAAGGCACATCATGATCCCGGATCGTCAAGGCTGATTGCTTGGTGGTTTGATAGGTATTCAAAGCTTGCGTGATTAAGGGTAAAGGAGTGGCTAAGACATTGGGTAGTTGATGGGGATGAGAGGTGACGGCGTTAAAGGGCCATCGTTTAGGGTAAGCGATGAGATTGCCGTTATTAGTGAGGATAAAAGAAAAAATAGTGGGTACTTCTCGTGCGGTCAGGTATTGCTCGACATAATTTAAGTTGAAGATGACAACAAAGATACCTCGTACTTGACCTGATTGATTAAAGCTAGGAGCAACAGCACTCATCCCTAAGCCAAGTTGAGTGGGGTAGAGCTGCTGCACTTGAGAAAAAAAGAAGCGTTTGGTTTGAGCGGCTTTTGCATACCATGCTTGCATATACGAAACATAAGAAGGGGTATTGAAGTAAGCTGTGCTGATTATCCTGCCCTGGCTGTCATAGTGAACGGTAATGCCTTTGTTGGCAGCAAGAGTTGGCTTAAAGACGCTAGTGGTGATATTGCCATTAGATTCGCGTTGCGCATCGACGAAATAGCCGCTTTGATCATACCAATAGACGCCTCTAGCAAGAGGGGTGGTTTTAAGCAGATCAGTGATATAGGGAAGGAGATGTTGCTCATCTTGGCTCAAGGTACCACGAGTGATAAGCGTTGCCGAGAGTTGATCAGCGATGGCGGTAGGATAGAGGCCAGCATGCAAGTGATGCAATACATCGGCTGAGGTGACTTTCATCAGGTTGCTTGCGTTATAACTCGTTGCACGAGAGAAGCGATAGGTACTTGCGCCAATCATAGCAGCAGCGGTGAGTAGCAGGAGGCCGACGAAGATCAAGAGGATCGTGAGGTGGAGGCTGATGGTTCGGCGTTGACGGTGAATAGGCAATGAGAGATCCACCTAGTGCATGATGGATGCTTTAAGCTGCTTAATCTCAGCTATAGACAGGCGGGTAAGTTTCGCAATAGTCGCGATA
>Ga0207129_1022_pt1 | contig 45707 bp, 49 predicted proteins | sample Alteio_BWMinHeat_15_FD_153517 | JGI IMG/M metagenome (GOLD analysis project Ga0207129, IMG submission 153517) | Enriched cells from forest soil in Barre Woods Harvard Forest LTER site, Petersham, Massachusetts, United States -... | ecosystem: Environmental > Terrestrial > Soil > Temperate forest >... | reverse complement strand
TGGTGCCGTTGATCCGCAGTTTCTGGTGCCTAATCGCTTTGTGAATGGCTATGGCTTAACACCTGAATTGGTAGAAACAGCTACTGCACACTCGCCCCATCTCATCATCACAGTTGATAATGGCATTGCCAATCATGATGGCATTCTTGCGGCCAAAGCCAAACACATTCAGGTAGTGGTGACTGATCATCATTTACCTGCAGCAACGCTCCCTGATGCTGATGTCATCGTGAATCCCAATCAACCGCATGATCCCTTTCCCAGTAAAAACCTAGCTGGGGTTGGCGTGATTTTTTATGTGATGCTAGCCGTACGTCGCCAGTTGTCGCAGCAAGATTGGTTCAAGCAAAATCACTTACCTGAACCCAATATGGCGACCTTACTCGATTTAGTCGCACTCGGCACCGTTGCTGATTTGGTACCGCTTGATCACAACAACCGTATTTTGGTACATCAAGGGTTACAGCGCATTCGTGCTGGACAATGCATTCCTGGTATTTTGGCTTTAATCGAAGCAGCGGGGCGAGATTTCAGACGCATCACCACCTCCGACTTAGGCTTTGCTGTCGCGGCCCGCCTCAATGCCGCAGGTCGATTAGACGACATGGCGGAAGGCATTCGCTGCTTGCTGACAGACGATCGCCATCAGGCACTGAAAGAGGCGCAGTTGCTGAGCCAGCTGAATGACGAGCGTCGCGTGATTGAAAAAGACATGCAAATGCAGGCGTTAGCGATTCTGAGTAAACTCAATTGGGAGGCAAACAAGCAATTGCCCTATGGGGTAGCACTCTATGATACTGCTTGGCATCAAGGGGTAATTGGCATTGTCGCCTCGCGGTTGAAAGATAAGCTGCATCGCCCTGTGATTATTTTTGCGAATGGTTTGGACGATGAAATCAAAGGTTCTGCCCGCTCGATTGCAGGCGTTCACATTCGCGACGTGCTCGCCCGCATACATGCCACACAGCCTGATCTCATTCTCAAATTTGGCGGTCACGCTATGGCTGCGGGGTTAACGATTAAACAGCACGACTTCACCCGCTTCTGTGAACTTTTCAATCAAGCCGTCGGCGAATCGGTTGATGAAGCCATGCTAGAACACTGTCTCCTTACTGATGGCCCGTTAACGTTGCAAGAATTGACGCTTGAAACCGCAAGCTTACTGCGCGACGCTGGCCCCTGGGGACAGCAGTTCCCCGAACCGCTGTTTGACGATCACTTCGACATCATAGAACAGCGCTTAGTCGGCGATAAGCACTTGAAATTGCGCTTGAACAAAGACGGCAAGTGCTTCGATGCCATCCATTTCTTCGCAGACCTTGCCCGCTGGCCGGACCACCGCTGCCCATCCATCCATGCTGCTTACCGTCTGGATGTAAACGAGTACAAGGGACAGCGGCAATTGCAGTTGATTATTGAAGAGATGCAGTAAAATGATTTTGTGGAGATACTTGAAACGACTTTTTATCGTACAACGTAAGCCCTGTATCTTCAGCTATAATCTCAGGAGATACGCCGCGCTTAAGCTGTTTCTTAGCAATTTCGTGCAGCTTCTTCTCAATAGCTCTTTTCAAAGTCGCATCTTCATCCCGCAGCCATTTCAAACGTGCCTCATAAATCTCCCGTTCTTCTTTATCAAGCGATAAAACACTCAAGCCATGCAAAGCTTTTTCAATATCAACACGTGGATTTAACATGGTCATGAGATACCTATGCAAAATGTGGCAACCTGAGTGGATATTATCCTAACATATCTCTCCCACCACCGCATCCGCCGCTGTCATCTCCCCTTCTGCCAGTAATAGATGATGCATCTCGCTAAATTTCGTCGCTAAAGCTACTGCAAGTTCAGGATGATCGAGATAATGCAGCAGCGCTTCGCTAATTTTTTCTGCTGTCGCATTGTCTTGGATCAGTTCGGGGACAATCAGCTCGTTTGCCAGCAAATTCGGCAAGCCAACGTAAGGCGTTTTGACTAATCGTTTGACGATAGCAAATACGGGGCGCGCCATGCGGTAGATAATGACCATCGGTTTTTTATATAGCATGGTTTCTAGTGTCGCCGTGCCGGAAGTGACTAGCACCGCATCGGATGCAGCCAACACATCGGGGGCGCGGCGGGTGAAGAAGGTCAAGGGGAGATCGGGGGCATGTTGCTGGTGACAGTCGTAAAAGGCTTGATAGCAAGCTTCATCAACATGTGCCGTTAGAAAACGCAAGTGCGGTTTTTGCTGCCACGCCAGGCGCGCGGCCTTCATCATCGGCTCGCCGATATGGCGGATTTCTTGTAGACGGCTGCCGGGTAAAAGAGCAACGTAAACCGCTTCTTCATCTAGACAGAGCGCGCGGCGCGCGGCGCCTGTATCGATTGCTAATGGCACTTGTTTTGCCAGCGGATGGCCGACATAGTGCACGGGCACGTGATGTTGCTGGTAGAAAGCCGCTTCAAAAGGCAACAGCGTCAACATCAAATCCACTGCTTTTGCAATTTTTTTAATGCGACCAGGGCGCCATGCCCACACACTCGGGCTCACATAATGGATCACGCGAATACCCGCACGATGGAGCTTTAATTCAAGGCCTAAATTAAAATCTGGCGCATCAATGCCGATAAAGATATCAGGGGGATGATTGAGAAAGTGTTGGGAAATATCACGACGTAATTTGATCAAATCAGGCAGGCGCAACAGCGGTTCGATCAAACCCATCACGGATAAACGCTTGATATCAAATAAGCTCTTACAGCCGGCCGCAATCATCAATGGGCCGCCGATACCTTCGATTTGCAAATCAGGGTCACGCGCGCGAAGGCCACGGATGAGATCCGCTCCCAATGCATCGCCCGACGCTTCACCCGCGACGATGCCAATACGCATCAGCGGACAATGCCTACAGTCGAGGATTCAATGAATTCAATCAAAGGTGCTAGCACAGGGTGGTTCATTTCACGCAATGCTGCAACCGCAGCAGTAGCCGTTAAACCACTACGATAAACAATTTTATAAGCACGACGAATCAGCGTTAAGACATCTTTTTCAAAACCGCGTCGTTGCAGCCCAACGGTGTTTAAGCCAAATGGCTTAGCATAATGGCCTGATACTTTAATATAAGGCGGCACATCTTTAATCACCGCGGCATTGCCCGCAATAAAGCTATGCATGCCGATACGGCAAAATTGAAACACGCCACTGAAGGCACCAAAAACAACATAATCACCTACCACGACATGTCCTGCCAGTGAAGCATTATTCGCAAAAATGGTGTGATTGCCAACACGACAATCGTGCGCAATATGCACATAAGACATGAATAAGTTATCGTTGCCAATCAAGGTTCGCCCTTGATCTTGCATGGTGCCACGATTGAGCGTGCAAAACTCACGAAAGACATTTCGGTCACCTATTTCAAGGAACGTGCGTTCACCCTTAAATTTAAGGTCTTGTGGCACTTCGCCTAAGGAAGCAAATTGATAAACTTTATTATCGCGACCAATGCGTGTTGGGCCTTGAATGACAACATGCGGCCCAACCCAAGTACCTTCGCCAATCTCGACATCAGCACCAATCACGCTATACGGGCCAATCTGTACGTTATCTGATATTTTTGCAGTAGGATCAATAATGGCTGTTGGATGAATCACGAATGTGCACCTGTTTCTTCTGTATTGTTTTTTAAGGCACTCAATATTTCAGCAGAACAGGCAAGCTCGTCACCCACGTACGCTGCTGTTTCAAGCTTCCAAAACACTTGCTTTGCACGCAGGACTTTCACTTCCAAACGCAATTGATCGCCAGGTTCAACCACACGTCTAAATCGTACCTTCTCAATGCCCGCCAGATACGGCAATATGCCTTCACTACCTGGGGCAAGCGCAGTTGATCGATAAGCTAAAACACCGCCTGCCTGTGCCATGGCTTCTAAAATTAACACACCAGGCATCACCGGTTTGCCTGGAAAATGGCCTTGAAAGAAAGGTTCGTTGATCGTCACATTTTTAATCGCTGTGATTGATTGATATGGCACAAAATGCGTCACTTTATCGATCAATAAAAATGGATAACGATGCGGCAAGTAGTTGAAAATCTGCTCAATGTTCATCACGCTCCCCCTTCTTTTCTAACTTTTTCACACGTTCCATCAGCTGTTCCAACCGATTAAAACGCGCGTTATGCTTCAAAAATTCACGATTGGGAACCGCACCGACAATGCCAGACGAATAAAGCCCTGGCTTGTTGATGGATTTGGTGACCGTTGTCAGCCCCGTCATGATCACACCATCACATATATTCACGTGTCCAGCAATGCAGCTCGCGCCGCCTATCATACAGTGTTTGCCAATCGTTGTACTACCCGAAACGCCAACACATCCCGCAATCACCGTATGTGCGCCAATGCGCACGTTATGGGCAATCTGGATTAAATTATCCAATTTGACACCCTCTTCTATCACGGTATCTTCTATCGCGCCACGATCGATAGTGGTATTGGCGCCAATATCGACATCATCACCAATGATGACACTGCCAATTTGCGCGACCTTATACCATTTACCCGCTTGATTGGCGAAGCCAAAGCCATCGCTACCAATCACGACCCCACTCGCGATATGCGTACGCTTGCCAATCCGTACACCATGATGAACCGTCACATGCGCATCGAGCACGCTATCTGCACCTATTTGCGCACCAGCCTCAATCACGCAGTAGGGACCGATAGCAGCCGTCGGATCGATGTGTGCTTTCGGGCTCACACAAGCCGTTGGGTGAATGCCAGGGACAATACTAGGCGCTGGGTTAAAATGCTCAGCGATTCTGGCATACACGTAATGCGGGTTAGCGGTGATAATAGCGTTAGTTTTACAGTGTGCCGCTTCTGCTGGCTTTAAAATGACAGCGCCGGCTTGCGTTTCAGCCAAGAATTTTTTATAGGTAGCATTTGTCAGGAAAGTAATATCAGAAGGCTTTGCCTGCTTGATGGTGGCAACGCCTGCGATATAGTAATTCGCATCGCCTTGAATAGTAATAGCGACGTCGAGATTAGTGGTTAATTCAGATAAGGTATACTGCATAAATTTAAATTTAAGATTCATCCCCGCTTGCACGGGGATGATGTGAGATTACTTATTATTGCTTCGCATCAAATTGCTTCGACACATCAGCGGTAATATCTGTACCATTGGCTGCGTAAATCACGGCTTGTGAATCCAAGACGAGAGCATAGGAATCAGATTTGGCAATGTTAGTCACTACGCTGTTTAAATCACTCAAGATGCCTTGGGTAATTTGCGCTTGTTGTTTTTGCAAATCTTGTTGGTAGGCAACGACTTCTTTCACCAAGTTGGCACGATCAGCAGCGATTTTCTTCTGCGCTGTATCACGTTGCGCCGCTGTCATGGAAGCAGCACCATTTTTGAAGGTGTCTAACTCATCCTGCAGTGATTTTTGTTCGTCAGTAATCTTGGCTTGACGTGGTTTGAACTGGTCTTCCAATTTCTTGCTCAGTGCGGCAACGCGAGGAGATTGCTGCATCACGTTCTGCACATTGACGACCGCGACTTTAACGGAAGCGTTTGCAGCTGGCAGCGCATCCGCAGAGGCCACGCTAATCCCACCGGCTAACACCAAGGCACTTGCCAACACGCTTATACTTTTGATCATTTTCATCTGTATTACTCCAAGTAAAATAAGAAAAATCCTAAACTTAAAAAAGTCTGTGTTATATCTATCAGAAATTGCCCGCCAGTGCAAACTGAAATGGTTGATTGTGATCGTGTGCCTGCAAGAAAGGCTTGGCTAAGCTCAATTGCAGTGGTCCAAATGGCGTTAGCCAATCGACCTCGACCCCGACCGAATAACGAATCGGCCCAGAATTGGTACTTTGTCCACCAAATTTCAGGTTATCTGATGAGCTGTACACATTACCTGCATCAAAAAAGCCCATGGTACGCACATCGTCAGAAATGTGATTGGGGAAAATGAGTCCTACACTTGCATCAACTAATTCATTGCCGCCTAAGGGATTGCCGAATGAATCGAGCGGCCCCAAGGTGTAATCTTCAAAGCCACGTACGGAATCAATCCCGCCTGAATAGAAGTTCCTAAAGAAAGGATAGTTGCCGATGCAATTATGCAAGCCACCGCACAGCCCATTACCATAACCCAAGTCAGCACTGGTCAAGACAATGTAATCACTCGAACCATCAATCGGCTGATACCACTTGCCATGATAATTTAGCTGATAAAACGTCACCGAATCTTTATCTAATGGCGCGTAGAGATCAGCAAAGATCGTATGCAACATGCCGCTGGTCGGGAAGACCGCTTTATCGCGACTATCATGCGAAAAGCCGAGGGTGAAATCCATTTCCTGCGCACGCCGACCGTGATGGTTGATATAAGTCATCACTTGCTGCGACTCTTCATCCGTTGGATTCACCAGCGTATTTTTATACGTTGCCCCCACTTGAATACGATTAAACGCATTGATTTCTTGCGTCACTGGGATGCTATATAACACACCCAAATCATATTCGTTGGTAGTGTAACTGCTATCTAAACTGGCTCCCGCAGGGTCGGTACGCGATACGGCAAAATTAAAGCTGCGGCTAATCCCATCTTCTGTGTAGTAGGGATTGGTATAATTCATGCCGTAGTATTCTTCATATTGGCTATGCGAGAGATCAATACCGAAAGTGTTCCCTGTGCCTAAAAAGTTTTTCTGATCCAGCCCCACCCCTAAAATTGGCCCATAAAGCTGTGAATAACCCACTTTAAACGAGGCATTGGCTGAACTGGTTTCATCAACTTTGTAATTCACATCCATTTGATTATCTTGCCCCGGTACCGGTGCAACCGACATATCTACACTCTTGATATAAGGCAACATGCTGAGGTTGTGTTTGCTTTGATCTAATTTTGTACTAGATACGGGCGCCTCTTCCATTTGCGTAATTTCACGGCGTAACACCACATCATTGGTGCGCTCATTGGATGAAAAAGTAACGTGATGCACGTACATGCGCTTGCCGGGATTGATCACAAACAAGATGTAAACACGCCTTGTTTCATCATCAATCTTCGGTTGCAAATCAACCGTTGCAAACATGTAGCCATGTTCTCCTAAGAAAGCGGTGATCGCTTTTTCACTATCTATCACTTGCTGACGTGAAAATAAGGCACCAGGCTTCACTGTAATGCGCTCAGCATATTCTTCTCTTGGAAATAACAAATTGCCTGCGATATCGTAGTGGTCAAACGTGTAAATCTGATTTTCAACGACGACAATGGTGAGATAAACTGACTTGCGATCCGGCGAGATTTGCGCTTGTGCCGCCTTGACTTGTACGTGCAAATAACCACGATCCATGTAGTAATCGCGTAATTGATCTAAGCTTTGATCGAGTTTTTGTTCAGAATAACGGTCTTTCTGCGTAAAAAAGCTGAATAAGCCCGTTTTTGAAAGATCCAATTGTTTGATCAACACTTTTTCACTAAACGCATGATTACCAATAATCGTGATGCCTTTGACTTTCGCAGCCAAACCTTCCGAAATATTAATATGCACCGCAATGCGATGACGTGACATTGGCGTGGTGACAATATCAACATGCGCATTGTAGCGACTCAGCTGATAGTACTCGCTCAATAAGCTGGTGCGTATTTTGTCCAAAACGGCTGGATTGTAAACACGGCCTTCGGCGACATCGAGCGATGACAGGGCTGTATTTAATTTATCGGTTGGAATGGCTGAATTGCCTGAAACCTTCAGCAGCCCAATCGTCGGTTGTTCTTCGACGTTGATAACCAGCGTATTCCCTTCGCGTGCAAGACTGACTGAATCAAAAAAACCTGTTTGATAGAGATCATGCAAAATTTCAGCAGTCTCGTCTGGTTCAAGCACCTGGCCAGGTTTAATGGGCACATAGCTTTCAGCAACAGAGGGGGAAACCCCTTCGAGCCCTTCAAATTCGATATGTTTAACGACAAAAGCAGCCTCTGCAAAAGCACAGGTTGCCCACAGCGGGAGGACTAAAAATAGTAAAATAATCAGTTTTTTCATCAGACTTCGCACTACGTTGGATGATGGGAGAAAGAAACGCGCTAATTATCTGGCCTTTCATTGGCAAAAGCTAGTTTTTTTTCATCAGCCAACCGGTTCTCATAATCAATGCGTAATAACAACGCAACCATCATACAGTTGACCAGCACGCTGCTGCCACCATAACTCATAAAAGGAAGCGTCAATCCCTTGGTCGGCAAGAGACCTGAGTTCACCCCAATGCTCACAATAAATTGGATCGCTACCCACAATCCGCAACCATAAGCGATAAAACCTGAAAAATGTTGATGCAGTAATTGCGCGCGCTTGCCAATCATAAAAATGCGGATTACTAAAAAAATAAACAGCCCTAGCACCAGCAAGCATCCAAAAAAACCCAATTCCTCTGCAATCACCGCAAATAAAAAATCCGTGTGTGCTTCGGGTAGATAAAACATTTTCTGTATGCTATTTCCGAGGCCCACTCCCAACCAGCCACCGCGACCAAAAGCAATCAGTGATTGTGTCAGCTGATAACCGGTGCTAAATGGATGAGTCCAAGGGTCCAAAAAGCCAGTCAAGCGCGCGACACGATAGGGGGCTGAGATAGCAATTAACGCAAGCAGACCCAGCAGCAAACCAAACAATGCGCAAAAATGTCGTAAGCGCATGCCTGCCATAAACATCATGCCGATCATGGTGAGCGTAATCACGACCATTGCGCCGAAATCCGGCTCGCGCAGCAACAGGATGCCAACCACCCCCAGAATCAGAATAGGTTTGATGAAGCCACTTAGTCGCGTCATGATTTCTTGCTGCCGCCGGACCAAATAGCCTGCTAAATAAATCACTAGCACTAATTTCGCGAGTTCAGAAACCTGAAACGTCAGCGGCCCATAACCTATCCAACGCGCACTACCATTCACCCGGTGGCCAATTCCCGGCATCAACACTAGCGCAAGCATGAGCAGTGCGAAAACGAGCAAATAGCCTCCCCAGTCTTCCCATTTTTCCATCTTAATCTGCAACACGCCCCATCCCAACACGAGACCTACGATTAAAAAAAATAATTGTTTAAATAGAAAATAAAACGGCTGATGCACCGTTTGATCAGAAATCGCAATCGAAGCCGATGTCATCATGACTAGGCCAAAAAGAACAATGGCAGCGAGTGTGCCGATGAAATACTTATCGTGGGCAGCAGTCATTCGCCCAACTCCATTACCAATGCTACAAACCTATCACCACGATGCTCATAATTCCTAAACATATCTAAGCTTGCACAGGCCGGTGAGAGTAAGACGCTATCTTGAGGTTTAGCCTGATTGGCTGCTTGCTGAACGGCTTCCGCTAAGCTCGCAGCAAAAGAAATGTCGACAACAGATTGGATGGCATTAGCAATCACCTGTGCATCTTGCCCGATCAACACCACATGCCGGCAGTATTGCTGCACGAAAGGAGCGAGCGGCGCAAAATCGGCGTGCTTGCCCTGTCCGCCTGCAATCAGCACCAGCTTGCCTTTAATCGCACTGCCCAAGCCACTAATCGCAGCTTCGGTGGCACCGACATTGGTGCCTTTGGAATCGTTGTACCAAGTCACGCCCTTTAGCTCTCGCACAAATTGGCAGCGATGCGGCAAGCCTTTGAAATCACGCAGAACGCGCAACATGCTCGCCATCGAGAAGCCTTTGCTATCGCCAATCGCCAATGCTGCACAGGCATTCGTGTAATAATGCGCACCCAGTACGGGCAGCTCATCTACTGACATCAGCAGGGTTTCACCCTTTGCCAAATAACGCACACCATCCTTTATTCGCAAGCCAAATTCATTGTGAGCGGGCTCGCCTGTTCTAAAATACCTTTTCTTTTGCACGGGCACTAAGGGTTCGGTTAAAGGGTCATCTGCAAAAGAAACCGCTACCTCACAGTGTTGATAAACACGCTGCTTAGCGCGCTGATAATCAGCCAGCGTGTCATAGCGATCCATGTGATCTGGCGTAATGTTTAGGATAGTCGCAACGGCAGGACGCAAGCTATCCGTGGTTTCAAGCTGAAAACTTGAGAGCTCCAGCACAAATAAATCGGCTTCAGGATGCGCTGTGTAAAGATCTAGAATCGGCGTCCCTAAGTTTCCACCAACCTGCACTTGATGGCCACAAGCTCCCGCCATCAAACCAACCAATGTCGTCACCGTACTCTTGGCATTGGTCCCGGTAATGGCAATCACTGGCGCTTTCACTTGACGTGCGAAAAGTTCAATATCCCCTATCACTTCCGTGCCTTTTGCTATTTGTTTAGCAATGGCAGGTGTTTTCATCGAAAGACCGGGACTCACCACAATCGTATGCGCACGGGCGAGCACTGCTTCGTCTAAATGACCCAATATCAACGGCATATCAGGAAAGCGGTGGCGGGCTTCATCAAGCTGTGGCGGGTTTTCACGCGTATCCATCATCATGATGGGCACCCCCTGCTCGCTTAAGTAACGAGCAACAGATAAACCTGTGGCACCGAGGCCAACGATCACGTGTAACATAGTCTCACCGTAATTTTAATGTTGCCAAACCACACAAGACCAAAACGAAAGTGATAATCCAAAAACGCACGATCACCCGTGTTTCTGGCCAACCTTTTAATTCAAAATGATGATGGATAGGTGCCATTTTGAAAATGCGTTTGCCGGTTAACTTAAATGAGGCCACTTGCAAAATCACCGAAACGGTTTCTAACACAAAAATGCCACTCATCACAAAAAATACAATTTCTTGTCTTACAATCACTGCAATCGTGCCAAGCGCTGCGCCTAACGCTAGCGATCCAACATCGCCCATAAACACTTCGGCAGGATAGGCATTAAACCACAAGAAGCCGAGCCCTGCGCCGACTAAACTGCCACAAAACACAATCACTTCCCCTGCACCAGACACAAAGGGAATCGCCAAGTAATTGGCATAGTGCACATTGCTGCAAGCATAAGCAAAAATGCCAAGCGCCATGCTGATCAAGACCACAGGCATGATCGCTAAGCCATCCAAGCCATCTGTTAAATTGACAGCATTGCTCGAGCCCACGATCACAAAATACGTTACTAAAATAAAAAAAGGGCCAAGGGGAATAGAGGCATTTTTAAAGAAGGGAATCACCAGATGCGTTTGTGCCGGTGTCACCGCAAGATGATATAGAAAAAAAGCGGCCAGCAGCGCCAGAATGGATTGGCATAAGTATTTCTTACGTGCCGGCATTCCTCGACTGTGTTTCAGCACCAGCTTCCGATAATCATCCCAATACCCAATCGCGCCAAAACCCAAGGTCATGACCATCACTACCCACACATAAGGATTAGTGAGATCTGACCACAACAGCGTACTAATCAGCACTGCAATAATAATCAGCGTTCCACCCATCGTCGGCGTACCGGCTTTGCTCAAGTGACGTTGCGGGCCATCATCGCGCACTACCTGCCCCACGCGATGCGATGTTAGCTGGCGAATGATACTCGGCCCCAAGATGAGCGACAACGCGAGCGCCGTCAGCGTGCCAAGAATCGCACGCAGCGTCAGGTATTGAAACACGCGAAACACGTGATAATGATTTGAAAGCCAGGTGCTCAACAGTAGGAGCATGATGTTTCCTCTTATTTATTTTTTACCGCTAACCACCGCGTAGCCTCCACTACATCATCAAACGGCCGTTTTTCTGTGCCGATCTGCTGATATTTTTCAGCACCTTTGCCAGCAAGCAAAATAACATCGGCAGCATCAGCTGATTCTATACTGTGGCGAATCGCTTGAGAACGATCGAGGATCACTTCTACTTTTTCTTTATCTACGAAACCGCTCATCGCATCATGCGCAATCGCCTCAGGTGATTCGGTACGCGGATTATCATTAGTCAGAATCACGCGATCAGCAAAGCGTTCCACTTGCTGCGCCATCAACGGCCGCTTACTGGCATCGCGATCGCCACCGCAGCCAAACACGCACCAGAGTTTGCCACGTGTTTCAGGTTTTAAAGCACACAAGGCTTTCTCAAGCGAATCTGGTGTATGCGAATAATCAATCACAACCAATGGCAACTCGCCCCCACCCACTGTCTGCATGCGCCCTGGCACAGGTTTAATCTGCGCAAGTGCCGCTGCAACCTCAGCTGGTATCAGATGTAATTTTTCTTTTAAGGCACATAAAGTCGTGAAAACAGCGGCAGCATTACTTAAATTAAACGAGCCAATGAGGGGAACCGTTAACGCACGCGCATCTTTCTTGCTATAAGTCACTACAGGCTTCATTGCCTTAAGCGAAGGCAACCATGTTTGACCATAAGGGTCCTCTTCATTTACCACAGCTATCTCAACCATAGGGCTTGCTAAGAATTTATATTTTACTGCCGCATAAGCTTCCATCGTGCCGTGATAATCGAGATGATCTTGCGTGAGATTAGTGAAAACACCTGCAGCAAAAGACACGCCCTTGATTCTATCCTGCGCAATACCATGCGAAGACACTTCCATTGCAACAATTTCTACCCCTTGCTCAGCAAATGCAGCTAATTGCGCTTGTAAAGCAGGTGCGCCTGGTGTCGTCAATCCTGTGTCTACCAACGGCATGCCATAAATACCACTCCCCAACGTACCAATCAGCCCCACACGCTTGCCCAATTGCGTCAGCACATCAGCAATAAAATGCGTGCACGAGGTTTTACCATTGGTGCCGGTGACGCCGATAATGGTTAGTGGTTTCGTTGTCATGCTGTCACCTTCTCAGTTTTAATATATGTGTCCTGTCGTTGATGATTATTAATTTCAACTTCTAGTACACTTAATGAGTGAATGATATCAATAAAAGCCGGAGGATCTTCATAAAACATACCTGCATCAATCATTTGTTTAAAATCTGATGCCAGCGTACTTAAATCTTCAGAAGCAGGTATCAATCGCAATGCGCCACGCCAACAACTATCATAATCCGCATAACTGGCATTAAAAAATGCTTTTTTATGTTCAAGAACATTTTTGAAAATATCATTTCTTCGTACTGCTTGCTTGCCAACCCAAGAATTGTTCAATAAAAATAAATCATACCAATGTCTTGACAAACGCTCTGACGTTTTAACAAAACGATCTCGGTGACACTCGACATGAATTAATGTTATTTTTTCCCAGAAAGTTCGAATGGGTGATAAAACATCGACAACTGGCGCAGGCAAATCCACGATTTCATTAATTACATTTTTCAAATACGGTGTAATCAAATGTTTTTCACAAGGCTCCGTGCTACTTCTAATTCCAAATTCCACGAGAACATGATCTCGTAAATATCCTCTTAAAGAATGAATAATGCTTGGATAATAAAAACGCAGTCTCTCCCCATCCTCACTTAAAGTAATTTCAAAATCCTGATTAGGAAAACATATACATACCTTGTATTGCAGATACGGCAGAATGGTTTCTGAAACATATGCTTGCAATTGCTTTTTTAACTGCTTACTGACTTTTTTTAATTGAGATCGTGTTATTGTGTTCAAGTCAACTTCTTGCATAAACATGCGATAATCAATCGTAATGTCACAATCTTCAGAAAATCTCTTAATTAACTGAAAAACTTTCGATAAAGAAGTGCCCCCTTTAAAAATCATATGTATTGGCAAAGAGAATAACTGCTCTAATACCCAACAAACCCATAAATCTTTTTCAATAATTAAATCCGAGACATCCATCTGTGCGGCAGCTTTTCCAATCAAAGCTTGGCTTTCTCTTAAAGGTAAATTAAAAAAAGAGTCACTCATGAGGATTCTCTTGTTGGTATCTATAAAAAATATCGGACATCCACCCTGGCATCTTCTTCACTAAAGCAAGTATATTATTAAACTCTTCCTGTGAAATACGTTGCTTTACTAACTCAATTGTCTCTAAAGAAACTGTCTTTTTTCCTAAGTACCATAATGCTGAAATTACTAAACCTGCTATTGTTCCAGGTGCAATCAACCGACTTGGATTGACATGTTTTAATCTTACCGTTCGACTACCCATTTTTATTATTCTTGTATTGCCATTGGTATAGAAAACAAGGCGCATTGGTACCTGGGTAGATAATTGCAGTTGTCTTGCTGCCTCTGCACCATGCATCATGATTGTCTCCCCTGTTGACTGGGTCAGTGTCTTTGTAATTTCAAGTAAAGAAGGCAGTGGTTCGCTTGAGCTTAAGCCTTCTGACTTAATAAAAACACCCCATGCTACTCTTTTTATTTCACCTGTTTTAACTAAACGGTTTAAAATTTGCCGAATGTTTTCAGTAGAGGCAAATTGACGCAAAGCATGCGATGAAAAAGGCTCACCTTCTGGTAACTGAGCAATGTACGCTTTAATTTTTGCAATTGCAGTCATCATCAGCTCTTCCTTTGTCACAATTTATAATACTAAACGTGACAAAATAGAAAAACAAGCATTCTCTAATTTTTACCAGGTTATTTAGTCAAATAGCAGGCGCATCCGGCGCCACGTCCAATATTTGCAGCGTCTCTGCCATAATCTTCTCGAACACTGGCCCTGCGACTTCGCCTGCCAAGTATTCTTTGCTGCGCGGATCGTGGAGAGTGACCAGCACCAGCACTTGGGGATTGGTCACCGGTGCGATGCCGACAAAAGAAGCATTATACCGGTGTTTTTCATAACCATCTGCCCCGTGCAACCAGGCTGTACCTGTTTTACCGGCAACTAAATACCCTGGGACACTGATGTGCGAAGCCGTGCCGCCTTTTTCGAAAATGGATTGCAATAACCCAAGGACTGCATTTGCAACTTTTGGTGTAAAGACGGGTACACCTTGCGGTGGTGATGAAGACTTGAACAAAGTTAGCGGATATTTAATACCCTGATTCGCGAAGATCATATAGCCTTGCGCAAGCTGCACGGCTGTGACGGAAAGACCGTAGCCATAAGATAGTGCCGCGAGCGTCGCTTGACCCCAGGGTTGGTGATATATCAATGTGCCTAATGCCTCTCCTGGCAAGCCAATGTCTGTGGTCTCGCCAAATCCGGCGGCATGCAGTGTTTGCCACAAATCATCTGGCGGTAACGAAAGCACAATCTTGCTCGCTCCCATGTTGCTCGAATATTGCAAGATCTGCGCTAAGCTCAGCACGCCATTGTCGTGCTCATCGCGAATAATCGTGCGGCCTAAGCGCATCCAGCCAGGCGAGGTATCGACTGTCGAATCAGGCTGATATTGGCCAGATTTCAGTGCGGTTGCAATGGTAAAAGCCTTGATCAGAGAACCCGGCTCGAAGCTATCTGTAATCGCTCGATTGCGTTCGACGCTTGTGAGTGCAGTAGGCCGCACATTGGGGTTGAACGAGGGCGCATTGACCATCGCCAAAATTTCACCTGTTTTTACATCGACAACGATCGCACTACCACTGGTTGCTGCATAGGTTTTCACACCATTCACTAGCTCGCGATACGCAATATACTGAATACGCCTATCGATGCTTAACATGATATTGCGGCCCGCCTCTTCGGCATGGAGCGTCTTGACTGTGCCAATCGTACCGCCAAATCTATCCTTCACCACCCACTGCTGCCCAGCCACGCCAGAGAGCCAGCTGTTATAGGCAAGCTCAAGCCCCTCTTGTCCCTGATCATCGACATTGGTCCAACCCAAAAGCTGAGCAGTCGTTTCCCCTTCTGGATAATAGCGATGAGACGCTTTTACTAAATACACACCGGGAATGCCAAGCACTTTGATTTTTTGCGCTAAATCAGGGGGAATATCTCGCGCTAAATAAAGAAATTGTTTTTTGGAATGTGTCAGTTGCGACCACTTATGTGGCGAGAGAGGAATCAGCTGTTTTAAGGCATTTTCTTGTGAGAAGCTTGCATTAAAATGCTGCGGATTAGCCCAGATTGTATAGACCAAAGCACTGACTGCGAGCGGGTAGCCATTGCGATCGAGAATACTGCCGCGCAGCGCTGACCCCGTCACTAGCCGGAGCGCGCGCTGATCACCTTGTGCACGCAAAAAAGGCTGTTTTAAGATAGCAAGATCGCCAATTCGCGATACAAGTCCTAAAACAGCCAAACCAATCAAAGCCAATAGCAAATAAAAACGCCACGGAATAAAAGCAAGCTTATGTTCATCAGACATAAGTTACTCGTGAATCACAACAACTGCATTATCCGCAGGCGTCACCATGTTTAACTTATCTGTTGCGATTTTTTCAATATGACCTGGTGTGAGCAGGGTACTGTGTTCCAATAATAGCTGATTACGTAGCATTTTCAGCTGATCGGATTCTATCAGCGCTTGCTGATATTGCGTATACCACTCGCGTGTCGCATGCGTAACATAAACGATAGCAAACGCTGAAAATAATAACGTCAATGACAAAAAGCCCAGCAATGCTTGCTTTTTGCTCATGGCGAGCGTCAATACCCATTGACGAGGTAAAGCTTGCGATGATACAGAAGGAGGAAAGCGAGTGGCCGCGTTCATGATCGTTTCTCCGCTATTCTTAAAATGGCGCTACGTGCGCGTGGGTTGAGAGTGCACTCTTGTTGACTGGGCTTAATAGCAGACCCAATCGCTTGTAACGTTGGTACGACTGCTGCATATTTAACCGGCAATTTACGCGGCAAACGGGCACCCTGTTCATGTTGCCTAATAAATTGCTTTACTAACCTATCTTCTAACGAATGAAAACTAATCACCGCTAATCGACCACCGATCGCTAACACCTCATAGGCTTGGCTGAGTGCGGCGGCTAACTCTTGCAATTCACGATTAATCACGATGCGAATCGCTTGAAAAGTACGTGTTGCAGGGTGCTTGCCGACAACAAAAGGCGAAACAGATCGAATGAGATCTGCGAGCTGTTTGGTCGTCGTTATTGGCTTTTCTTTGCGTGCTAAAACAATGGCCTTTGCAATGCGTCTCGATAATTTTTCTTCACCGTATTGCCACAACGCATCGGCTAATTCGCTTTCAGCAACTGTATTGAGCCACTTTTCTGCAGTTAACGCTTGCGTCGTATCCATGCGCATATCGAGCGGGCCATTATGCATGAAGCTAAAGCCGCGAGTGGGGTCATCCAATTGTGGCGAGGACACGCCTAAGTCGAATAAAATCCCTTGCACGTGGCCCACTAAATTAAGCGCAGCTAATTGATTTTTGAGTTCGCTAAAAGAGGCATGGATCAGCGATAATCTTTTGTCATGAAAGGCATCATGCCCATAAGCAATTGCACTGGGATCTTTATCAAAAGCAATTAAATGAGAGGTAGGAGATAAGCGATTTAACATAGCCTGCGTGTGGCTGCCGCGACCAAAAGTGGCATCAACATAAGTGCCTGCGTTTGTCACCACCTGTGACACTGCTGCTTCCAGCAACACGGGAATATGGTGATGTTGATTGTGATCGAGAATGTTATTCATGCAGCTCGCTGCCATTATTATTTTTCCTAAAATTTACAAAGAAATAGATTTAATTTCTTCCGGCAAAAGGCTAGGATCACCATTCACCGCTTGCATCCACTGATCACGACACCTGTGCCAATGGTCTTCATCCCAGACTTCAAACTTCTTCCCTTGTCCAACCAATACCGCATGCTTGGTCAACGTGGCATACTCGCGTAATGAGGGTGGCAACAGCAATCGCCCTTGCCCGTCCATCTCAACATCCGTTGCATGCCCCAACAGCAAACGCTGAATCCGCCTTGCCGCAGGATTCAAACTCGGCAATGCCGCTAACTTGGCTTCTATTTCTTCCCACGTTGACAAGGGGTACAGTAATAGACAGCGCTCCTCGGTATCGATCGTCAAAATCAACTGCGCACCTGCCCGCTTCAACCCATCGCGATAACGGGTTGGCACGGCAATGCGGCCTTTTTCATCGATGTTGACGGTATTGATGCCACGGAACACGGTCTTACTCCTTGACTAGAAGTCCAAAAAAACAATCTAACTAGGGAATAAGACTCAAATATACCACAATTTTCCACTATAAAACACTTTTTACCACTAAAATCCACCTATTTTCTTTCAGACAAAAAAATCCCCGCGGCGGGCGCGGGGGTGCGATGGAGGGGCTATGCGACTAAAACCGAGTTAAATTGGGACTTGGGTGGCAACGAGGCAAATCTTGCTTAACTTGTTCATATTCTTTCAGTTTCGGTTGAATACGCTTTCGCAACACTTCTTTAGGGGATTGAAACATCATTGATAGCGAGATATAAGCATTCTTCGGTGTTGGTTTGTCCGCATCCAAGCTGTTAAAGAAAAGCTGAAGATTATACTGCACTGCCGTCAAGAAAGTTCGTATTTTCCAATCAGAGCTGGCCGTCAGCACTTTATACGTCTTTGATTCTTTTGCACACTCATCTGCTATTTGTTTCATTTTTCCCGCAGGATCAAGAATCGTCTGCTCCTCGTTTACAATGTCGTATAACGTCTTAACAGCACGATAACTTTCAGCAGCATCAATCAAATCTGGAATCAAAGTCTGGACCGGACGATTATCTATAAAAGTTTCTTTTGCATTTAAAACAGTAGAAACAAATTTCTCAAAACCATAATCATTATCAATATTACAGCAATCCGAATGTATACCTAAGAATCTACGATCAGCTAAAACTTTACTCGCTTGCTGTTTTATAATGGCTTTTAATCGATTGACAGCTTGGTCACAATCTTTTTTTAATGCATTGAAAAATGCCAGATTTTTTTCCGTTAATCCCTTAAACTCCTCATTGACGACCAAATGGCTTTCTTGAGCATCTGCTTCTCCTGATTTTGCTGCCATAATCTCACTCCTACGTTATTTTCTGTACCGTACACACCAACATCCACGTAAATTATAGCGAAATGATTTTCTAAAGCCAAATTAATGATCCGTCCTTGCACGTTCAACCTAACTGCTCATTATGCTATATTATGCATTTTGCGCATCAGGGGCCCCCATGGCACCGCGAGCATTCATCGGTCGAGAATACGAGCTTACGCGTTTGCATGATATGCATCGCAGAAAAATACCCAGTTTAGTCGTGGTGAAGGGACGACGGCGGGTTGGTAAAAGCCGGCTCATCGCGCATTTTGCATCGACTTGTCCGAAAAATAAGTTCTGGTCTTTCGCTGGACTCGCACCTCAAGCAGCGCTTGATGCGCAAAGCCAGCGGGATCATTTTGCCAAACAACTTGCCACTATCTTGCAAAACCCTCCTCTAACATTTGAAGATTGGAGTGATGCTTTTTTATACCTTGGGCAACAGCTGAAAACAGGGGATATTATTTTATTCGATGAAATCTCGTGGATGGGTTATAAAGATCCCACTTTTATCCCAAAATTAAAAGCATGGTGGGACGCACAAACAATTTCTATCGTGATGGTGTTTTGTGGTTCTGTTTCAACGTGGATTGAAGAAAATATTTTAAACAGCACAGCCTTTTTTGGTCGTGTTAATTTAACCATAACACTTGAGCCACTCTCTATTCCCGAAAGCGCAGCTTTATTAAAAGGATCTGGTTTTAAAGGTTCCCCCTACGATCTCTTTAAATTATTAAGTGTATTAGGAGGGATTCCGTGGTATTTAGAACAAATGACATCAGGTCAAACAACCGATACGTTAATTAAACAATTATGCTTTGAAAAAGATAGCTTATTACTTTTCGAATTTGATCGCATTTTCCATGACTTATTTAATGGAACCAGTTCAACTTATAAAAAAATATTAAATACGCTAAAAAAAGGGATGAGAACTTTAGCTGAAATACGCAAAGCCCTTGATTTTGCCAAGAGTGGCACATTAAGCCGTATGATGGATCATCTCATCACTGCAGGTTTTGTAGAAAAACAGGATTTGTGGTCTTTTAAAACCACTAAAGGCTTGAAACAAAGCCTATATCGTCTGTCTGATCCCTATATGCGTTTTTATTTGAAAGTCATTGAGCCGCAACGCAATAAAATAGAGCTAGGCAAATTGAAACAGGTTGATGTCTCACATCTCAGCGGATTTGACTCCCATATGGGATTGCAACTCGAGCAATTATTATTGCAAAACAGATTACTTTTGTTAGAGGCCATGGGAGTGCGGCCCATTGATGTTGTAGCTGACGGTCCTTTTAGACAATCAAAAACAACGACCAGACCAGGCTGCCAAATTGATTATTTAGTGCAAACAGCGACACGCAATTTATTTGTATGCGAATTTAAGTTCAAACGCAGCGAAATAGACACTGATATCATCGAGCAAATGCAACATAAAATGCGTGCGCTAAAAGTACCTAGGGGATTTGCTGTTGTCCCTGTTTTATTTCACCTGGGCGGCGTGACTGACTCTGTTGGCGAAAGTGACTTTTTTTATCGCATAATTGATATTTCAGATTTTCTATAGCCCGCGCTGACAAAAACTATAGAATTATCCCCAAATCCTGATATACTACCGGGTCAGCAGCTATGTCCTGCCTTCGGGCTTTGCCAGCGGTAAGATATCAGGTGTTATTTTTTTAATTTAGTGAAAGGTGTAAAAGTTATGTCAGAAGTACGTGAACGTGGACGCGTTAAATGGTTCAACAATGCCAAAGGCTATGGATTTATTGAACGCGACAAAGGTGGTGACGTGTTTGTTCACTACAGATCCATTGAAGGCGATGGCTACAAGAGCCTAGAAGAAGGCATGGGCGTTGAGTTCATTGTGGTCCAAGGCCAAAAAGGCTTGCAAGCGGACAAAGTCACGCTTGTCAAAGACGAACAGGCGTAAATCAACTTGCCGCTTGAGCGTGACGCTTGAGCGGCAGTTTTTCTCATCATGGCAACGACCGCTTTATCCCAACTCGAAGACAAATTGCTGCATTATACCGGCAAAGCCATTGGCGATTATGGCCTGATCCAGCACGGTGACCACATTATGGTCTGCCTCTCTGGTGGCAAAGATTCCTTCACCATGCTGCACTGTTTGCGCCTTTTGCAACAGCGCGCGAAAGTTCGCTTCACCTTCCAAGCCTTTACCCTGGATCAGGCACAACCTGGCTGGGATGATCGTGCATTAAAAGCATGGCTTGAAGAACGCAATATCCCCTATGACATTTTGACACGCGACACTTATTCCATCGTCAAAGAGAAAATTCCTGAAGGGCAAACGTATTGCTCACTTTGTTCTCGTTTGCGACGCGGCATTATGTATACCTATGCGGAAGAAAAAGGATTTAACAAAATTGCACTCGGTCATCATCGTGATGATTTGATTCGCACCCTGCTCATGTCCATTTTTTATAATGGCGAGATTCGCTCAATGCCTCCCAAATTATTGAGCGACAACAAAAAGCATATCGTGATTCGACCGCTGGCTTATTGCCAAGAAAAAGACATTGCCGAGTTTGCATCGTTGATGAAATTCCCCATTATTCCTTGCAATTTATGCGGCTCGCAGGAAAATTTGATGCGCAAACGCGTGAAACGCTTGATTGATGAGCTTGCATCAGAAAACCCCAAAGTGCCGAGCAACATGTTACATGCACTCACTAGCGTGAAGCCGAGTCAGTTAATGGATAAAAACCTGTGGGATTTTTCAGCACTCGCGACTCTCCAGACGGAAAACGCTTAACCTCACCATCCACAGCCAACACCAATCGCCCTAATCCATCTATCCCCATCACACAACCTTCTATTGTTTTCCCATTATGCAAAAGGGCAATATCCTTCCCTTGCAAATAGTCTTGCGCCTGCCACTCTGCCATGAAAGCTTCTAGTCCTTTTTCACTATAAATATAGAGATAATCGAGCAAGTGATTGATCAGTGAGCCACATAAAACATTGCGGTCAAGATAAACACCGGTGATTTGCCGCAATGACGTCCAAGGCTGGGTAATCGCGTCTAGATCATGCAACATATTGACGTTAATGCCAATCCCAATCACCACATGTTGCGACTGTCTTTGCACTTCAATCAAGTTGCCTGAGATTTTTTGATGGTCATACAACACATCATTGGGCCATTTAACCCAAAACGGCTGTGGCACTGGATATCGCTTAAGCGTGCGGACAACCGCTAAACTCACCACTAAACTCAAGCTACTGTAGTCGTTAATCGGTGCAATGAGCGGATAGCGGCAGGAAAAATAGAGATTTTCCGCAAAAGCGGAATACCATGTTTTGCCGCGCGTTGCCTTCCCTTGCACCTGTTCCTCCGCAAGACAGATGTTGATCGCGCCTGCCGGTTCGTTTAGTTGCAGCAAATAATCATTGGTCGAACCAATCGTCTCAAAGATCGTCAGCGTCGGTTGATAGCGAGTATGTGACTGAATTTTTTTTGCATCTAGTAGAATCATCGGGTTATCTTGCGTGTGCATTGATCTGGCTTCTCGTTATAGGTGGTGGTATGATAAAGGATTGTCCAAGAATAGCGAGCACGAGGATGCTAAGACAGCGCACACTTAAAACCGTCATCAGAGCGACGGGAATCACTCTACATAGCGGCGAACGTGCCGAAATCGTCTTCCGCCCTGCACCCCCCAATACAGGCATTGTCTTTTGCCGCATCGATTTAAATCCAATCGTTTGCATACGCGCAACAGCCCACAATGTTGGCGAAACCACTTTATCCACCACGTTAATTGAAAACGGCGTGCGTGTCTCGACCGTGGAACATCTTTTATCTGCTTTCGCAGGCTTAGGCATCGACAATGCTTACGTCGATGTCACCGCCTCTGAAATCCCGATTATGGATGGCAGCGCAGGGCCGTTTGTCTTTCTTATTCAATCTGCTGGCATTGAAGAACAAAATGTGCCAAAACGCTTCATTCGCATCAAACGCAAAGTGAAAGTCACTGATGGTGATAAATGGGCATACCTGAAACCCTTCGACGGCTTTAAAATCAAGTTCACTATTGATTTTGATCATCCTTTATTTAAAGCACCCGCAATGAAAACAGCTGTTTTAAATTTTTCAAGTTTAGCCTACATGAAAGAAGTGAGCCGCGCGCGCACATTTGGTTTTATGGCTGACTTTGAAAAATTACGCGCGATGAACTTAGCGCGTGGTGCAAGCTTAGACAATGCCGTGGCTATCGATGCTTTTCGTGTTTTGAATGAAGATGGCTTGCGCTATGAAAATGAATTCGTCAGACACAAGATCCTCGATGCGGTTGGTGATTTGTACTCGCTTGGTTCAAGCCTTATTGGCGCTTTTACTGGCTATAAGTCGGGACATGCGCTAAACAATAAGCTGTTGCGTCAGCTCTTGGCTGAGCAAGATGCTTGGGAATATGTGTCGTTTGAAGACAAAGAAACAGCACCTATCTCTTATTTACGCCCGTATTTGGTTGAAGAGCGATAACTATCGCCCTTCAACATCTCCCCAAAGATACTTATGCAGTTGAATCTGCAACCTAACTGGCAGTTGATCGGCAAGTATCCAATCAGCTAATTCGCCGGCTGGTAGTTGTTGGTAACTGGGTGAGAATAAAAGTTCGCACCGTCCCCATAAATCATACTGATCAAGTATTGCTTTTGCCCACAGATAATCTGCTCGATCACAGATTACAAACTTAAGCTGATCATGCACTTGCAAGTGCGGTATATTTTCCCAACGGTTACGCTCGACTTCGCCAGATCCTGGCGTTTTCACATCCACCACGCGGCTAACACGCTGATCGACCGCGGCAATATCCAATGCCCCGCTGGTTTCAAGCGACACGTGATAACCTAGCTCACACAATCTCTCCAGTAAGCGCAAGCACCCTTTCTGTGCTAAAGGCTCACCGCCGGTTACGGTCACATATTTTGTATGGTAAGTTGCGACTTGCTTTAAGATAGTCTCAAGATCATAAAGTGTGCCACCGCTAAAAGCATAAGCCGTGTCGCAGTATTGGCAGCGCAGGGGGCAGCCGGTTAGGCGAATAAAAACGGTAGGCAATCCTACCGTTCTCGTTTCGCCTTGCAGGGAAAAGAAGATTTCGGTGATGCGAAGTTTAATATTAATTACCCGCTTGTTTTATCTGTTGCAACTGCTGCTCTGCTAAATGCGCGGAAGTAGAACCGGGGTAATGCTCAATCACTTTCTTGAAGGCGAGTTTTGCTTGCGACCATTTCGATTCTGAAGCCAATATCAAGCCAATTTTCAACTGCGCATCCGCAATACGGGGGCTGTCAGGATATTTCGTGACGACCGTATTAAATTCACGTAAGGCATCTGCATTCTTACCTAACAAGCCATTCAATTCACCCAACCAATAATGGGCGTTAGCAGCAAACTGCCCTTGCGGGTATTTCTTCAGCATCGCTTGCAAGGTACTTGCTGCTTGCGCATATTGCTTCGCTTTGATGTAATTGTAGGCAGTTTGATAAATTTGCTGCTCTTCTGCGACATCGGGTTGCGTCGCAGCAGAACCTGGGGCTGTCGCTGTTGTTGTTGTAGCTACTGAAGCTATCGCTGCTGATGCTGCTGGTACTTTCGCTTGATCCGCTGGCGCTTTCGCTTGATCTGTCACCGTCGCTGCCACTGAGGCTGCTGATGCTGCTAATGCTGCTTTTTGCTGCTGCTGCAATTGCTGAATCTCATGCGTCAGCGTTTCCACTTGCCCTGTCAAGGTTTGCACTTGCGCCTGTAAAGCATCGACACGCGCGCTATCGCTGCTTGCTTGCAAATTAGCCACTTGCTGTTCCACATGTTTCATCCGCTCAGAAAGTGTCATGGCGTTTGTTGCGGGCATAAAGCCAGTGCTGCCATTACTGCTATTGTCAGCAGGCATAATCGGCATGTTTGCTGATGGAGAAGCAGGTAATGTCGATGATGGCTGCGTTATTTGTGGGGCAGGAGCAGGGGCAGGAGCAGGCGGTGCTGAAAAAGTCGGTTGCGCAGCTTCAGGCGGTTGTGGCGGCACAGTCGCTTGATCACTGTCTGCGCCGACATTGGTATTTTGATTGCCACTCTGATCTTGATTTTGATAGGGATCACTGCCGTTTTGATCGGCAGTTTGACCACTATTGTCGGTTTGTGGCATCGCATTCGCATCATAAACAGGCGCAGAGTCTGCAAATAGTGGTGTGACGATCGTCATGCAACTAGCTGCTGCCAACACGAGAATCAATTTAGAAATTTGCATTGTCTGTCACCTGTTTCAGAATGATTAGCGATAAACTAACACCACACGTCTGTCTAGCTGATAATCGGCTTCCGTTCGACCAAATGAAGCTAATTTTTCAGCGCCAAAACTGACGATATGAATTTGCTCGGCGTTGACACCATCAGACAACAAGATCGCTTCGACCGCTTTCGCACGGCGTTCGCCTAGGCCAATGTTGTATTCACGGCTACCACGAGGGTCAGTATTCCCCTGTACGCTCACGGCCATATGAGGATGATTCATCAAGTAGTGTGCATTGGCATCAATCGCCGGTTTATCGCCATCACGCACGACATTGCTGTCAAAATCAAAGTAATACACGCGATGTGATAACAATGAACCACCGCCAGCTTGATCGCTAAAATTCGTGCCATTACCCAAACCATGCGCTTCTCCGGCATCACTACCGTTTACACCATAGGCTGCATTCGCTTGATTGATAGCAGACTCATCATCAGGACGCTTATGTGCGCAAGCGGTTAATAAAAGACCTCCTGCACAAATCGCTACTACTTTAATCAAAGTCTTTACTTTCATCGTCATCTCCCCGAAATTCAAAAATAAATAATAAACCTATACTTTGTTTTCATCTGAGTCAAGACAAAAACGGTGACCAAGCAGGATCTTGCGCATCGCCATTGCGGGCAGGTAACACCAATTGAATACGGCCATCTGACGACACCATGCCTAGCATGTTGCGACCATTCATGTAGACATCGTAAAGCACCATGCTGCTATTGGGGGCAACGCTCGGTGAGCTGGTGTTGCCATCAACGCCACTCAACACTTGCACCGTGCCGGTGTCTAAGTTTTGCATCGCGATACTATAAATACCATCTACGCGGTGAATCATCGCAATATATTTGCCATCACGGGTGAAAGACGCACGCGCATTGTAGCTACCATCAAAAGTCAGCCGCTGGCTTGACCCGGTCGCCAGGTTGATTTGATAAATTTGCGGGCCGCCGCCACGATCAGAGGTGTAAAGCAATGACTGTCCATCGGCAGACCAAGCAGGCTCTGTATTGATGTAAATATCATGTGTGACTTGCGTTAGGTGTTTGCTTGCAATATCCATCACATATATATTAGGCGAGCCACTTTTGGATAAAACGAGAGCCAATTGCTTGCCATCTGGCGACCAAGCCGGCGCACCATTGATGCCTTCATAATCCGTCAGCAAGTGTCGCGCACCTGTCGTCACATCTTCTATATAAATACTCGCGTGCTGGTCTTCGAAAGAGACATAGGCAACTTCATGGCCATTGGGCGACCAGCTGGGCGACATAATGGGCTCTGGTGAGTCAAGTAGCGGCCGTGGGTTATAGCCATCTTGATCTGCCACTTCTAAGTCATAGCGCACATTGGCCAGATTCGCACGATTCACCACGACATAGGCAATCTTGGTCGAAAAAACCCCACGCGTACCGGTAATTTGCTCATAAATGAGGTCACTGATGTGATGCGCAACTGCCCGCCACTGGCTCGCGGTTACCGTATAATGCTGAGTAAATAATGCCTGCCCATTGTTCTGAAAAAGATCGATGAGCTTCACATTAACATCATACTGATCCCCTACTTGTGTCACAGAACCTGCAACAGCATAGTTCGCACCCGCCCGCTGATCTTGCGTCTTAAACCGCCCACTATTCTTAAGATCATTGCCAATAATGCTCGCTATCGCCTCTTGCCCCGGCGCTTGTTCGCCGGCAAACGGCGGCACCGCGATTGGAATGGCACTCGTCACCCCATGTGTCAGCTCCATACTTAACATGCCAAAAGCAGCCGGTAGCCAGCAGAGGGCTAATAACGTCACAAAGAGACTTAAGATTTTCACTCGAAACCGCATCACTATTTTCCTCTTCGTTGAATATTGATGAGCATCTTTTATAGCAGGTTGGTGACGGGATGTCATCTGGGGTGTCAATTCCAATATATGGATTCCAAAAAGTGGAATCCAGATGTTGGAATCAGTATAATGGAACTCATTAAGAGGAGATTCTACATGTCATTAACCTTTCCCTTAGGCCTCGCCAAAGATGATTATTTCTGCAATCGCGTGACTGAAACAAAGCAACTCATTGCAAACATTCAATCGCATACACATACGGTGCTGATTTCCCCGCGTCGATATGGTAAGACCAGCTTAGCCTATCGTGCGATCAGCCAATGTGGGCTTCCTTTTGTCAAAGTCGATTTGTATATGACAACTGATCATAATGATATTGCCCGCACAATCATCAAGGGAATTAATGGCATTATTGAGCAGGTCACAGGCGTCACAGAGAAAATACTAGCCAACATTAAAGGTTACCTTAAAACCATTAAGCCCACATTAGCAGTTGGATCAGATGGTATTAAATTAAAACTAGAAGCCTCAGATACGAAACATGCGCCAGATAATATTTGTGAAGCGTTATTAATTTTAAATGCTATTTTAGAAAAAAAGAATCAAAAAGCTGCGCTATTAATTGACGAATTTCAAGAAATTGAAAGCATCGCACCTGACCAAGGCATTGAAGGTGCTATTCGCCATGTCGCGCAAGAAACCAGTCATTTTGCCTTGATTTTTTCTGGCAGTAAGCGTCATTTATTAAAATCGATGTTTAATGACCGTAATAAACCTCTCTATCGCTTATGTGAAGAAATAGCTTTGGAGCGAATAAGTGCAGATGACTACAAACCATTCATTAATACTTTCGCGAAAGCAACATGGCACAAGATACTACCAATCGATACGTTAAATGAACTGATGATATGCACTGAGCGACATCCCTATTATTTAAATGCCTTATTAAGAAGTGTTTTTGCGCAATCTCACTTGCCCACAGCTAATCACGTGCAACAATTATGGTTAAATTTAGCAGAGAAAAAACGCAATGACCTTCTCGCAGAAACCAGCACCTTAACCACCACTCATCGCAAATTATTATTGGCAATTGCCAATGGCCAAAATACAGCGCTAACGAGCAAAGCTTTTTTAAGCGAGATGAAACTCGCAGGCTCAAGTGCTGCAAGAGGCTTGCAAGATTTACTGGATGAAGATTTCATTGAAAAACTAGGCGATCATTACCGACTGGTTGATCCGCTGCTAAAAACGGTGTTAGTGGAGAAATGACACCCAGGAAAAATCTATCGACTTTCCTGCTTACCCCGCATCCACAATATCTTTAGGCCTCACATTCAACTCAAACTGCCGGAATGGCTCGAAATCTTGCGCCGCCGGTGGCACTGGCAAGGGCGAGGCCTTCATCACGGCTGCGCGAGCAGAGCGATCAAGCTCGCTACTGCCGCTGGTTTGGCTAATTTCTACATCTAGCACTGTGCCACCAGGCGCTAAACGGATCAGCAAGACGCAATGCAGTGACTGATCGACACCGGGCGGTACTGCCCATTGCTGGCCGATTGCTTGCAAAATCAGCGCTTGATATTTGTTCACTACCCCAGATGAAGCATGTGCTGCAGTTGCTTGCAATTTAATATCTTCTTTCAACAGAGATTGCCTGAGCGATTTTTCTGCTTGCTGTTTTAATAAGGCCTGAAAGGAATTGGTTTTTGATGGAGATTGAACGGATTTATCTGTTTGCGTTTTCATATCTTGTAATAAATCTTTGGCAAAGAGATTTTTTTGCAAGGGCATTTTTTTAATTTGTTTCTTAGGCTGTATTTTGACAGGCTTTGGCGGTTTTAATGCAATCACGTCTTTTTCAATCACAGGCGCTGGCTGCATTTTTTGCACGACAGGTGCTGAAGGGGGCGGCGGTGGTGGTGGTGGTGCGGGATGTGGGAGAATCTTACTCTTTGCAGTATCACCCAATATCACCGCACTGATCACATCATGCTGATTGGTGTTTTCAATGACTGGCATGGTGCTAGTCCAGTCGAGCTCAAATAGCAAAATAAATAGGACAAGCAAATGCAAACTAAGCGAGAAAAACCAGTATTTTTTCGAAGAAGGGGTCGTCACGCGTGTGGGGCCTCATCGTCTGCTTGTGTCACCAGCCCCACGCCTTTGGCACCAGCTTGCTGCAGCAAGACCATCGCTGCCATCACCTTGCCATAGTTCGCTTCCTTATCGCCACGTACTAGCACGGGTCGTGTATCGCCATTCGGTTGCGACAGTTGCTGTGAGACAAGATAGCTCAGTGTTCGCGGCGTAACCGGTTCATTCGGCTTATCGGCTAAATTAAGATATAAATTACCGCTTGCATCCACCGTCACAATAATGGGCTCTTTTTGCTGCGAAGGCATCGCTTGCGCGCTCGTTTTCGGCAAATTCACCTTCACCCCCTGCGTCAACAGAGGCGTTGTGATCATGAAAATCACCAGTAACACCAGCATGACATCAATAAAGGGCACAACATTAATGTCAGCAATCGGTGCGCGTTTACCTGATTGATAAAGATGTGCCATGATCATTACTCCGTACGATGTGACACAGTATGACGGACTAAGATATTAACGAATTCTTCCTGAAAAGCATTATAGCGATTATTGAGCTGGGCAATCTCTGTTAAATAGCGATTGTAGGCAATCACCGCTGGAATGGCTGCGAATAAACCAAGCGCTGTTGCGATTAAAGCTTCGGCAATGCCGGGTGCCACCATCGAAATCGTTGCTTGCTGCACATTCGCAAGCGCCCGAAAGGCTTGCATAATTCCCCACACTGTGCCAAATAAACCGACATAAGGGCTAGTTGAACCGACAATCGCCAAAAACGGCAACCGATGCTCCGCTTTCGCTTGCTCCCGTGTTTCCGCTGCACGCATTGCGCGCTGGATGTTGCTGACGAGATACTCGAGCGGCATTGCAGCTTGTTGTCGCAAGCGGGTGAATTCTTGGTATCCAGCACAAAAAATAGCCCGAATACCACTGCGTGATACGGGCAGATTGTGGGTAGCATACAATTTCGTCAATTCTTCGCCAGACCAAAACTGTTGTTCAAAATCATTCGCAACACGTTTTAATTTCCGTACGAAATGATGGCGCTCTAAGATATAAGCCCAAGAAAAAACAGAGGCAGCCAGCAAAATCAGCATGACGATTTTGACTACTACACTCGCATGTAAGAAATAAGATATGAGACTCGCGTCATAGGTCATTACAGTATTCTCCTCATTCGGATCAAATATTATGCCAAAAAAAAAGCCCGCTGTATGCGGGCTTTTGCTTTGTGTGAAAGCGTACTAGTTAAACTGTACGGCGGCTCGCAACGTAACCAAGTTGGTGTTGTCGCCATCATCGTCTTCATCATCACCATTAATGCCATTGGAATAGGCTCGATCATGATCCCATTCGATACCCAATGTCGTCTTGCCATTAATCGGCTCTTCTGCTTTCGCAACAACGATTTGATAACCAGCCAACCAGCGGTCTTTCGGCAACAAGAGGCCAGCAGCTTGGTTAGAACCTTGGTATCCAACGTAGATACTTTGATCTTTGCACCACACGTTAAAGTCATAACCCGCTTGTGCACCCCAGGAGGACGGTCTTGCACCCTCTGCATCAGAAACAAGCGCAGGAACACCGTTATTGTTGACCACAATAACATCCTCATCACCATTGCGTGGTAGATCAAGTGGATTAAATTCATCCAACGATGTGACATAACGCAGGTTCAAACTAAACGGTCCTGCATTCAAATCACCGTAGGCGGCACCTGAACCAACATGTTCATGATAGAAGAAGCTGCCATTGTTTAGGATGCTGTATTGCGCGACGTTATACGCAACGGAATTGGCACCGATCATGTTATACATCCAGCCCACACCAATATCCCAGTTCAACGGTTGGTTGGTTGGTGTTGCAAAGCCTAATGACGCAACGTAGTTGGTTGGTTTGCTGTGATCATCATTCAAAGAAAGCTGATCATCAAACACTGCAACAGACCCGTTGAAACCATAAGCAACAAAGCCCAATTTAGCAGACGTTGCCAAGGTTTCAGACATGACTTGCGTCAAGCTTTCAGTGATCGGATGGATGTCATAGCGACCAAAGTCTTGGAACTGTTTACCAACTTGGATGTAGAAAGGCGAAACATCAAAGTTACCAAACGTTGCATAGGCTTGTTCCAATTGCAATGTATTGCTATTTGAGAAGCTTGCAACATTATTCGCATAAGCAGCACTGTATTCAGCATTATGTCGAACAAAGACAGTTTGTCCGTTGCTGACCAATTGTGCATTGGTTAACAAGCCATTGGTCGTTGCATCATCAAAGCTGATGCTGGCAAAGGCTTTGGTCCAATCGTTAACGGTCGCACCAACGTTCAAGTAAGCGTCGTTCAAGGCAAAATGTTGATAGTTTTCGCCCATGAAATTGGCGTCACGATTACCCCACTTGCCTACATCAAAGTTCATGCCACCGCTCAATTGAATACGGTTAAACCAACCTGGGGCACAAGGATTAGGCATCGCGCGATTCATGCTTTGCGTGACTTGATCTAAGACCATGTCATTTGGGCTCATTTCGCAGGCTGCAGGTTGTGCTGGCATTTCTTCTTCTTTGTAATCCGCTTTGTAATCGGTACGGGCTACAACGACTTGTTCTACATGACGATGCATCACATGATGGGCAACCATTTTCTTATGATGGCGGTGGTGATGATGATGCATAGGAGCAACAGGCGCTACCGCGGTTGTTGCAGCAGCAGGGGCAGCAGGTGCTGCGGTTGCTGTTGCGGCTTGCGTCGCACTTGTGCTGGCTGCAGGTGTTGTCGCCGCTACTGCAAAAGCAGGAACGCTTACCACACCGAGCACGCTAATTAATCCAACAACTTTCTTTAAATTCATAACAGTAATATCTCCTGAGTGTTATCCGGAATGAGCCCCAAACGTTAACCGACTCATAAACCAGATTCAAGTAGATTTTTATATGATTTTATTGATATTTTGGTTATTTATTTTACTGTTTTATCCCTTCTACTCATAATTTGATCAGCGAGTATGAGGCAGGTATAAAAAACCCGCTCGAAAGCGGGTTTTTAAAATTTAATTTTAATTATTAAATTTTTAATTAAATTATAATGCGCCTGACTCATCTGCCAAAAATTGCGCGATGCCTTCTGTCGTTGGCTTAATCGCTTTCTTACCTTTAGACCAGTTTGCAGGGCACACTTCGCCATATTGATCATGAAAATCCAAGGCATCAACCAAACGCAACAACTCATCAATATTACGACCCAATGGTAAATCATTGATAATCTGCGAACGCACAATACCTTTTTTATCGATCAAGAATGCCCCACGCAAAGCCACATGTGCCGTGGGATGTTCCACACCATAGGCTTGGCAGATGTGATGGTTCACGTCTGCGACGAGCGGATACTGCACTTTGCCAATGCCACCATTGTCAATCGGTGTGTTACGCCAGGCGTTATGCGTATATTGTGAATCGATTGAGATACCAATTACCGCTGTATTGCGCTTTTGGAATTCAGCGACACGATTGTCAAGGGCGATCAATTCGGATGGGCAAACAAAGGTGAAATCTAGCGGATAGAAGAAGAGAATACCAAATTGATTGGCAAGGTGCTGCTTTAAATTAAATTCGCCTACGATATCACCATTCGCAAGCACCGCAGCAGCGGTAAAATCAGGGGCGGGGCGGCCAACGAGTACAGTCATGCTAAATTACCTCTATGATTAAATTTTGAAGGCAAGTATTATAGCGGAGTTTTCATTGAACGACCACGCGTAACCACTTCATTTCGGGAGAGCTTTATGTCAGCTGATTTTTTATCTTTTTCCAAACCCAGCATTAGCCAGGAAGCTATCGATGAAGTTGTCGCTTGCTTAAAAAGCGGCTGGATTACAACCGGCCCCCGGGTCGCGAAATTTACTGAAGCCTTGCAAACCTATTTTACTGGTGAGGATAAACCGCATGTCTTGCCCGTGTGTTCCGCAACGGCAGGCTTGCATTTAGCGCTGCTCGCGATGAATTTAAAACCAGGTGATGAAGTGATCACCACCCCTCTTACTTTTGTGGCCAGTTTAAACACCATCGTCTTAGCGGGCGCTAAACCTGTGCTAGTCGATATTGATCCTAACACACTGAATCTTGATCTTAATCAAGTAGAAGACGCCATCACCCCACGCACTAAAGTGCTGCTGCCGGTGCATTTTGCAGGCCTACCGGTTGATCTTGATGTGCTTTATGCGCTTGCTGAACAGCATGGTTGTCGTGTGCTGGAAGACGCGGCCCATGCGATCGGCACTGGCTATAAAGGCAAACGCATTGGCAGTTTTGGTGATACGCAAGTGTTTAGCTTCCACCCCAACAAAAATATGACAACGGGCGAAGGCGGTTGCGTCGTGACGCGTGATCAAGCACTCGCTGATCAAGTCGCGCGCTTACGCTTTCATGGCATTGATCGTACCGCATGGAATCGTTATGCGAAGGGTGGCAGTCAAGATTATGATGTGATCCTGCCTGGATACAAATACAACATGATGGATATTCAGGCCGCACTCGGCTTGCATCAGTTGCCTACCCTCGACAATTTCAACAAACGCCGTCGTGAATTGGCGGAGCGCTATCAACAAGCGCTATCAGACTGGCCCGAATGGGATTTACCGCAAGCACCCCGATATGCGCACGAACATGCCTGGCATCTGTACACGCCGCGCATTCGCCCAGAAGTGGCTGGCATGGACCGTGCAGGGTTCATGCAGGCGATGCAGGATCGTAATATTGGGACAGGATTGCACTATAACGCCGTGCACTTGTACAGCTATTATCGCAACACGTTTGGATTCAAACCAGGCGACTTTCCCCATGCCGAATCAGCCGGCGAACGCATCATCAGCTTGCCACTCTACCCTGACATGACAGATGCAGACCACGATCGCGTGCTTGATGTGATGTACCAGATTTTTCATGGATGAATGATCTATTCGCTTAACCTTTAAACAGAGAAAAAACCATGAACATCTTCATCCTAGGCGCCAATGGCTTCATCGGCAGTCATCTTACAGAAGCGATCCTTGCAGAAACCGATTGGCAAATCACCGCCATTGATCTCACGCAGGACAAGCTTGCACCTGCAACACTTGCGCATCCTCGTCTGCAATTTAAACGCGGCGATATGCTGCAAGAAGCGAATTGGGTGACTGAGCAAATTCAAGCATGCGATGTGGTTTTGCCGTTGGTTGCCATCGCCACCCCTGCGCTTTACGTGCAAGATCCGTTGCGCATTTTTGAGCTCGATTTTGAAGCGAATTTAAAAATTATTCGTCAATGCGTCACTTATCAAAAAAGAATTGTTTTTCCATCAACATCAGAAGTGTACGGCATGTGTCCTGATGCCATGTTTGATGAAGAAAAAAGTCCATTGGTCACAGGTCCCATTAACAAAGAACGCTGGATTTATTCGACCTCCAAACAATTGCTCGATCGCTTATTATTTGCCTATGGCAAACATCATGGCCTAGCTTATTCAGCATTCAGACCCTTCAACTGGTACGGTCCGCGCTTAGATAACGTACATAATCCCAAGCCAGGGGGCTCGCGGGTGTTAACGCAATTTATCGGCAACATTTTACGTGGCGAACCGATTCAACTCGTTGGTGGCGGCGCGCAAAAACGCTGCTTTACTTACATTAGTGACGGTATTGATGCCATTGTACGTATCATTGAAAATAAAAATGAAGCCGCGCATCAGCGTATTTTTAACGTCGGCAATCCCCATGAAAATATTTCTATTCGCGAATTGGCCGAACAGGTATTGCGCTTAATCAAAGCACACTATCCTCATCATGCTAATCAAGCTGAAAAAACACAGCTTATTGATGTTGACGCTGGCACCTATTATGGCGAAGGCTATCAAGATGTCACCTTACGCGTACCTGCGATTGAGCAAGCACGCACGCATTTGGAGTGGAAGCCGATAGTTGGGATAGAGGAAGGGTTGAGGAAGGTGTTGGATTATTATTTATCGTAACATGCAACAAAAAGCACGTGGGCTGTGGCAACATCGCAAGGATCTAGCTGCAATGCCTTTTTATTTTGAAATAACCACTTTCGGAATGGAAGCTGATAGTTGGTCAATGCTATTGACAAAAAATCAGTTTTTGATGTATAAATTAGATGTATGTTTTTTTACGAGGATTTCAATAGCATGCATCACGCTATGATTAGAACACAAGTTTATCTAACGAAAACTGAAAAGCTAAAAATTAACCAATTAGCAAAAAAAACCGGGTATTCTCAAAGCGAATTGATGCGCGAAGCAATTGATTTTTTTATAACACATTTAGCTGATTACACAGCAAAGAAGCAGGCTGTATTACAAAAAGCACGTGGGCTGTGGCAACATCGCAAAGATCTACCTGATTTTACGACGCTACGTCAAGAATGGGATCGCGATTCGTAAAAAAAGAGAGGTCTACTGGTGCAAATAGCTTACTTGATTGATACCAACATTATCATTGATTACCTACGCGGCAATTTAAAAGCCATTTCATTTTTGGAAGAAGCACTAGATCAGTCAACTTGCTATGTTTCTGTGATTACCCTTGCTGAACTTTATGTTGGCGTGCGAGATAGCAGAGAGCAGGAAATCTTAGCAAATTTTTTATCTCTCTTCCGATCTATTGCTGTTGACGAATCAACTGCAATCGCCGGTGGTCTTTATCGACGTCAATATGGTAAAAGTCACGGCGTGTGCATTGCAGATTCACTGATTGCAGCAACAGCAGATCAGCTACGCGCGACACTAGTTACTTTAAATAAAAAGCATTTCCCAATGCTACGTGACATTTTTTCACCATACTAGGGCACACGACGTGCCAGCAACACTGCCCCTGCCTGAGGCGACAGCAAGCTCTGGGTGAGTTTGCCTTGTAGCATGGGCGATAAATACGGCTGCAAGTAACACGCGAGCCCGCCCATCAGTGCCATAGGCAAGTCAGCGAGATCTAAGCGCATAATCAAGGTTTCAACGATATGAGCGGCTTGTTTGAGTAGCAAAATCGCTGCTCCATCTCCCTCACCTGCTGCTTGCACGACTAAAGGTGCAAGTGTTGCATAAGCCGTCGCATTCGCTTGTGTGGCCCAGGTGACCAATTGCGCTTGACTGCACTTAAAGTGCCCATGCACTGCCTCAGCTAAAGCTGAAGGCTCAGCACGGCCATCGAGCCATTGCAATGTCGCACGCACCGCTTGCAGTCCGAGCCATGCGCCACCGCCTTCATCATCATGCGGAAATCCCCAGCCGCTGATGCGCTTTACTTGTCCCTGCACGCGCTTTAGTGCAATCATTCCCGTTCCCGCAACGACAATACCACCGTCTTTGCCACCGTGAGCAGCAACACAGGCAAGTTCAGCATCAGATAAAACGGTAAGTTTAGCAAACGGATGTGGGGTAGCTAAAAAAGTGGCTAGTGCCTCTGGCACTTCTGTTCCCGCCACACCTGCGACAGCATAAATAGGAGACCCCGCTGCACTTTTTAGCTGATTCAGTCCTTCTAAGATTGACTGCCACGCACGTTTGCAATCCAGCTGAATATTCGCAGGTCCTGTCGTCACTTCACCTAACAGGTTCCCTGCGCTATCTTCCAAACGCAAAATAGTTTTACTCGCCCCACCATCGATACCGAGGAGCAAGGGTTGATGGTTATTCATATATTCAGAAGTCATTATCTCGATTTAAGGATGGGGTGTGATGGTAATTATCGTGATAACGTTTTTATCAGGGCCATAATGCCAAAATATACGATATGCCGCTGGTGTTTTGTTTTCTGCATAGGCTTCAAAGACTTCCTCGCCATTTACGCCTTTTATTGATGAATATTTGTGCGTATTTAAGCCAGGATGTCGTGGATTGTGTTCTAGGTAAGCTAAAGCTTTTCTCACTGCCTTCAATCGTTTTTGTAGATGAGGTGTTTCTTCTAGTTTTGTTAAATCGTCATCAGCTTGATGAGTAAAATCCAGACGATAGGACATTATGCCTTATCCTCATCCAGATATTTAGCAAAACTACCACGTGTTTTTACTTGTCTTTTTGCAGAATCTGCTAATCCTGCTTGAACTTGCCGCAATGCTTCTTTATTTTGAAATAACCACTTTTCATTAGCAGGTATCTCAACTTGCGGCTCTAGAATGATTCTATTATGACTATCTTGAGAAAGCTTATAACTACTGACACCATCAGCAAGATGCCCCAAAGTAATGCGTCCTTTGTTGTCAGGCCTAATATGTCTAATTTGTCTTAAAGCCATCTTCCGATACCCTTCTATTATTTTATTATCTAGCTTAACATCAGGTGGGAAATTAGTCAAGTGGGAATTCTGGTTACACCCACTTATGAAAATCAAAAACAAGAGAAATTAGCGCCGCACCAGCCGCCTGCCCAACAGCCGCTCGAGGACGCGCAGTGGCGCGAGGGCTTCGTTCTGCATCGCGCAAACGGGTAGCGAAAAGGTTTGTTCGAGCAAATACTGCCCTGACATGGCCGCATGCGACACTTGATCGGTTTGCGCAATCCACGTGCTGCCTGGGGGAAAACGTAGGATTTCTTGTGGCGCTTCTCGCTGGTAGCGCTCGTCTGCTTTCATGCGATTGTGTAGTTCTAACATGTAGTGATCGTAAGGCGCGCGGCGGCTTTTGGTCATTTTTAATATGCGTAATAGGGCAGCGCTACCCGGGAATGGCTTTTTTATCCCTGGCAAAAACCGTTCTGCTACGTGTTCAAATGGCTCGCCCACACGCCATACGCGATCTTCTTGATGTGGGTTGATATTGCAAAATACGCGCAAAATGCGTTTGCCTTGATTGGGTGATGATGGAAAGGCATCCACATGCAAGCGTTTATCATCTTTGCGATAAGAGGTTTTGCGATGGCTGACTTGAACGGGCCTAAAGCTGGTACGCGCGATCTGTAACTTTGGCGCATAGTGGGGAAATAAATGTTTAACGAGATCAAAACTTGCGGAGGCAAAGCGGCGCATCATTTTCTTTAATTCTGCATGCTTTTCATCGGTTAATTGCTGCACACCCCAGAGTTTATTCTGCGTGGAATGATAGCCAATATTTTTCGACCGTTTGTCGGCAATTTGGGGAGATAAGAATGCCATTTCATTGGCATTGAGCGAGAAAGCAAGCGCTGGAAAAAGTAGAACATGCCCTGTTTCTAGGGCAGAAATAGCTTGCGCTTGGATAGCATCAGAAAAATTTTCGTCCCATTGTGTTGCATTGAATAGCTGATGCATGATAACTACCTCCCTGCTCGTTTCCTCTCATGTTCTTTCAAGAATTTCTTACGCACGCGAATCGATGCTGGCGTGACCTCAACCAGTTCATCATCTTCAATAAACTCAAGCGCTTGCTCTAGTGTCATCAAGATCGGTGGCGTTAGCACGATATGCTCATCAGAGCCAGACGCACGCATATTGGTCAGTTGTTTTTCTTTGCAAGCGTTCACCACCAAATCATTATCGCGTGAATGAATGCCAACGATCATCCCTTCATACACTTCAGTTTGTGGCGCAATCATCATGCGACCGCGTTCTTGCAGGTTAAACAAGGCAAAACCAACCGCCACACCCTGCTGATTTGAAATCAGCACACCATTTTGTCGATGAGAAAGCTCGCCCTTACTCGCCGGCCCATAGTGGCTAAAAATATGGTGCATGATGCCCGTACCAGAGGTCAGCGTTAGAAAGTCCATATGGAAGCCGATCAACGCACGCGATGGAATCACATAATCCAAGCGCACACGGCCCTTGTCGTCTGCCACCATGTTCTTCATTTCACCACGACGGCTGCCCAGTTTCTCCATGATCGTGCCCTGATATGTCGTTGGCACATCAATGGTGAGCGTTTCATATGGCTCTTGCAGTTCGCCATCAACCATTTTGGTAATGACTTCAGGTCGCGAAACCGCCAACTCAAAACCTTCACGTCGCATGTTTTCAATTAAAATAGAAAGATGTAGCTCGCCTCGACCTGAGACTTTGAATTTATCTGGATCGCCCGTATCTTCGACACGCAGGGCGACATTGTGCAGCAATTCTTGCTCTAAACGCTCGCGAATTTTGCGACTGGTGACGAATTTGCCTTCTTTGCCGGCAAAAGGCGACGTATTCACTTGAAACGTCATGCTCACTGTTGGTTCATCGACCGTCAATGCCGGTAAGGGCTCAACATGTTGCGGATCGCATAAGGTGTCAGAGATTTTAAGCTGATCAATCCCTGTGATGGCAATAATGTCACCTGCATTCGCCATACTGACTTCGGTGCGATCGAGACCCAAGTATTCAAACACTTGCAGAATGCGACCTTGCCGCACTTTGCCTTCAATATCAATCACGCTCACCGGCATATTGGTCTTTGCCTGCCCACGCGTCACACGGCCAATACCAATCATGCCGACGTAGCTTGAGTAATCCAGTGTGCTGATTTGCATTTGGAAGGGACCGTTGGGGTCGACTTGCGGTGGTGGCACTTTGCTGACGATGGTTTCGAAAAGTGGCGTCATGTCTTTACTTTCATCGTTTAAATCAAGCTTGGCATAGCCCATTAACGCGGAAGTATAGACAACAGGGAAATCGAGTTGTTGCTCAGTCGCACCTAAATTATCAAATAGATCAAATACTTGATCCATCACCCAATCAGGCCGCGCACCAGGGCGATCTATTTTATTAATGACCACAATGGGATTGAGCCCACGTGCAAAGGCTTTTTGTGTGACAAAACGCGTCTGTGGCATCGGACCATCAACTGCATCGACCAACAGTAGCACTGAATCAACCATCGACAAAATCCGCTCGACTTCACCGCCAAAATCGGCGTGTCCGGGGGTATCGACGATATTGATGCGATAATCGCGCCACTTGATGGCTGTATTTTTAGCGAGAATAGTGATACCGCGCTCACGCTCCAAGTCATTGCTATCCATAATGCGTTCTGTGGTGACTTTTTTAGAAACGCTTGCGGTTTGTTGCAATAATTTATCGACCAAGGTGGTCTTGCCATGATCGACGTGCGCGATAATGGCAATATTACGGAGTTGTTCTGACATAAGGATTATAATTTCGTCTCTTCGAACAACACATGCATACCTGTTTTACCCGTCTCTGGGTTGTAGGCACGACGGTCGTAGCGCTTCATTTTGAGCTTTTCCGTGGTCGTTTTCTTGTTTTTAGTCGTGGGGTAAAACGTTCCAGTTGAGTGACCCGCTTTGGTTTTACCTGTCGAAAGCATTTTGATTTTATCACGCATAATTTAATAACCCCTGCTGCAACACCGCTTCAATGCCAATTTTATCGATCAACTTGATCCCACGCGCAGTCACGCGCAAGCGCACAAAGCGCCTTTCAGCTGCGAGCCAAAAGCGCTTATGCTGCAAGTTGGGCAAATAACGACGTTTCGTTTTGTTGTTTGCATGGGACACATTGTTACCAACCAATGGGCCTTTGCCAGTAATAGGACATTTCTTAGCCATAATCGTCTCTTAAAAATCTTTTTTAGTAAACAAAAAATAGAACCTGCACTTATACCAGAGTTTATAGGCAGGTGCAACCAACAAATCACTGCTTAGCAAACTGCAGCTCGAATACCCGTCGTCCCTCACGAGCAGCACGCGCTTCAAATTTACTGATCACAGGCCGATAGCACGAGCGATCAGCGAACTGCGCGACACCAGCTTGATTGCGCCATTGAGGCAAGGCAGACAGCACACGCATCATATGCTGCGCATAATCTTCCCAGTCCGTCGCCAAGTGCAATTCGCCATTAGGCGCTAAAGCGTGGTGGGCTTTCTGCAAAAAATCTGGCTGAATCAGCCTGCGCGCATGATGTTTGCGCTTCTGCCACGGATCCGGGAAAAAGAGCTGCATGCCAGCGAGTGACGCTGGTGGGACCATTTTTTCAAGCACATCGATCGCATCACCATAGCACAACTTAAGATTGGTAATCCCAGCCTTTGCTATCCCTTGCAAAATAGCGCCTATCCCTGGCAAATGGGTTTCGATACCCACAAAATTTTTATCAGGATAAGCGATAGCAGCCGCCAATAAAGACTGCCCCATGCCAAAGCCAATCTCGAGCAAAGTTGGCGCCTCTCGCCCAAAGACAGACGGCCAATCAACTAATCCCCGATCCATACGAATACCAACGCGCGGCCAAATGGTATCGAGCGCAGCTTCTTGCGCTCTCGTTAAGCGGCTATCGCGGCGGATAAAGCTACGGAGACGGTTCATGGTGTGAGCTCTAGTCGTTTAGATCGCTCATCCAGTAAGGCAAGATAGCGCGCTTGCATCGCTTGCGACAGAAAGCTTGCGTTGATTAAAGCTCGCCATTGCGGCAGCGCTTCGCGAATTATTTTTAGTGTCGATGCAATGACAGATTGAGACAATGCTAATCGATCAAGTGCAAAGTATTTCAAAAAATCGCTTTTTTGTAGATTGTTTTTTTTCCCATTCAAGGGCAAAGCAAGCTCTTCTTTTACTTCGCCTAAGGCAATAGTTGAATTTAGCAAATCATAAGCTGGTGATAAAGAGACGCCTTGCTCTCGCGTAATTAGCGAGAAATTTTTTAAATGCATGTCTTCATTGCCAACAAGAAAATTAAATAAAGTCAACTTAAATAGTTTGACATGTTCTATTTTTGGAAAAGTACAAAATTCATCTATAATTTTAATTATTTTTTCCATTGAACTTTGATATTTTGTATCGCGATCTTCGTTTGAAAGTTGCGCAAAATCTTCCGTAGCTAATTTTTGCTGATGACCATATCGGTCAAATCGTTTAATAAAATAAGTCATGCTGTTATCTTTCGCATAAACCAAACCATGTACAGGCACGTCTATATCGATGAGCGCAGCAAGTGACATCGTCACAGCTTCATTTTCTGGCAACTCGTCATAATCACGGCTTTGTGGTTTTAAGATGAAATGACCGCATTGATCAACAATAACAAACTGCTCTTCTTTAATGTTTAATTGTGCACTTAATTTGGGTTGTACACCTTGAATAGACATTTTCCCGATACGAGACAGCGCCTCTTTGCGTTGTTCATCAGCAGTGAATGATAATGGATTGAGATGCTTTAATTGTGGCGAGAGTAATCGTAATCCTCGTTGTGAATAATTTTCATGATCTGCAATCATGTCATAGGTAATAGGACAACGTTTCATATCATTTCCTCGACAGTGACTGCGCCAACGAGATCTTGCCCCATTGTCACAAGTTGCCCAAAATAGTCATGTCGATCTAATTTATATTTTCTTAATACTGCTGCAAGCATCGTACCTTCCGGTAATAACCCCTCAAAAAAAGCAGGGAATTTGCTAAATTCATAAGCTTCTTTTTTTAACGGCATGGTTAATGAAATAGGTGGGCCTTGATAATGGGCGTGATATAAAAAGCGATAATGCTGATTATTGACATGCTCCAGTATCCCGGCCTCTATCCCATGAACAAAAACCCGTGCTTTTCTCATGACTTGCCCTCCACTTCTATCGCCAACTGTTATAGCAGCAATAAAGAACAAAAGATAGTAAAGCCGTCTCTCTTTTGGCAATAAAATTACCGTCTTAGCGTAAATTTAACCGTGGCGCTGCTGGCGGGTTTTCAGATGCTGCCATAAGTGGTGTTGCAACATCAGGCAATCGACGGCAAAAAGCAATTATTCTTTTTAACACAGGGTCTGCTTCTGACATCTTATGCAATTCATCTACGATCATAGTAAAGTTTGTCATGTCTTTGTTGGCCAATACCGTTTGCACTTCTTGGTAATGAGGAGGACGTAGCAAAGTGAAAAAAGAGGCGCCCCACCGTCCTTGTAGATAACATTTCTCTAATAGCAATTTGCATGTTGTCAGGGCATCACCTGTGCAATAAGGCAGATAGGCAGTCAGGTTAGACAAATTAGCATAAGTCGTCTTATCGAAATTTTCTGCACCATCAAAAAAAGCTCTCTTAAAGCAAGTACCAATTAAATTGGCATCACGAAAATTGGCACCATATAAGCACGCACCAGAGAAATCAGCATCACGTAAATCTACGTTACGTAAGTTAGCACCGCTTAAATTAACACCATGAAATCTTGCTTTTTTTAGATTGGCGTCATTGAAATTTGGGCTTTGATAGCGATTGAAATAATGAGAATTTTTGCAAGCCTCTTTGTTTACAAAGCAGTTAGTTAAATCAGCTCCTTCAAGATTATCATGATTAAATTTTGCATGATTAATTGCAGTATCACTGAGATTAGCACCGCTTAAATTGCTGCGAGAAAAATCGCAATCAGATAGCACCATCCCTGATAAGTCAATCCCCCGCAAATCAAGATCAACTAATTTTTTACACCCTTTTTTAATCAAACCTTTAATATAGTTGTGATCAAAGCGTGTCTGAAAGACAGTAAAATGACCTATTTCTCCCTGTGTGAATGATGTTCTCATTAAGTTGGCATGCGAAAAATCCACATCGATATTTTGAATGTTTGGCACTTCTTTTTTTAGGTTACACAAGTTAACACCGCTAAAATCAACACCATAAAAATCCGTATAGCCTATTTTAAGTAGGCCAATGAATTGCGCTCGATTACATTTTTTACCTTGCAAAGCATGTGGAACCAACCAATCCACATCATGAAATAGATTGTTAAAAGCAGAATCAATACGGTTAAAGCTATTTATTTTAATGCAACTTGCCTCAGAGCTGGTTAATCGAGCAACAAGTGTCTTGCGTAGTGCTGCAAGAATCTCATTTCTCTCTGCCAAATACTCATCACTGCTTTCTTTATATATTTGATCTCGCCGCTTATATTGATTTGTATATTGACCTGTCTCAATAGCCTTATCGTCTTTTTTTTCGTAAGATGCAAATAATGAAGAAGTCTCGTAAAGACTATCTGGGCCTAATAAAACTAATTGCTTATCAAAGCGATTAACGTCCTCAAAACCTTGTACTGCAGCTATGAAACTCTCATATTTCTGAAGGATTGTTTCAAAAAAGACTGCTATGAAATGAATAGGATGAATCGAACTAGCGAATATCTTTTTTTGTTCGTCTGTTAATTTACACTCATCACCCTCTGCATATTTATCTACTGTAAAAGGAATGCCATAAGTCACACGAACAAAATTCAGCAATGCGGTCACATAATGACCTTCACGGCCTTGTGGTGGTTGAAACTGCTGCGGCAACCGAGGCAAGTACTCATTTGCACACTGTCGCAAGGCGGTGATGCGTGTGTCACAAAAAAGCTGCTCTTTGCTCTTTGACTCAAGCCTGGATAAGCAGGCTTCAAATTTCTCTGGGAGCAAATCTCCGCAAGTGTGCGATAGCTCTTTAGAAAGTTCACTAATAGCACTTTTAGCAATACCATTGGGATGCGCTGCAATATGCAAGAATATGCTTTCCAAACAGTCCTTGCCCTTAGTATAGAATTTCTTGATCGATTTCGGATTAAAAAAACTTGGATTCATAATTTTGTTTGACAAAATTTCCCACTCTTCTTCTTGAGCAGGTAAATGTTGCATACACCATGTTTTAATTTTTCCGATAACTGTTTGCATTTGCGCTTTCAGGGTGAGAAGAATTTCTGCTGACGTGGCATCCTCAAAATAAAGTGGTTCTATCCCGTCATATATTTTTTCTTTGACAGCCGCTCGACGCGCTTCTACACTCACTGGATCTGGTGCTTTATAGACAAAAAAATCTGCTGCAAAAAAATGATCAAGTAATCGTGGTCGTAATTGTGATGGTAATCGTGGTTGCATAAACCCCTCGTCTTCGTTTTTTTATTATTTTTTAAGTACAAATATTATACAGGCCTGAGATTAAGGGACTATTACCTATTTGACCCCCGCGTAAAACTGCATATAATCACTGCTCTTATTTCTGGAGAATCGTCTTCATGTTCGAACAGCTCTTAAATCTCGTTATTCCACAGGCACAGGCTGCAACGCCCACGGGCGCCGCCTCCCAAGGGAGCAGTAGTTTGTCTTTTGTGGTGATGTTGGTGGTGTTTTTCATCTTCATCTACTTTGCCGTGTGGCGACCACAAAGTAAGCGTGCGAAAGAACAGCAAAACCTACTGGGGTCGCTTGCCAAAGATGATGAAGTCATCATTGCGGGCGGTATGCTGGGTCGCATCAGTAAGATCGAGGGGAACTACCTCACCTTATCTATCGCCAATTCGTTGTAATGGTCACGCACGAAAGTCAGCGCCTGATCGGTCGCCGCTTGCGTACGAAATTGCAGCGTAATCTCATTATCGCCTGCACGTGTCATGCCAGCATAGCGAATATGTGCCTCGCGCAAGGCTTCAGCGATGCCATGCAAATCGCCGGCAACACGCTGCTTCACCACCGCATCCACATCCACCTGTAGTAAAAAGCTGACCCCACCGCGCAGGTCGAGACCATATTTCATCGGCAAAGCCCCCATGGTGTTTAACCACGCAGGGGTTTTAGACGCAAGATTTAGCGCAACAAGATACTGATCACCCAGGGCTTGCTGAATAATTTCTTTTGCTCTTAATTGCAGATCAGGGGAGGCAAAGCGATAAAGCAGTGTCTGACCGTTTAGTGTGCGGCTTAAGTAGCTTAACTGCGCGG
>Ga0207129_1021_pt1 | contig 46550 bp, 46 predicted proteins | sample Alteio_BWMinHeat_15_FD_153517 | JGI IMG/M metagenome (GOLD analysis project Ga0207129, IMG submission 153517) | Enriched cells from forest soil in Barre Woods Harvard Forest LTER site, Petersham, Massachusetts, United States -... | ecosystem: Environmental > Terrestrial > Soil > Temperate forest >... | reverse complement strand
CAATTATAATCATAGAAATGACATGCTTTACCATAACCACTATGATATGCGTCCTGTGAACGAGACAGATTATCATGATGCATGTTTGTTCTCTTCATACGAAAAAAAACAAGATGAGTACGAAAAATGGAAAATTGTACACCAAGTTTACCGCGTATTGTGCTAGTTCTGACATCTAGCAATCCAATAATCTTTTAATATCAAAATCATATACCGATGCACAAAAATTGATTGCAATAGGTAACTTTAAGAAGATTATCCTATCCCTGCGGTGCTAATCTTTGAATCTTTTACTTTAATTGAAAATCTGTAACCTTTCAGAAATTTCACATTGTAATGATTCTTGGGTTCAGATCTGTGAGAGTCAGAGTCTTACAGGACGGTTTTCTCTCAGATTTTTTATTAATTTTACATAAATTAAAACGACAAGGAATAAAAAGAGCATTTGTTATTCATAGATATGCAGGTAGAATCTGTAAAGTATATTTTTGTAACAGGCGGTGTTATGTCTGGCCTTGGAAAGGGCGTAGTCTCATCTTCGATCGCAAAGTTATTGCAGCTTTCAAACCAAAAAGTTTCTTGTGTAAAAATTGATCCCTATCTGAACTATGATGCTGGAACCATGAATCCTATTGCACATGGTGAAGTCTTTGTGACTGAAGATGGAGGTGAATGCGATATGGATATCGGTAACTATGAAAGATTTCTTAACCAAAATATACTAAAGTCTCACAACATAACTACAGCTCAAATTTATTCGAGTGTAATAGAAGCAGAAAGAAAAGGGGAATATCTTGGTGCATGTGTGCAGATAATACCGCATGTTACGGATGCCATAAAAGAAAGAATTAGAAATATTGCAAAAAAAGAAGATTTGGACGTACTAGTAGTAGAATGTGGTGGAACAGTAGGAGATATTGAAAGTCTTCCATTTTTGGAAGCATTAAGACAAATGAGATCAGAGGACGGTCCAGAAAATGTTGTTTTTGTACATGTTACACTTGCACCATCACTTGATGTCGTAGGAGAACAAAAAACAAAACCTACTCAACATAGCGTTCAAGAACTACGTAGAATTGGTATCCAGCCAGATCTATTGGCAGTAAGATGCACACATCCTCTTGAAATGGCAGCAAAGAAAAAGATATCACTTTTCTCAAACGTATCTGTTAAAGATGTATTTTCATGTCATGACGCAGACTCTATTTTGATGGTTCCACAGATGCTGTATGATCAAGGAATTATTGATATTATTTTCAAGAAATTCGGCAAAGTTGGTTTGGTAAATACTTCGGCAAATTGGGACAGATGGAATTCAATTGTAAATTCTTTTGCGGTCATAAATCAATCTGTGAAGATAGCAATGGTTGGAAAATATGTAAAACTTGCAGATAGTTATGTTAGTGTAAACCAAGCACTCAAACACGCTGGTGCAAAAATTGGAAAAAATGTTATGATAGACTGGATTGATTCTGAAGAATTAAATGGAAATATTGACAAGCTTTCATCGTACCAAGGCATACTGGTACCGGGAGGCTTTGGTGATAGAGGTTCTGAAGGAATCATAAAGACTGCAAACTATGCAAGAGAGAAAAACATACCGTATCTTGGAATCTGTTTTGGATTCCAACTTGCGGCAGTAGCTTTTGGTCGTTATGTTTGTGGATTAAATAATGCAAATTCTACAGAGATTTCTCCAAATACTGAAAACCCAGTGATTGATCTTTTGCCAGAACAAAAAACAATTGAAAACAAGGGTGGTTCACTAAGACTTGGTTCAAACGAAATCAAAGTGGATGACAATACTCTAGCATTCAAACTTTACAAATCAAACACAATTCTCAAAAGACACAGACATAGATACGAATTCAATCAAAAGTATCTTGATACATTTACCAATAAAGGAATGACTTTTTCAGGATATAGTGATAATAAAAAACGAATGGAAATACTTGAAATTCCTACACATAGATTCTATCTAGGTGTACAATTCCACCCAGAATTTAACAGTAGACCTGGATTTCCAGAGGCATCGTTTGAAGCCTTTGTAAATGCTGCTGCCCAGGCATAATTATTTTGGAATTTCGTAAATTCTTTGTCGCGTATCTCGTAATGAAACCCTTCTTTTGACATATCCTTTGTCAAGCAGATGACGTAAGGCAAGCCTTACCGTTCTATCTGGGAGAAGTGTTTTGGTGGATAATTCTTTTTGAGTCAATGAACCCTCATACTCTAATGTCTTTAACAAGAGTTTTGAGCTAGGTGGCATGTTTAGAAGATCATCTGCAAGCTTTACCTTTCTTGTTAATGCAGATACAGTAGTAGAATCCTTCCTCATTCGTATTATATTTGCAGGTATTGGAAATTTTGTACATGTAACCATTTGATCTACTTTGAAGCGATCCTTTCCATCCATGACTACTTCACATCTAAGACTAGATGAAATGTCATCAATTTCAATGGAACTATCATCAGACACAATTAGTGGCCTTCTTGTAATATCTAATGAGTTTACTGAAACAATTCCAAAAACTTTGGAATCTTGAAATATTGCTGGTCCACCCGCAGACATTGAATATGCGGATGAACCAATTGGCGTTGTTATAATAACACCGTCGCTACTGTCATGCCAGACTTCTTCACCATTTATTCGTAATACATGTTCAACCAGTGTCGCACTCTTTGATGAAAATATTGCAACGTCATTTAGTACAGGATAAACACTTTTGCCGTCAATTTTTACACCAAGACGTGTAACGTGCTCTATTGTAAAATCTGTTTTTTTTAATCTATTTAGAAATGTAGGAAATTCCTTTAAATCAAGCTGTGCAAGATATCCGCTTGATTCAAATTCATTTATACCAAGTACTGGAACAGTAGTACTCAAGTCTTGATGAAAATAATTCCTAACTCCTCTATCGCCGCCAGTAACTACCACATAATCAACATCTTTTGAAAGTTGTTTGTTACCAAGTAGAAATGATTCTATGCCATGACTTTCAAGTGATAGTTTTACGGATTTTACTGTTCTCTCTTGATCTTGACTAAATATTGCTACTCGCATGATGTGAATTGGGTTTTTGTACAATAATAAACTATCATTGATATGGCTTTAGATACAACGTAAAACAAACGATTTATCGATAAAGAGTGAAAATAGATCCTATTTGTTCATTGGTTACCAAATTTGGCAGATCTTTCTTATATAATTGAAATAGGTAAAAACTATAAAATGACTGACATAGTTACTGCATTAGAAAACATAACACCGGCCGGAATTGTTGGAATTATGCTCATATTCATTGCAATATTCATGTTAGTATCAGCAGGTAGTTGGGCTATCACAAAATATACAAAATCAAAAATGGATACAGTTAATCAGAAAAATAAAACAGCATCACCTAAAATCATTAAAGAAGAACTACGAACTGAATAAAGAAATTCTAGATTTATCCTCAAAATAATTCGTTAAAATAGTCATGGAATTTTCTGTGCAATAAAAGCCTAGATGTGCTTGAATTTTACTTGGTTGTACATGTATGCGGCATTTTTTTCGATATCACCTTGATATGGAACCTTAGAAAGTCCTGTTTCTTTTGTCTCAAGTGCTGCTTGTGCAGCTCCTACAGCAAAACAAATTGCCCATAAAACATCTTTTTCTTTTAGAAAAGTACATGCAAAAGTTGCACAAAAAATATCACCTACTCCAGTAGTATCACCAACTTCGATATTTGGAATAGTCAAATAGTATAGTCTATCTCGTGCAAGTAGTGTAATTTCACGCTTGTTTGTATACAGGATGTATTTTGCGCCTTTTTTTTGCAGTGCCAACATTGCGCTAGTTTCCGTCAAACCTGTAAGGGAAAAGGCCTCTTCAGGATCTACTTTGATTGCAGATATTCTTGAGAGATCAAGACTAGTTCGTTCAAGAAATATCTTATTTTTTTCATCTACTCTTCGCAGAAAACCCTGTGGATCAAGTAATGTAAATTCAGAATTTTCTTTTATTTTATCAAGTGTTTCTTCAGATATCTCATCAAATACAGGACTAACTATACAACCATCCGCGTCTGATTTTTCATATTCTATTTCATCACATTTTGTTTTCAAATACAGGTTCCTATCAGTTCCAGAAATCTCTAATAAAAATCTCGTAGTAGGATTTTGTGAGAGGGTGTTTTGTGGAATAATGATTTTATTTTTTTCTAAATATTCACGAAATCCAAAATCAGGTCCTATTTTTTGTGTGAAGTTCTACATCAAATTTGAGAGCCCTAGCAGTCAATCCACAATAACAAGCTGGTCCACCAGCAGTCTCAACTGTAGTACTATCTCTAGAAATTTCATCAATAGTACAATGCGAAAATATTCCAATCTTCATCTGTTTCTTGGATAAGTCGTACCCATTTAGTCTTTTTTCGATCTTTTCTTCTCTAAACAGGCCATACACAATATCTGGCCTTTTTCTATAAACAGTTCAACACTTGATGACAAACAAACATGGCATAGGCCACGCATAATACATTAAGAAATACGCTGACTTAAATTTGTTAAATTTCAAGCGCCAATTTATAATTTAAAATTTTTTATTCTTAGATTTAATCCAATATTTCTTGCGTGGTACCGCATTTTGTACATTTATAAGAAAATCTGTTTTCTTCAATCCACTCGTGTTTTCCATCCTTGGATTTTAGACACAGTATATCTTGACTCATCATGTCTATAGACCTTATTAGTATTACGTGAATATGGCATATCTTTTATAGTGTGTCTCCAAGTGAGACTACAACTCTATCACGTTCAAAAACAAGATAACTAGTTTATAATATCTCATTATTTTACAAGGCTAACGAGTTCATTGATGATCAATAAAAATAGAATCCCCCTGTTTACTCGTGAAAATGTGGTGTGTCGTAAAGATTTAAGCAAAAAATCATAATTGAACATGGCAGAAAAGATAATTGGGATCAGGCTAGATCTAGGAAAGAATAAAATTGAAAGCTTAATCAAATTGGCTTCAAAAAATTGACTTAATGTTACAGAACAGCAATACGCTAATTTTATTTAATTTTCCTAGGGTATTGATTGTGGAACTGTAGAAGTATTTGATAGATGGAGAATATATCCCAAACCCTCTTCATCTTACTACAGTTTCCGTCTGTTTATTACAAACCCTAAGATTGAACAGTGTCTAAATAATCAACATGACTAAATTATAGATAAAGATACTATAGATAGCATGAAAACTACAACACTGCTTTTGGGGATCATTACGTTTTCAGGATTTCTGATTGGAAATTCTAATGCCATAATAGAAAAAGAGGATCCCAGCTTACCACAAGTATCCTTACAACTAGTTGTCCGTAATTCATCCGGAGAACTAGTAGCTTATGAAGAACCAACACGCATGTACATTATGGATTTAGGAGGTGTACACAAGTATCTAGATGGCATAGATAGTAAGACCGTGATACAAATAGGAGAAAAGAATTTCCAGATGATCGAATTTAAAAAAATAGAACACTACACTGAAAACCATCAAGGTCAAATGGCTACATACTGTATGGTGTACTATGGAAAATGTGTCATGTTGTTTAGACACAATAGTTTTATTGCTCAACCAGGTGACACACTTACTCTCTCGTGGAAAATAATTAGGACGGTTCATTAATTTTTTTTGAAAGCAGTACACTTACACCTAATGCAAAGAAGACTGTCAATGCAACAAACCTGTATGGAAAGTTTGCCAGATCAGAAAATGCCGGTAAAAGTGGAGCGGATAACAACAATCCCGTAATCAAAAACAAAATTGAGTCTGCACATTTCACTTCGTTCCTTGAGGCGACAAAAAGTCCTATGGTAAGAGGCAATATGAAGAGCAAAACCAACCCATCAAGTCTCAATGATGTGCTAACTGCAGAAAATCCAGCCCAAAAACTATGAGAGCTGAATGCATGATACTGTTCTGTATTCAGGCTTTTACCAGTAATATAGAGAATAACTGTACCAATTATTGCCAATACAGAATAGATAGTTACTAGACGAAGTTTCTTTTGTTTTGATATGTTAGAACGATAGATGAAAAATAGAGTCATGGGAAGAAATGCAGCTGTCAATCCTTTTGATAATATGGATGATACATATACCAATGGAGAAAGGTGCCACTTTTTGTAAATCAGGTACAGTGAAAGAAGGTAGAACAAGATCCAGAAACTTGGATAAGCTACGCTGGTATCATACATTAAAAAAATACCACTTTGAAGAACAATTACCATTGCCACAATTCCTGCAAATCTTTTTTTTGAGATCTCAACTGCAGTCATATAGGTCAAAACAAGTAACACTATGCTTGAAATATACGGGATGACTTTGTAGTTGCCAAAAACCTTCAACGATGAAGACAATAGAAAAAGTGTTAGATGATGACCCAGCCCCCAATTACTAAGATGCATGATTGAATAATTATCAATATATGATTTGACAAATTGGTAATAATCATCATCAAATTTACCATTGAAAAGTTCACCTATACTTGAAGCAATATAGGCTCCAATTATAACCACAATAACTATGAACGCTATCTTGGCAGAGACTTCAAAATCAAAAATAAATTTGATTGATTTTGATATTGTTTTGGGAACTTTATTTTTAAAATATAGTACTACAATTCCAAGAAGTGTCAAGTTTGTTGCCAGAAGCGGAAGCGCCCATATCCCCATCTCATAGGGATTGATACCTGAATTATCTTCTAAACCTCCAAAAGTTCTTAACAGAAGAGCAGGAAAAACAACTGAAATTAAACTAGTAAGAACAAGCACCAAAGTTACAAGAAAAACTATCCATGAAACAATACTTGTTTGCATTTTGCACTTTTCTATTTTCAAGTATTCTGCACTATCCAATACCTATAGCGTGATATTCAGCATCAAGATTAGGAGCGTCTAATAGTCGTCTAGTGTCAATAATCATTCTCTTTTTCATCAGGCACAAATCTTTGTTTGTTATGTGACTATATTCTTTCCACGGTGTCATTATCACTGCACATTGGCTTTGCTTTAAGGCATCTTTGATAGATATTGCATACCGTATTTTGTTTCCAAATAACATCCTCACGTTTTCTATTGCCGATGGGTCATGCACGGTAAGGCGTGCACCTTTTTTCAAAAGAAGATTGATCAACTTTATCGAGACTGATTCTCTTATCTCATCACTTTGTTCTTTAAAAGAAAGTCCCAAGATAGTTATTTTCTTATCATCTATCTTCTTTATCGCATTCTCTATTAGCGATATGACAGATTTAACTTGAAAAGTATTAGATCGGTGTATTGCCTTGAGGATGATCGGATTCTTGCCAATACTTGAAGAAAATGAGATAAGAGCTGGAATGTCCTTTGGAAGGCAAGAGCCGCCATATCCGGGTCCTGCCTTCAAAAAGAGATTACCAATACGCGGATCCAAACCTATTGCTTTAACAACATCATCTACATTGGTACCAGGAAGGGACTGACAGATATTGGCTATCTCGTTTATGAGACCAAGTTTTGCAGCCAAAAATGAATTATTTGCATATTTTATCAATTCTGCTGTTTGATAGTTTGTTATAATCACTGGGGTTTTCTTATACAGTTCATGGCAGAATTTTTCAAGTACTCTGATTGATTTACTATCGTAACCTCCGATCACATTGACATGCGGTTTGATTGTGTCATCAATGGCACTGCCTTCCCTGATAAATGTCGGATTGAATAACAAGCCAAACCCAGTCCCAGTTTTCTTATTTGATTTTTTTTCCAAAATTGGTTTAACTATGTCTTGTGTTACCCTTGGCGTGACAGTACTTTTGACTATTATGGTGGGACTATTGTGAGTTTTTGAAAGAGCAATGCCAATTTCCTCTGCTACACGTTTTAACTGCTCAAAGTTGATGTTACCTTTTTCAGACTGCGGTGTTCCTACTGTTATAAAAATTAAATCACATTTTTTAACTGCAACATTACAATCTGTAGAAATTTCAAGTGACTTTTTCAAGGCTAGTCTTAACATGTTATCGAGTTTGGGCTCGTAAAAAGGAGACATGCCTGTGCGAATTTTTGAGACTTTGTTTCTATCAGAATCTATTCCAATAACAGAATATCTCTTAATTCCTAAAACACACGCGAGAGAAAGACCAACCACTCCAAGTCCAAATATGGCAACCCTCACAATCTAACTTAAAATGCGATGATTAAAAATTATCCGCATCTGTAGGAATAGATCTGTGTCTTTTAAGATCCTTAGAGTCTTTTAGGTAATGACGTACTTCTTTTTCCGTAAATGATTGTCTCCTAAATACCACACTTGCAAGCAATCCCAACATGAAGTTAACTACGCCTAAAATAATTAATCCTGATGACAGGCTTACTGATACGCCTTGAATATGTGAGATTGTCAATAATTTAGCTGTTATTCCAACTGCACAAAGAAAAACTCCAAACAAGCCAAATGCCAGAATTGGTCTGTGATAAATTAAACTTCTTATAATAATGGAAATAACTCTACAAGAATAATCAAAAATATTTTTTACAACCCGAGATTTTCTTTTTTTATCGTAAGAAACCCTCATTGGCACTTCACATATTGTAAATCCTTTAAATTTCAGATCAATTAAAACTTCTTGTGTATATGTAAACTCGTGAACTATTGCAATATTTGAAATGGCATCTTTTGAATATGCTCTTACACCAGTTTGTGTATCAGTAAATTTCTGACCAATCATAAAAGAAATTAATTTTGAAAAAATCTTGTTTCCAATTTGTTTTATTTTTGGCATGTCTTGTGGAGGACCGTTTGAGAATCTTGATCCAATGACTACATCAAATTGACGATTTAGTATTGGATTTATTAAATCAGGAATCTGTTTGAAATCAAATTGAGAGTGCGCTTCAAGAACGGTTACAATATCTGCATTCATTGATATAGCATTTCGTATTCCAGTCATAAACGCTGCACCAACTCCCATGTTAGTTTTGTGGGAAATGATTTTATCAGCTCCTGCGTTAAAAGCAAGTTCTTCTGTTTTGTCAGTGGAACCATCATTTACTACAACGACTTCGATTTTGTCAATTCCAAAAATTTTTCTTGGAATATTTAGAATCGTTTTTTCAATATCTGCTTCTTCGTTGTATGCGGGAATTAGAACAACAAGTTTCATTGGATTATGTATTAACAGCATCCCTTAATTATGACTTTAGAAGGCAACAAAAAGCATGATCTCAAAATTATATTAAAAGTTCCAAAAATTACAAGATATTGTTTTATTTTTTATAGTATACAGATTTAAGAAATCACTATAGGATCATAATAAATACAGGCAAAAAAGACATCAAGTTGGTTTGGTAGGTAAGCGTGCACCGGTATTCGCATCTATTATGGCAATAGCATTTGTAATCTCTTTAGCTTCTATTATTACTCCACCAGCACAAGGTGTAACTTTAACCCCTGTTCCATTTGACATTAACATTTTCAAATTCAACGACCTTAATGGCAATGGTGTACAGGATCCAGGCGAGCCCCCACTTGCAGGTGTGCAATTCACAGTTAAAGATAGTAGTGCAAGCTGCGGTGGTAGTGGATCAACCACTGGTTGTGGTGCCCAAATGTGTTCTGGTACTACTGATAGTAATGGTAACTTTGTATGTCACATACCAGATACAACAGTAACTACTCCACCATATGTTGTAACAGAAGTTCAACCATCAGGTTTTGTCAGTACAACTCTAGCACCTGGTCCTATAACTCCAGGTTCCTCACCATCAGTTAATCTAGTATTTGGTGATAAACATCAAACTGTTATAACAAGTCCCACTCAGGGAGAAATTTTTACTACGGGGGCCGTAACAATAACTGGATTTACTGATCCTGTAAATACTGTTAATGTGTATTGGGATACTTGTAATGATAACTGTCTTGTCTTGTTGGGTTCTCCATCAGTAGATCCTACTAGTGGTGCATGGACCATTACTCCAATAATACCATTTCCTCATAATCCTATAACCACAGTTGTTGTCAAAGCATTGCATGGAGGGATAGTAGTTGACTCTGCAACTGTCAGTTTTGGGATTCAAACATCAACAATGCCCGGTGGAGTTAGCATCACAGACAATCTCAGGGGAACTACTTTTGATGGGCTTCCTATAGTTTATTGGGGAAGTTCTACTACATTTACAATTAATGGTCCAAATCTTTGTGGTGGTACCAATCCAACATCAATTAATCTAGACATAGGACCTTTCTCAGACACCCCAGAACTTGGTATCGTTAGTATGGCTATGACACAAGAAGTTAGTGATCCCACGATGTGGACAGCTACTTTTGGTCCCTTCCTTCCTCATCATGGAATAGCCACGACAACATTTACACCGGTATGTCCTACCCCACCGCCCACGATAGTAACTTTCGACATATACGTAGATCCAAGTGGTACCATATCTAATGCATGTACAGGTCTACCCATTTCAGGTGCAACTACAACATTACTTGTAGATTCTGGCGGCGGGGTTTTCGTCCCAGCAACAGCGCACTCGCCACCAATTATTCCTGCAATAAACCCAGAGACCACCATAGCGGATGGCATGTTTGGATGGGAGGCAATCCCAGGTACATATGAAGTAACAGCTGCGTCAACAGGATATGTGTCACAAACCACTCCTCCAGTAACAATACCACCTGCTGTAACTGGCTTGAATATTCACCTCACTCCAATTGGTGGATGTACAACATCAATTCCCGAATTTCCATTTTCCTTTAACTTGGTAATCATCTTTGTTGTTATAGCAGCAGTGTATATGGTTATCAGGCAAAAGATGACAACAAACTTGAAGCCTTATTAACAATAAGAATTCTAAACTTGGAAAGTGGTTCTGTTTTGTATACACATAAGGATGCCTTAATATCTTGGATTTTTAAATCAGAGAAATGATTGAACGTTGTAGGTTCTGTAAAAAAACCCTTGGATCTTGTACCTGTAATGAGAATCATTTAGGAGAATATTATAACAAACCAAAAGAAAGTGATGATCCATATGACTAGTGTTATATGATTGCGTTATGATTTGTTGAAGTTTTCCTTCTTTTTGGTTTTCATATGAGACATGACCTATTTTATAACAAGATATAAAGAGGCAACTAATAGGATAATCATGCCGTTAAAGCGAGCTAGTCGTGGACGACAAAAGGGAGGAAAGGGATCCTCTGGACGTATCCAGTGTACAAATTGTGGCGCTACAGTTCCACGAGACAAGGCAAAAAAAGTCACATCCAGATTAAATCTTGTTGAACACACACTTGCAAAAGAGCTAAGAGCTCAGGGTGCATACATTGCGTCACCAACAGTATTGAAATGGTATTGTATTTCATGTGCAATTCATTTTGGCATACTAAAGATTAGATCTGCAGATTCTAGAAGAAATACCGGCAGACTACGATAATCAATCTTTAATGTTTCTAGATGTTGCAATTATTCTTTGAATAAAAGTTATTCCTGCTATAATTGCCACAATTATTACCGCATAATTTAGGAATCCCGCAATTCCAACAATAGCAATTACTAACAGTCGTTCTGCTCTTTCCCCAATTCCAATTCCTTGAAGCTGTACTCCAAGCGATTCAGCTCTTGCTCTTGTATAACTCACAAGAAGTGATAGTGTAATTGCTAAAAGAACCACGTATCCTTCAGAATATCCGCCAATCAATATTCCAAGAAATATTGCTACTTCAGCAATCTTGTCAAATACAGAATCCAAAAACGCGCCTTTTTTTGATGTCTTTTGTGTAACTCTTGCAACCTGTCCATCAACAATATCAAAAAATCCTGAAACCAAGAGCAAGATTCCTCCAATTACAAAAGAATATTCAAAGTGCAGAGCATAGATTACAGCTGACGCAAATGCAAATACAAGACCTATTGCAGTCCAAAAATTTGCAGACAGACCTGTTGATGCAAACATTGTTCCAATTTTTTGCAGAATAGGTTTTAGACCTTCCCTGAAATTATTAAGCATCGGATATCAACAATTTGTCAATAATTTATACCATTATAAACAAATCAATCGCAATCTACGTAGAAGAATATTTTCTCACCATATTACCACGTGAGAGTTAAAGGTGAGACTTAGAAGTACTAGGTAGATCAAACAATGGTTGAGTTAGATGACATAACAAAAGTTCAAATCGTTAGAATGATTCTTGAAAAACAAACTGAGAAGGCATTAGAAAAACTGAGTGAGTTGTATCATGTTACCCCTCCACAGATAGTTGTTGGAACCATAAAAGGAAAAAGAAGAACGGTTTATGCTCTTTATATTCCAAAAGAAAGAAAAATCTATGCACTAAATTCTGATATCTTCTTTAATCCTTTTGTGGTGTTGCACGAATATTATCACCACATACGATCAAAGCTTGGAGTCCATCGTGGCTCAGAAAGAAATGCAAACAAGTTTGCTCAAGAATTTATTGATGCATATAAGAAAAGCATAGAAACATCTGGCAGAATGTAATCTTTCTAAATATAAAACCAAAATCGTAATTTTTGCAAGTATATATAATATTGAATACAAGATGATGCATGGGCATAATTGCAAAGGGTGCCAAGTGCAACGTTATTGGTTGCGATAAGGACGGAATTCGATCATTAACTACAACCAAAGTAGAAGGAACTGGCCTCAGTATTTCTGGCGGCTCAAAAAAAACAGTTTTGTGTAAAGAACATTACAAGGAATGGAAAAAAGCAACGAAAGAAGATAGAGATGTAGAAAGAGCCAGATATGACAGGTTCTAGTCTTTTTTATTAAAATATGCTCTGAAAAATCTTTGTAATATTTATCCAGTTTTTTGGTCTTAGGCCAAGGTTTATCTAAAGTATGACCATAAAATCACATAATGAAACTAATTCAATCATTACTAATCTTGACTTTGACTATAGGTTTTCTAGCTAGTGGTATAATGACAGCCTCAGCATTACAAGGTTCCACAAATGATCAACCTTGCACCACGTCAACCCCCTGTAAAAAAATATGTGGCAACCATGTTTGTGCACCAGGCGAAGTCTATCCGCCACTACTAAGTAACACAAAAATCCAAAATACAACTGTTATGGTAGGAGGCGGACCTGTATATCCAATGTCTCAAAATACAACCAATGTAAATAATACACTTCAAAACATGTCATCACCACAAACTCAAATGACATCAGGAATATCATCGATTTATGACACGAATGGTACTAGAATGGCGTCAGACAGCAAAATGTGTTTATCTGGCGTTGACACGTGTGTTATGATAAAAATGATGCATGCCCCTCCATTAAAACAAATGAATGTTGGAATTGGAGCTCTTGATGTAAGCTGTAAGACAGATTTTCAACTAGTATTAAAAACAACCAATAACTTGCCAGCTTGTGTAAGCTCATCTACTGCAAATGAACTTGTTAAAAGAGGATGGGCACTAAGTCAGGATGCAATGATGAAAGAAAAGATGATGTTTGAACCCAATGGCCAGTGAAACCGTTAGGCTGTAACTAACTCTATTTGTCGCGGCGAGTGTTTTGAAATATCTTTGTGTATAATTGCATGAGTTTCCTGTTTGAAGGTTAAATTGCACCTATAACATTTCCATGCTATCATACTCATACTTTCATTAAATGAGTTTTTTCTATATAACATCCGCGTAGCTTTCGTACTTTTCACTTTATCGGATTTTAAATTACAACAAAATGTGTGTTCAGTAACTTTGTTAAACTAACATTAAATATGTTAAAAATTCAACAATGAGGTAATGAAAGAGGAAAGAGTCAACCTAAGCAATGTTGATGTAGACAATCTAATAAACGCCACTAAACAACACTTCCAAGAACTAGGTCTTCAGATAATTCATGAGGACAAGTTTGAGAATTATTGGAGTATTAAGGCATACAAAGGTGGAAAGCTTGCTACTGTAACTGGCAGCATAAGAGATGTCGAGGTACTAGTAACTGGTGCAAATAACAACTATGAATTAACTCTTCGAACAGGAGCATGGGGCAGAGATATCGCAATTCCTGCACTTCTTGCAAGCATGGTTTCATTGGGAGGTGCGGCAGCTGTTGCTGCAGCAGAGGTTTATCGAGCACATAAATTTGAAAAAAACTTTTGGGATTGGCTCAACAAGCAAGTATCTCAGATAAGCAGCAAAGCAACAATGAGCCAGCCAAAGATAATCTCACCTGATACATCAGCAAAATAATTTCCCTATTTTCATGTTTTTTATATACTAATTACAAAATTGTCACATGGTATTTTAATGCCAACAAACCTTTCGAAATAAAATGACTTTATTTAAACAGGGATCTTGGAATTTGACTGAACTTGTAACCGATCCAAAAAGTGCTGCGTTTAGAAAACAGCTTAAAGAAATTGAAACCAAAATAAGAAATTTTGAAAAAATGAGAAGTTATCTTAAACCAAACATTTCTACTCAAAAGTTTGCACATATCCTCAGTTCTCTTGAGGAGATATCTGAAAAGTTTAGCAAAGTTGGCGGATATGCTTCTTTAGAATATTCTGCAGATACTCAATCAGATGAAGCCACGTCATTACTAACTAGAATGACAAAGCTTGGTTCTCAGATTGAAAATCGTACTTTATATTTTGATCAATGGTGGAAAAAACAATTAGATCAAAAAAATGCAAACAGACTGATAAAATCATCAGGTGAATTATCAGAATTTTTAAGATTCAAAAGACTGTTAGCTAGATATTCACTTTCGGAATCTGAAGAAAAAATAATCAATACTTTAGATGTTACCGGTAGTACTGCATTAGTCAAACTCTATGATAAAATCACAAATGCGTTCCAGTATGTAGTAAAAATCGATGGAAAGTTGAAAAAATACAACAGAGAAGAGCTTGGCGTACTTGTTAGAAACCCCAAATCCAAAACAAGAGAGGTTGCGTACAAAGCCCTCTTGTCTCAATACGATAAACAAAAAGGGGTTCTTGGTGAGATATATCAAAATCTAGTACAAAACTGGAAAGATGAGAGCGTTGAGATCAGAGGATACGCATCCCCAATATCGGTCAGAAATATCTCTAATGACACAGATGACAAGACAGTTAATTCTCTTCTTTCCGTTTGCAAGTATAATGCGCCCGTATTTCAAAAATTCTTTACACTAAAAGCAAGAATGCTTGGAATGAAAAAACTTCGACGTTATGACATCTATGCCCCAACATTAAAGGTAAAACAAAAGTCATACACGTATGATCAGGCAGTCAAGATGGTTTTACAGACACTAAATAGTTTTAGTCCAACATTATCAGAATATGCAAAAAAAATATTTATACAAAACCATGTTGATTCTTCTATCAGACCGGGAAAAAGAAGCGGCGCATTTTGTAGCACCATATCACCAAAGATAACACCATATGTTCTTGTAAATTTCAAAGGCAAATCAAATGATGTGTTTACATTAGCTCATGAATTGGGCCACGCCATACACAGCATTGCAGCATCAGACAAATCAATTTTTGTAGCAGAGGCACCATTGCCACTAGCAGAAACCGCATCAACGTTTTCAGAGATGTTATTGTTTGATGAGATTCTAAACAAAGTTTCTAATGAAGAGAAAAAATCAATATTAACAGAACATATTGATGATCTTTATTCAACCATATCAAGACAAGCCTTTTTCACATTATTTGAAATCGCAGCACATAAAAAAATTGGTGAAGGTGCAACTGTAGAAGACATTTCAAATGAATACATAAAAACCCTCAAGGAACAATTTGCCAATTCAATTAACATGACAAGCGATTTCGGTGTAGAATGGAGTTGTATTCCACACTTTTATCACTCTCCGTTTTACTGCTATGCGTATTCATTTGGAAATTTGTTGGCATTATCGTTTTTCCAAAGATACAAAAAAGAAGGCAGATCCTTTGCGCCTACTTATATCAAAATTCTTTCTGCTGGAGGATCAAAGAAACCAGAAATCCTATTAAAAGAACATGGCATAGATATTTCATCAGAAAAATTCTGGCAAGACGGTTTTGAGTATATCAAAAATCAAGTTAACAGACTCTCAAAACTAGATAATTAAAATCGCCTAGCAGCCAAGCGCCCCCAGCTGCTAGGCATGTTCCCCTGCGGTTTGAACCGATGTCAACAAGAATGAGCACAAATTACCATTTAAACCATTGGAATCCTGATCGCTTAACTAAAACTATTTTATTTTATTGCACGTACAAAGGCCAAGTGAAATATCCAAGGTGTTGCAATAAAGATCCAGTATATTTGATTACTTATGACTGTGGACCTGACCCAAAGGAAACCATCCTTGTATGCAAGGATCATTATTCAGAAGAACCATTTCAACGATTTGCAATCAAAATTGAAAAATTGCAAGAGTAGACTTAATAGTTCGATCTAAAAAGATCCATTTATTGAGACATATAATTATTTTTTCTCTTGTTTTTTCAATTTTACTTTTCAATGTTTTTAGTGCATATGCACAACAACCTCAACTTGCATCATTTCATGAGGTAGCCCAGGTTCTAGTTGATCAACAATTTCAAAATCAAACAACCGCGTTCATAGGACTTGAATCTACCAGTCCATTGGAAATGCGTGTCCCTGCAGGACTTGATCAAAAAATACGCAATACCGCCAATGTCACATCTGTTACAATAACAAATGCACAGACTTGTGTTGAAGGAGTTCCAAAATATGATTCATGTATCATGGTAACCATAAATGATCAATCACTTATACAATCATACAACATTACAAAAATTCAGACACAGTCTAAGGTAATAGGAGATAGTTTGATAGGTGACATTAACAGTGCGTTTCACTTGAATTCTGAGTTCAATAACGTCTACATAAATCCAAAAGGAGAGTATAGCAATGCGTTAGGCACATCTGGTGCAGTTTCAGGGAACAGGACAATTTCCATAGTATACACAATGTCAAGTTCTAAATCAGATTATTTGTTCGATGGTTTTGCTTCCATGTTACTACCTACACAAATAAAAGATGCTGGTGGATTTTTGGACGCTGCAAAAAAAATGTCAACTAATTCTAATTCGTCTGTAACTTTTGCCATAATACCAAGAACTGATGTATCAATTTATCAACTCCAAGTATCAGAGCGTTTTCCAATTAAAAATACCATAACTACAATTAGTCCTCTCGATCTTTTCGGAGTAGACAATCTCAATAGATCAAGTTACTTTAATTCAGGGTTTTTCCCTCTAAATTCAATTCTTCAAGTCACGTTATTATCAAATCAACCACAGGCAATTACTGGTCATGGAGGAAATCTTGTTCCAACTCAAGTGAAAAATGGACAAAAACTTCCATCAGATCTTACAAAAGCAGGATGGTTATTTGACCCAAGTTCTGGCAACCAGATAACAGCAGTTTATCTTTTTGGAACAACTTTCTCAGCTAGTAAAAACGATCTAACATTAACCATAGGAAATGGAACTACTGGAATTGAAAACCCAGTTAACTCAACTACACCTACTCCAATAAATGGCGGTCCTCCCCCAATCAAACCTACAAATACTGACTATTCACCATATGTCTTAATTGGAATTGTTGCAGCTGCAGGCGTTGCAATTTACATATTTCTTAGAAAGCGATAACTAGAGAATTAAGACTGCTGCTGCAAAAACTGTAGTCCAACGTCCTTTTGGATCTCCAATAGCGCTTTGTGTAATATTTCTTGTTTTGTAAATTTCTCCTGAAATTTTCCATTGTTTTCTTTTTTCGTCCCAGCTTTTTTCAAGATCAAATTTCACTCCAAGCGAGGATGCAAGCATTTGTGCTGCAATATCCTCAGCATAATCACCAGCTTCTTTTTCTGTTTCTCCAAACGATTCATATTCTGACAGATAGCCATATTTGGTTTTGTCAGCAGGTTCAGCAATTCCAACAGAAGCAGCCATCAACCTATGCGGCTCATTACTTTGTTGTCTAGAATAAATTACAAATTGAACGCTGCCTGGACGGATCAATTTTAACCCCTCTACACGAGAAATCAACTTTGCACCTGGTGGGAATATACTAGATATCAAAACTAGGTTTGTACCTGAAATTCCAGCATCTCGTAGTGCATATTCAAAACTTGTCAGTTTATCTTGGTGAACCCCCTTACCTCTGGTAAGGAATAATTTTTTTGCAACTAGGTCTAGCACTATTCATTTTTATTTACTGATCTTTAAATATTTATGGATGAAATATTGAAAATTATTTCAAGGATGTCAGTGATGCAATAATCTCCTTACCATGAGATTCAACCTCAATCTCTCTGAAAATTTTTGCAATTTTTCCTTCTTTATCTATGACAAAGGTAGAACGTTTAGCCAAACCAGCCAGATTGAGGCCAGCATAAGTTTTACAAGTTTCTTTTTTAGGATCACTTAAATGTAAATACGGAATCTTGTATTCTTCAACGAATTTCTTTTGATCCTCAACTGTATCCACAGATATGGCAAATAATACAGCGTCCAATGCCGCAATCTCAGGATATGCGGCGACAATAGTTTGAGCCATTTTAAAGACTTTTTTTGAAGGACATGCAAACAAGTGGTTTTTAGGGTAAAAACATAAAATTACATTTTTTTTGCCTTTAAAATAACTAAGTTTTACCACACTGCCATCACTAGATTGTAGTTCAAAGTCTGGTGCCATATCTCCCTCTTGCATGAATATCATTTTCATATCTGGTTTAATACTATTTTGGGACAATTTATGGAATACAAAATTCTATAATTGAATGATCTAAAATATGGAAAGGCTTTTTGAAAGTTAATCAGTACAAATAAAAATTAAGACATGGTGTTTTAGAAATATAATATGAAAGCAGCATACGTAAAAGGCCCAGCAGATGTAGAGATAAGAACCATAGAAAAACCAGATGTAAAAAGCGGCGAAATATCAGTCAGGATGCATGCGTGTGGTGTCTGTGGCTCAGATTTAGAGAAAATCTATGGACAGTACAGTCAGCCCTCAATGAGATTGGGACATGAACCATCAGGAATAATTGTAAAAGTAGGAGAAAATGTCAAAGATTTCAAAAAAGGGGACAGAGTATTCGTTCACCACCATGTACCTTGTTATTCGTGTCATTTTTGTTTACATGGGAATGAAACCATGTGTCAGAAATATTCTGAAACAAATCTTCTTCCATGTGGACTTGCTGAGGAATTTGTTGTACCAGAATGGAATGTATCTCACGGTGGAGTCATAAAAATACCAGATGTCATGAGTTTTGAGGAAGCTGCAATGATAGAACCACTTGCATGTTGCATAAGGGCATGGAATAAAATTAAAATAAAAAAGGGGGATTCAGTTGCAATTTTTGGTGCAGGTCCTACTGGAATGATGCATGTAATGCTAAGCAAATTTTATGGATTAAATGAAATTTTTTGTTTTGATGTGAATGATTTCAGATTGGATTTTGCAAAAAAATTTCAAATAACTGAATCTATAAAATCAACAGATCTCATGTCCCATGAAAAAATCCTTTCAAAGACACAGAGTAGAGGAGTCGACATAGCAATTGTTGCAACAGGTAGTCTTAGTGCAATAACTCAAGCCATAGAGTTTGTAAGAAAAGGAGGAACAATAATTTTGTTTGGTGTTCCGACAAAAGATGCTAAACTTCAACTCGATGTCAGCAAAGTATATTCTAAGGAAATAACAATCATTCCAAGCTATGCTGCGTCAGAAATTGATACCATGACAGCGTTCAAATTAATTCAGGATAACAGCATACAAGTAAAAAAGCTGATAACACATAGATTTGATCTTACGGAATCAAAAAAAGCGTTAGAATACGCACATCAAGGAAATGATGCTATGAAAATAATTATAACAAATTCAGAAACGCTTAACTAAGGTTTTTTTGGAACATTAAGACATGGATTGGGGATTAAAAAACAGGCTCGCACGCATAATCAGACCACATAGTGGCCGGGGAGTTATGCTAGCAGTAGACCATGGTTATTTCTTAGGCCCAACAGAGCGTCTTGAAGTTCCACGTAAAACAATTCAGCCGTTGTTACCTTATGCAGATTCTCTCATGTTGACACGAGGAATTTTGAGAACTTCGGTTGATGAGAAATATCCTATTCCTATAGTCCTTAGAGTTTCAGGAGGTTCTAGCATCATAGGAAAAGACCTCTCAAATGAAAAGATAACCACTTCAGTAAAAGAGGCAATAAGGCTTAACGCAACCGCACTTGCACTATCAATATTTGTAGGGGCTCCATACGAACATGAATCACTTGTAAATCTAGGAAAGCTTGTAGACGAGGGTGAAGAGTATGGCATACCTGTTCTTGCAGTTACGGCAGTTGGAAAAGAACTTGAAAAGCGTGATGCCAGATATCTTGCATTATCATGTAGAATTGCAGCGGAGTTTGGTGCACATATTGTTAAAACATATTATTGTGAAAACTTTGAAAAAGTAGTAAACAGTTGCCCAGTACCTGTAATAATAGCAGGTGGACCAAAGCTAGATTCTGAGCTTGATGCATTACAATTAACTTATGATGCACTACATGCAGGCGCAGTTGGAGTAGACATGGGAAGAAACATCTGGCAATCAGATTATCCAGTTCCAATGATAAAGGCAGTTCGTGCACTGGTACATCAACGTGTTACTGTCAAAGAAGCACATGAAATATTTACCAAAAATAAAGAAATTGAAAAAAACCCAAAACCTTCATCTGAAACAACTACCGCCCAACCAAAAACTAAAACAAAATCTATAAAATCAAAAAAGACTAAATCAAACTAGTCTGATATTTTAGAAAGATGCACGTGTACTATTTTCCATTTAGTTGATTTTATCAAAACAAACGTTGCTCTACTTAACATAGAAATGTGTTGTCCTCTGAAACTATAGTTATCAACTATCATCCCTGTTTGCCTTAATTGAAACGTAACTACTACGCTGTTTTCAAAAAGATCTATTCTAGGATTTATTATTTCGTATTCATAATCAGATATGCTAACAAACCTTAATTCTTGTAATGCAATTGTGGTTGCATAATCTTTGAGGTCAAATGGTGGTACATCACTATAGCTCGAAAATCGCGTATCGTTTAGTTGTATAGCGGCAAGTGGTGCAAGATTTTTTGTTTTTCCAGCATCAAAAAAAATCTTGATTATTTCTAGTATTTCTTCTCTGTCAGACAAAATCAACTTTGCTTGAGAAGCTTCGCGTTTAAGTTTTTTGAAAAGCATGCCAAATTCATTATTTTTTGTCATGTGATAGTGAATGCATGATGAAATAATTATCATGTACCTAGGTAGTTTTTAACAAATTTAGTCGATTTTTCTAGCAATATTTATAAATTATTCTTGTTGAAATTCTATAGACTGAAATGAAGTTAGGAGGATCGGCGAGCATTTCTAGTATTCTGTTGCTAGTCGACCTTATGCTGTAAGAACACAGCTTAGTTTCTGGTGAAAAATTTATGGAAAAAATGTCAGGTGCTAGATCATTAATGGTTGCCCTTGAGAAGGAGGGCGTAGAGCTAGCCTTCGGGCTACCCGGCGGTGCAAACTTGCCAATCTACGACGAGTTATACAAAAGCAACATTCGCCACATATTGGTAAGACATGAGCAATCTGCATCACACATGGCAGATGGATTTGGGAGAGTAAGTAGGAGACCTGGAGTCTGTTTTGCAACATCAGGTCCTGGTGCAACAAACATTGTAACTGGAATTGCAACAGCACAAGCTGATTCTGCTCCAATGATTGCAATTACTGGACAAGTTCCATCAAAGATGATAGGTAAAGATGCATTTCAAGAAAGCGACATTATTGGAATTACAAATCCAATTGTCAAATACGCTTTTCAACCAATGGATGCAGCTGAAATTCCAACAGTAGTAAAAAAAGCATTTTACATTTCATCAACAGGAAGACCGGGTCCTGTCTTAATAGATATTCCAAAAGATGTACAACAAAATGAAGCTGAAATGCATTTTCCAAACGAGGTCAAAGTCAGAGGGTATCATCCTTGGGTAGATCCAGACATCAGAGAAATCGAACGTGCGATAGACATGCTTCTTTCAGCAGAGAGGCCAATAATTCTTGCAGGTGGTGGAGTAATAATTTCTGGCGCCTTTGCAGAATTACAATCAATAGCAGAACTTCTCATGATACCTGTAGTAACTACTTTTAAAGGAAAAGGCTCATTTCCAGAAAATCATCCGTTATCACTTGGTCCAATAGGAATGCATGGACATGCCGAAGCAAACAAAATGATGGTAGAGGCAGACTGTGTCCTTGCAGCAGGTTCTAGATTTTCAGATAGGTCAGTTGGAACATTTGAAGAATTTGAAAAAAGATTAAAAATCATACACATGGATGTAGATCCAGCAGAGATTGGTAAAAATCAAACAACAACTGTTGCCGTAGTCGGAGACATCAAGGCGTCATTAAGAATAATGGTAAAGATGCTAGTTCAAAAAGCAATCAAGCGCGGTAGCGACAACCCTTGGTTAAAGAAAGTAAATGAAACAAGGGATTATTATAGAGAAAATTTGAAACTTCATCCACATCCACTTGGTGCAGCTAAAATTTTACGCAAGTTAAGAGAAGTGTTACCTCATCAATCAATTGTAACTACAGAAGTAGGTCAACATCAAATGTGGGCTTCATTATTTTTCGATGTCATCCAACCAGGTACTTTCTTTAGTTCAACAGGTCTTGGTACAATGGGTTGGGGATTTCCAGCCGCAATTGGTGCAAAGGCAGCAAAACCAAGTGTTCCGGTATTAGACATTGCTGGAGAAGGTAGTTTTAACATGACAGAAAATTCACTTGCCGTATCAGTTTTAGATAATTTACCTGTCATTGTTTTATTGATGAACAACTTTTCACTTGGAATGGTAGCACAATGGCAGAGAACATTTTACGATCGAAGAATGATTGGGATTGATCTTAAAAACTGTCCAGACTATGTTAAACTAGCAGAAGCATATGGAGCTCAAGGCATAAGAGCCGAGTCGATTGATGAAGTTGGTAAAGCTGTTCAAACCGCACTCAAAAGTGACGTTGCAACTGTAATAGACATACCAATTGACCCACAAGAAGATGTTTTACCATTTGTAGCACCAGGTACGCCACTCAAGGACATGATCCTACCATCATAGGGATTCCCATGTGGTCCATAATTTCTGTACTAGTAGAGAATAAACCAGGAGTCTTGTTTAAAGTAACAAATCTTTTCAGATCAAGAAATTACAACATAGATAGCATTTCAGTAGGTATAACTGAAAACCCAGAATTCTCCAGAATGACAATCACTACATCTGCTGATGAAAAACAACTCAATCAAATAATAAAACAGCTTGACAAATTGATCGATACTGTTGAGGTAAAACGCTTAGAAGAGAAGATGAGTGTATATAGAGAACTAGTACTCATGAAGATCAAAGTAAGCAAGCCATCAGACAGCATGGAAATAATGAATCTTGCAAATGCTTTCAAATGCCAAGTTCATGATGTGAGAAAGACATCAATCATAGTAGAGATAACTGCCACACCAGACAGAATTAATGCATTTGAGGATCTAGTGCGGGGATATGGAATTTTAGAAATTGCAAGAACTGGAATATGTGCACTTCCAAGAGGTGGCGTCAATGAAGATTAGAATTTTTGATACAACACTAAGAGATGGTGAACAAACACCTGGAGTAGCCCTAACACCAGAACAGAAACTAGGCATTGCAGAAAAATTAGATGCTCTTGGTGTTGATGCCATAGAAGCTGGATTTCCAATAATTTCCGATGGAGAAATGCAAGGTATCAAATTGATATGTAATGCAAATTTTCGTGCGGAAATATGTGGTTTAGCAAGGACGGATAAAAAAGACATAGATGCCGCAGTTACAGCAGGCCTCAAATACATCCACACATTTATCGCAACATCAGACATACATCTCAAGTACAAACTAAAACTAACACGAGATCAAGCATTAGCAAAAGCAATCGAAGCTGTAGAATATGGAAAATCTCTTGGTTTGCAAGTAGAGTTCTCTGCAGAAGATGCAACAAGAACCGATAGAGAATTTCTTAAAAAAGTTTTCAAAGAAGTTGCAAATGCAGGTGCAGATAGAATAGACATACCAGATACGGTAGGATATTCCACGCCAGGATATATTGCAGAGATAACTAAAGATGCGATTGAAGCAACACATCTACCAATTAGCGTACATTGCCACAATGATTTCGGTCTTGCAGTTGCAAATGCAATTTCTGCAATACAAGTAGGTGCACAATGTGCCCATGTCACAATAAACGGAATAGGGGAGCGAGCTGGTAATGCATCTCTTGAGGAGTTGGTAATGGCACTTCAATGCTTACAATTTGATAAAAAATACGAGACAAATATTAACACGAAACTTCTCTATGAGACCTCAAGATATGTCTCCAGCATAGTAGGAATTCATGTACAACCAAACAAAGCTATAGTTGGTGAAAACGCCTTTGGGCACGAATCCGGAATACACACCCATGGCGTTTTAAGTAATCCATTGACCTATGAGCCAATTAGTCCTGAGCTTGTAGGCAGGACACGATGGTTTCAAGTAGGAAAACATGCAGGTGCTCATGGAGTTTCTGCAATGCTTGAAGAATATGGAATTCAACCAACAAGGGAACAGACTCATGAAATTTTAGAGAGAGTAAAAAAACTCGGAGACCAGGGAAAACATGTCACTGATGTAGAATTGCTTTCAATAACAGGAGAAGTTATGCAAACGCAAGGTCTAAAGAGATTAGTACATCTTACAGGATTTTCTGTGTCAACTGGTATGGGCAACATGCCATATGCATTTGTCAAATTAAACATAGAAGGAAAAGACTTTATCGGAACTGATTATGGTGTAGGTCCAGTAGATGCATCAATAAACGCAATTCAAAAAATAACTGGCGAGATAGCCAAAGTACGAATTAAAGATTACAAGTTAGATTCCATAGCTGGTGGTTCCGATGCACTTTGTGAAGTAACAATAAAGGTAGAAGATGCGTATGGCAATCTTGCATCAGCAAAATCAGTAGGAGAAGACATTGTAATTACTAGCGTACAAGCAATGATTGATGGCATAAACAGAATAATGCTCAAGAAAATTCTAAAGCAAAAAAACTTGGGAAAATAGACGCAAATCAGGCTTGAAAAATACCCTTAGAAATTTTAAGTTTTATACAATTTATTATCAGCCAAATAATTGAAGAAACATGTTTCTTAAACTATCCAGTCCCCCTCCTATCACACTATTATTGATGATTGTAAATGGTCTGATTTTTGCATATGGTATTTTATCAAATTCGCAAGACCAAATCATTTCCCACTATGGATTTGTTCCAGATAATTTATTTCGTTATAATCACCCTTTATCAGATAACATAATCAGATTATTTTCATCAATGTTCATTCATGCAAATATTGCCCATATTGCATTCAACCTTTTGGCACTTGCCTATTTGGGAGGCTTTGCAGAAAGATCAATTGGCAAACCAAGATATCTTTTGATTTATTTATCAGCAGGAGTTGCAGGAGCATTACTGCATGGAATTATTGCATCATTCATCTTAGGAAATGGTTCAAGTGTTTTGATTGGAGCGTCAGGAGCAATTTCAGGCATAATGGGAATTACTGCTGCACTTGGAGATATCAGGGGATATTACTGGCTTGCCATACAGATTCTATTTGCGTTTGTTGGCTCATTTGCGTCAATATCAATAGCGTTTATGGCACATGTTGGCGGGTTTATAGCTGGATTGCTATTGACAAAATTACTAATTGAGATAGAGCGTAAAAAAAGAAAGGGGTACTGGAGCTACTCACAATAGTTTTTGTGTTTTATCATCAACATAGAATTTTAATCTGAACGAAGAGAAAGCATAATTTTATTTAACAAGCAAGGACAGTCATACCTGATGTATCAAATTGCCCTCATAACAGGAGATGGTATAGGACCGGAGATTTCGGAGTCTGTGATCAAAGTTTTAGAAACAGTAAATGACAAATTTGATTTAAAAATAAAAATAGAAAAACTTGAAGCTGGTGACAATGCATTAAAGAAAACAGGAAAAGCGTTACCTGAATCAACTTTAGAATCTGTTAAAAAATCAAATGCGTGTTTGAAAGCTCCGGTAGGCGAAAGTGCCGCAGATGTAATCATTGTCTTAAGAAGAATGTTAAACCTCTATGCAAACATCAGACCTGCAAAGTCATACCCTAACATGCCAGCACTAAAAGACAACATAGACTTGGTCATAGTTAGGGAAAATACTGAGGACCTTTACACTGGCATGGAGTTTGATATTGGAAATACAGCAGTAGCTTTACGTACAATTTCAGAAGATGCATCAAAACGTATAGCAAAATACGCATTTTTAATGGCAGGCCAGCGGAATCAGAAAAGAAAAGTCACATGCGTTCACAAATCCAATGTTATGAGAAAAACAGATGGCCTTTTTGCAAGATCTTGTGGTGACATAGCAAAAGGCTTTCAGGATATACGTTTTGAGCAGATGTATGTAGATGCGTGTGCTATGAACCTCATTAGGCAACCAGAAGCATTTGATGTAATTGTTACGACCAATTTGTTTGGAGATATTTTATCTGATGAGGCAGCTCAGGTGGTTGGAGGTTTAGGTATGGCTCCTGCTGCAAACATAGGAGATGATTTTGCATTATTTGAGCCAGTTCACGGAGCTGCATTTGATATCGCTGGAAAACAAGCTGCAAATCCATCCTCGTTTATTCTTTCTGCAAAAATGATGTTTGAATGGCTAGGAATGAAAAATAATGATCAAAAATGTTTCATGGTAGCAAAAAAAATAGAATCAGCTGTATATGGCGTAGTACAAAAAGGGTTAAAGACAAAAGACATTGGCGGCAACATTACAACTAGCGAATTTACTAGTCATGTAATTTCAAACATTACTTAAGGTCTGATTTTGGCGGTTCTAGTGACCAAAAAAACATTGCAAGACATACTGGAATCATAATCAGAATGGCAACACCAAGCGAAACCCAATAAAACGTTGGGTCAATGTTAGGAATTAGCGGTATTGGAAATACGGTATATGCCCATACAAATGCGATAAACCCAAGAAGGATTTTGTTTCTTTTGAAAATTTTCCAACCAAGTTTTCTTTTTGTGATAAAACAACGTTTGCATCTTGTTCTGTCATCTGTCATACACGATGTGCAACAATGTTTTTCACAAAAGTAACACCTACGGTCTCCAAATTCAGAGCCGCAGAAATCACACTGTTGCACTCGATATTTTCGTTAGAACAAGATTTATCTTTTTATGGAGAAAGCCTTTCAGGGTCACGCGGATACAATACCACTTCTCTAACATTATCTATTTTTGTAAGAACAGACATCAATCTATCAAGGCCCAGACCCCAACCCGAATGAGGCGGCATGCCCCAGTCAAACGCTCTTAGGTGATCTGCAAATTGGTCAGGATTAAGCCCTTGTTCCTCAAGTCTTGAACGTAGTTTTTTTGGATCATGTAATCTTGTACCGCCTGAAGAGAGTTCAAGATATCCGTACTGGAGGTCAAATGAGCGAGACAAAGTTGGATCATCGTCTTTTTCATGTATGTAAAAGGGTTTTAGTTTCATGGGCCAATCAATTAAAAAGTAAAAGCCTGGATGTCTTTCTCCTAACGTGCGTAAATGTGAATCCTGTAAATCATCGCCGATTTCAAGTTTTATTCCATCATTTGATAATTCCTCAATTGCTTTTTTGTATGTTATGCGTTCAAATGGAGTAGAAGGTTTTTTGATTTCAATGTCAAGTGTCTTTTGTTCTATGGTACAATTTTTTTCTGTATAATCAAACACATTTGATACAACTAGCTCTAAAATATCCATCACGTCATAATAGTCCATAAATGCAGCTTCAATATCTACACTAGTAAATTCTGTAAGGTGTCGTACAGTATGTGATTTTTCAGCTCTGTAATAAGACGCAATTTCAAAAACGCGTTCTAGACCTATTGTAAGTTGTTCCTTGTAAAGTTGCGGACTTTGAGCAAGATATGCTTGCTTTTCAAAATATTTTAGTGAGAAAAGATTTGCGCCTCCTTCACTTGCACTACCAATTATTTTTGGAGTATTTACTTCGATGAAATGATTTTCTGTAAGTGTTTTTCTAATTGAGGCAAGTGCATGGTGTCTTAATTTAAAAATAGACGCAGTTTTTTGATTACGAAGATCAAGCGCTCTTGCGTTTAATCGGTTGTCAATATTACTCTCTAATCTTCCAATAGGATCTATTGGCAATGGATGTATAGCTAGTGTCAAAATGTCAACTTTCTCAGACTTTATCTCAAATGGGAAATCTCTTGCCTTTGATTGTTGAACAGTACCAGTTATCCTAACTACACTTTGCTTATTCAATCCCTTGGCTTGTTCTAATGATTCATTTCCCACAAGAACAATTTGTGCAACACCAGTAACATCGCGTAGAGTCAAGAATGTAAGCTTGCCAAGTTCTCGTATGTCCTCTATCCAGCCACCAACTATCACCTTTGTTCCTATCATCGAAGGTTCAAGGTGACCAATGTAATGAGTTCTTTTGAAATCCATAAGATTACTCTTATTTTCTCTCGAACTCTACTGTAAGCTCGATTCCGCGACCATTCATGGCATCAAAAGTACAAATTGGCGTTCTCAAGTAAATCGGTTTTTTAACTTACTAAAACTAGAAGATAAACCTTAGTTTTCCATCATCATACAGTTGCGATCAGAAATGAAACACTATTTTCATCTTCCAGAACTAGGTATTATTGAAAGCTATAATTTTTCCCAGATCATATCTTGGATTTTATTCTATAAAATACGATTAATGAAACAAGACTCGTAATAGCCTAGTCAAAATTTAAAATTCGACCATTTTAGACCATTTAATTTCATTATAAATCGTTCCTAACTACATTTTTTTCATATCTTGACTTTCATTACTCCAATAGAGCATTTCTTTTTGTTATCTGGTTAAACGTTATCTTGTGTTCCTTTAGTTCTAACCCTTCTTCCAAAACCCACATTTAGATCATTGATCTAAAATGATCGATGCATTACATTTCTGTAACTGGTCTTAAGACACAATACAATACACAAGCAGGAATTGTTCATGCAGTAGATGACGTAAGTTTCTTTTTAGAAAATGGTGAATCTATTGGAATTGCTGGCGAAAGCGCGTGTGGAAAGAGTACCCTTGGACTTTCCATAATGAGATCACTTCAAGGTGGCATAATAGTTTCAGGGGACATAGTATTTGAAGGCAAATCCATAATTAAAATACCAGAATCAGAATTTACAAAAAAATATCGGTGGAAAGAAATTGCCATGATCTTTCAGGGAGCCATGAATTCACTAGATCCAGTATTTACAATAGAACAACAATTACATGAAATTTTAAAACAGCACAACTATGAAGGGGACTTTAGTGCGAAAGCTTCTGAAATTGTAGTTTCTGTTGGTCTCAATGATTCGGTATTGAAAAAATTTCCTCATGAGCTTAGCGGAGGTATGAAACAAAGGATTGTTATTGCAATGGCGCTTCTTTTAAATCCAAAATTTGTAATTGCTGATGAACCAACAACTGCATTAGATGTGCTTGTACAAGCACAGATTATCAATCTACTCAAAAAACTGAAAAAAAATGGAATGAGTATTATGTTAATTACACATGACTTGGCAATAATATCTGAAATTGCTGAAAAAATTGGGGTAATGTATGGTGGCAAGATGGTAGAGTTTGGCAATTCATCAGAGATTTACAAAAATCCAAAGCACCCGTACACACAAGGCCTCCTTGAATCTATACCATCACTAAAAGAAAATAAGAAACCAAAATTCATCCGTGGAAATCCTCCTAGTTTGATAAATCCTTCTGAAGGATGCAGATTTTATGAAAGATGTCCACATGTAATGGAAAAATGTAAAAAGGAACCACCTAAAATTAAAACAGATTCAGGATATGTTTTGTGCTGGCTCTACGAATAATTTTCTAGGAATATTTGTTTCAGCAACCTCTAATAACAAAACGTAGTTTTTAATTGTTAAAATTATTAAATCGTTTTAAAAAATCACTATGGTGCGTATTGTGTGTAATTTGCACCGGTACCGATATTACATGTTGATGGATGTGCAGCATCATAACAGCCTACTAATTTTTGATTTACTGCATCCATGCCTTGTGCAATCATTGTGTTCCTGTCTCTGGCATTCTCATCAGTTGTTGTAACTTGATCTAAGCCAACATAGTGTGGTCCAGATACTACATTCATTTCATCAAGTAATGCTATTGCTCTTGCTTCAGAATCTGCCAAAGTTTTTACAATATATGCTTGTCTATCTCTTCCATTCTCATCAGTTGAAACACTTGTTGAGCCAGCATAATTTGTAGTCAAACTTGCCAATTGAGCTGCCAAATCAGTATTTTGTTGTTCCAATATTGCTATTCCTTGTTGTATCATTACATTTCTGTCGCGTGCAGTCTCATCAGTTGTTGTAACTTGACCTATGCCAACATAGTGCGGACTTAAACTTGCTAATGCTAGTGCTATTTTGTAATTGTTTTTGTCCATTTGTGCCATTGACAGTGCAATCTGAGTATTTCTATCCATGTGCACTGTCTCATCAGTAGAAGTGCTTGTCAGACCTGCATAACCTGTAGAAAATTTGTCTAAGCCTAAAACATGAATCTCGCTAAAGATTGTCATGCCCTTTGCTTGTGAATATATTTGACCGTTTGCGATGTTTACATTTCTGTCAACCAACACATTTTCATCAGTTGAAGTACTTATTGAGCCAGCATAGTTAGTACTTTGATCTAATGGTGCGATATGTGTATGAGAATATTTCTGTAATGCCCTTGCGGCACCAATAGCTGCATTCTGTTGAATGGTACTTTGGCTATCATCAGCTAAAGCCAAATTGACAAGGTATTGACCGCTAAATCCAAACATTACAATAATCATTAAACCGGCTAGTATCTTTTTTTGCACGAATTCTATCATATTTCATGGGTTTTAAAACCTTGCGATAATGAGATTTTGATGATAATGATCGCTTGATATAATTCGAATTTCTTAGTATCGCATTGGAAGAGATCCTTTCAGTACAAAACCTAACCAAGTACTTTACAAATAAAGGAATTTTTTCTTCTTCAAAAATAGTCAAGGCTGTTGATGGAATATCCTTTTCTTTAAAAAAAGGTGAAGTCCTCGTTTTAGCAGGAGAATCAGGATCAGGTAAAACTACCATCTCTAGACTAATCCTTAGAGCAATAGAACCAGATTCTGGTACAATCTTTTTTGACGGTGTAGAGGTTACTAAAGAAAGTAGAAATCTAGACAAGCTGAGAAAGCAGTGTCAAATAATATACCAGGATCCTTATGCAGCTATAAACCCGAGGATGAAGGTTTCTGACATCGTTATGGAACCACTACAAATTCATAAAATAGGAACCACATTAGAAAGAAAGAAAATTGTATTAGATGTACTTCATGAAGTTAGACTTGAACCTGCTGAGACAATTTATGAAAAATATCCGCATATGCTTTCCGGAGGTCAAAGACAAAGAATAGTTCTTGCAAGAGCCCTAGTTACAAAGCCAAAGGTAATCATTGCAGACGAACCAGTATCAATGCTAGATGTTTCCGTAAGAGCTGAAATTCTAGAGTTGATGAGAGAGATTCAGGAAAAACATGGAATTTCATATATTTACATCACACATGATTTATCCACAGCACGTTATCTAGGGCAAAGAATTGCCATCATGTATCTTGGAAAAATTGTAGAATTAGGACCAATTAATGATGTACTTTTTCATCCAAGACACCCATACACACAGGCACTCATAGATGCCATATCAGAACCCAATCCAGACAATCTTTACCAAGATAAAAAAATTAGAATCAATGAACCTATAGATATTGACGTCTATGAAGGTTGTCGATTTCGTTCAAGATGTCCTTATGCCATTGAAAAATGCAAAGATGAGCCTCCGCTTGACCAAGTAGAGAAAGATAGACTTGCTGCATGTTTTGTAAAAATAAATTAATTGGCAACTTGTTGCGTGTTTGAAATCTTGTGCGAAACTACTTGTGAAGCAGCATTCTTTGAGAATACACCATAAATTAGACTTGCTTTTTGTACAGTAGAATCCTTTAATGAAACCATAATCATCTGGCTTCCTTTAGCACGTTCTTCAAGTATTTTTGCAAGTCGTTCTGTATTTAATGCATCAAGATGGGCATCCACTTCATCAAGTAGATAAAATGGTGATGGTTTTAATGTCTGTAATGCTAAAAGAAATGTTATTGCCGCAAGTGTTTTTTCACCACCACTAATTGATGTAGATTCTCTTTTTTGTTTATTGGGGAACTGTACAAGAAATGATAGCCCAGAAGCAAATATGTCGTCTTCATTTTGTATTTCAAGCCAAGCGTTTCCTCCTGTCATTTTATTAAAAACTTCGCGAATATCTTTGTCTACTTTGTCATATGATTCCAAAAATGTTTGTCTCTTATTTTTATCAACTTCTTCAATGAATTTGACTATGGAATTTCTTTCCTCTTCAAGTTCATTTTTACGAGTGGACATTGAACGATATCCATCTGAAATCTCTATGTATTGTTCTGGAGATTTGGTATTAAGTGAACCACCTAGCCCTTTTCTTTCTGATTCTAGTGCTGCAAATATTTGATCAACATCAAAGGTTTCCAAGATTTCGTGGTATCCAAACGATGAAAGAGTATCACGTATCTTAACTTCATTTTCAGTAAGGTCTCCGATATCACGTGAGAAAGAGTCGGACTGTCTTTCAAAATTATTAATTTCCTTTGTAACTGTTTTTTCGCCATCATACAAATCCTTTAGCTTTGAATCATATTCTTTGAGTGCGGAAACCGATGTTCCAGCAGTTGATATTAGTTGTTGTTCTTTCTCTCTTAACGATACTAGTACGAGATCCACTTTTTCCTTTTCTTTTACCAGTGACCGCGACGCTACTTCAAGATCATATTTTTCGTGATTAAGTGTAGATTGTTCCTGAGAAAGTAATCTGGTATTTGATTTAAGCCCAGTTTCCTCGTTTGTTAATAAGGTAATCTGAGATGTTTGTTCTCGGAATTGGGCAGATATGGAGTTCAGAGTGCTTAGAAATGCAGATTTTCTTTCATTCAATGCAGTAAGTGCAGATGCGATTTGTGCCTGCTCTTCCTCAGCATAGTTTTCTTGGGTCATCAAAACTCGTTCTTCCAATGAAGCAATGTAGGATTCGAGTTTTGCCGTGTTTGTTTTCAGACTTTCTTCATGTCTTGTAAGCTGTAAAATTCTTGATGTGAGGTGTTCTTCCGATGATGAGATTGATTTTAGTTTCGCTTTAGCATCTGTAAAGCTAAGATCAACGTTTGCTAGTCCTGTATCAGAGGCATTATACCTATTGTCTAGGCTTTTTGTTATTCTCTCAATTTTTTTAAGCTGCGTTTTTTTGTCTTGAATGAATTTTTTTAAAAGATCTAATGATTGGACTAAACCATCAACAGATGTACTTAGAAGAATGATTTTGGTAAGATTAGAAATTTTCGAGTGAATGTCAACTACTATGGCATTTGCATCTGCTTCAAAGAATTGCCCATCAACAGTTACTGCTCTAAATCCTTTTTTAGATAGAACATATGCTGATTCGTCTGAATTTACTAGAATAATATTTCCAAAAATAAAATTCTTCAAAGCTACAAGTTTTTCGTCACATTGTATGTAATCAGATAACACACCAACTATCCCTTGTTCTTGCGGTAACGAGATTTTTGAATTTGGAATAGCGTCTAGCGGTATAATACGTATTTTTGGGAGTTTCTTTTCTTGTGCAAATTCAGCAAGACCAAGTAAAGTAGGAAAGTCGTTTACAACAAGTGCCTTTAACCAATCAGAGCCTACTGCAAGTATTGGTCTTTCAAATTGTTTGTCCCATGAAAGCATCTCATAAACAAGACCTTGTATTCCCAATCTTTTAGAATCTTCTTTGAGCTTTGCGATAGAATAATCCTCATGCATGACTTCTTTGACAACTCTAATTTTTGCTTCATATTGTGCAGTTGCTTTACTTGCTTTTTCTAAAATTAATGTCGTATCCTCAACATCTTTTTCAATTTTTGCTTTTCTTTCAGACATGTTTGCTAGCCTTGATTTTAATTCTTTTATGGTTGCTTCATGTCCAGCTCGAATTATTTTTAATTTCTGTTCAAGATTTAATAGATTTTCCTTTTGTACTAATAGTGATTTGATTGTTGCTGAATTTTGTTGTATTTTATTTGCAACATCGTTTCTTTCTTGTTCTGTTTTTGAAAGTGAAAGTTTTGCATCATGAAGGGAATTTTTAATATTTTTTATTCTTTCATCTACTTTGAGTTTGTTTGTTGCTGCTTGCGATTGTTGTTTTAATACATGACTAATTTCAGAATCAACAGATGAGAGATCTGTGTTTGCAGTTTTTTTGGTTTCATTAATTGAGTTTATTGATTCTTTTAGTTGTTGAATCTGTACTTCAAGCTGGGATCTTTTTTCATGTAAATTGCTTAACTCTGATTCAATTTCAGGAAGACGTAAATCTATTTGTCCTAATCGTCTGGTGTTAGTTACAATCTTACTGTTTGCTGTCTCTGACTGATGCATAGCTGCACTAAGTTCTGAATCTATTGCAGCCTTGGCAACATTATAGGCATCTACTTCTTCCATGAATTTTTGTTTTTCTTCTTCTAGCTTCTTAATTTCATCTTTTAGTTGACTACGCTGTTCATCTAGTTTTTTTGTTTCAGATTGAATTACATTCAAGTTTCTTTCTTTGGAGATTTTTTGAGATTCGATATCTTTTAATTTATTAGAGGCTTGGATGGCGTGAAACCTTTTGAGTTCCCGTTCCAAAAGATCATATCTTAGTTGATGATTCCTTTCTTCTTCAAGTTCATCTATGCGTTTTTTTATCTCATCCATTCTAGCAAGTGCAATTTCTAGTCGTCTGTCTGCCTCATCCAATTGTTTTAACGCTTCAGTCTTTTTTTCATCAAAATATGCTAAACCAATAATATCCTCAATTATCTTACGTCGTTCTTCAGCATTAAATTCTGATATTCTGGTAATTGTTCCCTGTTGAACTATGTTCAATTTGTGAATACCCGCATTTGCAACTTCTAATATGTCAAGGACATGGTTTCGTTGCATCTTTTTTTGATTAAGATAGTAAATGTTCTCGCCAGCCTCATCCATCTCTCTTGTTATAGTAACAGTGTTTGAATCAACTGGGATCTTCCTGTCAGTATTATCAAAGTGACAACTTACACGTGCTATTTTTGCACCATGACGACTTCCATCAACATCATGAAGTAGCGAGCGTAATTTGTCAACTCTCATTATTTTTGGAGCATTCTCACCTAGTGCAAAGGATATAGCGTCTAGTATGTTGCTCTTGCCAGAGCCGTTAGCCCCAGAAATTGCCACAAGACCAGGTTCAAGGTTAATGATCGTATTCTTATAACCAAATGATTTGAAGCCAAAGATCTCTAGCTTACGAATATGTACCAATGTTCTCGGTGCTCAGATATGTGAAATAACAGAATATTGACAAGTTTCCTTGACTATGCTAACAACTATTATCACATGAAAAAATATTGATTTATGCAGTAAAAATTTCATTTTCAATGGTAAGAATTTTCTTAGTTATCTGTCTCGTTTTCCTTCAACAAATTCTCTAAATGCAGTTTTTGCCTCTGTGTATGGCATCTGTATTGGAGGGTGTTTAAAGCAATACGATGAGATGCTAGTCATTGGGCCCGTAAGCTTTCTATCAAGAGCAATTTTTAGTCCTCTAATTGCATCAATCATTATACCAGCGCTGTTGTATGCATCAATGACTTTGAGTTTCAAATCAAGTTTGATTGGAATTTTTCCAAAATATTTTCCTTCTATATTTATGTAACAAATTTTTTCATTATCAATAAAATCAACATAGTCACTAGGACCTATTCTCATAGGAATATCATAATCAGCCATTGCTTTTACAGCACTTGTTTTGCTTATTCTCTTATCCTCAAGTCTTTCCTCATCAAGCATATTGTAAAAGTCCATGTCTCCTCCAATGTTAAGCTGATACGTTCCATCAATTAGCACGCCTCTATCTACGAAAAGTTTTACCAGTGTCTTATGAACTACAGTAGCTCCAAGTTGGCTCATAACGTCATCACCTGCCAAAGGCAGTTTTTTTTCTGCAAATGCTTGTTGCCACTTTGGTTCAGATGCAATAAACACGGGAATTGCATTTAGAAAGCCAATTCCAGATTCAAGTGCCTGAGTGGCATAATATCTCACAGCTTGGGTACTTCCCACAGGCAAATAGTTGACAAGCATTTCAGCCCCTGTATCACGCAAGACTTTTTTGACATCAACATCTGGCTCTTTTGAGACTGTAACAATCTGGCTTAGGTGTCGACCAATTCCATCCATTGTAGGACCTTTCTGCACTGGAATATTCATGCGAGGAACGTCAGCTACTGTAATGGTGTTGTTTGGTCTAGCATAGATTGCTTCAGATACATCCTTTCCTACTTTGGTGTCAGCAACATCAAACGCTGCAACAACTTCAATATCACCAGGCTCATAACCTGCAATATCATACGCGGTAAGACCTATTGTATCTTGAGGATTTTTAGAATAATAATATGCGCCTTGTATTAGGGCAGAGGCACAATTTCCAACACCTGCAATTGCTATACGAATTTTTTTCCCCAAATTGTCTCGTATCTACGCAAATTATTCTATCATATTAATTACTTGTGTTTATCATGTAATGATCTTACGTGCAGAAGATTTTATAACCCAATTCTGATCCGACATTTGTGATAAAACCTGGTAGACCAGTCAAGGACATTTCAATAAAAAAAGACAGTACCATACAAAATATTTTTGATGAGATGTCAAAGGCTGGAGGATTTGAATCAAGAAATCTAGTAGAGGGATTGGATATTTTGTATACCATGATTTCAGATAAAAAATGTTTGAAATTCCTATCATTTGTTGCAGCAATAACATCAACAGGTCTTCGTGGGATAATTACAGATATGATAAAAAATAAAATGTTTGATGTAGTGATTACTACATGCGGTGCTTTAGATCATGATATTGCCAGATATTTTTCAAATTATTTAGAAGGCGCATTTACACTTGACGATAATGAACTTGCAGATCAACACATTCACAGATTAGGAAATGTGCTAGTTCCAATGGAAAGCTACGGTCCAATAATTGAGGAAAAGATGCAAGCGTTTTTAGAAAAAGCATACAAAGATGGTAAGAAGGAAATGTCTACGTCAGACATAACAAAAATGATAGGAGAAAATCTAGGAGAGGGATCATTCTTGTATTGGGCATACAAAAATAACATACCAGTAGTAGTTCCTGGAATAATTGATGGTGCAGTAGGCAGTCAAATTTGGCTTTTTACTCAAAAACACAGTGACTTTAAACTCAACGTAGCTGCAGATGGAGATCTTTTATCAGGATTAATATTCAAGGCAGAAAAATCTGGTGCACTTATGATTGGTGGAGGCATATCAAAACATCATACTTTGTGGTGGAATCAATACAGAGATGGTCTAGATTATGCAGTCTACATTACTACTGCACATGAATTTGATGGCAGCTCAAGTGGAGCACTGGTAAGAGAAGCAATCTCGTGGGGCAAGGTTACACAAAAAGCAATGCAAACTACTATCAATGCAGAGGCTACTACCATATTGCCATTTCTTTATTCAGCCTTACTTTCAAAGCTCAAATAGTGTAAATTTTTTTTTCGTACAATTTCTCAAAACCTAATTTTGAATAGAAACCTAGAAGATCGTCTCCCTGATATGTTTCTAGCATAAGAAAATCCAAGTTTTTTATTTTTACTTTATTTAATGCATGATTAATTAATAATTTAGCAAGGCCTTTTTTCCTTTTTTCAGGCAGAGTCCCTAGACAATACAACCCCAAGATTGAATTTTTTTCATATAACGCTACACATGACGCATTATGCTCTGCATCTACCAGATATTCTACCTGTGAGATAGAGTTTTTTACAATGTTGTTTACTTTGTCAATCCAATCATAACAATCGTATGATTTACAAAAAACCTCAGCCCATAGAAGCGAGTCTTTTTTTTCTATGTAATGTACATGCAAAGTTTCACTATCTGAAATAGTTCGTTTTTTTAAAACATGTTGTATATCATAAAATTTAAAATTTTTTTGTAGAAGAAATTCTTCAAGAGATGGATTATTTAGCGTATAAACAAAAGGGCGCATGTGATTTTGATGAAAAATATCTAGTGTCTCATTAATCATCTTTTCACTCAAACAGGTTATGTTTGTAAGCTTGTCAAAGAACAAATCGTCTGGAAGATTTGTGTTCATAAACAATGTGCCACAGTCTAATTGAGTGGTGTTGCTCCAGATTGCTGTAAATCCTAGATCATTTGATTCTATTTTATCAATCATACAGACAAACCCAATACGCCTGTAAGTTTTTCAAAATCTTGTAGAGTTATGCTCTCATCTTTCAAAACCAATGTACAAATTTTATCTACTATATCAAGTGCATGTGAAGAATCAAAATCATCTTCAAAAGAAACAAAAAATTCATTTATTAAATCAGAAATAATCTGTGATGTACTGTCAGAAGTTTTGTTTTTAGTGTTGTAAATTTTTTCAAGCAGTGGTTTTTTGCTACAGAGATCGTTTTCATTGTAATTGATTTCGTCTCTATAATGTGTAGAAAAAATGTAAATACGTAATAGATTCTGGCCATATTTCTCAACTAATTCACGTGAAAGAACCATGTTACCAAGTGATTTTGACATCTTTTCACCGTTGGATAACACAAGACCGACATGCATCCAGAGTTTTACCGGATTTTCTAGACCAGTTAGCGCTTTGTATTGTGCAAAATGTGCCTCATGATGAGGATATGCAAGTTCTTTGGCGCCTCCATGAATATCATAATGAGTGCCAAAATTTTCAAAGGCAACTGTTGTGTCTTGGATGTGCCACCATGGAACTCCGTCTCCAAAATTTCCTTTCCATGAAAATCCAAAATCTTCTGAGCAATTCCAAAGTAGTATATCTTCCTGGTTTTTTTTATTTGGCCCTATATCCATCCTATGTAAGTTTAGTTGTTGTCGTGATTGTTTGGAAATTATTCCATAATCTGATATGGTTTTTGTGTCAAAATAGATATTTCCGTTTGCAGAATACGCACTCTTGTTTTTCATAAAAAATGAAATATGTTTAGTTATGTTTTCTACATAATCTGAAACATGTGCAAGCCTTGTTATTGTGATTATGTTTAACAGTTTTAGGTCTTTTACAAATTGATCAGAATAAAATCGTGTTAAAGATCTATAATCAGCAGATTGTGCTATAGCTTTGTTAAAGACACTTTGATTAATGTCAGTCATGTTTACAAGAACATCCGTCTTGAATCCTCTAGCTTGTAGGTATCTACATAGTAAATCATATGTAAGAAAAATTCTTGCATGCCCCAGATGAGTATAGTCATACAGAGTAGGACCGCAAATGAATATTTTTACATCTGGTTTATCAAATGGCTCAAAATCTTCTTTCTTTAAAGAAAAGGAATTGAATAACTTTAGCATTTTTGGACCTATCGTCCACCTTGTGTAAGAATTGGAGTCAAGGTTACCGTGGAACGAATTTTTGTTATTCTTCTAATCTTGTGGGTTATGATATTTTCTAAAGTTGCACCTGAATCGCCTTGTAGCTTGACAAATATGTCATAAACGCCATATGTGCCTCGTACTTCCTTTACTTCTGGAATTTTCATTAACTCATTTATGATATCTACTTCTGAACCAAGATCACAGTTTAGGAGTATGTATAAGGTTTCCACAAAAAAGGGTTCATTTTAACCAAATAAAAGCATTATAAAACTATCCTTTTAACAGATTAGATTCTGTCTGAAATGTCTAAATTAATTATAAATAATTACAATCCAGCTAAAACATAGTTACAACTTCTGAATCATAGGTTAGAGTCAGATGGTTTTTGACCTGCATTTTTATCCACTATTACAATTGGTATGGAGATAACATAGACAATACAAGGATTACTAGAACACTTAGAAATTTAATCAATCAAAATATCTCAAAATGATAATTTCTGTCTCTCTAGTATTTTGGCATTATGTGTAGTCTTGTTCTTGCAGAAACTGCAATTACGGATACAATTGCTACTATTAAGATCAAGGTAGCAACAGTGCCAAACTCTGGAGCTGCTGTAATTTTATCTGATATTGCATATGATGGAACTGTAAGTGTATCTGCCATTACTTTTGCTGGGCCCATACCGTTGATATCAGAATTTGCACCGATTGTAATTGGTGCACCTGTTACTGTTCCTATTAGATGACTGTTTGCTCCAATTGTTGTAGCACCAGTTGGCATCCAGATTACGCCGGAAGCTAGTGCACCGTTAGATAGTATGACATCAGTGTTTGCTGCTTGACCTAGTGCGCCGTTAATCTTGAATATGTGAGCTCCGTTGCCTGAAAGTGTGATTGGGCCTGAACCGATGTTTGCTGCACCGTTGATACAGTATACTCCAGATGGATAGACCTTTGCTCCATAGTAGACATTAGATCCTAGATCAATTGCTCCAGTTGGAAATGTAAATGTACATCCTGAAATTGCATCTGACATTAACTTTGCTGGACCCATACCGTTGATATCAGAATTGGCACCGATTGTAATTGGTGCACCTGTTACAGTTCCTATTAGATGACTGTTTGCTCCAATTGTTGTAGCACCAGTTGGTGCCCAGATTACACTTGAACTTAGTGCACCGTTAGATAATATGACATCGGTGTTTGCTGCTTGGCCTAGTGCACCGTTAATCTTGAATATGTGGGCACCGTTGCCTGAAAGTGTGATTGGGCCTGAACCGATGTTTGCTGCACCATCAATACAGTATACTCCAGATGGATAGACCTTTGCTCCATAGTAGACATTAGATCCTAGATCAATTGCTCCAGTTGGAAATGAAAATGTGCATTGGGAATTGTTTGTAATTGCATCTGACATTACCTTTATTGGACCCATACCGTTGATATCAGAATTGGCACCGATTGTAATTGGTGCACCATTTACAGTTCCTATTAGATGACTGTTTGCTCCAATTGTTGTAGCACCAGTTGGCATCCAGATTACGCCGGAAGCTAGTGCACCGTTAGATAGTATGACATCAGTGTTTGCTGCTTGACCTAGTGCGCCGTTAATCTTGAATATGTGAGCTCCGTTGCCTGAAAGTGTGATTGGGCCTGAACCGATGTTTGCTGCACCGTTGATACAGTATACTCCAGATGGATAGACCTTTGCTCCATAGTAGACATTAGATCCTAGATCAATTGCTCCAGTTGGAAATGTAAATGTACATCCTGAAATTGCATCTGACATTAACTTTGCTGGACCCATACCGTTGATATCAGAATTGGCACCGATTGTAATTGGTGCACCATTTACAGTTCCTATTAGATGACTGTTTGCTCCAATTGTTGTAGCACCAGTTGGCATCCAGATTACGCCGGAAGCTAGTGCACCGTTAGATAGTATGACATCAGTGTTTGCTGCTTGACCTAGTGCGCCGTTAATCTTGAATATGTGAGCTCCGTTGCCTGAAAGTGTGATTGGGCCTGAACCGATGTTTGCTGCACCGTTGATACAGTATACTCCAGATGGATAGACCTTTGCTCCATAGTAGACATTAGATCCTAGATCAATTGCTCCAGTTGGAAATGTAAATGTACATCCTGAAATTGCATCTGACATTGCATATGATGGAACTGTAATTGTATCAGAAGCTGTAGAGACTGTTCCTCCAAATGCCAAGACTCTACCTGTCATACTTACACCACTGCTTATTGTAACACCTGATGCATCAAGTATGGTTCCTGCAAAACTACTGCTTGCTCCAAGTGTTGTTGCGCCAGTTGGTACCCAAGATACGCTAGAAGCTTGTGCACCGTTTAGGTTAACAGCAGAACCTGATACTGTGGTAAGTGCGCCGTCAATTTTGAAAATGTAATTGCCGTTGCCTGAAAGTGTGATTCCTCCTGCACCAATTGATGCAGCACCTGTGGTACAATAGACACCAGGTGTGTATACTCCGCCTTGTACTGTTGATAGATCAACTGTAGTGCCAAGATTAGTTGTACATGCTTGTTGAGCTGCAGATGTTGCAGAGTTTTGTGCAGTTCCTGCTTGTGAATATGCACCATCAGCTACGTGAATAATACCATTAACTGTAGGTGCTACTGCTGGTCCTGTAGTGTATCCCAAGTCTCCTGCAATAGAAGTTCCTGGTGATGTATTGGTATAGGTACTAGCAAGGATAGCAAAATTACCTGAAATTGCATCTGACATTAACTTTGGGCCTGTACCATGTTTACCTTTATCATTGTGGCCTGTATCTGCCATTCCAGTACCTACTGTAATGCGGTTGGTGTCTAATGTAACTGCACCATTTAGTGCAAGCAATCTGCCGTCTACTGTTGCACCGGTAGTTGATGTGATTGATGTGAGAGCAATTATGGTTCCTTTAAAGTTAGAATATGTTCCAAGAGTTGCAGAACTAGCTACCGCCCAAAAGACGTTTGAGGCTGAGGCGCCATTGGTTAGGGCTACATTACTAGCGCCAGGGCCTGCTGCCGTGACAAGTGTACTTCCCATTTTGAAGATGTAAACTCCGCTGCCACTAAGAGTAAGTGTTCCAGTTATAGCAGCTGATGTAGGAAAACAATAGACTCCTGGTGTGAGTGTTTGTCCACCTATGTCTGTAATAGGTCCGTAGGTGGTTGTGCATACTGCGCTTGATAGAGCACCATATGCAGCATTGGCATCAGTACGAGCCTGAGCTGCTGATGATGAATCAGAAGTGTAAGTTGCTCCGTTTACAGCACCTGGAGGAAAACCAGTAACTGAGGTACCTGGGCTAAGACCAAGATTTCCTGTAATGACAGTTCCACCAGTATTGGTTACCGTCGTGGCAGCCAATACCCCAAAGGTGTTAGCTGTTCCAAGGCTTGGTGAAGATGCTGCAAAAGCGTGGTTTGATGCCATGCTTAAAGTTGAAAGTATCAGCACAGACATTATAAAATAATTTTTAATGTTATTTCTTGACATTGTTAATTGATTGTCAGTATAGCTATTAAGCCGCGCTTACATTTGTGTACGTTTCACATACAAGTTTGTCATCATCATGTACTATCTGTCAGCTAATATTTGAAAGAGAGTGATTCTAAAAAGATATTATGACACTTAATTGTCACACGAACACTCGTAAAATTCCTAAAAGACTACGGATTTTCCGTTAATGTAAATAAAACGATATCCATGATTTAAAAGGATGTTAGTAGATAGTCAAGATATTGGCCTCTGAGATCACAATAAGAGAAATCAAACCAATCAACATAGAGGGCGGATATCTGATAGATGGTTTTCCATATGCAGGATTAGCAAATGCAATTGCAACAGAATCTTTGACAAGTACTATTGATTTTGAATTAGCAGGTGTAATAGATTCAGAACTTTTTATGCCAATAAGCATAATTAAAGACGGAAATCCTAATTTTCCTGCACGAATATTTGTAAATAACACACTAAAGGTAGCAGTTTTCTTATCATATCTAACACCACATGAATCTCTACACAGAGAACTGGCAAGAGCAATGTTAAATTGGGCAAATCAACACAAGTGCTCTCTAATCCTAAGTAGTTCCTTAATCAAAGCTGAGAGTGAGGGTCCAGATATCATGGGAATAGCCAGCACAGTAGAAGCTAAAAAGAAACTAAGTGATGCCAACATACCAATTTTGCAAAATGGCACAATTCCTGGAATTCCAGGAGTTTTATTAAATGAAGGAGTATTATCAAAAACTAACGTAATTGTGCTTTTAGTTAAAGGTCAAGATCCAGGACCTGATTTTAGATCTGGTGCTAAAATCTGTATGGCATTATCTAAACTAGTACCGGGGACATCTTGCGATTTGCCCACACTTTTACATGAGGCAGAGATAATAGAACAAAGTCTCAAGCAAACTGAGGAAGAAACAGCTCCAATCAGGGAATCAATGTACGGATGACATACCAAGAAAGAGAGATATCAAAAAATCAACTTGAAAAACTCCTTCAAACCCTTGATCTTGATGAAGGAATTAGAATAGAAAATAGAACAAACATTATTTTCATTAATAGATCAGCAAAACGATACTGCGTAAACATATCATCCCAAAGTAATGAGGAATTCTTTTACCATAACAATGTAAAAGAGGTTCTTGATTTTTTAAATGAAAAGACAGATCAGATGTCAAAGATATTCTCATATTAATACTTAAATCAAAAATCAATCTCTAATTTGAAATGGTAACACTTGTAGAATTTGCCATCATAGTAATCACGATTTCATTATCAGGAGTAATGTCACCAGGACCACTTTTTGCAGCCAATGTTGCATACGGCCTAAAAGGTGGAATTAAAACAGGACTAAAAATGGCATATGGCCATACCGTTGTTGAGTTACCACTTGTAGTTCTGCTTGGAATTGGTGCCATATCACTTACTACAATACCACAGTTTAGAGAAATTACATCTATTCTTGGTGCACTAAGCCTTTTTGTTTTTGCAGGAATTCAAATAAAGTCAACTATCAAAAAACCATCAACTATTTTTGAAGGAAAACATGGTCCATTTCTTGCTGGAATAATTCTTAGTGGATTAAATCCATTTTTTCTCATATGGTGGTTTACCATTGGATTCAAACTAATCACAGATGCAATAATTCTTTATTCATTTATAGGAATTGGCATCATGTTTGCGTTTCACATATGGATGGATTATGTATGGATTTGTTCAGTTGCTTTTTTATCATCAAAGGGCAAGAAGATAATTTCTAACAAAAAATATAGCATTTTCATGATTGCAATTAGCGGTGTTTTAGTATACTTTGGGATTGTTTTCCTTTTACAAATAATACATTAACCGCAATCAAGAATTTCCATTACTATCCCACATTGGTTATTTAGTTGAATTATTCTGTTGTTAATATCATTACAAAGCTCTGGGTTCTTTGTTGTGTCATATTTTTTCATGTCATTTAAAACATTAATTTGTTTTATTGGACAGGTATTTGAAACATATACAACATATAGAATTATAATTGCTGTAATTCCTGCCAATCCAATAATTGTTGCGCGTTTTACAAAAGTACTTACCATGTTTTTAAGGGCGAGCAACATCGATTTCAATTGTGGATACATTTCTTTCTTTACCATCTAGCGAGGTCATTCTTTCTGAAAATATCCTTACACCACTAACCTTGTAACCTACTGCGTTTAGTCTTTTTACTATCATTTGGGATACATCTACAGCTGTGACTATGCTCTTTCCACGCGCTTTGATAGTCACAACTGGTTCTACAGATAGTTGTGTGAGTGTAGCATTAACATAAGTAGGAATTGGCTTTTTCCCAATGAATATGATGTTTGGAATACGGCTCACAAACGCATCTCACGTAGTGTTTTATTTAATGGTTAAGATTCTCTTTATCTATAAATTTCTGAAGAAGGTTTTCAATATCTTCAGCAGAGGAGGAGTTTTTTACAGCATCAACAATTTCTTTTTCTTCAATTTCATAACAATTTAGCAATTCACCTTGATCTTTAAAAAAAAGCAACACCTTGTCTTGAAATACACAATAATACAGCTTTTCAATTTCCATTAATTCAGGTTTAATTTTAACACCCTCAGATTCTGCGATAACAGGATAATCCACGTATGGTCTAATTTCTTGAAGATATTTAGACAGTTGGTTTCGATAATATAATAAGCATTTTTCTTCTCAAAGTAACATGGAAAAACGCATCATATTTCACATAGATTTTGATTATTTTTTTGCACAGTGTGAAGAATTACGAAATCCAGATCTAAAAACAAAACCAGTAGCAGTTTGTGTTTTTTCTGACCGTGGTGGAGATAGCGGCGCAATAGCAACTGCCAATTACATTGCAAGAAACTATGGAGTAAAATCTGGCATGCCGATAAAATTTGCCAAGAAAAAATTAGAAAAAGTACATGATGCTGTTTTTCTGCCTACTGATTTTGAATATTATGCAGAAATCTCACAAAAGGCCATGGATACAATAAAAGAATTTGCCGATATTTTTGAATATGTAGGAAGAGATGAGGCGTATCTTGATGTATCGACAAGAACAGAAGGAAATTTTGACAAGGCATCACATTTTGCACAACAATTAAAAAATGCAGTTAGAAAGTCATCAAAGCTTTCCTGCACCATAGGAGTATCATCAAACAAGCTTGTAGCAAAAATTGCCTCAAATTTTAAAAAACCAGATGGATTGACTATAGTTTCTCCAGA
>Ga0207129_1019_pt1 | contig 47185 bp, 50 predicted proteins | sample Alteio_BWMinHeat_15_FD_153517 | JGI IMG/M metagenome (GOLD analysis project Ga0207129, IMG submission 153517) | Enriched cells from forest soil in Barre Woods Harvard Forest LTER site, Petersham, Massachusetts, United States -... | ecosystem: Environmental > Terrestrial > Soil > Temperate forest >... | reverse complement strand
TATATCTTAGATTAGGATTAGGGGTTGTAATTGCGTTTAATATTACTTCAGCAACCTTGGCAGGCGTTGTTCCATTCTTAAAATGAGAATTTATGGAACTTTGTAATTTCTGCATGGTATTATAATATGGCGATTTTGGGTTTTGAGTATTTTGGGCCACTACCATGCCAGTTTCAAAATTGGTTTTAATTGCACCTGGTTCTATTATGACAACTTTGATTCCAAATGGCTCAAGATCATATGCAATAGATTCACTCAAGCCCTCGACTGCAAATTTTGTACTATGGTATGGTGACTGCAACGGTATTGCCACCTTTCCGCCTATAGAACTAATATTTACAATAATGCCACTTTTTTGCTCCCTCATGGTAGGTAGAACTGCTTGAGTCACTCTTATCAAACCAAATACGTTTGTCTCAAATTGTGCTTTAATCTCGCTCATAGATAGATCTTCAAGAGAACCTGCCAGACCATAGCCTGCGTTATTTACCAATACATCTATCCTTCCAGCATCAGCCTTGATAGTTTTGATGGCGTCAGTTACTGATCTTTCATCTGTGACATCTAGTTTTACGGTATGTAACTCTAGTTCCTCTTTTGCTGCTATATCTGAGATAGTTTTTCCCTTTTCTAAATTCCTCATTGAGGCATATGTGCGAAAACCATTTCTTGCAAGGATTAGTGCGGTCTCATATCCTATTCCACTAGAGCTGCCGGTAACAATGGCAACTTTAAGATCTTTCATTTTTGTATGTTCGATCTGCATCATATATAATTAAAGCGTTCTTTTGAAAATAAAAAAATAATTCAATGAAATAGGAAGAGAATCAATTTGATTTGTTGGTTCTTTTGTAATGTTATAAGAGATCAAGTATATGACTATGCTTGAAAATGAATAAGACTGGACAATATATTGCGCTTGTTGTTGTAATATCTATTGCAACTGTTCTTATTGTTATATCGTCTTTGCCTTCTGAAAAAATACAACTTCCACAATGGATAGAAAATTATGTAAATTGGAAATCTAATGTTGAAAATTCTAATTCAAACTATATTTCAGGAATGCAATATCTTGTTGAAAAAAGCATGTTTGATATTTCCTTTAAAAAATTCTCAGTAGATGCAAAAGTAGAACCAAAAGCTGTAACTACCATTTCGAATGAATCAATAAACTGGAGTTTTACCGATTCAAAAGGCAATGGTTATTCTTGGAGTATGCCAGTGTCAGGATATGACTTTACTATAAAACGACCTCTGCCTTCCACGTATTTAGAATTACAATTACCCAATGGCACTATGGAAACACTCCGTGATTATAGACAATTTGTAGAACCTGATTTCAAAAATGTAATAGATCAAGTCTATAACAATGCAGGAAGTGATGATCAATTTCTTTTTGAAATATGGTATGTTGTTTCAAAAATGACGACGTATTCACAGGATATCACAGAAACCAATCTCTGGCCACTAGAAACATTCAGCAGGGGTGGCGGTGATTGTAAGGATACTTCGATTCTCATAGCTTCTATGATAAGATCATCTGAACATACAAAGAACTGGAAAGTCCAATTGGTTTATCTTGATTTAGATAATCCCAACTCTCCAAAAGATATCAACCACATGGTAGTCGAAGTTAATACCGGTCACAGTCATTATGTAATTGAGTCAACGGCAAAAGATTTCAATGGCCTTACTGCATGGCAAGGAGTAAATATTTACGGATGGAGATTTGATGTTTAACATCTAAATCTCCTCTTTCTCAATAATTCAATGAAATAGAAGTTGTTTATTTCTTTTTTAGGTTCTCTATCAGATTATTCAGTTCGATCTTGTAATTCTCTCGTCCTACTAACTTATCTTCCTTCCCCATTTTATTTAATCGCATGACCTCCTTTTCAAAAATGCCGAACTTTTGTAATTCTTTATTTTTTCTCTTTAATGCTCTATAATAGGAAAATGGAACCAAGTCTAAGATTTCATTTTTCTTAAATAACTTTGCAATAGTAAGAAGATCATAGACATAATCCTTGCTTAATCCAAAGTCACGATATAGCGCTTGGGCATAGTTTGTAATTAAAAATTCAGTTTCAATCTCCTCATTAAATTTACGTAAAATATCACCCAATTTCCAGTATAGAGAACTAGGTAAGTTTCTGTATTTCTTTTGTTCAATACCTCTTCCATAAAATAGATTTTGCGCTTTTAGAACCATATTAAAATACATTTTTTCAAATTGTTTAATTTTTGTCTCAACGTTACCTTTTGCTTCAAAATAATCATGAACATCAAGCATTACACCATTTTTTTTCTCACCACTTGGTGATGTAACTTGAACAATTTTTACTGGAATCTTTGTCATTTCTACACCCATGTTGCATGAAGTAGATCCCTAAAATATTCTAAGGTTTTTTTAGGATCCCACTGTAATTCTTCATTTTTAAATTTGATTAGAGCCTCAATAAGGACCCTATTTGTATTGAAATCTTTTAGTGATGGATTGATAGCAATTTTTTTCCAGAAATCGTGTGCAGTATTGATAACAACTCCTCCTGCACCTAAATCCACCCAGGCTTCTTCTTTTTGATCAGGCCATTCTTGAGGAATTATTTGCATTCCACTTGATTTACGTTGTCGTGTTACTCCAACTTCTAAACCGCTTTCATCGAATACCTTGCCTTCATTATCTTCAGATCCAACAACAGGTACACCGTTACCATCAATCACATTCCCATTAGTACCAGACACTTTTTGACCCTTATCAGTGGGAGACATTCTTGTATTTCCTGTAGTATCCAGAAGGGGAACTTCATGTATTCGTTTTTTTAGGAAGGGATTTAATTCCATGAATTCCTTAGTTTGTAAAAGTCTGTCCAACCTTCTCGTAAGATCGTTGATTACACTTTGTTCTATTGTGTTACTATCACTACCTTGTCTTAGTAGGCCTTCTTCTTTTAGGAATTGCCAAAATACTTCTTTAACTTTATTACAACAAGTACCTACAATTGGAATTCTTTCAAAGCTTTCCTTATTACTAGTAAGATGTTTTGCTAAAACACTAACGTCTGCAATACAAAATATTCTTTTGTTATAATCACCTTTAATTTGTACAGAAAAATCTAATTGATCATTTTTTATTCTTTTTCCAAAAACAGTGTATATGATATGTCTATTTTCCTCAGGAATTTCTTCATCACTTATCCAAAATCGGCACGAAATTTGTTGTTTATTCCATTGCATGGTTTTTCTGAACTGGTGATTTCCTTTTGGTAACCAAGGTACAATTTTTTTTCCCTCTACTGTGATTTCTAATTCTTTTGAGAGTAAAGCATAATTCCACCAAAACTGTATGATGTTTACTAAACTTTCTTTCAAGTATCTATATGCAGAAAGTGTTAATCTTACTCGATAAGTTGTTCCAAATTTATGTTCTATTTTCTTTTTACCAAAGATATCTGAAAGTGGATATTTCAGACTAGTAATATATTCAAGATCTTTTTCAGTACGATACATTCTTGAAGCATAGAAATCATTTGGTCCTTTACCAGTTATTGTAATTATCTCTCCACCTTCAGGAGCTGCTAGGAAAAGTTTTGCACCCACCCCAGCAAATCCAATTCCTACACCTTTTTTCTTGAAAGAAAACGAGACTGTATGGTATTTTTGCGCGAATTGTTCTTCTGTCATGGGAGGTGCATTGTTATGAAAAGTTATGTAACCAAATTCTCCGGTTCTATCAAAAATTATCTCAATTTTTTTGTTTTTTACTAAGTTTTCTGCAAATGCATCAATTGCATTAGCAATGGCTTCATTTACACAAACATCCTCAGGTCTGTACTCATACATACCGAGAAGAGTCTCAAGTGTATGTAATCGCTCAAACGGTATGGGTTCTCCCATTTATACCGCATCCAAATCGCTGTTAGAAGAACAAATTATGTAGAAGTGTTGTAATGCAAGAATTAATACTGTATAGCCAGTCATTTTTCGATCCTCAAATGGAATTTGATAACTTTTCCTGACTGACCGCTTTTATTAGTTCCAATAGTAGAGAAATGATATTTGTGGTGCACTTTTCCAACAAACTTATACAAATTATCAAGTGCACCTCTTTTTCTTGAACCTGGTTCTTGTGATATTTCTTTAAAGAATAATATTGGCATATTTTGAGAGTGTGCTATCATAAAATTTCCACCAGTAAGTTCTTGTTTTCCAATCTGTCCCTCTCCAGTGTAAAAGATCTCTCTGCCTTTTTCATTAATTTCATCACTATAATCACCAGAAAGCGTACTGCATAGGATTATGATGTCATTCTTTTTTGAATACCTAATTCCACCCATATTCCCAACTCTAAATTTTTCCACTAATTCATCATTCGTGAGAATCTGGCCTTTTCTTATAATCTCTTTATCTATTATCCTGACCTTTGCAATTATCACACCATCTGGATCGTTTTCAACATAAATTTTATCTTCAATTTTATCTGAAATTTCTGACTGTTTATTCTGTTCAAAATCTAATTCAGACGATGACTCTTTAGAGTCTAATGAAGCCCCAACAGGTGTTTTATGCAATAGTTGATCGATGACAGCAAGTTTTTCTGAAGATTTGATTTTATTTGAATCCGGCTCTATTTCATCCTGCATTTCGTTTTTTATTATTTCAAGATCAATATTGGTAATTGGATTACCATTGTTTGATGGGTATCCATTACCATCTTTTAAAACCAAGTTGATGTTTTGAGTATTTTTTCCTTTAAAGATGTCTAACTTTTCATCTAAAGAATGCACCTTTACTGTTCCTAATTTTATAGGTGTGATATTGATTCGTGATATGTAGATGATAGAATGTTTTTCATCAGACCAGATTGGTTCTTTAGCATCATACCAATTTCCAACAAATTTGAAAATTCCCATGAAGTTGCCTGTACCAACTACATAAAAAACTACATAATCTCCATCTTTTACTCGTTCTTGAATCTTATTTTTTGTAATTCTGCTACCCCACACATTTTTGCTCTTTAGTATTTCCCAATTTGTTGGTGTAACTGACCAAACCCAAACGAGTTCGTTGGTCCTCTGTTCATCTTTGTGATCAACTAGAAGATCAGTGTGTTCCCACCAATCAATTCCCTGAGATAGTAACGTGGGGTTGTATAGCATTCCGTGTTTAAGGTTGTATTCTTCAATTTTTTTCTCCAGAAGATCAAGGAGTTCCATTATTTGATATTCATTTAGATTTACATTTAGTGTATACTGAATACCATCAAAATGAGTCATTTCACTCCTCACAAATCCTCTTTTTTCAAGAACTTCATAAACTGGTACTTTAAAGAATTTTTTTACAACTTCAATATCAGAATTATCTTGATTATTGTAAAAAGCTAATTCTTCTGCAATTTGCCCTTTGTGAGCAATTTTATGTGCTACTAAATATTTCATCATGACTAGTTGATAATTTGCTTGTAATACCATTCCCTCCTCGATGAATTCTCTTACTTGTCCGTATGTCTTTTTGTCAGAGGGATTAACAAATTTTGGGGTAGATTTTTTTTGTTCTATCTGAATTTCAGTTAGTGATTCATCACTGCTTCGATTTGTGGACGTATCTTCGGTTGTCATCGATTTTCCTCTTCTGGTATTTTTATACGTCGAGCTTCTTTGCCAAGATTATTTATCGTTGGAAGCAAAATCATAGCTAACCCATCTGATGCTTCACTAACTTTATCCTGAATTGGTTTACTTTCTGAATTTCTATCATGCTACTTTCTCCTCCACATCTTTTCGCACAGAAAATTCGTTCAAAAACTTGTTACCCCGTTCGGATAACGAATAACGTACATTTTTTCCCGTTTTTTCTCGCTTTAAGAGATCGAGATCAAACATCCTACTCAGTAAACCCGCCCTCATAGTATTGACAACAGCATCACTCCATGGTGCACTCTCATCGTATTTTCTATAATATCTTCTCATTTCCTTGTTCAGATCTTCTCTTGTTGACGTACCAGAACTTATGGTCTTCAGCGCGTATTGCATATGTTCGGCTTCTTCGGGAAGATTGTCTGCTATATGATTTAACAAAAATTCAATTTCTTCATTGGACAAAGACATAGAACCATTCTCATCAAGTATAGGATTTCGCATTGTGGCAAACTCTCTACCAAATTTTGTCAATCCAATTTGCAGATTTTCATCGTTTTTGTCTGTGATATTAACTAGTTTGAGTCGGGGTAAAAAACCGTCCAACTTGTAGTCACCTGACCTTACATATATTATGTATTGAAGAGCAAAACGCTTCATACTCTTATCACTTCGCGTTGGAAAGCTAGCCGATAATCTTTCACCAAAGTTTTTCTTTTCCTTTTTATCAATTCCAACCAATTTTTGTCGCAATGATAATGCTGCATCTACTGTTTGATCAACATATTTGCGCAGTTCAGGCAGGTCGCTTGTAGACATGTTTGCCAGAATTCTCACTGCAAATTTGGCGGACAGAAACCTATAGTATTGTCCCCAAAGAATTCTCCCTACCAAATTATCATTAGATGGAGTATCCAATGTCATTATCTCCCCCTTTGGAATGGTGGATAGAACTGTCCAATGGTTTGAACTCATATTTTTACTCGCGATTTTTGAGGATGACCCGGATGATTCTACAGAACCCTCTTCCTCGGTTTCCCACAAGACCTGATTCTCAAGCGCAACATCTGCAAAATGCTGAAATCCTTTATACTCCTTATTCTGAATCAGTTCGTCAATTTTCTCGTTCAATTTTGGATTCACGTCAATAACTCGTTTCATCTTACCTACGTATTACATTTATTCATATAAATACCTTATCCTACATATCCTACGTATTGTATTTATTCAAATATTAGATCTACATACACATTTTACAATGTGTAGGTAATATTAGTATAAAATTAGCAACCAATGTAAAAACAATTCAATGTTCTGAAATGATTTTATGAGATTTCCTTTCATTTAGATGGATTAGATCTAGCTATGATACTTCGTAGAACACAGAACCTTGCAGATCTATTCAGATATTGATCCGTCTCTTGTTTTGTTCATAATGTAATACAAATTCAGAATTAGATAAGCGATTCTTTAAAAAAAATAAAAATAAGACTAGTAGCGACCCGTTGGGATTAGTGACCATATTTTGCTATTTTTGATTCCATACAGTTACTATCTTATGCGCACTTTTTAATCCATAGATTATACCTTCGATGGATTTTACCGTACTATCTCTGTTCTCACTTGTGGATTTGTGGAATCAAGTTAGACTGATTAATTTTATTTATAAACTGATTTGCTTGTTGGAAGATTTTTGGAAGGATAAGCGGTTTAGATAACGTATCTAAGATTGAGCTGAGAATATTTGCTGTTGCACCGACAAAAGAATTTTTAATGAACAAATTTGCTTGATCCACTGCGAAGGACATACAAGCTAGACATTTCGCTGCCATCATAGGTAAACCTGATGCACGCCAAGCAATAGGAATAGCAACTTCTGGAGCAAAATCGACTATTGCAACTGTCACGGATACTGCAAAAGCAAATACTATAGCTTTACTGTAGAAATCATTTATAGATTCTTGAGTTGGATTGTGAACAGCCTTTTTTGCAGCTAAAATCATATCATTACCCTCTTTAATATCCGGTGAAAATTTAGTGAGGGTTTTTGAAATTTTTTCATACGCATCTTGAGTTTTACGAAGAAAATTACTATGAATATCTAACTTTCCTTCATTCAAAATATTTATTGCGGTATTAAATTTGTCTGCATAATTCTGGTATTGTTTAAAAGATACAACATCTGCCATATTTAGAACAGGCAGATTTGCTACTAAACGTGCAGTTGACAAAACTAAAGAATTGAAATTCTGATTAGTTCCTGATATTTGATTACTATTTGGCAGCTGCTTTAATTGATTTTGAAATATCTCGATAGGAGATGATATATTCACACCAGGTATAACAACAAGACCGTTGATCAGGAGAAAGGAAATCGCAATTGATGTAATCATTGGCCCGTAAATAGGTTCTACTATATTTAAAACAACTGTATGAAAATAATTCCTGTAAATTTAGACCTAGGATTTCTTTACCCAAATGATATTAGGATCAGAAACAGGTACAAATCGTGGGTACACTACAAATCATAAAAAATATTTTTGATAGTACAACTACTGGTTCTATTTTTTTAATGATAGGTCTTATTTTTTCAATGATATCATTTTTTGCCATTTACGTATTTAATCATAATACAACCAACTGCATGATAGGTAGTTTAGTAGACACAAATAGCACTACTCTAATTCAAAACATAAAGGATCATTTGGCAAATTGTGGTACTGATGCGAATTCAGATTTTTCTTATGCAATATCCGGCATACTGGGCATATTTTTCACTACAGCCTCAGCTCTGGTGTTTATCCCAAAATCTAGAAGAAAACACCGTGATAATCTCTCCGAAGTAGAGAAACTCACGGAAAAATTAAAGAATGGGAGTTTGACTAAACCTGAAGCCGAGGAACTTAAGATTATTTTGGAAAGAGATGGACCAACATTAGGTAATGTCATAGGTGGAATAGCTATAGGTGTCTTGATTGCATTAGTTATTGCTTATCTAAAAGACAAGTACAAATGAATTTTTAGATAAACACGATCAATTGGTTTTCCTACTTGTGCGCTTGTCCGGCAATAGTATATTTTCTATTTTAGGCAAATTAGCTTTAGTTTCTTCTAATACATCATTTCTGCTAATATATCCAGCAAGAAATTCTTCTCTGAGATTTTTAGTCAATTTTGTATTAGAGATATGTGTTGTTAACTTAGCCTCGTTTATAGTGATATGTGAAGCCAAATTAGACACATCATAGTAATCTTTCCAGATCTTTGATCTCCAGTATGTAGGATCCTGGGCTTGTTTCAATGTTCTAGTTCGTGCTAACGCAGCAATGATTTTTAATGGAATTAATAGTTCAGGTTCAGGTACATGGATATATGCATCTCCAATTGGAACAGTTTGTTTATACTCAAACACCCAACTCCAATCTACATAAACACCTAAATTTTCGCTATCTTCTCTTAATGAAGATCCAGATAATAAATCAAAAAATATTATTTCCTGTTTTTCTTTTCCATTAATTTTGATTTCTTTTCCATAATGTTTTGTGCCAAGTAGATCATTTGCGAATTTATATGGTTTGACAGCGTTTTGTACAAAGTATTCGTTTTTCATAACATTTTCTATCCATTCATCAGTAGGTAAAACCAAATCCATATCTCGGGATCCAAAACCTTTATCATAATATGCCCAGACAGCCCATCCTCCAATTACAGTAGGCCAATCACCATGTTTTTCATGCAACCATTTTGCAAATTTTATTAGTTCTTTTTTGCTTTCACTAGTTACTTCTTCAGAATAATCATCTCTGATTAAGGCCACAATTGTTTGATCAACGGTTCTGCCGCATAAGCCTTATCATCGCAATACAGATCTATCAAAGTTCGCAGAGGAGTTGTAACTTTGAGACCATTTTTCTCAGTTACATTGTCTTCTCTGTATGGTTTAAAGAGATACAGATGCACTCTTACATTTCCGGTCACTTCTTTTGCAGCCATTTCGTTCCAGAAATCATCTGTTACATAAACATGAATAGCTGGATCCTTGACATATTCAGAGTATTGTTCAAGAGCAGTCGTTAAACAAAAAACTGCATTTTGCGATTTAAAAAATTCTATCATTTCTTCTCTTTTGGTACCCCAATCAATTGAAATTCTTAGATCATTCATTTTTCGAAAATTACTGTAGAATTTTATTAATGCGACCGGAGATGGAACTACATACATATTTGTACGATCCTGTAAATTCCTGTTTTTTTGTACAAATCCCAAACTTTCAAGCCAAGTAACAAATCCACTAACTCTTGATCCATGTGGAATGCCAAGATCTCTTGCCATTGGGCGTTGTTTGAATTCCCTATGCGACAACATGTAGTATAATTGCTGATAGGCAACAGTAGATTTGAAACTGGGCAATTTACTTTGTAGTATTAATGATCCTATTTTAGGTCTTTGATCACATTTTAAGGACCGTATCCGGTCCTTATTTTAGGATTGTTCACCATTTCTTTGATCAGTAGAGAAATACGGTGTTAATTATTCACCTACCTACCCCCCCCCCCAATCAGGTTTAAGAAATAGAGTACATGTTTTGCTAACGTTCAGCATAACCGCAAAATGCTCTATTTTTGACAATTTTCTTGACTTTCTTAAACGCAGGGATGGAAAATGTATTTGCTGATAATAGTTATGTTCAGATTCATTGAAAAAAAATCTGAGAAAACAGACTATATTGTAGGAAGAGAATGGAGTAATCTTAAAAAAACATGGAAAGAATATAGAAAAGCCAAAGATGAAAACAATACAGAAAAAATGGCCGAATATGCTAAAAAAATACTCAATCTACAAAAAAAATTGGGTGTAAAACAGTCCGAATTTTCAGAACTTAAAACAATTTCAAATTCTTAAAGTTATACTTCTGAATTTATTTCATATTTTTGAGATCTTTTTTACCTATTTTCTAGGTTATTTTATAACTTCACAATTCCTTCTGATGTATTAGCGAAGAATGTACTAAAACGAAGTGCGGCAGATTCTGGTATCCATCCATTATCGCAAGCTTTCTGAATGTGTTTAGATCTTCTAATATCGGAATCTACTTTGAAACCGTACCAAGTGTATGTTTTTCTTTTTCCATCATTTTCAACAACCAACAAGTCAGTAATTCCAGCTCTGGAATCTGCAGGTTTATCAACGATACTTACTTCCATCACTTCCAAATCTAATGCAGTAGCATGACATTCAATGTCATCGTATTGCATTCCATCTTCATGAAGACATAATTCATAATCTTCATTACAAACAGAACATCGAAATTTACTCATCTTCATAGCTGGGCTTAAGCTTCTCATGCCAGATTTTATTAGTTCTATCATTTTTGGGTCACTAAATTTTGCAGTAATGTCCAAATTAGCTTTAGAATTTTCTGCAAATATCGCTGGTCCAAAAGCATAACCGACAAGATTTTCATTCAGTTTTTTCATGGTCTTTATTATTTTGTAATTTTCTCAATATTTCTTCTTCCGTAATTTCATCTTCTATTTTTATGTAAGATCCATCCTTCCGTCTTACAAAAACTTTGCCCGGAATTTTTTCTTGTCCTAGCTTACTGTGAATATTAAAACAAGACGATACTATGGATAAAATAGATGCAGCCACAGATAAACCAAGCACAATAGCCATTGTGCTTTCAGCAGATCTCTTGTCTTCATAATGTGAATTCTCTAAAGTAACATCTTTGATTCCGTTTTCATGTAACTGATCAACAAAAAGTTGAACTAATTCCTTTTTTTGATTAAGTTTAAGCGGCTTAATTACGTATATTTCTAAACGTAGTTCGAAATTTTCTTCTTCCATGTCATACCTTCCTGTTTAACGATATTAAGAACTTTGAACAAAAATAAGTGTGAATAATAATAGAATTAAGAAGAAAATTCTTCTAAACCTATTTTATCTAAGATCATCTAAGTAGCAATTACTAGCTTACATAATTTTTGTTTGAGCAATTCCACGATTTGATCAGTATCTGTAATATTTTCTAGATCGCGTTCAGTTATTATCAATATTTTACAACCATCATGCAATATGTTTTGAAGGTCACCATACCCATCTGTTCCCTTTAGTTCCTTTCCTGTTATACCAGACCGCGCAACAAAAATTCCAAAGCTTAATCCCCTATTCTTTAACAATGTAGCAAACATGATTAATTCATTCCCAGTTACAGGCTTGGACCAATTTTTACATTCAACTGGAATAATTGAATGCAAAAAGTACAAACCACTATGAGTGTGATCATTCCAAAAGACTAGATCAATTTCTCTACCATTAGATCTGTCCTGTAAATTTCTTTCTTTAAGAGAAACATGAGGGAGTTTTTCAAAGATATAACAGATCAAATCTTCAAGTTGTTGACCATATTTTGTTGTATTATGACCAAAATCACGACTAGCTAGAAGCTTTCTTATTTTTGTATTATCAAGCTTAACCATTACTATTTCCTCCAAGCTTGTCTGAGAAGCTAGACTTGTAAGATTCTCTAGTTTTTTCATTGTACCTCCAGATAACATATCCAGCAATAATTCCAATTATAATGAGAAATACAACCCAAAGCTTCCAGCTTGATGCTGATTTTTGATATGGATTTTTTGCATATTCATTAAGCTTATTCATATCTGAAATAGATTGGAGGGGCATCAAATTATGAAGAGAATTTACGTGCATCTTACGAGGTTTTTTATCTTGTCCACGATAACGAGAGTATGAATTTTTAGAGGCATTTTCTGTATTTCCGATTACTTTTTCTGTATCTGCTAATGTTGTTTCTATTAATACATCTCCATTTTCAATTTGTTTTTCTATCATGTTCTAATCATTTCCATTATCTTTGAGGAGTAAGCTTTCATTTTTTCCAAAAGTCATTTCAACTTTTCTTCCATACTTTATAGTAATCAATTTTTGTGATTTGACAGCCAGAATTATTCGATTTGAATAAAGTGTTACTCCACACTTTAAAAGACCAAAATCAAATACATAAAGGTTTCTTAATTTTTCTTTTTCAATCGTAAGCTTTACAGCTTCAAAGACCAAAATCAAATACATAAAGGTTATTTTATTTTTCTTTTGTAATTGTAATCTTGACAAGCTTGAAAGATAAAATGATTTGAATTTAACAAAGTAAAATTCTAATTATAAAATTAGACCTGTTATTCTTATTTTCCAATAATAGTTATGAAATAGTTCTATTCTGCATGACTTTGCAAAAATTGAGAAAGAATTGATTAAAAATGATTGTTTTAATTTTAATGAATTTAAAGAATTGATAAAGAATAGCTAAGAATTGCTATAGAATAGCCTTGCAGAATAGCTTCACAATTTACAATAGTTGCAGAATAGCTATAGAATAGATACAGAATCAATCGTAGAAAAAGTGACAGAAAATATTAAAAATCAAGCTAGAAAGCAGACAAGCTAGATTTTAGCATCATTATTTTTTTTCACTATACTCATTAATTAAATTCAAAACTTCTTTTCGTCATCAAAATCATCAGGTCGTATCCTGTAACCATACAAGTCTGGATTTTTTGCTTCCCTTCTTCTTTTTATCCACAAATGAATTCCACCAAACAGCATTGCTCCCAATAAAATAATTCCAGGAAAAATCCACATCATACTTAGTGTCATGATATTTTTTAGTACATCATGTGATAAAAAGTTCTGCAATCAAAATAAAAAAAGTCGTGTACAGTTTACACTGGGATTCAAAATAAAATGAATCGTCATGTATAGTCTCTATGTATTATGACTGACTGATGTATTGGATATTTAGTAAACGCAGGCTCACCCCTCGCCGAAGCTTGGGATCTACACCTCGTTTCTATCAACGCCGTCTTCTGCGGCCATCCTTTGTCTTACGACCGGCTGCCTTTTCTCGGGATAGGCTTCCTCCTTAGATGCTTTCAGGAGTTAGCCTAAATGGCTTAGCTGCTCGGCCTGCCTTATCAGACAGCCGATAAACCAGAGGCCACGCTGCTCTGTTCCTCTCGTACTCGGAGCAACTTCCCCTCAAGCAGCCTCGCTTCCATCAGGCAGAGACCGACCTGTCTCACGACGGTCTAAACCCAGCTCATGTTCCCCTTTAATAGGCGAGCAGCCTCACCCTTGGCCCCTGCTGCAGGGCCAGGATGGGAAAAGCCGACATCGAGGTACCAAACCGCGGGGTCGATAGGAGCTCTCGCCCGCGACGAGCCTGTTATCCCTGGGGTAATTTTTCTGTCACCACGAGCCCCCAATAGTGGGGACGTCATGGATCGCTAGGCCCGAATTTCTTCTCTGAATCCCGTGCGTTTGGAGATCCAGTCAGTCCGGTTTTTGGCCTTGCCCTCTACAGTGGATTTCTGACCCACTTGAACCGAACTTTGGGCCCCTTTGATATCTTTTCAAAGGGGTGCCGCCCCAGCCGAACTGCCCACCTGCACCTGTCCCACAAGTGAATGTGGTAAGAGGTACTGCAAGAAATGACCGGTGTTACACTTTCGCTTCCTGTCTCCCCGGAAGGAGACAAGCATGGCTACCGATTACACTATGCAATTCCAACTATACCGCAAGTACAAGCTGCAGTAAAACTCCACGGGGTCTTCTCTCCCCGATGGAAGATGCTGGACTGTTCGTCCAGCTTATGTGGCTTCACCGGGTTGTAGGCGGGGACAGCGGGGCCCTCGTTGTTCCATTCATGCGCGTCGGAACTTACCCGACAAGGCATTTGGCTCACGTCTGTTACTTACATTGACCTCAATAATTGAGGCGAGTTTGTAGTTTTACAAACTTCCATGCATCGCTGCATGGGTCGGACTTTATCTTAATTGTTCTAAAACAATTTCTGGCGTAAAGTCTCTGAGGATTCTAGGAAAATGGTTTTATCTTTCTGTTCATTGACCTAGCCTTTCCTGCTGATCATCTGCAGTCATGGCATTTTCAGATTATCTCAAAGTTTTAAGCTTTGATTTAACCTAGCCTGACATTCCCAGACTTTCCAGCATACGGCCAGATTTTACTAAGGCAATCAAATGTTACCTTAAGAGAGTCAGAGTTACTCCCGGCGTTTACAGGCCCTTAGCTCAGTTGAACCCAAGTTTTAGGTACCTGCACTGGCCAGGATTCAGTGACTATACACATCCTTTCGGACTAGCAGTCACCTGTGTTTTTATTAAACAGTCGGGACCCCCTTGTCACTGCGACCTACGGTCCCAATTCTTCATTAAGACCGCAGGCATCCCTTATACCAAAGGTACAGGACTAGTTTGCCGAGTTCCCTCGCCTACGGTATACCCGATACATCTTAGACTTATCATCCAGTGCACCTGTGTCGGATCTCGGTACGGACTTACAAACAACTCACTACACAGCATTTCATGGTCTCCTGGAATTGAGCAAACTCACCTAACGGCAAGCCACTCCCACCTCGAATCAGTTCTCGCCATTACGGCACTCCCCAATTCTATAATAGTTCAATAGAACGACGGTTCTAAATGCCCTATCCGGAAGCAAAACTGTGTAGATTATAACGTCATTTGTAAGGTACTTGAATATTAACAAGTTTCCCATTCGGGTGACTCTGTTGAGGTCACTCTTAGGATCGACTAACTCCCGGCTGACGACGCATTGCCGGGAAACCCTTACACTTACGATGGTATGGATTCTCACCATACTATGCTGTTACTGCCGCCAGGATCTGCAATGGGAACCGGTCCACAGGACCTCACGGCCCTGCTTCGACCCAATCCCCACGCCTAACTACCATGTACTGTGATAATCACAGTAATCTGAGGTATCGGTGCTTTGCTTTAGCCCCGTCCATTTTTGGGGCATCGAAGCTCGGCAGGTAAGCTGTTACGCACTTTTTAAAGGATAGCTGCTTCTGAGCTTACCTCCCTGCTGTCTTGGCTTCAATACGCCCTTTAGTTTGACACTTAGCAAAAACTTGGGGACCTTAACCTCAGTCTGGGTTGTCCCCCTCTTGGTTACGAGCCTTACGCCACGTAAACCCGTCTCCGTACTTCTACGACGCGCATCCCTTCGGAGTTTGAATTGATAGCGAGCCATTTCTGGCCCGTCATATCAGATCGGTGCTCTACAGGACACGCTGTCTCCATACAGGCAGTACTACGATACACTTCGTTAGGAACTAGCGATCACCAGACTAGATTGGTTTTTGACCCCTATTCTCAGATCAGACAAACAATTTGCACGTTAGAACTGCTTCAGCCCTCCATGGGACTTTCGTCCCACTTCAGCTTGTCCAAGAATAGATCGTCTGGTTTCTAGCCTTGCCGCCATGACTCGACGCACTTTCACACGCTTCTCCTCACTTGCGTTGCGAGAACTTGGTTTCCCTTCGCCTCCACCCTGTTAAGGTTTAGGCTTGCCATAACGGTAAGCTCCCTGGCCCGTGTTTCTAGACGGAACGCGTAACACTAGAGCTATGAACGTCAAACCTTTAGCTCTATTGCTAGAACCTCCAATTTAACAAAAACTCCTTTCATGCCACGCACGTCTGTAGCCAGTTGGTTTCAGGCACTTTTCACCCCCCTTCCGGGGTACTTTTCAGCTTTCCCTCGCGGTACTAGTTCACTATCGGTCTTGAGAAATATTTAGCCTTAGATGCTACTTTCACCTAAATTCGTTGCCCACTACCAAGGACAACTACTCGCGTTATGATAAAATCCCTTTTTCTTACGCTCACGGGGATATCACCCTCTTCGTCGGGTCGTTCCAGACCACTTGAGCTTTGAATTTTGGATTGCAAGACCATAACAACACCACATCTCTATTATGTTGCCATAACAGATTCAGTTTGGGCTGATTCCTTTTCGTTCGCCACTACTTGGGAAATCTCAATTGATTTTTTTTCCACAGCGTACTCAGATGCTTCACTTCCGCTGGTTCGATCTCAACTACCATTGTAGCTGAGTATGTTTAACACATAGGATTCCAATTCGGACATCTCAGGATCATTGGTCACTTGCACCTACCCTAAGCTTATCGCAGCTTGCCACGTCCTTCATCTCTTCTCAAGCCTAGCCATCCTCCAACTGGCGTCTGCACACCAGCATATTCAGTCATAATATTACACGACTATACACGACGATCATCGCTAGTACATGGTGGTACCAGCTTCGTCCTTCCCCGAGCAATTTCTTGCCCTGGTGCATTTGTTGTTGAAGAAATGTGCATTCCGACACCTTTCACCAATTTATGTTCTAAGGAGGTGATCCGACCGCAGGTTCCCCTACGGTCACCTTGTTACGACTTCTCCCTTGTTGCTAAACTCGCGTTCGATAATGGCAATGAGCCATCACCTCGCGCAAACTCAACTTCAATGAAGCGACGGGCGGTGTGTGCAAGGAGCAGGGACGTATTCACTGCGCGGTTGTGACGCGCGGTTACTAGGGATTCCATATTCATGAGGGCGAGTTGCAGCCCTCAATCATAACTGTGGTAGCGTTTAGGGATTGCCTCTCTCTTTCGAGTTCGGAACCCGTTGTCACTACCATTGCAGCCCGCGTGTAGCCCTAGGGTTTCGGGGCATACTGACCTGCCGTGGCCCCCTCCTTCCTCCACTTCAGCAGTGGCGGTCCCCCTAGTTAGCCCACCTACTCCTGAGAGTAAATGTAGCAACTAAGGGCAGGGATCTCGCTCGTTACCTGACTTAACAGGACACCTCACGGCACGAGCTGGCGACGGCCATGCACCTCCTCTCAGCTTGTCTGGTAAAGTCTTCAGCTTGACCTTCATTCTGCTGTCTCCCCAGGTAAGATTCCTGGCGTTGACTCCAATTGAACCGCAGGCTTCACCCCTTGTGGTGCTCCCCCGCCAATTCCTTTAAGTTTCAGACTTGCGTCCGTACTTCCCAGGCGGCAAACTTAACGGCTTCCCTGCGGCACTGCATTGGCCATAAGCCAATGCATCACCGAGTTTGCATCGTTTACAGCTGGGACTACCCGGGTATCTAATCCGGTTTGCTCCCCCAGCTTTCATCCCTCACCGTCGAACGCGTTCTGGCAGACCGCCTTCGCCACTGGTGGTCCTCGATGGATCAGTGGATTTTACCCCTACCCACCGAATACCGTCTGCCTCTCCCGCTCCCTAGCTTTGTAGTATCTCCGGCAGCCCATCTGTTGAGCAGTTGGATTTAACCGGAGACTTGCAAAGCCGGCTACGGATGCTTTAGGCCCAATAAACCTCCTGACCACTCGAGGTGCTGGTATTACCGCGGCGGCTGACACCAGACTTGCCCACCCCTTATTCGTCTGTGGTTTTACGACTGACAAAAGATTCCTTCAACAGGAATCACTCGGATTAACCTAGTCGTGCTTTCGCACATTGCTAAGGTTTCTCGCCTGCTGCGCCCCATAGGGCCTGGGTCCGTGTCTCAGTACCCATCTCCGGGCTTCTCCTCTCAGAGCCCGTACCTGTTATAGCCTTGGTGGGCCATTACCTCACCAACTAGCTGATAGGCCGCAGTCCCATCCTACGGCAATAAATTGTTTAAACCATAAGCCATTCCAGGCATAATGATCTATCGCGGTTTATTCTCAGTTTCCCGAGGTTATCCACGTCCATAGGTTAGGTTGACTACGTGTTACTGAGCCGTCCGCCTTGTATTGCTACAACGACTCGCATGGCTTAGTACCAATCCGATAGCAGTCAGGTCCGGCAGGATCAACCGGATTCGTTTATCGTATTATTAGAAGTATATTTTATTGGGAATTGGTCGGAATGCACAATTTCTTCAAATTTCAGATAAGATCGTTTAGGATCGAACCCACATCTTGTATGCGCAACTGGAGGCCTGTGAATCACAAAATGGTACAATACCAACAATCATCACAAGCGCCGCCTTGCTGTTACGTATGCAAAAAGTGGATCAATGAGAAATAATATAAACCATGCCTAAAACGGAATTTTTTTCCTGTATACTACGATCACTAAATATTATTCTGTCAAACAGTTTGGTTATTGCTAAACGCTTTAGAGATATACAAAAAGAAAACCAAAAAGTCAAGGCTGCTTTTTGTAAAGTCCGAGAAATTTCATGTAAACGGAGTATCGCACAATATCAGATTCTTTGAGCCTTATCCTTTTGTAACAAAATCTGCAAAAGGAAAATATCTCTACGATGTGGATGGAAACAAGTATACAGATTATTGGATGGGTCACTGGAGCTTGATTTTGGGTCATGCAGCTCCCCAGGTTGCAAGCTCGGTAAAAAAACAGTTGCCGTCTTGTTGGATGCATGGAACAGTAAATGAGATGACAATATCATTTTCAGAAATAATTCAAAAGGCAGTACCAGTTGCAGAAAAGATTCGTTATGTCTCAACTGGCACTGAGGCAACAATGTATGCAGTAAGAATTGCTCGTTCTGCAACTGGAAAAAAAATAATTGCAAAAATTGACGGGGGCTGGCATGGGTACACTTCAGATCTTTTAAAATCAGTCAACTATCCGTTTGATGAGACTGAAAGTGCGGGACTAGTCAATGAAGAGCATATTGTTTCAATTCCATACAATGACTTGGAAAAATCTCTTGAAATTTTAAACCGCATAAAAAATGATCTTGCAGGAGTAATTATAGAACCTGTGCTTGGGGGCGGAGGATGCATCCCTGCAACAAAAGAATATCTTTTAGGAATTCAAGAGTTTGTGCACAAAAACAATGCGTTGTTTTTGCTTGATGAAATTGTTACTGGTTTTAGATTTTCATTTGGGTGTCATTACAAAACAATGAATCTTGATCCTGATATCGTAACACTAGGAAAAATTGTAGGCGGAGGATTTCCAATTGGGGTGATTTGTGGAAAAGACGAGGTAATGGAAATAGCAAATACAAAATCACACAAAAAACTTGACCGTTCTTACATTGGAGGTGGAACATTTTCTGCAAACCCAATCACAATGACATCTGGTAGTGCAATGCTTTCATTTCTTAAAAAAAACAGTTCAGTTTATTCTAAAATTGGCAATCTAGGACACCATACCAGAGAAGCGTTGGATAAAATCTTTGACGGCAAGGTAATCACAACTGGATTGGGTTCGCTTTTTATGACACATTTTGCACCAGATGGAATGATCCAAATCAGAAATGCGTCAGATGCTGCCATGTGTGATATGGACATGCTTCATAGGTATCATTTTGAGATGATAGCAAAAGACGGAATATTTTTCCTGCCAGGAAAGCTTGGGGCATTTTCTTATTCTCATTCACAATCAGACGTAAAAGAGCTTCTTGACGCATCAAATCGTTTTTCTGCCAGCATCTAGGAGAATGAAACTATGAACAAATATCGCACATCTTCAATTATCATTCTTGCATTGTTTGTAGTTTTGGCCATACTGGTATCACCACTAGGAAATAATTCTGGTTTAGTAGCTAAAGACACATCAGCATTTTTAAAAGTAAATAATTCTCACGTTCATTTTCTCAACAAAATAATGGAATTGCTAACAAAGTATGGCAGAGAAGCATTCTGGATAGCGACAATAATTCTTTTGTTCGTATTTGGCGGAATTACTGGTAAAAAGACTGCAATAATTTTGGCACTGGCATTTATTGTCCTAATACCAATTGGATATGCTGCAAAGGATTTGGTGCAAAGAGAACGCCCGTCAATTCCAGAATCTGATGTCATACTAGCTCAGGATTCAGATTATTCTTATCCGTCTGGTCATGCCACAATAGTTTCTGCTGGTGCAGCCATAGCTTTAGCGTTATTTAGAGACTCGAAAAGAAAAATTGCCATATCATTAGCTTTGACTGCAGAAGCTGCACTAGTCTGCATCTCAAGAGTCTATGTAGGAGGACACTATCCTTTGGACGTTGTAGGTGGAATATTGCTTGGTGTTGGGGTAGCGTTTCTTTTTGTAGCTGCAACAAGACAAGCTGAAAGAATAATGTTAACTATAAACCGAATATTCAAGCGCAAATAATACAAAATTACACATTCATTGTTTCAAAAACGCATCAAGGAATTGTTCATTAGTAAAATCTATTAACTAATAATTCTAGATGGTGATGTGCGTAAAGTCATAATATCTTTGATAATTCTTGTTTTACTGATTCCACTGGTTTCTTTCTCATTTGCTGATACTGTGCAGATTATAATCATGAGAGGCGCATCAGATAAACAGGTAAGTCGCACTTATTCTCCACCATCCACTAATGCGTTAGTAGGAGAAACAATAGAATTTAGTAATGCAGACCAGGTTGCTCATTCAGTTACTTCTGGTACCCCAACCAATCCAGATGGAAAGTTTGACAGCGGTACAATTGGACTAGGTCAATCTTTTAGTTACACAATAAAGGCGGCAGATATTGGAGCCATTAATTTCTACGACAAGACATATCCATGGATGACAGGTACGATAAATGTTCAACCTACACAATCAGGTTACAAAATAATAAACGGTGTTGGTGCAGATGCAGGCGATGGTAAAACAACATTCAATGTTCAATATGCATCACCAAAAGACATTGTTAGTTCAGTGATCAATCCAAAGGACAAATCAGTTACTTTTACTCTAGTGGGCCAAGTAAATTCTAGCAGTGTTCTAGTACTCAATCTTCCAACAGGATTAGTTGGTCCACCATTTCTTGGTGTATGGTTGGATAATTTACAAACAAAAAACTTTACAGTAGAATCTCAGATTGGGATTAATGTTGTAAAAGTACCTATCACTTCATTAACAGAACAAGTCAGCGTTGTTGGCAGCTCTGTTGTTCCAGAATTTGGCCCAATAGCAGAAATGATTTTGGTCATATCCATAATTGCAACAATAATAGTTGCAAGATTTAGACTAGGCCATAAACTGGCATAGCAGCTCCGTGAATTAATTTTGAATCATCAGATGCAAGAAAAAGCATAACTTGCGCAATTTCTGATGGTTTAACCCATTTGGAAAAATCTGCATCTGGCATGTCTTTTCTGTTTGCACCAGTATCTATGATGCTTGGCAGTATACAGTTTACATTGATGTTTTTGTCCTTGACTTCGTCTGAAAGCGATTCAACCAATCTAATGAGACCAGATTTTGATGCGCAATATGCAGAATTACCAAAAATTCCTTTTAGTCCCAATCTGGCAGCAACATGAACAACTTTACCAGAACCTTGCTTTACCATTTGTCCTACCACGTGTTTACTAATCAAAAAGGCTGTTTTCAAATTTAGATTCATCATCAAATCCCATTCTTTTCCAGTCATCTCTGTTACTTTTTTTCCGCCAAGGTATCCTCCAACCACATTTATCAAAACATCAATTTTGCCATATTTTTTCACTACATCAGATACCGTTTTTTCTACTTGTCCCTCATCACCAATGTCTGCTTTAATTAGCATCACTTTTTTCATCAAATCCCCAAGTGTTGATTCAAGTTGCGGAATTTCTCTATCAGTAACATGTGTTATTGCTGCAACTGCATTTGATTTTAGAAATGACAAGCTGGCTTCCCTACCTAATGCTCCTGTCCCTCCAGTGATTAGTACTACCTTACCTTCAAAATCATAATCTTTCATATACAATCATAATTCACCTACATTGCTAATTAAAGAATTTTTTAGATTTGGTTTTTATCAGTTCAACAACAATCTAATAAAAAATCAGATGTCAAGTGACCCTCTAGTGCGCACCTTGTCTTCAACTGCGTCTGCCATCATATCAAGTTCTGTGGTGTTACCAAATTTCTGGTATGTTAGTTTCTCCAATGTTTTAATGACGCTCTTAGCTGATCGGTATTGAGGCACCTTTGGATCATTTAGCTCACCATACAACCCTATACCTTCAATGTTGTTTTGTTTTGCAAACCCAAGAATAAGCCCATTAAAACCAGTGATAATAGATTGTTCTGGTGTGGTATCTACGCCTAATTTTCTCACCCTGTCTGCAAGGCTTGCAGAAGTTGTTGTAACAAATGTTTTTGGTTCCTTTCCAAAATCACGGTTGGTGTGAAATCCTCCTACAGTATAGATGAATCTAGCAGAATATTTTTTTGCAATGTCAATCACATCCTGACATAATGTGTTTAGTTCTTCGTTTGTTTGTGGTTGTCCTGCGCCGCCACCAAAGACAATAGTATCTTTGGCATACCTATACTCCCATGTTTCTTCTGGTAATTCGATGAAACCGCCATTGTCAATTACATATCCTGGAAGTGACGAAGAAATTTCTCTGAACGGATATGTGTCAAGGCCTTTGTTAATAAAATCAACAACAATGCTGCCAACGTCTCCCATGTCTTGCATGGCTGCAATAATTAGAGGTTTTTGAAGATCAGGTTCTATTTTTTGTTCTATTTTCACACTAGGTGGTGTCCATGGTTATGATTAATACTTTAGGCAGATTTGGTCAGTTAGGATATAAGACGAATTTTTCAAAGAAAAATCATGGGAAAATATGTTGTACCACCTTTACCATATTCATACGATGCCTTAGAACCACACATAGATGCAAAGACAATGGAGATACATTACACCAAGCATCACCAAGCTTATGCAGATGGCCTAAATGCAGCTTTACAAAGCATTAACGCCCTAACTCACAAAAACTATATTGTTGGAATTTTATCAGATCTAAGTTCTGTTCCTGAAAACACAAGAAGTGCAATTAATTTTTACGGTGGTGGATTTGAAAATCACAGATTGTTTTGGGAGAGCATGAAACCAAATGGGGGAGGAGAGCCAGGTGGTAGACTTGCTGACGAGGTAAAGATTTACTTTGGCAGCTTTAAAGAATTTAAAGAAAAATTTTCTACCGGTACAGCTGCAATACAGGGGAGTGGCTGGGGCTGGCTAGTTTACAATCAAACTTTTTCCAGAATAGAATTTAGAACAACGGAAAACCAGACCAGTCCTTATACACAAAGTGCCATTCCGTTATTGGGATTAGATGTGTGGGAGCATGCATATTATCTCAAGTATCAAAACAGGCGAGCTGATTACATACAAGCTTGGTGGAATCTAGTCAACTGGACTGAGGTTGAAGAAAGATTTCTTCGAGTAGCGTCATAATTTCAATTATGAGTATGATTTATTGTGCTACAACTGCAAGTGGTTTTTCCTCTTCTGGTTGAGGATTGGTTTCTTTTCTTGCACGTGCTAATGCCATTCTTAGATGTTCAATTTCTATTTCATCAATCATTTCACACATAACATACATTTCTGAGATCAAATACTTAAGTTCTATGGATAAACTAGATATCTGAATTCTGTTTTTGGTTCTTAGAATTTTTTGGCTCTTTGCCTGTCCATAATCTTGCAATAGCACCCATCATAAATCCCCCTACTACAACTATTGCAATTCCACTGATTATCATCACTATTGCTTTTGCAACAGTTTTGATCTTTGACATGTTGTATTATGCAATCTCTATTAGATATGGATGTTTGAATGGATTAATGTAATCCTGATTTTAGAACATAATTCTAGAATTTGGACATTTTGTATCAGAATAGCATGACTTTAAATCCGGTATAAATCGGGCAAAGTATATGTCTGAAGAGATAATCAAGAAAGTGCAAGAACTCATCGATGCAGGAAAGGGCGATAGTGAGAGATTACGCAATATTTTAAACTCCCTTCAGAATGAACAGCCTCTTGAATTATCAGATAAGCAATACATTGAGAGTCTTTCTTCAATGGAATCTGAAACAAAATATGATTCCATTACATTTGAAAATACCTCAGAGTCAATCAACGAGCCAGATAATGAACCAGATTCTAGCAATATCCCTGAAGCGGATATAGTCTCAAAAATACCAAAAATTAACAGGAAAAAAATAGTAATAGCAAGTATTGTTGCCGCAGCTATATTTTTCAGCTATATAGGAGCTGATGTATACGGGGTAAGTTCTTTGCAGATAAAACCACATTCGGGTAATCAATATGCAATTTCTAAAACGGTTCTACACATTCAAGCTCAGGCCTGCAACCCATCTTACTTTCCTGTCAGTTTTCATAGTTACGAGATAAGCGCCATTTACAAGTCCCAAGTTCTTGAAACTGCTTCAATTAGTGGCAGTACGATTTTTCCAAAATCATTCACAATTTTAGATGGCACGTTTACTTTGAACGAGCAAGCGATTTCTGCAATTGCAAGCCAAGGTTCCGGTTTTAATGCAACTGATGCAAAAGTTACAACAAAACTTGATGCGCCAATTTTTGGCATCATTCCATTTACAATTAGCAAAGATTACTCTGGTACAGAATTTGCAGATACTGTAAAAAATGGCCCTCCGGGAAGCTATCAATGTTAATTTAGTTAATATTAAAATCTAATTTGAAAAAAAATTGTAACATTGATTTTATTTTGTATTTCGTTCCTTGAGTCTATCATTCATTCTTTTTTCTCCTTCTGCAAATCTTTTCTTTTCTTCCTCAGTTTCTAAGAGTAATGGAGAAACTTCTCTTGTTTTGCCATCAGGTCCAAGCGCTACTGCTGTGACAAATGCAGTATTTGTAAGTGTTATATTTCCATTCATCAAATCTTCGGCTTCAACTTTGATTTCAATTTCCATCGATGATCTATGAACATAGTTTACTCTAGCATTAAGTATGATAGCATTTCCAACAAAAACAGGTTTAAGGAAATTAACTCTGTCTATACTAGCTGTTACCGTATTCATTCTTGCATGTCTTTGTGCCACTAAACCAGCAATAAGATCAATTTGTTTTAAAATCTCTCCTCCAAAGACGTTACCGTTGGGATTTGCATCAGATGGAAACATTCTGACTGTCATCTGGGCCTTGGATTCTTTGGGACTTTTTGGTTTCAGAGTCATTTCTATTCAATTCTCCTTAATAAGCGGAACTTTATTTTTGATTCTTTAGCTTCTCCAGTTTATGACACCAGCATGCACAGAAATCATGGCGATATCCATTTTTGTTACGGTATTCACAATGAACTGAATGTTCAGTAGTTTCGCTCAATTATTGTCTATTAGAAGCATTGTCGCAATTTTATATTTTGGTTATATCATACAAAGCCAATGAAGTATTTTTGGTGGAGGCTTTTAGATTACGCCGTAGGAGTTTTTGTTGGAGGGCTGGTGGTTTTTTTAGTGAACAGATTTCTTTGTCATGATTGCATAGGTCATTGGACGCCAATTCTTATGTTAGCCATCTGGATTGTGTTTATGTTATTTTGTAACTATCTATTTCAAGCATTTAGACCAAAGCAAATAACTCATGATAAATAAATGGCGTTTTGATTGTTTTCAAAGATCTGTAATGATAAATATACCTCCGCAAAATATACTAATTGATGAAAAAGTTCTTCCAGGAATTTTGCGATAAAGTAATAGCACTTGATCCATCAATTCGCTTTGCAGGAATAGCAGACGAGGATGGGAAGCTCGAGGCCACTTCAGTACGAAAAGGTTTGCAAGCATTACTTACCCCAGAAGAACGTGCGCAGTATGCAATAACTGCAGCAACACGCCAATACACCAGACTAAGGTGGGAATATCTTTTGGGCAGAATTTTGTATGCAAGTTCGCATTATTCCAAAATAACACGAGCAACTATTCCAATTGCTGATGAAAACAGCAGACTATCTTACGTTTTGTTGTTATCATTTGATGCAGATACTCCAAACTTCCATGAAACCATAATAAAAAAAGTAATTCCACTAGTGCACAAAAACATGAGTACTTTTCTTGCCGAGTCGCAAAATTAGAATAAAATAATTACATTTTAGGTATCATTAAAAATCTAAGTTTAGGTTACAGTAATCATCATGTTTAATGGTACAGACAATGCATCAGGATTGTTTATGCCTGCCCACACAAATATTTGCGCAGTATAAGTTCCTGGCGATATAGGTGTCCATGATTGGGAAGGATTCAAAGATTGACCAGGGCCTAACGAGCCTGTGAGCCACGATAATGATACCACCACTCCATCTTTATTTTGAATTTGCACCAAATATGCAAAAGGCTGAGTCCTATCCTGACCGTTTGTCACATCAGACGTTATCTGAACTTGTTTGTTTACTTTGGTTTCCCAAGTTCCAGTTTTCAGAACGGCAGAAGACACATCTCCTTGGATAGCAAAAGCATCATGCATTATTGGTACCAGCAAAACTGCAAATACAAATATGGTCATCAAAAATGGCATTGATTTCATTTGATCATACTATAATAACGTGTCACTTTTTAGGGTTTTGAAAATTCTAGAAATTTTATGTTATTATCTGAATTAATTTTTTCCTAGATTTTTCCCCGGATGTAATCTTTACCTGAGACTGTGACACATTGAAGTGTTTTGAAAGTTTCTTGATCAGTTCTCTATTAGCCTCACCTTTTTCTGGTTTTGATTTTATTCCTACAGATATTTCATCATTGTTGACTAGAATGAAATCCTTGTGAAATGTAACAGAGACTTTGTATATCATAATCAATCTAGATATAAGATAAATATTAAACAACTTGATTTCTATCTATTACAATGTCTGATTCTAATGACGATCTTGAACGACTACAACTTTTAGATCTCGTAGCACAAAGAGGTGTAAAGGGTCTTGCACGTGTACAGTTAGAGCGTCTCCAAATTCTTGTAGAACAAAAAGACTATAGCAACAATCCCAAAGCGCAAAAATCAAAAATGAAATTGTTATCTCAGATTGCTATTGCAATTTATGATTATGACGAAAAATTTGGCAATTCATTTAAAACAAGCTAAAGAGGATGTCAGGCAATGTTAGGCAATGTCACCAATACCATATTACATAATACCTTATTCATAAAATACGGTCTACTGGGATTATTTTTTAATGGAATGTTCTCAAGTTTTATTCCAATTCCAACAGAGGCAACTATCTCTGCATTGCTTTTGGGCGGAGTAAATCCAATAAATGTTTTTTTGGTGCTAACAATTAGCTCCATAATTGGCGGCTATATTGCATACTATATTGGGTACAATGGAAGATTACTAAAAAAACTTCGAAAAACTCCTGAAAAATACCAACAAAAAAGTGCAAGCATTATGGCCAAGTATGGTTGGGCTACAGTAATTTTCTTTTCCCCTTGGCTTCCCATAGTTGGAGATGTTGTATCCATTGTAGCTGGAACCAAAAGATACAATATTGTAAAATACACAATTACAATGACAACTGGCAAGACAGTAAAGGCCGTTGCAATAGTATTTTTTGGTTTTTATTTCATACATTGGCTAGTTACCGTTCTACGTTAGATCAAAGGTATATTACTCGTTTTTTAGAACTAGAATATTGTGAAGCCAGTTTTTCCAATTAACTATGATCTGGAATTTGAACCAGATTTTAATAAATTCAGATTCAGGGGAAGAGAAAAGATCACCATACAAGCAAGAGCCACAAGGCAGATAGTTCTAAACTCTGCAGAATTAGAGATCAAGGATTGTCAGATCATACTAAATAAAAAGACCATTAAACCCAAGATAAGACTTGATGCCAAAAATGAGGAACTAGTTCTTTCTTTACCAGAAAAGATTTCAGGAAAGGCCATACTTTCAATAGATTTTGTAGGTACATTAAATGACAAACTTGTCGGCTTTTACAGGAGCAAATATGAATACAAGGGTAAAGAAAAACTTCTTGCTACCACTCAATTTGAGGCTGCAGATGCAAGACGAGCTTTTCCATGCTGGGATGAGCCTGAAGCCAAGGCAACTTTTGATGTGACACTTGTTGTGGATGATAATTTAACTGCAATTTCTAACATGCCTGTAGCATCCAAAAAGAAAATTGGAAAGAAAACAGCATTCAAGTTTGCACGCTCACCAATAATGTCAACATATCTTTTGTATCTGGCTGTGGGTGAATTCGAGTTTTTAGAGGGAAGACTTGGCAAGACACAGATTAGAATCATTACAACAAAAGGCAAGAAAATGTTGGGCAAGGCGTCCCTTGAATTTACAAAACAATTTCTTTCATACTTTCAAGACTATTTTGGAATAAAATATCCACTTCCAAAACTAGACATGATAGCAATTCCAGACTTTGCATCTGGTGCAATGGAAAACTGGGGAGCAATAACATTCAGAGAGACAGTACTGCTTTATGATCCAAAAACATCTTCGACTGAAACTAAACAGCATATTGCAGAGGTAGTATCTCATGAAATTGCACACCAGTGGTTTGGCAATCTAGTTACTATGAAGTGGTGGAATGACCTATGGCTCAATGAAAGCTTTGCTACATTTATGGCTACTAAAGCAGTAGACAAATTTTATCCAGAGTGGGATTTCTGGGACCAATTTCTAATATCAGAAATGACAGGAGGCCTGAGCCTTGATTCACTTAAAACATCTCACCCAATTGATGTCAAAGTAAAAAGTCCCTCTGATGTGAGACAAATTTTTGATGAGATAAGCTACAACAAGGGAGGATGTGTTCTTATGATGTTAGAAGATTTTCTTGGAGAAAAGAACTTTCGTATAGGATTACACAATTATCTTTTAAAACACAAGTATAGCAATGCCAAAGGTGAAGATCTCTGGAATTCCCTAGCATCTGTATCAAGAAAACCTGTAAGACAGATGATGAACAGTTGGGTTAAACAAGTAGGATATCCGTTAATCAAAGCAACTCTAAATGATTCTAAAATAAAACTAGAACAAAAAAGGTTCTTGCTTGAGAATGGAAAATCAAAGGTTGGAAATTGGATAATACCAGTTTCTGTAAAAACAGGTGATAAGATTATTTCAAAATTGATGACCAAATCAATTACAATCCCAATTGATAGTAAGTTTGGTTGGTTTAAGATAAATTCAGGCCAGAAGGGTTTCTACAGGGTAAAATACGAGGACCAAACCCTAGAGCGACTAGGAGAGCTAGTGCAGGAAAAGACACTAAGCAACGTAGATCGCTGGAGTCTTCAACATGATCTGTTTGCCCTGTGTATTTCCAACCAAGTATCATTAAAGAGGTATCTTGAATTTGTAAAGTACTACATTGAAGAAGACGATTATCTGGTCTTAGCAGACATAGTAGGCAGCTTGAATTTCATTTATGGTCTATTATCTAAGGAGAGTTTTGGGGATGAGATTAAAGAATACAACAAGGAATTCTTTAGAAGAATATTTGAAAGGTTGGGATGGGAACAGAAAAAGGGAGAAAAACCAACAGATGCTCTTCTTAGAAATTCTGTGATCAGTTCTCTTGGCAAGCTTGGCGATGATGAAATTTTGCAGGATGCTCAAAAAAGATTTTCTAGTTTCTTAAAATCAAACTCGCTTAATCCTGATTTGCGCAGTGCGGTGTATTCTCTAGTAGCTTGGAATGGTGACAAGAAAACCTATCAACTTTTAAGAAAAATGTACAAAAAGGCTCCATCTCAAGAAGAAAAAATAAGATTCCTTGGCGCGTTATCTAATTTCCAAGATACAAAACTACTTTCCCAATCATTACAGTTTACTTTGTCAAAGGAGGTCCGTTCTCAAAACTTGTTTGTGCCAATTTCTAAAATGGCTGCTAACTCCTTTGGAAAGGAACTGATCTGGCCATGGATAAAGAAAAATTGGAATAAAATAGTAGCAAGGTTTGGAGTAGGTAATCCATTGTTAAACAGGATCATAGGCACCATGGCCATAGAATCTAGTATCAAAAAAGAGCAAGAGGTAAAATGTTTCTTTATGAAACACAAAACACCAGGAACTGAAATGAAGCTTGCTCAGACTTTGGAGCGAATTAGAATTAATTCTAATTTTCTAAAAACTGCGCAACAAGAATTTGGTACTTAAATTAAGATAATTTTACATGCTTTTCTAATTTTAAAAACAATAAGACGATTCCTTGGAACCCTTTTTATAATTTGGAAACTTGAGGAACATAATCAACATGGCAAGTTCTATTCTAACACAGTTTTTAAGTACAGAATATTTGATTCCGTTGTTTCTAGTTACAATATTTATTGCATCTTTGATCTCCTCGAAGATAAAAATTCCTTATACAATGATTCTTGTTGGAATAGGAGTTGCAATTTCCTTATTTCACTTTACAGGACTTAATTTTGTTAATATAGCCCAGTTCAAGGTAGACCCAAAATTAATTCTGGTTTTTATAGTTCCACCATTAATTTTTGAAGCAATGATGAAAATTAAACATGAAGAATTCAAACAAGTGCAAATATCCGCACTTTTGTTATCTACTGTTGGGGTCCTTCTTGCAACCTTGGTTGGCGGATTCCTGTTAGTATATTTTGCACATTTACCATATATCGTATCTTTTGCGTTTGCAGCATTAATCGCACCAACTGATGCCGCCATTGTAATTGAAGTATTCAAAAAAGTCAGAGTACCAAAATTACTTTCTACTCTAATGGAATCTGAAGCAAGTTTCAACGATGCAACTGGTGTCATAATATTTTCATCAATAATTGCAATAGCAGTAGCACAGGGCTCAACATTAGAAACACAGAACGTTATTGGCAACATAAATCTGAACATTATTCAACAATTAGAAAATTTTGCATTAGTATTTTTTGGAGGAATAGCTGTTGGATTAGCTATTTCTGCAGCGGCACATAGATTGCACAAGTTGCTAGATGATCCATTTTCAGAAACAGCCCTTTCAGTTGCAGTGATGTTTGGTTCAGTTGTAGTTGCAAATTCATTAGGTATGTCCGGTCTAATAGCAGCAGCTGTTGCAGGACTATACTTTGGAAATATAACAATGAAAAGTGAAAAAATCATTAGCCCCAAAGTAAGAACATATACTTCCAATTTTTGGGAGATGATTGCTTTTTTTGCCAATTCGTTGGCCTTCCTCTACTTAGGATTAAGCATGGATTTGATAGGAATTGGTCAAAATCTGCCACTGATAATACTGGCATTTGTTGTTGTTTTGGCTGCAAGAGCTGTATCCACTTATCCAATACTTCGTTTAACTAACAAATTCACCAAAGAAAACATTCCAAGAACATGGCGAAATGTTGTGTGGATGGGCGGTATGAGAGGAGCGTTGTCTGTAGCATTGGTTGCAACGCTCCCGGAAAGTGAGTTTAAGGAAACCCTGCAGACAATAACTTTTGGCGTGGTTCTTGCATCTTTAATAATCCAGTATCCAGCACTATCAAGATACATCAAAAAAGCATTTCCAGAAAGTATTGCTGAAGAAAAATCATAGCATATCGTAATATTAATCTCAAACACAAGATAAAGTGATTTCAATGAAGTTTTTTGAACCGGCAAAGAACATTGACACATTAATCTTAGAGGGAATTTCACTTGCCAAGCTTAACAAACACAAGGATGCAATTTCATTTTTTGACAAGGCTCTAAAGACAGATCCTCAAAACGTTGATGCGTTATACCACAAAGGGCTTGCATTAACCAATCTTGATAAAAATAGGGATGCGATATCATGCTTTGAAAAAATTTTAGAAATAGATCCAAAACATGTTGCTGCCCTTAACAACATAGGAAATGCACTTGCAGAAATTGGTCATTATGAACAGGCCATAGCATCGTATGACAAATCTTTGAAAATCAAACCAGATTATGCAGCATCTTTTTACAATAAAGCAATTGCAAAAAATAAACTTGCCCTATACGAAGAAGCAATATCGTGTCTTGATAATTGTCTAGGATTAGAACCACAAAATATCGATGCATTGTTTTACAAAGGACTGGTATTAGGCAAACAAAAAAAACATGAGGAAGCACTTGCCTGTTTTGATAGCGTGCTGAAGATAGATCCTCAACATAATGAGGTCTCATTTTACAGAGGAACTGAGCTAGCTGAACTTGGTAGGCATTTAGACGCCATAGATGCATTTGATTTGGTGTTAAAAGAACATCCAAAAAACGGTAACGTGGTATATGCAAAATCCCGCAGTAAGGCTGAGATTGGCGAAATTGACGAGTCATTGATCCTACTTGCAGAAGCTATATCATACTACGGTAAAACTATTAAAAACTGGGCAATAAAAGACAAATCATTTAAGAGCATAAAAGATGACTTGCGATTTAGGACACTGGTAAAATAGGTGAAAAAAATTGTCTGATGATTTAATAAAAACAGTTCAAAAACTAATTGATTCTGGTAAAGGAGACAGTAATAGACTACATGAGATTTTCGATGTGCTAAAACATGGCACCCCCCTATACATGTCAGATTACAAATATGTAGAAAGTCTAATTAAAATTCTAGAGGAACAAGAACAAATTAAATCAGAAAAAGAAACCAAATCAAAAAAGACCAAAGGACAAAATAAAAAATCAGAAAAAGTTCAATCAAAAGGAGACAATGCTCTTAAAATTCTAAAAAATCGACTTGCTGCAGGAGAGATTACCATAGAAGAATTTCAAGAGCTAAAGAAAGTGCTAAAAGAAACCTAATGAATTTTGTTTAGATGAATCTTTTCTCCTTAAATCTTAAATGTAATCACGCCAAGACTGCTATTAGGTCTACAAATATTGCTACTATCACAGTTTAATGTCTATAACAGTCAAGTTGACACTTTACATTCTTGCACTTGTTGGTTAAAGAGACAAATCATTCTGTATAATGGTGAGTAACATTGTCCAAGTTTGATCCACTACCACCAGCCCCGGTGCTAATGACATGTTTTGGTCATTGTGGTATAGGATTGGGTGCAGAATCTTATAGAAGATTATTACTTGATGTAGGGGCAGACCCGCTCAAACCTACTCTTAAAGGCGAAAAAGAAGAATCAAGAGTACTCAAAAGATATGGCAGCACCATTCTAAGATTTCCACCATCATATGGAGGTAACGAGATACCACTTATCCCAAGAGCATTACTAATCGACTTGGATCCAAGAGCTGCTAATCTCATCTTACAATCATATCCTGATCTTTTTGCTTTAAGGGACAAACATGTCATTCATGGTTCAGGAGGAGCTGCAAGAAATTGGGCAGAGGGCAGAACACGTTTCATAAAAGAGGTAAGCGCTAAATTTGATTTGCAAAAACAAATAGCTGCTCTTTCACCAGAACCAGTAAGAGGATTCTGTGTACCGTTTGCAATGGGAGGTGGAACTGGTAGTTCTTTTGCAAGTGCATTTATTCAATACATAAAAAAAGATACCAAAGAGCATGCAACCATTGCAACATTAGGGCTTTTGCCAGAGTTTGGCTGGGATCCTATAATTTTTGAAGCTGCTGCAATAAACATTGTAATGAATTTAGAATACCAGATAAAATATAGTGATTGTTCAATTCTCTTTTCAAATAAAACTCTAAGACTGTTAGCTCATAAATTTGAGAAAAAATTAGACAACATACCATCAATAATTGATGATCTTCCAAAAGAACAAGAGGTAGGTTGGAAGGATTATCGCGGTATGAATCTGATTGCAGCAAGTGCAATTTCGATGTTTGTTTCATCATTTGCAAGAGAAACAGAATGGGATATGTCAAACTATAGGACTTGGCTTGCAACAAAACGACCAAAATTTGCAATTCCATGGGCAATTCCAATCATATCCGAGGAAAAAATATGGAGCACGGATCTAATGTCAAAAGGAAAAAGTAACACCATGGAAGGAATTATTGAACACATTCACAAAAAAGAAGATGCGCTTTTGTTTGATCTTGATGAAAATGATGTCAGAGATAAGGGAGGTCCAAAGGACTCTTGCTGTGCACTAGTAAAAGTCAAGGGAGAGTTTGATGTAAAGGAAAGGGATGCCCTCAAGGCAATTATCAAAGATAGATTTAACATTGAAGACTCTAGAATGATTTTTGTCAAGATACCAATACTTGAAAGTGAACAGGCAAACATCACAATTCTAGTCAACACAAAGGCAATAGGACCAAAAATACTTGAGATTGCAAGTGAGGCCGAAGTTTCGTGGGATGCTTACAAGGAGGAATATGGCAAATGGGGTTTGACTACAGAAGAATTCAAGCAGAGCCTGATGGACGTTGTTCATCAGTTTAGTTAGGTATTGAAAGATGGCTGATTTTCAGTATCTTGAAGAGACAGCTGGCAGGATAAAATCCAATAGGCAACAATTAACAAATGTGGAGGCAGAGCTTGCCAGAGTTAATTTTAGAATTCATGAAGTTCCACTAAAGAGTGTCACAGAGTCCACCTTTGCAAAGATGGTAGGAGAACAATATCATGATGAATTGGGCGAGCTTGAAAAGATAAAAAATGAGCTTGTGTCTGAAAAAGAAAAACTAAGCGAGATGATAAAAACAGATACCAATAGTTTTGTCACAGAGATCACTTCCCCAGAGCTCGTGATTCCGTTAGAATTACCCCCAAAACTATCCGAAGGCAATACAATCTTCAAGTACAAAAATGGAACCAAGTTTAACAACATATTTGACATATTGAGTGAGCTGCTAGGACTTAGTGCACCAATTTTAGTCAAGGATGTCATGTTTTCATCATCTGAAATTGTTGTCAAGGTATCAGATGAATATGAAGCAAAGCAGAAATTCATCAGCAGCATGAACGAGGTACAAAAAACCCTATCTATCAAGAAAAGGTAATTTTTAGAATAAGATGTAATATGTAAAAAACCTTGTTATAATTTGGTCTGATTCTGAATATAACAGGAACCTTGTTACACAATATTAAATATCTACCAAATAAGCAACATGATTGGTCTGGTATGGTTAAGAAAGAGTCTCTTCGTGCATGTGGATTCTGTGGCACTGTTTATTCCATAAATGCAACAGATCACAATGGTAGATGCCCTAATTGTAAAAGCAAGGTTCAAAATATGATTGAAGATTAATCATGTTTCATCATTCTGTAAATTCCAAAATTATGACTGAGTTAATACATGTCTGAATATGCTAAAATTATTCTATAACATTAATTCAAGCTGTAGCCGGATCTTATAGGACTCAAATCTGCGTATTCAGACCTGGATAATTTCGGTATAAGAGTTGGTTTTGTTTGTGGAGTTGGTTGTGGAACCGGTTGAGTTTGTACTGGTGTCATTTTACTCAATTTATTTGAGAGATTCAAGAATTTCAATCCCTTTTCAGTTGGTCTGTAAAGTAGTGTATCTGCTTCATGTGTTATCAGACCATTTTGTTGTAAATAATACAGATATCCTGTGAGTTGAGTGTAAGAGAGATTTGCATTGTACATTATCTTTGTCTTTCCTGCTCCTGTTTTTGCAGCCTTTAACATAATATTGGCAATTTCAGTTCTACTACGGTATAGCATCACATAGATGAATCTTCTATATGATTTAAGCCGCGCTGACATTCGTGTCAGTTTTAGGGACAAATCTGTCCAGCATGTTGGACTGATAATTTTAAGAAGAAGATATAACAAGGAAAAATTATCGGCTTTTTGTGAAGAAGAAAAACAAAAAAATTCTAATGATTATAATGGCTATAGGATTTGGAGCCATAATGGTAGGAAGTTCAACTGTGGCGCTATTTGGCGGTTTTGGCAATCCAAGAACAGCTCAAACCACTGATACTACAATAACTGGCACACCTGCAGATAATTACAAGGACAAAGACCGTCCAGTATTTTGTGAAACTAGTGATGCAAAATCTAACAAATACATAACAGAATTCAAGATTCCTACTGCATGTACGCAACCATTAGGTATAACAACAGACTCCAATGGAAATGTTTGGTTTACAGAATCAAATACAGGAAAAATTGCCAAGTTTGATCCTTCCACTAAAAACTTTACAGAATATGCAAATCCATTATGGCAATCACATCAAAAATCAATGATGTGGGGAATTGGTTATACATCTGATGGAAACTTGTGGTATACAGATTCTGGACACGGTATAATTTGGAGATTCTCTCCTACTGATGCAAAATACGCTAATTTCAATTATCCAATAACACCTGGTCAAAATGAAACGTTTCCTCAGATGCTTGTCGTAAACGGTAAAGAAATTTTAGTAAATGATTTTGTAGGAAGAAAAATAACATCTTTTAATTTAGATCAGGTTGGTCCTATCATACAATATTCAACAATATCTTCTCCAGGAAACTACAACTTTACTAGCGACATGGCAGTAGATTCTAATGGAAAAATCTGGTATACTGTTTGGATATATCAACAAGGAGGACATCTGGTAAGATACGATCCCCAAACAGGCAACAAAACTCAATTTAATCTTCCTCCAGGGATTTTAGCTCCAAATGGAATATCAGTAGAAAAAGATGGCAAGATATGGGTTACCGATACTGCAAGCAGTATCTTTTTCAGTTTTGATCAACAATCACAGCAATTTACAAGATTTATCACTTCAATGCCTATAGAATCCACATACGGCAATGCATCAGGATTGATAAAGACACCAATTTCTAGACCATATTGGAATCAGATTGATAACAATGGCAGAATCTGGTTTAATGAACAGGTAGCAAACAGATTAGCTGTTTTTGATCCTGCAAAAGGTACTCTTGTAGAATATCAAGTTCCTTCTACAAATCCAAACTGGTCTGACTGTGGAGCCTTGCAGGATTGTGGGGTAGCTCAAGTGCTTGATTTTACAACAAATGATGACAAGGTATGGTTTACAGAGTGGGTTGAAAATAACATTGGTTTTCTAGATCCAAAGGCACCGCTCCCAATGAATGTGGAGGTAACTCCAACAGATATTACTCTTCATAGAGGTGAGAATTCCACAGTATCATTTACAATAACTCCAAACGAGCAAATCATAGATCCTGTTACTGTAGTTACGTCAAATACTGCCAATACTAATGACATTATTGTTTCTGGCAATTCTCAAGTAACTATGACAAATCAGCCAAAGACTGTTTCAGTTAGTATTTCTGCAGATAATTTTGCATTTACAGGAACATACCAAGTTCTAATTGGCGCCCTATATCACGAAGTTACAATATCAAAGTATGTAACAGTCACCATAAAATAAGAAGTGATTCCAAAGATTGATTCCAGTATAGGGATCTTTGTATACAGTACAAACTTTGAAGGCATTGGAGGAAAGATACGATCAGCCCAAGAGGATTTTTTTGTATCTGAAATTTTAGATCAGAGAACATTATCTAAAATTTCCCAGACAGGTAGTTATGCAGTATACAAGTTAAAAAAATATGGAATTGATACAAATCATGCTCTTTCTGAGATTTTTAAAATTCATGGCGTAAGACTAAAGGCATTAGGGCTCAAGGACGCCAGTGCTACAACCGAGCAATTTGTGTGTGATACAGGTACCTCTAAATCGCCTGAGAAGTTCATCACCAACAGATACGATCTTACACGAATAGGATTTGTTGCAAAACCACTTACAAAAAAAGACATGATTGGAAATCATTTTAAGATAAAAATCCAAGATGCAGATTTTTCAAAAATTGACAATTTGAAGGAATATGAGAAGATTTTAAACTTTTTTGGATATCAGAGATTTGGCAGTAAAAGACCAGTGTCTCACCTCATAGGAAAAGCAATACTACAAAATGATTTTGAATTGGCAGTTCATCTGCTTCTTTCTTTTAGCTCAGAATATGATTCAGTTGAAAATAATAAAATAAGAAAAATGCTTGAAGACAAGTCAAATTATTCAAAAGCTTTGCAAGAAATTCCTCATCAAATGGATGTTGAAAGAATAGTACTCGATGAGATGGTGCAGCATGGAGATGCCATCAAGGCCATAAGAGCAATTTCTCTTTCTCTGAGAAGATTTTTTGTTCAAGCCTTCCAGTCTTACGTCTTTAATTGTGCTATGAGTCAAGCTTTTGAGCATGGCGAAGAATTATTTTTACCAAAAGAAGGAGACGTTTGTTTTGATAAGAAAAACGATCTTGGAAGATACCAAAATGATCCAGACCAGAGGCTTGCAATACCTCTAGTAGGCTATTCTTATTCTAAAAAAAACAGATTTGATTATCAAATTTCCCAAGTTTTAGAAAAAGAACAAATTCATGCAAGAGATTTCTTTTCAAAAGAAATGCAAGAGGTAAGTAATGAGGGCGGATTCAGACAAGCTACAATAAAATGTGAAAGTTTTTCCACAATCGAACCATTTGTAAGTTTTACATTGTCTCGAGGCTCGTATGCAACTATTCTATTGCGTGAGATAATGAAACCTTCAGATCCTATTGCTGCGGGTTTCTAAACTTTCACAATTACCTACTTCATTTGATATTTATATTGAAAAATTTAAAATTAAATTATGTTTGATGAAGTTTTCACTAGAGTAACAAAAGCGCAAAATTTTCCAGATGGTTATGATTGGATTAATGTAGACGAATCACTTTCACTTGAGAAACTAAAAGGTCAGATAATAGTGTTGGATTTTTGGACATACTGCTGCATAAATTGTATGCATATGCTTCCTGCCTTAGCAGCATTAGAGAAAAAATATGAAGGTAAACAGGTCATTTTTATCGGCGTACATTCAGCAAAATTCTTCAATGAACAAGACAAAAAAAATATTGAAAGTGCTGTTGCAAGATATGAAATTTCTCATCCAGTAGTTGTGGATAGGAACATGTCAATTTGGCGTAAGTATGATGTTAGTGGATGGCCTACAATCATTATCATAGATCCCAATGGAACTATAGTTTACAAACAATCAGGTGAAGGCCAAAAAGAATCAATTGAAGATACTGTGGATGTACTTTTAGAGAAACATTCCAAAACAGGAACTCTTGCAAGAGAACCTTTCAATATAAAACATAAAAAATCACAGAACAAAACAACACTTTCCTTTCCAGGAAAAATATCAGTATCCAAAGACAAAATCGTATTGTCTGATTCAAACCACAACCGGATCATTGTTACCGATCTTTCTGGCAAAATCGAACACGTTATAGGAAGTGGGAAGATTGGATTTTCTGACGGCAGTTTTGAAACTGCAACTTTTTTTAGGCCACAAGGAGTAGTATGGAAAGATGATTCCATAATAGTGGCAGATACTGAAAATCATGCCATAAGAAAAATAGATTTGGTAAACAAAAAAGTCATCACCCTTGTTGGGACAGGACGTCAAGGCCCATGGATTTCACAAGGTGGAAAGGGAAAAGAAATTCCCATCACATCACCATGGGATGTAGCACAAAAAGATAATCTAATTTTCATTGCAATGGCAGGAAATCACCAGATTTGGACATATGATATGGAATCAGATATTGCAAAACCATTTGCTGGAAACGGATATGAAAATATTATTGATGGTGAAAAACAACAGGCACAACTTGCACAACCAAGCGGGCTTTCTATATCAGGAACCAAATTATATTTTGCGGATAGTGAAGTCTCAGCAATCAGAGAAATTGATCTAGAAACTAATCAAGTAAAGACAATAGTTGGTCACGGATTATTTGTATTTGGACACAAAGATGGTCATGTTGATGAAGCATTGTTTCAACACCCATTAGGAGCATATGCATCAAAGAACAAGATCTATGTTGCAGATACTTACAACTCTGCAATCAGAGAAATTGATCTAGAAACTAATCAAGTAAAGACAATAGTTGGGAAAACAGAAATGAATGGAATATGTAAAGTAGATGATCCAGCATGTGATTCCCTTGGTCTTTACGAGCCAAGTGATATAGAATTATTCCAAGATAAGATGTACATTACTGATACAAATAATCATTTGATTAGAGTTTACGATATGAATTCAAATGTATTACAAACTCTTGAAATAAAAAATTAGATTAGAATTTTCATATCTTAAATAATTTGATATAGTAATTATTCTAATGTAATAATTTAATGAATTACCACCATGGTGGTATTTTGTTGTGTTCAGAGAAGTATTCATTACATACTACACAAAGTTTACGGCTATCAAGTATCTGAAATACGTATAACACAAAATATCCTACAACTAAGGCAGGAAGAAAATAAATGGACGTAAATGACAGAACCGAGATTTTTATTCCTATCAAATAAGAAATACTGAGAGTAGAAAGAAGTAAAGACAATACAAGAATTCCTACACCTCTAGCAATTTTTCCTATGTAAATATGTCCAATTCCTTGCAAAGAGACAAGTCCTAACACAACCGCAAGAACAAGTGTTGTTACCTCACTTTTATAAGTGACAATAGTTTCATTAACCGATTTAGTTTTTAGTGGTGTTTGAATTGTCGATATGTTATGATCTGATTTAGTTTTCTCTGTTTTTTGTTTGTTTTTCAAAATGTTTTCTAGTTGGGCGTTTAATCTCTTTATGTCAGCATCTAGATTTTCAACTGAGTGTGATTCAGTCGGTATTTCTGTTTGTTCATCCGTGACCATCTCATTTGTATATAATAAATTATCAAGATATGTTTTATCTGAAGAATAAAGATCTTTTCCCTTCTCAATCCTATCTAGTATGTATTCTAACCTAGCTGCATCTCCAATTCCTTGCTGTATTAATCTATGAATTGATTTAACTAATTCATATGCCATATTGCTCAAGTCCTCTTTCAAGTAGATATAACTGTAACATCAAATAATTCATATTATCTTGCATGTGCATTTCTATTCATTATTTACTTTAAAATCATTAAGTTCAGATTATTTGTAAGCCGAGAAATTTCGTCTCTGAGTGATTTGATAATCTGACCATATTGTATAATTTCTAGCTGCATAGGATTAATCTTGGTTTTATATTCTGCAAGCTCTGATCTTAGTGAATCAATGTCATTTTGTTGATTCTTTGTAAGTTCAAGTTTGGTTTTGTATTCTGCAAGCTCTGATCTGAGTAATTGTATGACTTGATCACATTGCATAATTTCTAGCTGCATAGGATTAATCTTGGTTTTATATTCTGCAAGCTCTGATCTTAGTGAATCAATGTCATTTTGTTGATTCTTTGTAGTAAGTTCAAGTTTGGTTTTGTATTCTGCAAGCTCTGATCTGAGTGATTTAGTGTTCTGATCATATCGTATAATTTCTAGCTGCATAGGATTAATCTTGCTTTTGTATTCTGCAAGCTCTGATCTGAGTGATTTAGTGTTCTGATCATATCGTATAATTTCTGGTTGCATAGCATTCATCTTGATTTTGTATTCTGCAAGTTCTGATCTGAGCGATTGTATTACTTGTAGATACTGCAAAGTTTCATCAGACATATTTTGTTGCCTATTATTTACAATTGGGTCTTCGATTATACTTGTAATCATTTCTTCTTTTTTACTAGGTATACTTGTCTTCTCCATACTCCTTACTTGAAATACGGTTGATTGTGTTGCATTCCTGTTCTTTACTTGCTGCATACTTGCCTCATTGAAATTCATTGTATCACTAGAAATGTTTGTAGTTACATTCTTTTGCATCCAAGGTAATGCTTCTCTCCTAATTGCAGATGGTTGTTGTTTATTATTTTCTTTTGGTATAAATTTTACTTCGAAAATTTGTTCGAATGTTTTCTCTTTAGATTTTTCTACCAACACAACTAACTACTCCATCCGTAAAGGCAAAAAGTGAAATTCATGGTTACATGTATCAATGTTTGATATTCATAAAAATATGTCCTGCCAAAAATGGAAATGATGTTATTGAATACAAATCATATGAGAGGGCTTTTTTGAATTGTAGGTATTACAAGTCCCAATTCAAGATTTTTACAATTCAGGAAAATAGATAATGAACGTCATAATTTGACTCAGCACTTTCAATGTATCCTAAAATAAGCAGAATAAAGATTTAAGATCGTTATATGATAGAATATTATGGAAAAGGCGTATATCCTCATAGGCTGTGAACTTGGATCTGAAAACGATATTGTGTCCAAACTTTCAAAAATGGACAAAGTCAAAGATGCGAGAATCGTGTATGGGGATTATGACATCGTCGTAGAAGTAGAAACTGAAACCGAAGCACAGATGGATAGTATAATAACAAAAAAAATTCGCAAATTAGACAAAGTAAGATCAACTATGACTTTGGGAATTGTGAATTAATTTTGATATTAACAATCCCACTACAAAAATAATTATTCCTATAATTGCAATCCATTGTCCGTTTGTAATCCAGTGTGGATTTGAATACATGAAAGATGATTTTGGGCCGACTATAGATTCTCCTTGTAGAAAAAACACTATTCCAGAAATGGTAATAATTATTCCAATTCCAATCAGTGGTTTTCCTATTCTCATTGTTTATTCTATAAATAATAGCCAATAAAAGGTAAAGAGAGTTGATAAAATGGGCAAAAGAATTTTGATTCATTTCTTTAATGCCTTTTCTAAGTATGAATCCAATGGACGAATGGGGACCAGACATCTATGATCTTAGGCATAACCGAAGCTGGATTGATATCAGTATTTTTGTAGGGGCAGCAGCCTCAGCATTAATTTCCTATTTGATTTTTGGTCCAGACATAGACAGAGCAATCAAGCAGTCACCAATCTTAATTGATTTAATGTTTGCACCTTCTTTTGGAATAGGTTTTCTTTATGGCCTTAGAATGACAGACCGTGTAATGAGGCCATCTGAAACAAGGAATCCAATAAAACGTGCAATTGTTAAGATGTTTCTATTTTTGTTTATGATGGGTGCAATTTTTACGTCTGTATCTTTTGCACTGCATGGAGGAGCTAGTCCAGTTCACAAATCAATTGTCACAGATGGATTAATTCCATGGGCAACAGAATTTGTTCAGGTTAACGGTGGTCTAACATTTCTAATCATATCTAGTATTACAATAATGGCAGCTGCTACAAAACGAATTGTAGGAATGGAAGGATTTCTAAGCAAGATTTTCATATTTGTTGGAACGTTTATCTTTTTTTCTATGATATCCATAACACTTACACATAGTGACCCAACACACTCCCAAGTCTATCTTTATGCATTTTATCAGGCAGGAATTGTGGGCGGAATATTCTATCAGATGAACAAGCTTACAGCCCATGCCAACATGTGGGAAGACTATGCAAGTGGTTACTAGAACTTTCGAGTTTTTAGTGTAAATATAACCATTCCAATTGAAATTACCATTACAAGTGTACTAACTCCACCAAATTCTGGGAGATAAGTCGTTCCCACAACATTAGTTGTAGTTATGCCAGTCTGATTGAATTTGAGCATCACCGTGGAACTGTCAGTACCATTGATTATAATTGGTGAGATCTGTTTTCCGTCTTGTGTAACAGTAAGACTACCCCCAATGAGATTATTTGGTATTTGGATTTCGGCAATACTATCAGTGTAAGTACTGTTACCGGTAAAAATCAATTCCTTGTTATTTGAATTTAGAGTGACATTTTTCATATCGTAGTTTGAGACCGTAGTAACAATATAGGTATAATTTGCGGCGTATATTTTCCATTCCCATTTTATTCCTGGATGATTAAGGTCTGCAAAAGCTGGTGTAGATAATAATCCTAATATCAGAATACATGATATAATAATTTCTGTCTTCAATTCTTCAAATCTACAAGCTTACCGCGCATTTCCTTATCTTTAGAGATCCTTGGATGTGACGGGTCTACCATAATTATTTCATACCAAAGATAAATTCCATCTTTATAGACATAATATGAGCCAAGAAGTTTCATGTTTGGAAATCTTTCAAGTACACGACGTTCTGCAACTTGTTGCATGGAAACATCTGGTTTTATTCTTGTAACACCAAGATGCTTTGGTCTTCTTCCTGCTACTGGTCTTTTCTTGCGCATGTTTCCTCTACCTACACGCATTCTTACAACAACTATTCCTTGTTTTGCCTTGTATCCAAGTCTTCTTGCCTTTTGTATTCTGCTTGGTCGATCAATTCTAGTAAGTGCATTTTGTTTTCTCCATTCTACTGCTTTCGCTCTCAGTTCAGGGGCGTTTTCCTTCCACATCTTTAACCAAGTTTGATCCTGATGGCTAAGCATAAACGGCACTACTAAAATCCCCTTAATATTCTGTTAGAACTACTGTTTTTCCCCATAATAGGTAACTAATAACGAAAATTGGTTTTGTAAAAAAGGATCATCCCAAAAACATATTATAAATTTGTTTTATGCATCTAGTATGAAATTAAGATATGCTAGTTCTATTTTTTTGTGCATGTTCTTTTTTTCCCTTTTTGGGCTAAACAATGCATTGGGAGCACCGTCATTTTCTATTCAAACCGACAAAACAGTTTATGAATATGGTGATCACCTTTCCATTATCTTTGACGTATCAGAACTTACGGGAGACCCAATAACTATTCGTATAGTGGACGAATCTGGAACTTCTAGTTCACCGTGGCCAATTCCAATAACTAATCTAAAAACAGAGATTACAGCTCCTGTAGCATTTTACAAAACCATATACAAATCTGGAACATATCATATTGATGCCACATATTCTGGAAGTAATGCCACTACCATGTTTACATTAATAGATTCCAATAAAATTGCCATTCCATCTTATGATAAAGATATTATCAAATCGTGGTCAGAGAATAAACAGTATACAGATGCAAGCTTTGCAAATGTGATTCGGGAATTCATACAATATAACATAATTCACATTCCTGAATTAAATAATCAAACAACAAATTCTGTGCACATACCATCATGGTTTAAAAATGATGCAAAGTGGTGGTCAGATGATCTCATTTCAGATAATGATTTTGCGTTAGGAATACAATATCTTATTGAGTCTAAAATTATAACAGTTTGAGTTTCTATTTACGAATTTGTTTTCTTGTTTTTGATTTCTTTGATGATGCAATCACTACAATTAAAATTAAAATTGCAGCAGTTATTACTGAATATTCTATTATTTGTTGATGAGTAATATTGAAAGGTAGATTTGGTAATGTGAAATGAAATATCTTTGAAAGAATTTCTTGTGCAGATAGATTTTGTGGTGATGCATTTACAGTTGGCTTTTGTACAGAAGTTTGGTTTTGTTGTGATTGGTTGTTCTGTGTTTGTTGTTGTGAAGATTGGTTTTGCTGTTGTGGAGTGTGGCTTGTAGGAACTGGATTTTGTACAGGAGAGGTAGAGTTTTGTGTTGTACCAGGGTTACCATTACCTGAGCTTGCAAGACTAGTTCCAATAATCTCTAGTTCTTTGTTTTCAGGTGCAAGTTGAATCAGAATTGTTCTACTTGTTTGATCTGAGCTTTTTTCCACATATGAGGTAAATGCTCCATCAGCTAGTACAATAAAATCAGCACTGCCATTTTTATTTGTAGCATCAATTAGTTCACGAGGAAGCGTTAACTCCAATGTAGAGGTAGGATTAGTAACTTGAATTGAAAAAATCAATGCTTGATCTTGTGTGTTTGGTTGTGCACTAAGAACCTGGACATAATTTGCATCATAGTTGATTTGAAATGATTTGCCAGACACAACGGCGATACTACCGGTATCCCCAAACACAGAAACAAAAGATAGGCCTAGTAGAAAAAATACCGGCAAAAATAATTTCAAGTATGACAATGCTATATAACGCCACGAAGAATCATTATTATCTTTTCTGCTATAACATTTGCAGCTAAAGCCTGAGCTTCCTTTGTCTGAGCTCCTATGTGAGGAGTACAGATTACATTTGGCAGTGTTGCAAGTTTGTTTCCAGTGGCAGGTTCAGACTCAAAAACGTCCAATGCTGCACCTGCAATTTTTCTTTCTTTTAATGCATCATACAATGCATTCTCATCTATTATTTCTCCCCTAGATGTGTTGATAAGACATGCATTCTTTTTCATCTTTGCAAGTAGTTGTGAGTTTACAAGATGATGTGTACTTTCTGTAAATGGAACATGAAAAGAGATGTAATCAGCACTTGAAATCAGAGTATCAAGATCTGCTTTTATCAGACCTACTTCACGTGAAAAATCTTCAGGTATTGGAATTACATCATAGCCTATAATATTCATATTTAGTGCTCTTGCATGTTTAGCAAGTTTTTTTCCTATATTTCCTAGTCCAACAATTCCAAGATACTTTCCAGAAAGTTCAGTTCCCATTAGTTCTTTTTTTAACCAATTTCCATTTCTAATTTCCCTATCCGCCCTTGGAATTTCCCTAGCTAATGAAAGCATTAATCCTAAAACAAGTTCTGCTACAGCGTTCATTGCACCTTCTACTGCATTGATGACTCTAATTTCCTTTGTCTTTGCTGCATCTACATCAATGTTATCAAGACCTACTCCTACTCGTGCAATAATTTTACATTTGTTTGCTCTATCAATCATTTCTTTTGTAATCTTTGTTCTGCTTCTGACTACAACAATGTCAAAGTTACCAATCTTTTCTTTGATTTGATCTGGAGTAATTTCAGGCTCATATGTAATTTTCAGACCATTTTTTTGTAAAATATCATTTAGAATTGGTGCAACCTGATCACAAATTAATACGGATTGATTCATTGACATGCAAGAAAACCATCAAGTACAGAATATAATCATTGTGTGAAATAAAAACAAAAAAGAAGATTTTGGGGTTTTAACCACCGATTTGTTTAGATATTGTCGCTGCTTCGTCGTCAGTACATTCACAGTGGACAAGTTCCTTTTGTGGAATGCTGTTCTTTCCTAATGGAGGAACTGCATCAGAGGGGTTTGGCATATCGCCTGGGTTGTATCCTAACTTGAATGGATCACCAGCCACGAATATCGTTCCCGCACCAGAGAAGATTGCGGCATAGTCATGGTTGACTGCGGCATATACT
>Ga0207129_1018_pt1 | contig 47434 bp, 50 predicted proteins | sample Alteio_BWMinHeat_15_FD_153517 | JGI IMG/M metagenome (GOLD analysis project Ga0207129, IMG submission 153517) | Enriched cells from forest soil in Barre Woods Harvard Forest LTER site, Petersham, Massachusetts, United States -... | ecosystem: Environmental > Terrestrial > Soil > Temperate forest >... | reverse complement strand
GGTTGGAAACAATTCAACATCGAACCATTTGCGAATGTTGCACAAGTGGATACAGATCTAAATCACTTCACAGAAGAAGGTGGTCCTGCAGCATTACAAGGAGATGGTGATGAAGATGTCTTCTACTCAACCTTAGGTATCAGAGAAGATTCACCCATCTATCAAGCATGCAATTACAGTGTTAGCCAAGAAGTCAGAGCCGGCTGGCAGCATGCATACAATGGCATTGATCCCGAAGCGACGTTTGCATTTGCCAGCGGCAGTCAGCCATTCGACATCACAGGCGCGCCAATTGCTCGCGACTCAGCATTGGTTGATGCTGGCTTAAATCTAGACGTGAAGCACTTACAGTTCCGCCTTGCCTACGATGGCGAGCTCGCAAATAGCGTGCACGACAATGGCGTAACAGGCACGGTGACCTGGGCGGTAGATTAATAGCATCTTAGTGCGTTAAAATCGCAAAGCCCCTTGATGGGGCTTTTGTTTTGGCCGGAGAAAAACATGAGCGTGAGACTGCCGGTTGGCACCAGTGATTTTAAGAAAGTGGTTGAAGCATTCGACTTTGTTGATAAAAGTTTATTTATCAAAGAAGTGATTCTCGATGATGAAGGTGTTTTAATCACACGCCCCCGCCGTTTTGGCAAGACATTGAATATGTCGATGCTGCGTTATTTTTTTGATATTAACGAACATGCAGCTGATTTATTCAAAAATTTGAAAATTGCAAAAGAAAAAGAGCTGTTTGCAAAACATCAAGGGCAATATGCTGTTATTTATTTAACGTTTAAAGACATCAAAGAAAATACATACGAAGAAGCTTATCAGAAAATCGTGGAAGCTATTCAAGTTGTTTATGCTAAATTCAGAAGTGTGTTGCTGCATAGTGATAAAATAGATGATTTTTATAAAGATAAAATTAATGCGATATTAGACGGAGAAGCATCGCAATCAACAATAGGAAATTCTATTTTCTTTCTCAGTAAATGCTTGTATGATCATTATGGCAAAAAGGTTTGTATTCTAATCGATGAATACGATACGCCTGTACAAACAGGTTATTTGAAAAAATATTATCCTGAGATTGCTGGCTTATTTCGTAACTTATTAAGTGCAGCCTTAAAAGATAATCCTTATTTATTCAAAGCAGTGCTCACTGGCATATTGCGTGTTTCAAAAGAGAGCTTATTTTCAGGATTAAATAATATTGAGGTTTATTCTGTATTAAGCTCAAAATATGGGGATTATTTTGGTTTTACTGAAAATGAAGTGGAGGAATTGCTTGCTAAAACAGGGCTGCAAACTAAATTAGCAGAGATTAGAAGTTGGTATAATGGTTATCAAATGGGTCATCATCGTATCTACAATCCTTGGTCGATAGCGAGCTGCTTAATGAAGGAGGGCGTGGTTGATCGTTATTGGTTAAATACCAGTGATAATGCACTGATTAAGCATCTTTTATTAAAATCGACAGACGCTTTTAAGGCGCAACTTGAATTATTGCTTCTTGGGCACACAATTACTTATTTAATTGACGAGTACATCGCATTTCAAGAGCTAGATACCAATGAGTCAGCTGTGTGGAGCTTATTCTTGATGGCGGGATATTTAACTGTTGATTCATCTGAGCGCACTAGACAAGGTCCATTATGTCAATTGCGTATTCCTAACATAGAAATTAGAGATTTATATGCTGGCATTATTGAACAGTGGTTGTCAGATGGACTCGGACTGCCTTGGTATAACGCTTTTATTAGTCATTTACTTGATGGCAATATAGTCGAATTTGAAAAGGGATTAAAATCGATTTTAGAACGAATTGTGAGTGTGCACGACATGAGTCATTCACCTGAAAGTTTTTATCAAGGGCTCTTGATTGGCATGACAGCAAGCTTGGGTGATCAAAAAGACTATGAGCTCAAATCAAATCGAGAAAGTGGTTATGGTCGCTATGATTATATGATTTTGTCGCATCTTAAAAATAAGCCGACGATTATATTTGAATTTAAAAAAGTGAATTTGCCTAAGAAAAAATCAGCAAAAGAAATTAAAGCTATTCTTGAAAAATCAGCAACAGAAGCACTTGCTCAAATTGACTCGCTAGGTTATTTGGCGGAAGCAAAGCAGCTTGGTGCGAGGAATATCTTGAAGATTGGCCTTGCGTTTAGCGGCAAGCGATTTGCGTTAGTTTATACGCAGGCAGTGGAGGATAATGATCGTGAGTGGTAGTGAAGATGATCTTAGTGCAATAGATATTAACAGGCACGGTGACCTGGGCAGTTGATTGATGCATAATTCCTCATTAATGAGGAAATAACATGCGTCATCGACTCTCTCAACAAGGCTTGTCTTTACTCGAAACGATGCTCGTGCTCGCCATTGCCGCCCTGCTGGTTGTGCTGTCTATTCGACAGTATCAAGCGTGGCAGGCGGACTTGGCGGTCGAGCAAGTGAAGGCGAATGTGAATGCCATATTCAATGCGATGACTTACTATTACAGGGCCCAGTGTCGAGGTGCGTACGACCCCGGTGCTACGAATACCTTCATGGTCAATGGTCATACTTACAATCCTTATCCTCAAGTTAACCCCGGCACGTTGAATCCGTTTTATGCTAATGAGCAAACAAAGAATATTCTGAATGATTTAATGAGTAGTGGTTACTTGACTGCCCCATTCTCTCTGAGTGCTGTGAGTCCCGTTGTTGATACCAGTACTTATGAGGCCGTTTTCTATTTTCTGGGCACCTTGCGTCGTTATGAGTCAACAGCTAACGGTAACGCAGTGATGATTGGCGATGTCTATCAACCCGTGATGGAAGTGGGGGTGCAACTGAAGGCAACGCAACCCGCTGTGCAACAGGCTTATTTGCGGTTGTTGAATGCAACCTGCTTGACCTCGCAATTCCCTGCTATTTGTCCTACGTCGGGTACAGGGAGCGGGTCGTATGTGGTGTGGGTCAAATCACCATCAGATACGATGGGCACGTATGATCCAGAGCTTGCTCAATTTAATCAACTTTATAATACTTATCCTTTGATGTACTTAACCGGCACGGCTAATTCAACTAGCGCGCCGCCGATTGAGTATCAAGGGTTTATCTGTGGTCCATAGGGTTCATATGCGTCAGTATAAGCGATTACTTGGTTTTACCTTGATTGAAATCATGCTGGTGCTTGCGATTATCGCTGCCCTTATTTATTTGGGTACCGGTTATTATCAACAGCAATTGCAAAATTCACGTGTTGAAAAAACAGCTGTGCAAATGCAGCAAATCTTGAATGCAGCCCTGGCATTTTATGTAGCCAATGGTAGATGGCCAGCGAGTACTAGCGAATTAGTGAGTGATAATTATTTACCTTTATCGCCTATACCACCTTGGCCAGTGCCACCCCCCTATCAAGCCTATGTAGGCGAACCAATCAAGAGCAATCCACAAGCTGCGATATTTAGCCTAGCATTCGTTTTGCCCGCGTCTTTGCCTAATAACGTTTCTTGGGCGCAAGTGCTAGCTGGCAAATTACCCCTTGCCTATACGAGCCAGTATCTTAATCAAATAACCGCTTGTGAGGTCGGTAAAGATTGTGCTGTTATCGCGCAAGTCACCATTCCAGGGCAAAACTTAAACAATGCAATGGCGATGAATTTTGCTGGCCTCTATCACCCTGGTGCCTGCGTGCCCGCTCCTGTTTGTCCTGAAACAAGCCCGAGTGGTGCGAATATGACGCCAGAAATCTTTTTAGTGCCGGTGTCCGTGAGAGGGGTCTATATACCAGGGGGTGCAACGCAAGTTAGCCCTAGCCAATTAACCACGATTAATGGCTTTACCGCTTATGCGACGGGTAATCAGAATACGGCTAATACTAATTCCAGTTATAACCAGCCTGTTACCATCGCCAATGGTGGGCCAGCTCTCTGTACGCAGCAGCCTATCCAGAATAATCCTCCTTGTGGTTTTAGCGATACAACAGGCCTTTCATATTGGCGTGCTTGCTTGCAATTGGTGACGGGGCAAGGGGATGTCAGCAATCTCGCGCCTAATAATGCAGGTTGGGGGAGTCAGATTACCATGGCGGCCTTTACGCGCTGTGCAATCAGCGGCGAGCCAGCGGGATCACCTTCTACTGTTTATGAAAACTAATTTACTTGATAAGCCGGCTTAATATCGCTATCTTGGATGTTTCATTTATTTGCACAAAGGCGCGATGGCATTTATGAAAATACAAAAAGGGTTGATCCTCTTAGGGATAAGTATGCTGCCGAGTCTTGCGCTCGCAGGTTGGCAAGTGGTTTCGGGTGGGGCATCTTCGTCAAGCCCGGTACGCGAGCCTTTTTTCGAGTCACCTAGCACATCGCAAGCGAGGCCAATGACGCCGGCTGCCGCTGTCATCCACAATAATTACGCACCACCGATTTCACCTGTGCAAATTGCTTCCTTTGGCGAAGCGAACGCATTTGCTGTGAGCATCAGTGGCTCGGTGAAAGAGAATATCGTCCGCATCATGAGTCGTTATCATTGGCGTGTGGTGTGGAAAGCGCCTTATGACTATAATTTTGATGGCAGAATTGTGGGCTACAGTTTAGAAAACGTGATTCAAAAATTGCTACAACCTTTCCCGTTACAAGCGGTGATGTATGCAGGTAATCGCACTGTCGCCATTGTACCGCGATATCCAATCTAGGAGTTGTTATGTTATTTAAAAAATGGGGCGTTTTTCTATTTAGTTTCCTGGCCATCGCGCTTTTTCTCTCTGCCTGTGACTCGCCGGTTTACAATCAAACCGAAGCGAATGTGGCCGATGTCAAAATCAAAACGCAAGCAGCACGCAATGAATCCGATGAAGATGCCAAACCGGCCCCGGCGCTCGTTGTGAGCCAAGGCATGTATGTTGATCGCACGCCGATTAGCCTCTATCACGATCCTGATTGGTTAAGCGCACATGTGGTCTTGCGCGGCGATCAATTGCCGTTTTCATATTACAGTCGCACAGTTGCCGCCGGTGGTGGCAGCAATGTGCTCACCACTTATCAGCCAGGATTAGATCAGACGACTTCTGTCAACATGAATTATTCAGGCACGGTTCGCGGTGCGCTCGATTTATTAGCATCGAAAACAGGTTATGTCTACTCGCTACAAGGCAACACGATTTACTGGCAAGCTTTCGTCACGCGTAGCTTTGATATTGCTTTTGCGCCCGGCTCATCGGATTACTTGATGGGCAATGCCAGTGGTTCAGGTGGTGGCACCAGTGCCTATGGTGGTACGGGTGGTACGGTGTCTAATTATGTTTCTGGTGATTCTTCTAACGGTGAATTTAGTACTTTTAAAGGGACGTTGTCCGTTTGGGATGATTTAGAAAAAACCATCAAGCAAATGCTATCCAAAGATGGCACGGTGGTTGTTTCGCAAGCAACAACCACGGTGACCGTGCGTGATAGGCCGGCGAATGTCGATTTGATTGCACAGTACATTCGCAACATGAACAACAACATGTCAAAGCAGGTCTTGATTAAAGTACAAGTGTTGCAAGTGCAGCTCAATAATGATTATGATTTTGGGATTAATTGGAATACAGTGATTAATGCTTTTAAAAACACTAGTTTCAAAGTGAATGGTACTTTCGATAACCCAATTAGCATTACATCGATGGCGACCGGTGCGACTGCTGCGCCTAATTTTGGGTTACAGAATAATGGCACGGGTATTCCCGCTTATGGCATTTTGCTTGATTCGTTGAACCAGCAAGGTAAAACGTCTGTGGTGACGGAGCCTCGAGCGGTTTGTTTAAATAACCAAGTGTCAGTGATTCGCATTACGAATTCAGTAAATTATATTGCGAGCATACAAAATACTGCCCTTTCTGGTACCTCAGGAAATCCTTCAAGTAATAATAATAGTAATACGAATAACATTGGACAAGTGACGTCTCAGGTGACACCCGGTACGGTCGTCACTGGTCTCACGCTCTATTTATTACCCAAAATTATGGATGATAGAGTGTATTTGCAGGTGAATGCTGATCTATCTACGCTCACTAAGATGGATTCATTGGTTTCAGGGTCAACCACGCTAGGCGGTCCAGAAGTCAGTGTGCAGCATTTTAATCAACGCAGCATGATTCGCTCGGGCGATACGCTGATTATGTCTGGATTTAGGCAAGTTGGGAATCAAACGGGTGCCGATCAATTTTTACAATCGCAAACCTTGGGTGGGATGGCGTCTACGCAAACGAATAAAGAAACCATCGTCTTAATTACGCCTTATATTTTGGGTGCCGCGTAATGGCTTATTTGACTCGCGAAAAAGATGGCGAACGTTTTGTTATTCCCGCATATCGCGATGTGTTGACGGTTAAAAATAAAAATGACTTAAAGAAAGAAATTTTAGCTTTAAGTCAAAGTTATGGTGAATACATCACCTTACAAAAAAAATCACCTACCACTTATGAAGTGGCTTTTTCGCCTGATGCTGGCTATTTATTGGGCGAATCCATTTGGCAATATTTCAAATTGCCGCCAGATTTTATCTATTGCGAGGCGTTGCCTGATAACAATCAAGCGATTTTAGTGATTGTAAAAAATGGCAGTGTGTATTTAGACGGTAGTTTTGCGCTTGAAAGTATTCCGGATGAGCTGGTGATTTTCCTAACGCAAGAAGCGCATTTTGAAATCTATACTTATGGTGATGTGCCACTGACCAAAGAGCCGGAGAGTGGCAAATTTAGTTTTGATGAAAAATCGGTTAAGTCATTTACTGTTTTAGAAGAGCCCCTCTTCCAACGTTTACCTTTACTGAAAATTTACCGCTTGCAGCTGGTCGAGCCAGTGCTGAAAGCCCATGGCATTGGTCAATTTCCCATTAAATATGCCATTTTAGGTGTGGTGATTTTGGGGGTGTTGTGGTTGCTCTATTCTTATTTAACCGCACCCAAGCCGCAAGTGGTGGTGGCGCCGCCTGCGGTGAACCCTTATCAAGAATATAATACCGCGCTGAATTCACCAGATCCTTATCAAGAAGTCGCGGCTTTTTTAGATAAAATTAATCTTTTTTATATGCTGCCTGCTTGGAGTGTGACACAGGTAGATGAATTACATGGCGCGATTACTGCCAATGTGCGAACGGCAGGTGGCAAGATTCAAACATTGTTAGATTATGGCAATCAAAATAGAATTAATGTGACGCTGAATCCCAACAGTGTGGTTTTATCGACGCAGCTGCCACTGACTAATCGGCCGTTGCCTGCGCATATTTATCCGATTAAGTTTTTACTGGCAAACATCATTGATCGCCTTACCACTTATATCGATGGCACCAGCACACACTTGCAGGTGAGTGCTTTTCAACAAAAAGGCGTTTACACCGATGTGCCGATGACCTTAACGTTTACTGAGATGTCACCGAATATGTTATTACTGCTAGTGTCGCAATTTAACGGTCTGCCTGTGGTATTGCAGCACCTGTCGTTGAGCTTGGCAAATGCGCAATTTAGCGGGAGTATGGCTTTTGATGTGTTAGGGAGTGGGTAAATGAAATCAAACAGAGTGCAAAAATTGAAGGGCATGACAACGCGACAAAAAGTGACAACGGTGGTTGTTGTGATCGTTGTGATCATCTTGTTGTGGCAAGTGATCTCATTGTTTAAAGGCACCGGCACGACGAGCGCCCCTGTTGTGCCGCAGAACACGGCAGTGGGACCAGCAGGCACAGCAGGGGCACCCATGCCGCCACCGATGCCAAAACCGAAACCGGCCGCCGTGCCACCGCAACAAGGCGCCCTGCCAGCGCAAGATGAAGCTGCGTTAGCTGCGATGCAGCAAGCCAGCCAAGTGCAATACATCGAAGCTTTAAACCAACTGCAATTACTGCGCTTGCAACGCGATATCGCACAAACCAATCAAGCGATTATGACCGCAAAACTAGCCGCTGTGACTGCACAAAAGTCGATTGTGACCATACTCGCCCCCCCTGTAACACCACCAACAGGGGCTGCCTATGGCCAAGTCCTCGCTTCCCCAACAGCGACACAAAATGCGCAATCTGCCATTCCTGCCGCACCGATAACGAGCATGGTCAACTACACCGTGGTATCGGTGACCTACATCGCCGGCCGCTGGGAAGCCGTGTTAGGCTACCAAAATGACCTCTACAGCGCTCACGTTGGCGACATCTTGCCACCCGACCAATCGATTGTGATGGCGATTGATCGCAGTGGCGTTTATCTGGCGGATAAAGCGAATCACGTGCGCCGGAAGATTTCGTTGGTGCCGGTGATTTGATCGGTGATTTAGCTAAGATAATTTTAGTTGTTTATTCCCCGAATTTGGGCTGTTACTACTTGTGGTGCCGACCTTGCTGTTGTTATTGAGCAGGCAGGACAGATTGTCACTAAGCGATGGCAGCGGTGTCTGTTCTGTCTTTAGATTTGATTTTTCCTTCAAGTACTTCTTGATTTCTTCGGCTTTTATATTGTCCGTGTCCGCACCAAAGAGAGCCCAGTTCCTGATAAGAATTTTGATGTTAGAGTGCGCATTTTTAAGTTCAAGCATTTGCTTGAGTGCAGGTGTACTGAGTGAATTAAGCACAGAAGAGCAGTAGTCTATTGGTGGACAACGTGGGAGAATAGCCGCAATGTTGTCTAGTGCTGTCCTGCCGTGTTTGTTTTCAACCGTTGGATCAGCGCCCGCACGCAAGAGAGCCACAAATACATTAATAGAAGTTTGGTCTTCAGGAGCAGTATTATAAACTACAAGCTTTAACGGAGTGTCTTCGTTTATATCGTGAATATCGATGGCGTTTTCTGCTTTAAGTGTACTAACAATAAGGTCAGTCTTTTGCGATTCTTCTCTAGTCTGAAATAAGAGCTCTGTAATCGTGGTAACATCCTTCTTTTTGATGGCCCATTGTATGAGTGCTTGCATTTCATCGCGATTTCCTTTTGCAGCAATAAGATTTAGCGGTGATTTTTTATCCTCGTCTACAAGCTTTGGATCTGCGCCATTATTCAAAAGAAAGACAGTGACTTCTCTATATTCCATTTCGATTGCCCAATGCAATACCGTTTTTTTATCATAGTCGGGCATATTGATATTATTACCTGAAAATGTGATTTTTTCCTTCTTGTCAATGTGAGATAAAAGCGTTGCAACATTTTTAGTAAGACGACGTGTAATAAACCAATTTGCCATAGTGTCGATGACTTTGATATTGTCATTTTTAGCAAGCACCTCTATTGCTCTCTTGCCCTCGGCGTTTTTAATTTTAGCCCTAGTATCTTTATCGTCATCATCATAATGCCAGAGGGTTAAGATAATACGACCGTCTTCAAAGACCATAACATCCGAGGTTTGCATTATGTTAACATCCCCTTTCATTGCCGCCCAATGCAGTAGCGTATTGCCATCTTTTTTATCCGTGATACACGTGTCTTTAAGCGTATCTCGAATAATGCGGGCAAGATCTTTTCTATGAGTTAAATGTGAATAACTTGCCTGTAATAAGATACCAAATATTTCAATATACCGATTTTTGATAGCCCACTTAGCAATATGTTTTATTAATTTGATTAATTCTTCATTCTGATTGTTAACAATCGCATATATGTCCGACTCGATGCTGCGAGCATAAAAATTTATGTTGTGAACAGCCCAGTTTATTATAATTGTAATTAGCTTGATATCTTCACTGTCAAGAATATTATCTAGTGGTTCCCCCCCGTTGTCCTTTGCATAGAGATTAATTGCTTCAAAACGCAGGAGAAATCCAACCATATAGTAATTCTTATTTGCAATAGCAATATGTAATGGTGTTTCGCCATGTTTATTCTGTATGTTGATGTTGGCGCCGTTCATGAATAGGCGATGAACCCATTTGGTGCGTCCATAATAAGTTGCAACATGTAGCAGTGTTCCCTGTTGGTCATCATTAATTGAATAGAGTTTATCGTGCTGTATGATTTCTTCTGTAGCTTTTATCTCATTGAATTCTGAAGTAGGTTGGTTGCATAGGATGGCGTAATATAAAATTTGATTTATTTTTTCCTTCTTGCTAAGAGTAGATGATCTATTTATCTTTGCGCTTGCTGTTTGATATAGACCCTTTAGAAGATATTTATTGTTTTCTTTATCTGCCTCAGTGATTTTTTTGAAAATTTCATCTGAAGTAATTGCATCTAAATCATGATGTGCAAGCATACCAGCTCCTCTTCTCTATCGAGTTTTTAATGTGAGCAGGAATTATACAGATATTTTCTTAAGGAAGACTGATAGACGCCTTATATTTCACCACCTGCCTACGACACTGCAGTCGTCCCGCTTCAATGAGCATTTTCAAATCATGCAATGCGCTAACAAAGTCATCATTCATCACCACATAATCAAACTCATGTACATGTGAGAGTGCTTCTTTAGCATCAGCTAAGCGTTTCGCGATGACATCATCATGATCTTGATTGCGACCGTACAGCCTATCGCGTAGCGATTCAAGTGAGGGGGGTAGAATAAAAATGCCGATGCAATCAGGAAAGAGGGTTTTAATTTGTTGATGGCCTTGCCAATCGATTTCTAAAATAACGTCAATACCTTGTTGCAAGGTATGTTGCACGGCCGTTTTAGACGTGCCATATAAATGGCCGAAAATGGTCGCATATTCTAAAAAATCCCCTTGCACAATTTTTTGCTCGAACGCTTCGCGGCTCACAAAATAATAGTGAATGCCCTCTTCTTCATTCGGGCGTTTTGGGCGCGTGGTATGAGAGATTGAGACGATAAGTTTGGGCATGGCATCAATCAGTGCTCGCACCAAGGTGGTTTTGCCGGCACCTGAGGGGGCGGCGATGACGTATAGTGTGCCTAGGCCTTCACTCATACCTTTTCTCCTGCTTGATCGCCATTTCGGTTAATTTTATTTCTATTTTTGATTTTTCATCTGTATGGATTTTCTTGAACTGATCAAAAATGTTTAAATAGTCAGAGGCAGAAGGCGATAAACTTCTAGTAAGATTGACAATACTATCATGTTGTATATTTAGATCCTGCCAATGCCAAATCGGTTCATAGTGGAAAATGCGATTGCGTAAAAATCTAATACGATTTAATTCGCGTGATAGGTAATGGCGAGTCCTATGTCCCTTAGGTAAAAAAGGAAAGGTAGTTTTGAGGAGTTTTGGCCACAGTATTTGTCCATGTTCATATCTAACATCAAATAAAGCAGTCCAAAATCCAAATGATAGTTCAGCCACAACTCGCCCAGGTTCAATTTGTTTTTTTGTTTTTCGCAAGTTATCTTTTGCTTGAGAAATCTGATCTTTTTCTCTGGCATGTAAAAATGACATTTCATACCAATGTTCGGTTCGGAAACTTTCAGAGATTGCATAATGCAATCTATTGCGAAGTGCTATTTCAAGAATCTGAAGAGCCGGGTAAAGAGCTTGACTTAACTCAATATTCCATGAATACGCGATGAGCGCTTCATCTTTGCTATCGTTGGATTGCATGCGACTAAGATAACCGTTTAATCTCTCTTGAGAAAATATTATTTTAAGGTCATCAAAAATATAGCTTTTATTTTTCACAATTTTACCTTACAATTGACTCACTGTCCCTGGACAACTCCTCTCCCTGTTAAAATAGGTGATGAATCCAGGGTTTTTTGAAAGGTTTGTACATTAATTCATATCCCTTCAATTTCTTCTTTTTTCATCTTCTCAATCAGACTAGTGCTCGAAACAGGTAAGTGGCCGGCTATAATGCGCGCTTCACCACCGTATTGCTTGACAACATCAGCGCCAACGATTTGGTCTTTTGTGTAATCTCCGCCTTTTACCAGAAAATCAGGCTTAATCAAGTGCAGCAAGCGTTCAGGGGTGGGATCGGCAAATGGTACGATCCAATCGACATGGCGTAAAGCGCTCAACACGGCCATGCGGTGGTTTTCGTGGTTGAAAGGGCGATCGGGACCTTTGATTGCACGTACGCTGTCATCGGTATTGACCGCGACAACCAGATAATCGCCTAATTGCTTCGCGAGGCTTAAATAAAGCACATGCCCTGCATGTAGTACATCAAAACAGCCATTGGTAAAGACGATCTTCTTGCCTTGCGCCCGTGCTTTGTTGATCGCAACCAGTAATTCAGCCTCAGAGACAATGCCGTTCACCGGTAAGGTTTTGCTGTTGATGGCAGCTTGCAGCTCATCAGTCGTTACCACAGCTGCACCTAATTTGCTGATCGAGATGCTCGCCGCTAAATTTGCGAGCGTCATTGCCGTGATAGCGTCTGCTCCAGCTGCAAGCGATGCGCCAAAGGTGCTGATCACCGTATCGCCGGCACCGGTGACATCGAGCACCTCGTGCGCATAGGCGGGTAAGTGCGTGACGTGATCGTGCGTGATCAACGTCATGCCTTTTTCACCTTGAGTAACGAGGAGAGTGGAAATATCGTGTTCTTTTAATAAAACGCGACCTTTTGTCACTAATTCAGCTTCTGTATGCGCAGAGCCGACGATGCCTTCAAATTCTTTCAGATTGGGTGTCAGCAAGCTCGCATGGCGATAGCGGCTAAAATCAGTCCCTTTAGGATCGACCAGGACAGGAATGCCCTGCGCACGTGCAACAGTGATCAGCGCCTGCGTATTCACCAGCGTGCCTTTGTTATAGTCAGACAAAATCACGAGCTGAATATGATGGAGTAACGTTTGAAAAGTCGCATGTAATTGCTGTTCATAGTCAGCATTGTAAGCGGGCGTGTCTTCGAAATCCAAGCGCAATAATTGCTGCTGGCGACTGATCACGCGCAATTTCACTACGGTTGTGATATCGGGTCGTTGAATAAGATGGTGTTTAATCGAAGCCTGCGTCAGTTGCTGCTCCAGTAAATCCGCCGCTTCATCGCAACCGACCATGCTGAGCAGCGTGACCGTGGCCCCTAGCGCGGCCAGATTCAGCGCGACATTACCGGCACCACCCAAGCGATGGTTGGTGCGTCGAATAGCGGCGATGGGCACGGGTGCTTCTGGCGAGACGCGCGAAGTATCGCCAAACCAATAGCGATCGAGCATGATATCGCCCACAACCAGAATGGCCGCGTGGTTGAAATCGGGTAGAGTGGTGGGTAAAGCAGGATCTGTGCTATGCTCGGCAGTCATTCAATGGGATGAATAGATAATTTAAAATTATCGAATAATACCCTATTTACTATTCAGAAGTCAAAATGCGCTTGCTTTATACCCTATTGCTTTACCTTGCCTTGCCGTTTATTTTGCTGCGCTTGCTATGGCGTTCTCGCCGCTTGCCGGCTTATCGAAAGCGTTTGCGTGAACGGTTTGGATATTATCCGACTGTTTACTCTGCACGTAGAATCTGGTGGCTACATGCAGTCTCCGTAGGCGAGATGGTGGCTGCAAAGCCCTTAGTGCAAGCATTGCTAGATCAATATCCAACAATCGCTATCCTTTTGACAACCATCACGCCAACAGGCGCGCAGCAAGCTGCTGCCTTGTTGAGCGATCGCGTGCAGCATGTGTACTTGCCATACGATTATCCCTTTGCGATGCGCCGGTTTATTGCGCAGTTTAAGCCTGAAGTGGGCATCATCATGGAAACAGAGCTTTGGCCGAATCTGTTAGCAATTTGGCGAAAGCAGCGGCAAAAATGCCCGATTTTTTTGCTGAATGCACGATTATCGCTAGCATCAAGCCGTGGCTATCGTCGTATGGGCGGGTTAACCCAGACCATGCTCCGCACATTCACCGCTATTGCTGCGCAGAGCGCAGCCGATGCTGAGCGCTTTATTGAGCTAGGCGCTTTGCCTGAGCAAGTCACGGTGACGGGTAATATTAAGTTTGATGTGCCGCTACCGGCAGACTTGGCAGCACGAGCAGCACTGTTCAAGCGGCAATTAGGCGATCGCCTAATCTGGGTTGCCGCGAGTACGCATGCGGGGGAAGAAGAGCAGATGTTAGCGGCCCACCAAATTATTTTGGCAGAACATCCTCATGCATTACTCATTTTAGCGCCACGGCATCCAGATCGTTTTGCAGCTGTCATCAACCGCTGTCAACTGCAATTGGCAGCGGGATCCGTACACGTGGTTGACAAGCTCGGCGAGCTTATGCTGATGTATGCGGTCGCGGATATTGCCTTCGTCGGTGGCAGTCTCATACCACAGGGAGGACATAATTTGCTGGAGCCAGCGGCGCTGGCAAAGCCGATTATTTCTGGCCCACATCTTTTTAATTTCGTAGCGATTAGCAACTTATTAAAAGAGGCAAATGCCCTAACGATAGTTGAAAACGCAGATGAACTCGCTAAAGCAGTGCTTGCACTGCAGGCTGACCCAGCTTTAGCACGCGCACAAGGTGCCGCGGCGGTTGCGGTTGTTAAGGCGAATCAGGGGGTATTGGCGCGGCAATTGGCGGTTGTTCAATTGAAAGTGCAAGTACCATCGCTAGCGGGGTGTTAGGTTCGGCAGAGCAGGTTTTTGTGCACAAAATGTAGGAAACATCTTGCGGCTATCCCAATGAATTTCAATATCCTCAAATCCGGCTTCTTTGAGTTGTGAGCACGTTTTTTCAGAAGTGTGAAAGTTTGACCATGTTGCTTCTAATATGGTTTTAAATAAAAGACTGGATGATATTAAATCAGCTTGACTGATTTTTGAAAAATCCCATTCGGATTCATTATTAATTATTGGTGGAGGTGTTAATGCGCTGCAAATTAATTTTCCATGAGCTTTGAGTGCATTGTGCAACCCACGATAAAGCGCCACAATACGGCTGTCATCTTTTTCATAAATATTAAGGCCATGCGTTGTGATAATATCGAACGTATTTTCCATATTTAAATTCCAGGCATCTTTTTTAAAGAATTCACAGTGAAATCGGCTCTGCATTTGTTTCGCTAAATCTTTTGCTAAACTGAATACAGTATTATCTATATCTATGCCGATAAATCTAACTTCCTTGATTTGTTCTGGTAAATTTAATGTTAATAAATCCGCCATCATCCCGCAGGGGACAGAGCAAACAACGCTGTTTGATTGGATATGCTTAGTTAATAATGTTTGAAAAATACTAAAACGCTCTTGGGTTGCCAAAGCAATCGGTGCTTTTTCAAGGATAAAGCGTTCAAGAGGCGAGGTAGTTGCAGAATTGTTAAATCCTAAAATGGCATACCAAGTCCAGTAAGCGCTCAATGCCCCTTTGTTTTTAATGAAAAACCGTCCTAATTCAAAATCTGCTAACTCATCTAGCATTTTTAACAGGTCGTTTCTTTTTTCAGGATCGGATTCAAATTGTTTAGATAGGCGTTGCTGGATTTGTTTTATTTCTTCTGCAATTTGTGCTCTGGTAAGTTTGTCCGGTCCAGTGTGAGTGAGCGATATGTGACGAGCTTGGGTAGTTATCATTTTTTATCATTCCTTAATCAGTCAATCTGACTTATCTAAATAATCTTTCGCCATCAACAAATCCGCCCACGCCTTGCGCTTATCCGCTGGATTACGTAAGAGGTAAGCCGGATGATAAGTAACGATGACGGGCGTGTTAGTGCGAGCGTCGCGATGCAGCTTGCTGCGCAGGCTCTCGAGTGAGCTTTGGGTTTTTAGCAGAAAATGCGCAGCGAAGCGGCCCAGTGCCAATAGCAATTTGGGTTGAATGATGCGGATTTGCTCGAGCAAAAAGGGCGTGCAAGCTTCTATTTCAGGCGGCAGCGGATCGCGGTTGTTGGGTGGGCGAGATTTCAGCACGTTTGCAATGTACACATCATCGCGCGCAAGCTGGATGGCTTTGAGCATATTGGTGAGTAATTGGCCTGCTTTGCCAACAAAAGGCAGACCTTGCTGATCTTCATAAAAACCAGGCGCCTCACCTATCACCATCAATGTTGCTGCTGGATTACCGCTGCCAAACACCGTCTGCGTGCGCGTTTTGTGTAGCTCGCAGGCAGTGCAACGTGCGACTTTTTGGCTCAAGATGGCTAACTGTTCTGTAGCCGATTGGATGGGTGGGGGTGTCTCATCGCGGCGCTGCCAGTTTTGCAAGCCAAGGTGTTTGAAGTAGGGGGATTGATCCATAGCCATTGTCACTACATTTTTTTGATGTGCTAGTATATGTGATTCTAACTAGGAATACTTAAATGCCCCACATCGCCCTCTACGCCGGCACCTTCGATCCCATTACCTATGGGCATTTGGACGTGATCAAGCGTGCGACGAAGTTGTTTGATCGCGTGATCATTGCAGTCGCGGCGAGTCCTAGCAAAAAGCCTTTGTTTTCATTGGAAGAGCGGATTGGCTTGATTGAATCCGTCATTACGTTCTCGAATGTGCATGTGGAAGGGTTTAGCGGGTTGTCGGTTGACTTTGCAATCAATCATCAGGCAACCGTACTATTGCGGGGCTTGCGAACGGTCACGGATTTTGATTATGAATTCCAAATGGCCAGCATGAATAGGCAGATGAATCCGGAGATAGAAAGTGTTTTCTTGTTACCTGCAGAACCTTATCGTGCGATCTCATCAACACTCGTGCGAGAAGTGGCATCGTTAAACAAAGATGTCACGGCTTTCGTGCCAGAGGCAATTGCCAAGGCGCTTAAACAAAAATTCGAGCATCCCTAATGGCTTTATATATTACAGATGAATGTATCAATTGCGATGTCTGCGAACCAGTGTGCCCAAATGAAGCGATCTATCAGGGCAAAGACATCTATGAAATTGATCCAGACAAGTGCACCGAATGTATCGGCCATTTTGATGAGCCGCAATGCGTGGTGTTGTGTCCGGTTAGTTGTATTTTTAAGCTGCAAGCTCAATAATTTTATTGAGCATGTGGCAAGCTTTAACAAGCACTTCTGGTGGGGCTTTCTTGCAAGCATGCTGACTGGCTCCTCGCTCTCGCCAATCAAAAGACTTTGGTTGGTGAGTTAAGACATAGCTCACTGTGCCGTTGTTATTTTTAAACGCAACAGCGAATGGATTGGTGATATTGTATTCGGCTGTTGTCATAGGTAGACCAATAACAATCCCGGTGCCTTGGTTAAAATTTATAGGAGATAAAACGAGCATGGGATGTCTGTCTCTCATCTCGCGCCCACGTTGAGGATCGTGGTTGATCCAAATGATATCGCCACGATCGGGAATCCAGTTTTTTGCCATTAAAGTTTTTCTCGCCCAACGGGTTTCATTGCCATCACTTCGCCACCATGTTTTTTAATATCGAAAGCAGCTAGCATTTCATCTAGGGTAGGTTCTCGCTCTCCTACTGGTTTCACGAGGAGGTTTCCGTCAAGAACAGAAAGTTGTACGAGTGTGCCAAGGTGAATATGTGCGCTGCGAGCAATGGGTGCTGGAATGCGAACGGCGAGACTATTTCCCCATTTTTGGACAGTGAGTGTGTTTGCATAGGAGCGCATGGTGTTTCCCTCGAAAAGTATATACAAGTTTATACGTCGACATGGAGAATGTCAACGGTCATTCGCGAGAATGGGGCAATCTTAAGCTCGATCAAACCTCACCAGCGCCGTCGTAATTTGATCAATCAAATCCCGATAACGCCAGCCCTGGCTATTACCACTATTCACCATGATGACAAACGCTAGCGTCTCCTGACGATTGGTGGTGGCATATCCCGCTAACGCCGAAACGCCCGTGTGCAGCAAGGTGCCGGTTTTGGCATGTACGCGACGGGCGACGGGGTAGAGACGGTGTTTCAGCGTGCCATCGATGCCGGCAATCGGTAAGGCATTAATTAAATAGGGCGCAGTGTTTGGGTTGTGATAAGCGAAATCCAGCACGTGTAGCAATTGTGCGGGCTGGACGAGATTGTCAGGCGATAAGCCAGAACCATCCAGCACGCGTACGCTGGCTAAATTGACGCCAGTATATTTAGCTAGAATGCCTTGAACCGCGAGGCTGCCATTTTTCCAGCTGCCGGGTTGACGGGTATAGAGCTCACCTAATTTTTTGAACAAAGCGCCTGCGATGATGTTGTCTGACTTTTTAAGCATCGTGGTGATTAATACCGGCAATGGCGCTGATGCATGCTGGGCCAATAAAGCGAGATGGCCACGTGCAGGCGCAAGGGCGACGGTACCTGTCACGGTAATCGATTCGTGATGCAGCAGCGTTTGGATGAATTCGCGATCGTACTCGTTCACGTTGTTGATCACAACGCTCGCGTTTTTCGAAATCACGCAATTATGATCAATGATGCCCGCACTGATCGGCGCGCCATAACAATAGCCTTCATCCGAGGCACTCCAATCTGGACCGTAGTCGTTTTGATCATATGCTGTTTCATCGATGTACACATTGCCAGCAATACGGCTGATTTGTCTTGTTTTAAGCGTCCCGATTAAGGTGGTTAAATCAGCGGCAGTGAGTGTTGGATCGCCGCTCAATACAACATAGAGATTACCTTGTAGCGTGCCACTTGCAATTTTTGTTGCATCGGTTAAGAGTTGTGTGGCAAAGCGATAATTGGGGCCTAAGTAAAGGAGAGCGGATTCTGCTGTCAAGACTTTCATCGTGCTCGCAGGCGTGAAGCTATTTTGACTGCGCAAATTGTAAAGCACATCGCCCCGCTGCATCGATTTCACATAAACGCCAATATCTGCGCCTCTATTATTTTTTGAAATCAAAAAGCTGATTTCGTTCGCCAGCCCCTGCGGGGAATAAGTTGCAGGAACAGTACTAACTTGAGAGGCAATAATAGGCGTTGCATTGTAGTGCAAAGCTTTTGGTTTGATATGGTGAACCGGATGATGGTGTGTATGGGCAAGCGCAGGGGTGGTTAAAATTAAGCCAACTGTCCCTATTAGGCCGGTCAAGCGTTGTCGTAATGTCATTTTTCATTCCTCTCCATTGTGGTTGATATCATAGCGATTTTTATCGCCACTTTCAAAAGGTGTGGTATGCTACTGAAATTAGAGAGGGGAGTGAAGCATGTTTGTCCGTTTTCTTAAAAAAATCCTCGGCTTGCACGATTATGTCAGCCAATTACATCAATTTTTATTACATTACGATAAAACCCATACGGCGCTATCACGCTCGCAACAGCAAGAAATCGCAAAATACGCTCGCATTGATGACATGCGAGATGTGAGCTTGCCGAAATCAACAACGTCCACCAAGTCTCAACTGTGGGATGCATTTTAAAGGAGATACCCATGACAAGTTTAACCAAATGGCAAGATGAGTTAAAAAAAACCCTGGTTAAAATAGCTGGTGATAAAAAAGGGCATGCGCTCGCGAGAAAATATGCAGGCGCATTTCCACACAGTTATATCGATGATTACATGCCGGATATTGTGGCGGGTGACATTGCCCATATGGAAGAATTATCTGCTGAAAATCCACTGACGATTAATTTTTATCGCGCCGATGAAGCAACCAAATTGCATTTGCGCTTGTTTCAATGGCAAGAATCCATTCCATTATCTGATATTTTGCCAACACTTGAAAATCTAGATTTGCGTACAGATAGCGAGCATCCTTACAAAGTCACCCTTCAGGATGGGCAAGTGATCTGGATTAGTGACTTAATCGTCACCCATGCTAGAAATCATATTGATCTGGCTAAAGCAAAAGATTTATTTCAAGATGCTTTTTCAAATATTTTCCGTGGACTTATTACCAATGATGGTTTTAATAAATTAGTATTGTGTGCATTGTTAACCACGCGAGAAATTGCTGTTTTGCGCATGTATGCTAAATATTTAAAGCAAATTGGTTTTCGCTTTAGTCATGCCTATATTGAAAAAGCCCTCACCAATAATCCAACCATTACGCGCGATTTAGTCAGTCTTTTCATGGCAAGATTTGATCCGGCGCTTCAGAAAAAATCAAAAGAAGAGTGTGAAAAAATCACTAAACGTATTCTGGATGCTTTAGAAAATGTGCCGAGTTTAGATGAAGATTCCATTATCAGACGCTTAGTTGATCTGATGAAAGCGACGCTGCGTACCAATTATTTTCAAATGCATGAAGATAAGGGAATCAAAAATTATTTGAGTATCAAATTAAAATCAGACGAAGTCCCTGAATTGCCCTTGCCCAAACCGATGTATGAAATTTTTGTTTATGCGCCGCATTTTGAAGGCATTCATTTACGTAATACCAAAGTGGCGCGTGGTGGTATTCGTTGGTCAGATCGGTTAGAAGATTTTCGTACCGAAGTATTAGGGCTGATGAAAGCACAGACGGTGAAGAATGCGATTATTGTGCCGAGTGGGGCTAAAGGCGGTTTTGTGCTTAAGACCAATGGCTTGCATGAAGTCACGCAAGCCATGGTTGTTGATTGCTACAAAAATTTTATGCGTGGTTTATTGGACTTAACGGACAATGTGGTGGATGGCGAATTTGTTCGTCCGCATAAAGTGGTTTGTTATGATGAAGCGGATCCTTATTTAGTTGTTGCGGCTGACAAAGGCACTTCTACTTTTTCTGATATTGCTAATGAATTGGCCGCTGAATATAAATTTTGGTTAGATGATGCATTTGCATCGGGTGGTGCGGTTGGTTATGACCATAAAAAAATGGGCATTACAGCAAAAGGTGCGTGGGAATCTATCAAACGTCACTTTAATGAGCTTGCAATTGATCTCGAAAAAACACCGATTACCATGGTGGGTATTGGTGATATGAGTGGTGATGTTTTTGGTAATGGCGCACTTTATGATAAAAACATTCAATTAATTGCTGCTTTTGACCATCGCGATATTTTTCTTGATCCAACACCTGATACAAAAACAGCTTATAAAGAACGTGAGCGCTTGTTTAACTTACCTCGTTCATCTTGGCAAGATTACAATCCCAAACTGATTTCTACTGGTGGTGGTGTGTTTAAACGCACACAAAAATCTATTGTATTAACGCCGCAAGTTAAAAAAGCACTGGATATTAATGATCATGCGTTATCGCCAAATGAACTGATTCAAGCGATTTTACGTGCCCCGGTTGATTTACTTTTTAATGGCGGTATTGGCACTTATGTGAAAGCTAGTACGCAAACGCATGATGCGGTGGGTGATCGTACCAATGATTATTGTCGTGTGGATGGTAAAGAATTGCGTGCCAAGGTCGTTGGCGAAGGCGGTAATTTGGGCTTTACGCAGTTAGGCCGTATTGAATATGCGTTGAATGGCGGGTTGATTAATACGGATTCGATCGATAATTCAGCAGGGGTTGATTGTTCTGACCATGAAGTTAACTTAAAAATCTTATTAACTGATGCGCGTAAATCAGGTCATTTATCTGATAAAAAACGTGCGCAATTGATTTTCTCTGTGACTGATGAAATTGCGCAGTTGGTGTTGCAAGATAATTATAATCAAGCACTCGCTATGAGTTTTGCGGCGCATCTTGCGAAAGACAAAGTAGCGATTGAAACCAATTATATTAACGATTTAGAAGCAGCAGGATTGATTAATCGCAAAGTAGAGTATTTGCCAGATAATAAAGAGCTGATGGATCGAAAAGCAGCAGGGCAAGGCTTAACGCGTCCTGAATTGGCTGTATTGCTTGCTTATACCAAAATCAATTTAAAACATGAATTGCTTAAAACGAATGTACCGGAAGATCCGTATTTATCTAAAGTGTTAAGCTCAGGGTTTCCGCCTGCAGTGTGGAAGAAATATCACCATGCGATGCAAAATCATTTGCTCAAGCGCGATATTATTGCAACGCAATTAAGCAACCACATCGTGAATGAAATGGGCATTACCTTTGTGTATCGTTTGCAGCTGGAAACGGGCGCAACGGTTGCTGAAATTGTACGCGCGCATGCGGTTGCGATGCATATTTTTGATACCATCGAATTGCAAAGAGAGGTCTCGGGATTGCATTTTAATATTCCTGCACATGAGCAAAATGAAATTCTCGCGAATATTCGCAAATTGCTGGAATTGGCGACGAGATGGTTCTTGCATACCAACCATTTGGATAAAAATATTGAGCCGGTGATTAACCATTACGCGCCGCGTATCCAGCAATTATCAAAAGCGATTCCAGAGCTCATGACGGGAGCAACCAAACAATATGCTGATGAATTAGCGCAGCGATTTTTATCTGTCGGTTTATCACAAGAATTAGCAGAGCGTATTGCCGCATACCGTGCTGTTTATGCCGCATTAAACGTGATTCAAGTTGCAACAGAACATAAATTTGATTTAATGCGCACCGCTCATGTTTATTTTGAAGCAGGCGAACGCGCTAATTTAGTGTGGTTTAGAGATCAACTCGCACATGATCATCGTGAAGGACATTGGAATAATTTAGCCAGGCTTACTTTGCGCGATGAACTCGATATTACCCAACGCTTACTCACCATTTCGGTGATGAAGCATGATAAAAACGAGAAAGATGTCGCGAAATTAATTGAGAAATGGATGGCAGACAACAGCCGCATCATGGGCCGCTGGGATCGCTTGTTAACGATGCTGCATAGCAGTAATGCGCTAGACTATACGATGTTTTTCATTGCGATTCGTGAGCTGATTGGGCTGCTAGTGGCGGGAGCTGGTTAGGGGTTATACTCCTGATAATCTTTTAAACTGAGATACAGTAAGCTGATGATTAAAGGCAAGCCATAACCAGCAATATCGCCATCATAATCAATATTATGCATCCAGGATAAAAAGTAGTCCATTGCTAAGAAACCATAAAGAAAGAAATATTCTGCTAATCCTAAACATAGACCAATGATGCATACAAATTTCTTGGTATTATAAAGCTGAAAATCACTTGTTTTAATGTGTTTTAACAGAATCACAATGCCATAGAGTAAAATTAAAAAAACGATCATATGCGCAATCACTAAAATGATCGGTCCAAAATGATTAATGATAGAACTCGATATAGAGCGGTTAAACAAGAGGCCTGCTTTTTCTCGAGTGGGGAAGCTGGTTATTTTGTAAAATAAGCTAAGGTTTTTGCTGTATTGTTCTATATCAGTGATGCAATTAATACATTCTCTTAACATGCAAATGGTAACGAGTAACACTTGAGAGAGGCGAAGGAGGAAGATTTTTTTATTCATGATTTTCCCTAAATGTTTGAATGCAGAATGTGATCTTACCTTACCCAATGGATATTGGGAAGCAGGCAGTCTTGTTTTTGGCGCCATTGTTATTTAAGCATGATCTGCACGCGAATGGCCAGTTATTGACATTTGTCGATTTTCGGTCATAATGATGGTCGGGGTGATCATTATGTCGATATTTGTTGGGCGACAAGAAGAGCTTAATTCTCTACGCGATCTGCTACAAAAGCGAACCGCTAGCCTTGTTGTTGTGTACGGACGCCGTCGAGTTGGTAAAAGCCGTCTCATCAAAGAATTTGGTCGTCATTTAAATATGTATTCATTTACAGGATTGCCACCTCGTCAAGAAACGACATTACAGGAACAGCTTGATGAATTCTCCAGACAATTAGCCAGACAGCTGCAGCTTCCATACAAACAATTTGCGGATTGGGGCGACGCCTTCTTTGAATTGGCTCGTCATATTCGACGTGGACAGATTATATTGTTTTTTGATGAAATAACTTGGATAGGCAGCTGTGATCCTGATTTTCTTGGTAAGTTGCAAGCCGCATGGGATAATGCATTTAAAGAAAATGACGAGCTAATATTAATCTTATGTGGATCAGTGTCTTATTGGATTAGTAAGAACATTCTTTCTAGTACAGGGTTTTACGGTAGAATTTCACTGAAGATTAATCTAAAAGAATTTCCAATGCCGGATTGTAATATCTTTCTGGAGAAGTATGGGAGTGCGTTATTATCAGCTTATGAAAAATTAAAAATCATTTCTGTTACTGGCGGAATTCCGAAATATTTAGAGGAAATTAAAGGTAATTACACTGCTGAAGAAAATATAAAGCGTTTATGTTTTTCAGATGCTGGTCTCTTATTTAGCGATTTTAATTATATATTTTCAGCATTGCTGCAGAGAAAAAGTGATTTATATGAAAAAATTGTTTTTGCCTTAAGTGATGGCGATTTAGAACATGGCGAACTTTTTGCCAAGCTCCATTTGGCGCCAGGAGGGTCAATTTCATCTTATATAGACGAATTAATTGTTGCGGGATTCATTGATCGTTTTTATACTTGGAACTTAAAATCAGGCACTTTCTCAAAATTAAGTCAATATCGATTAAAAGATAATTATCTTAGATTTTATTTGAAATATATTAAGCCAAATATACCAAAAATATTAAATGGACAATTCAAGGGGCACTCAATAAACGCCTTGCCAGGTTGGGCATCGATTATGGGGTTGCAAATAGAAAATCTTATCTTAAACAACAGGAAAGAAATTAAAAGAATGCTTGGTATATATCCAGACGAGGTTATTGCAGACAATCCATTTTTTCAGAGAAAGACAGCTAGGCAAAAAGGATGTCAAATTGACTACATGATACAGACAAAGTATGGCAATCTATATGTATGCGAGATAAAATTTAGTAGAAATATCATTAGAAAAGATATTATTGAAGAGGTTAATGCAAAAATAAAAAGTCTCTCTATTCCAAGAAATTTTTCAATAAGACCTGTTCTGATTCATGCGGGTGAAGTTCATGACGAAGTCCTTGATAGTGATTTCTTTTCAAAAATAATAAATATGACAGAATTATTTTTTTCCTCTTCTGCTGCCTAAACCGCTTCCCCCTTTTCTTCGTTCACCTGACTTCTGTCAAATTTGCAATTAAAGTTTTATCCAAATTGGAGCACTTTTTGATTATCAAGGCTATGTTGATCAATAGGTTGGTCTGATTCTGGCCTTCGTGGTGCTGTTAGTAAAGAAATTGAACTTGGCTTTGGTTGTAATGCTTTTAATTGTTCAGCTGCCCATTCTTTTACATAAGTATCTAACATTTTAAGTTGCGCAGTGGCGGGACCATGAATGACAAAATGATCGTTTGTTCTGCGGCAGCCTAGTTTTTCAATGTAAGCCTCATCACGTCCATCGGCTGCACGGATAAAAGCGTGCACTTGGTTTTTCTCAATTTTTTCATCAAAATTATCGATTGCGCTGCGTATATTTTTTCTTGCTGCAGCAAATAATTGAGCCATCAATTCCATACGCTTAGGTTCAATTAAACCAGCTATCTCTTCTTTAAGCGTCGACTTTATGACTTCGTCTTTTTTAGTGTCTAATTGTTGTATTTTTTCACTAAGCGCCTCAATTTGTTCGGGAGAGAGTAAGGTAAAATAATCTACTATTTCATCATAGAAATAAATATCAACATCATCATTGTTCTGAATAATAGTCGTGCTAATAGTCCCAATGATTTTATTTTCATTATTCATTAAAAAAACATGGCTGGTTATTGGACTCGTTATTGGTGTTGGATCTACATTTTTAACGTCATTGAATCGGCAAAACTTATCTTCTTTTGCCCCACGAGCAAGGTATTCATTTTGTTTTGCAGGTGTAAAATCAGCGCAGCGATTAAATAACTCGGCAAGCACATTATACAATTTATTTTGATCTGCTCGAAATTGCTTTAATACATCTGGTAAATCCAGTACCTGGAAGGTGATCGCAGTTTCATTTTCTCTTTTTTCTATAGGGAACGATAAATCACGACGGAAATGAAAAGCATTAGTTTGGTTGGCCGTTTCATCATTACGTGCTTCACTAACTAAAAAGCGTTTTGCTCCAAAATCTGCAGCCAGTTCACATCCATCATTCACGCAAATTAATTGCGTATTATCAAAGGGCTTGATGCATGAAATTAAACGATTTTTTTGGTTATAAAACAGAATGCTAGAACCATCTGCTTTAATAGTGTATTGGCTCATTCGCGCTAAAAATGCTTGTTCAGCTTCAGTTTCATTGCCTTCAGGCGTAAAACTTAAAATGATGCCATTTGTATTTAATTTCATAAGTGTTCTCATATTTTGGTAAACGGTTGATACCTAGCCGGCATTATAGCAACTGAAGATTAAGATAGTGTTAACCGTATTTTTGTTGATTTGCAGCTATCCTACTCTCCAGGCCGCTTCCACCCCTGCTTTATCCGCTGATTCAGCGTATGCGTTAGCGTCAGCGCATGCGCTTCGGTGTTTTTCACAACCGTAGATCCTGCTGCGATGGTCGAGCCTGCTGCGACCGTCACAGGCGCGACCAACTGCGTATCGGAGCCAATAAAGGCGTCATCGCCGATGGTCGTGCGGTGCTTATTGGCGCCATCATAATTGCAGGTGATGGTGCCGGCGCCAACGATGACGCGATGGCCGACGTCGCTATCGCCGATATAACTTAAGTGATTCACTTTAGTGTGTGATTCGATTTGACTATTTTTGACCTCAACAAAATTGCCAAGATGCACATGTTCTGCGAGCGTTGTGTGCGGGCGAATGCGCGCGAAAGGTCCAATAGTGCTGTGCGCGCCAATGGTTGCACCTTCAATCACGGTATTGGGTTTAATATAACAATGATCGCCAAGCGTGACTTTGCCTTCGATGACCACATTCACATCAATGGTGACATTTTTGCCGACGATTAATTCGCCTCTTAAATCAAAACGATGGGGATCAATAAACGTTACGCCTTGATGCATGAGTTTTTCAGCTTGCATGTATTGAAATGCTCGTTCTAATTTCGCAAGTTGCGATAAATCATTCACGCCCATGATTTCTTCATGTTTCATTACATTTACAGCATGAATAGGGATATTGCTAGCAACAGCATATGAAATAATATCAGTTAAATAAAATTCTTTTTGTTGATTATGATCGGTTAATTGCGGCAGCCACGCATGTAAATGGGCGCCACTAACAACATAAATGCCAGGATTAATTTCTGTGATTCTTTTTTCTTCAATCGTCGCATCACGTTCTTCGACAATGCCGACAATCGCTTGATCATAGTCGCGCTTGATGCGACCATAGCCCGTTGGCTCAGCTAAGTTAGCCGTAAGCATGCCGAGTGCATTTTTCGGTGTCTGGTGAACGAGATGTTCCAATGTGTGCGTGCTAATTAAGGGCACATCGCCATAAAGTATCAGCACGTGATCGTCTTGATTAATGAAAGGCAGTGCTTGTTGTAACGCATGACCCGTGCCGCGTTGCTCTTTTTGTTCTACCCATTTAATGCGATCGTCATGGATCGCGCTTTTTACCAGCTCGCCTTGGTGACCGTAAATCACAATCGGTGCATGATGTGATGAAAGAGAGAAAGCGCTCTCAAGCACATGAGAAAGAAGCGTTTTGCCGCCTATTTTATGCAGTACTTTGGGTAAATCCGTATGCATGCGGCGACCGCAGCCTGCAGCTAAAATCACGGTTTGTATCGTCATGGTTAATGCCTTTGTAATTGATTAATTAATTTTAGAATGGGTTTGTCGTTTGCAATCATCTTGTCAATACTTAAAAAAGTAATCTGCTCTAATTTATCAGCAATCGCATTAATCATTAATGAGAAATCACTCAGTGGCTTCACTTCGTTGAATTCATTAATCACTAAAATCGGATCATCTTCGCCGCTATACGATTGATGCGGTGTTTGAATAATGGTGAGTTGCCAATTTTGATAATGATGTTTGTGACTTGCTTTGAATTCATTAAGTATCGCTGTGGCTGTTGCCCATTTATTTTCATCTAGCCTGATGATTTTTGGCAGCATGCGCGCATGCAAGCGTTTTGCGATTGCCATGGGGGCATCTTTGCTGTGATTTTCAGTTAATTGCTGAATTAAAGCAAAAATATCATAATCATATAAATTTTTGTATAACTCAAAATGATTAGAGAGAAAATGTTGTTTGTCAGCATGATGATCATGATTAAATTGATTAGCGGCAATTAAGAATTGCCCTATACGTGATGTTTTGATGTTTTTTAATGCGCGATGATTGTGTAAATGAGCTGCGACTTGGGTCAGTAGTGCAATCAATAAATTTTCTAATGCCAATTTTTTTTGCGAATGATAAATATTGCGTGTCATCAAACGTCTTGCCATTAAATAATGTTCAACGGCGCCAATACCTTTATGAGTGATGCCTAAGCGCTGTGTGCCTTCATGTTCAATAATGCTTAGGCAGTGTAGCATCCAGGCTAAATCAAATTCGCCATAGCGTACGCCACAAAAATGACTATCACGTAATAAATAATCCAATCGATCGGCATCGAGTTGCGAGGAGACAATGTCTGCTAAAACATTTTTGTTTGCTGTGCGATGCATGATCATCTCTTGGATCAAATTAAATTGTGTTGCTGTCAGGTGATGATTGAAATCAGCTAAAAAATAAGGCGTCCAATCTTCGTGGCGAATAAGGCGATTCGCAAACACATCTTCAAAAGCATGTGAAAAAGGGCCGTGGCCAATATCGTGCAACAGGCAAGCAATCATCACGATTTGCCTGTCTGCATCAGGCAAGCCTATTTTTTGCGTAATTTGGCTGCTGATGTAACTGCAGCCTAAACTGTGATTAAAGCGCGAGTGCACGGCGCCTGGGAAGATATAATCGCCCAGCCCTAGTTGTTTGATATGACGCAAGCGCTGAAAATGCGGGCTATCGATAAAAGGTTTGACCCAAGCGTTTTCTGTGGCAGTAAACTGCATGGTCCCGTGCACGGGGTCTTTGATGACGTGAAAGAGGGGGGTCAGTTTCATTATCTATTCCCTTTCCTGAGTTCTTTGATTAACATGTTGGCTAGACAAATTTTCATGCAATCGGGTCGGATATATATGGCAAAAAAACGCGGTCTTGGCAAGCCCCTTGAGGCTTTGCTGTCTTACACAGAGTCGCAATTAAGGCGAATGACCGCGCCTGCATTGCTGGAAGAGGCTCCTGCAAAGGCTTCGGATCGGCTCACCACCTTATCTGTGCGCGTGATTCAAGCCGGCAAGTATCAGCCGCGACGCGAGATGGATCCTGAGGCACTTGAGGCGCTTGCTCAATCTATCCGCTCGCAAGGCATCTTGCAACCGTTATTGGTGCGGAGTTTACCGAATAAACCGCATCATTATGAGATTATTGCTGGCGAAAGGCGATTTCGGGCAGCGCAGCTCGCAAATTTGAACGAAGTGCCTGTGATTATTCGTGAAGTGCCGGATGAGGCTGCAGTTGCCATCGCGCTCATCGAAAATATTCAGCGGGAAAACTTAAATCCTATCGAAGAAGGTGCAGCGCTACAGCGCTTGATCGATGAATTTGGCCTGACGCACGAGCAAACGGCTGAAGCCGTTGGTAAATCGCGCGCAGCGGTCACTAATCTCTTGCGGCTATTGGGCTTGCCTGACTCGATCAAGAGCAAGGTGGAGCGTGGCCTGATGGAGATGGGGCATGCGCGGTGTTTGGTGCCGTTGCCGGAGCACATGCAGCTTGATCTCACCAATCAAATTATCGCAGGCCAGCTATCAGTTAGAGAAACCGAGCAGATCATTAAGCGCATCCAAAATCCTAAGCCAGATAAAATGAATGTAGCACTCGATGCCGAAATTGCGCGACTCGCGACACTATTGTCAACACGCTTAAGTTTGCCGGTTAAAATCCAAGGGCGAGCGCGCGGTCGTGGTAAACTGATTATTCAATACAAAAATCGCGCACAGTTGGATGGTTTGTTGAATAGGTTGGAATAAAAACCCCACCCAAGGAGGGATACCATGTTTGACGCTGATCGTCCCATTACTAAAAGTCATGAAGATCAACTGGATCGCACGGTCTTCGCGCAAAATCTTGCACGCGCATTATCCGATAATTCGCATAACGAAAGTATGGTCGTCGGATTATTTGGTGCACCAGGATCAGGTAAGACATCGCTGATCAATTTAGTGATAGAAGAATTATTGGTCGCCTCGCAGCACGTGCTGGATGAAGAAAAGCCGATTATCGTCAATTTTAGTGCATGGAGTTATGCCAATCGTGCGCGGTTAACCATCGGATTTTACCAACGCTTAATGAGTGCGATTGAATCAGCACCTGCTGTGCAACATAGACGAGAGATTATGCGTCTCCTCACAGCTTATATTCAATTTTTTACAGAAAAACCAAAAATCAAACCATTGACGTGGTGGGATCGTTTTAGAAAAAATAAAAAAAATATCACGCAAATTAAATTAAAGCTTAACTATTATCTCGCCAAACAAAAACATAAAATCATTATTGCAATTGATAATATCTCGCGCTTATCTGGCGATGAAATCAGAGAAGTTTTTCAGCTGATTAAATCCATGGCTAATTTTTTCAACACGGCTTATTTGGTTTCGCTTAGCAAAAAACGAGTGATACGTGCCTTGGATGTCTCAACTGAAGTGGGCAATACGTGGCTACAGACGATGGTGCAATTGATTTTTACGGTGCCATCTATTGCGCAGCATGAGCTTAAGTTTTTACTTGAAAATAAGCTGCAACCACTTAAGGCGCTTATTCCTCAGGATAAATGGAACGCCTCTCGTTGGGCAGCTGTTTATGAAGGAGTGTTGAAGGGTTTATTTAAACATGTGCGCGATGTCACGCGCTTTGTGAATTTGCTTTACTTTGCTTACCCTAGATTGGTAGATGTGGTGAATCCTGTCGATTTTTTTGCATTAACCGCCATCGAGATTTTTTCACCATCGCTTTATGCAGCTATTCGTGAGAATAAAGATTTATTTTCAGATTTATTTGATCCAGTTTATCCCGCAACACCTGCAACGATTCAATTACAAAAAAAGCGATATGATGAAATTGTAGATGCAACACTGCTGCCTGAAAAAGTCATTTCTCCTTTACTGACAGTGCTCTTTCCGCGCTTGCAATTATTTGATCATGCTGATCATCATATTGATTATTCAGGCGCAGAAGCAGATCAGTGGCAGCGTATTTGTAGTGCAAATTGGTTTAATCGCTATTTTGCCTTGAGTTTATTGCCAAATAAATTATCGCGAGCACAATGTCTGGCCATTTTAAGTATGGCAAATGATCTGGAGCAGTTTGATCAAATTATCAATGGGCTGAACCAGGATCGATCGATCTCGCATTATTTATCTGCATGGGATAATGCTGATTTATTGCAAGCTGTGCCGGAAGCAAATATTGCTAATATCATTTCTGTTTTGCTTGATAATGGAGACTTATTTTCATTAAGTGACAGTCATATTATTTATATTTTATTAAATAGAATCGCAAAAAAAGAAGAGCGCTTTTTGCTATTACAGCAAGCGATTACTCGAGCAGAAAAAAGCATTTATGTGATTGTGAATATGTTGCCACGTTTACACCTGCTGCTGACCGATGAGCAATTGACGACGTTAAAAGGTTTGGCGGCGGCTAAGATTGCCGCTTGGGGAGCGGATGGACGATTGGCGGCCCATCCGCAGTTGCTTGCTTTATTGCAAGCGTGGCTTGCCTGGGGCAGTGCGAATGAGTGTCAGCAATATGTTAAAAAGCTAACAGAAGATGATAGAGGCTTATTGTATTTTCTTGCTGCAACACTAGATCCTGATGTGACAATGAGCATGACGCAATATAAAAAAGGCGAGCAATGGCAGGCAAATTTAAATACGTTACAGCTTTTTATTGCGCCACAAGACTGTGCGCCGCGAGCGGTGAGTTTATTTGAAGGCCAAACGTTTGAAACACTCAGTGAGCATGATCAAGTGACACTATTAGTCTTTTTGGATTTGATGAAAGTGAAGACAAAAAAGGTTTTCCCAAAAGTAGCGGAATAAGGTTATGTTGATCGCAATGCGACAATGGGATCTAATCTCGCTGCTTTATACGCAGGATAGGCGCTAAAAAATAAACTGATGGCAATCGAAATGCTCACGCTCATCAAAATAGGCCACCATAATAAAATAAAATCCCAGTGCTGAATCATCGCAACAATGAAAGCTGCAATGATGCCAAGGATTGCGCCAGTAATGCCGCCGGTGCAAGATAACATCACTGCTTCTGCCAAAAATAAAGCGGCAATATCGATCGTGGTTGCGCCAATCGCGCGGCGGATGCCAATTTCTTGGCGGCGTTCGTGAACGGCAATCAACATGATATTCATCACGCCAATGCCGCCAACTAACAAGCTAATGCTACCGATTAATCCTAGAAAAACAGTTAAAATATCGTTTTGCTTGCGTATTTTATCGATTAATAATTGACTGCTGCGAAATGAAATCGATTGTGTGGGAAAATGTTGTTGAAAATAATGCGTTAATTTTTCCTCGATCATCATGGGATCGCTATTGGCGGAAAGCAGCATAACCACATTATTAATATCAGCATGATGATTAATAAATTGCGCTGATTGAATGGGAATGATCATCGCATGATCGATATCAGCGTAAATCACATTATTTTGTGGCCATGAAGTTAATGTGCCAATGATGGTATATAGTGTGTTATTGATGTTGATTTGTTGCTGCTTGGCATTAGGCAGTAAATCATGACCGATAACGCAGAAAGGATTTAATTGATCCAATAAAGAAATAAATCGCCCTGTTTTGAGCGTTAAATGCATGACATTTTTAAATTCATCCGTGGCGCCAATCACGGTGCCATTAATAGGCTTGCCTTGATAAATTATCGATTGATAGCTTTCGGTGAAAGGTGCTGCGATTAAAATGTGCGAATCCAATGTAGACAACGCTAAGGCTTGGTTTAACGTAAGCGACGGCTTGGCATTGTTTTCTGTTTGGTTTAATTCATTATGATGAATGGTGATAGCAAGTAAGTTGGTGTTCAGTGATTTAAATTGCTTTAATGCTTCTTGTGTGGCCAATTTACCACAGAACACCATCGCGACAACAGCAGCTGTTCCCATGCCGATGCTGAGCAAAGCAAATAGCGAACGCACCTTAAGCGCAAGGAGGGACCGCAGGCCTGTGTGGATGCAGTTGAGCATGGGTTAAATCGTGATGATGATAAAACGTAGTTGGAGTGTCTGACAAATGCAGTTTAGCTTTTTTGCCGCATAACGCACAAGTTTCTTTTAATAACTTGCAAGCTAAAATATCATTCTTTTCATGACTATCGCGAATTAACATCGCAGATAACCACCGACGGCTACACATGGGACACATACGAGACGATGGGGCAATTTGTGCCGGATCTAATGAGCCCAGCGCCTCATTTAAGATAAGCTGACAATTGAACAACGGATGGCTAACATAGGTCCCCGACATGATTCGACCCTCCTTTTTTTGTTCATTTATCCTTAATTGTATATTATTTGATCTATTAAGGAAAGCTTAAAAACAAAGTTAAACTAAAAGTGTTTTGAAATGAACAAGTTACAGATAATCTAGGAGAGGGTTTTTCCTAGACCTGGCAAGGTATACTTCAATGAGATATAATGCAAAGAGATATAAATGAAAATATATAAAACGCGGTACTTTGCTAACTGGGCAGCAAGTGAAGATGTTGAAGATGCGGATCTTCTGGGTGCCATTGATGAAATGCAACAAGGTTTAAAGGGCGCTAGTTTAGGTGCGAGTCTTTATAAAAAGCGAATAGCGCTCAATGGGAAAGGTAAGCGCGGCGGCGCAAGAGTGTATGCAGGTACAAAAGGCAATTAAAGATCGCGTTTTATTTGAGGTGAAATATGATGAGAAAGAAAAAACCAAATAGAATTCTAGAAGCTGTACATGAGACAGCAAAAGATTTACATCAAGCAGGATTAATGCATATTCAGACAATGGCAGAATTTGATGCGTTGTGTTTGCCGACAATTAAAAGCTATAGTGCAATTCAAATTAAAAAATTAAGGAGCCGGTTTCATGTCAGTCAACCCATTTTTGCAGCGTACCTGAATACGAGCCCTAATACAATTAAACAATGGGAGCAGGGCGTTAGACATCCTAGTTCAATCGCCTTGCTATTATTGAACCTTATTGATCATAAGGGATTAGAGATAGTGGCTTATCAATAAAAAATAGAGGTTTTCATCATGTCCCCCCAAGCACTCAGTATATTCCTATACAAAATCGGCGCCATCCAATTTGGTGATTTCACTTTTAAAAGCGGTCGAAAATCTAGCAATTATGTGAATTTACGCAAAATTATTTCATTTCCAGATGTTTTGCGCGATATTGCGAATTTAATGTGGGAGAAAGCGCGAACCATAGAATATGATCTTGTTTGCGGGGTGCCTTATACCGCTTTGCCCATCGCAACGATTTATTCGCTTTTATCGAATGTGCCCATGGTCATGCGGCGCAAAGAAAAAAAAGAGTATGGTACCAAGCAAATGATAGAAGGGGTTTATCAAACAGGACAATCGTGTTTGGTGATTGAAGATGTGATCACAACCGGTGCGAGTATTATGGAGACAACAAAAGAATTAGCAGACGTGGGCCTTGTGGTGCATGATGTGATCGCCGTGATTGATAGAGAAGAAGGCGGTAAAGCAGCATTATCAAAACATTATCGCGTGCAAGCTCTAATCACTTTGACTGAACTTTTTAATCATTTATTAAAAGCTGCACCATTAACTGAAACAGATCGAGAACTTATTCATGCCAGTCTATCGCAAAAATTATCGTGAGCGTGCAAAAAAGAATTGTATTCATTTAGCGCGTGATTTTTTAAATTTGTTAGATGATAAAAAAACAAATTTAGCCTTAGCCGCTGATGTGACCACAGCGAATGAATTAATTCAATTAGCAGATCAATTGGGCCCTGAAATCTGTATGCTCAAAACGCATATTGATATTATCGAAGATTTTACCCCTGCGCTTACACGCACATTGCAAGCACTTGCTGAAAAGCATCATTTTTATATTTTCGAAGATAGAAAATTTGCTGATATTGGCAATACCGTAAAACAACAATATGCAAATGGCATTTACCGTATCGCAGATTGGGCGCATTTTACCAATGCGCATGTGTTGCCTGGACCAGGTATTATTGAAGGGTTAAAAGCAGCGGCCAACAATAAATCGCGCGGTTTAATTTTATTAGCTGAAATGAGTTCTGCAGGACATTTAATGAATGCAGATTATATGCAGCAAACCTTGCATATGGCAATGCAGCATGCTGATTTTGTGGTTGGTTTTATTACGCAGCATGCGATTGCCTCTGCCAATGCAACGTGGATTAATTTTGCGCCAGGAATTAAATTAAATCCGGGAATAGATCAACTCAAACAACAATATGTCACACCAGAGCAAGCGATTCTTGAACGCGGTATTGATGTGATTATTGTTGGCCGCGATATTATTCATGCAAAAAATCCAATGAATACAGCGCGTTCTTATCGTGAAGCCGGATGGGCTGCTTATCAAAAACGTATTTCGGGTTGACTTTCAACTGTAACTGTGTAAAATTTGCCTACCCTGCTTTATTTTGGTTAAAGGATGACCGCTTTTCTTATCACATTATTAAATCATTCAATAACCGATTACGAGGTAATTCAGTATGCAACGTACACTGACGTCATTATTATTTATTAGCTTATTTATTTTCACTTGTGGTTTTACGGGCTCTTTCAATGCTTCACATTATGGTGTGAATGGATGGGTTAACAGTGAAATGCGTAGTTTAGAAAGTGAAACCCATATTAATCCTGAAGCGCTACGCACGGGATTGGAAGCCTATGCGACAGCGCATGCACGTGGGATGGATCATAAAGAAATTTTAACCATTATTGATTTTTCTGAGCCTTCTACCGCAAAGCGCATGTGGGTATTTGATTTGCGCGATCAACGCTTACTATTTAATACGTGGGTTTCACATGGCAGAAACAGTGGCGATGTGGATGCGACGTCTTTTTCAAATGCAAATAGCAGCTTAAAATCGAGCATCGGCGTCTTTGTGACCACAACACCGTATGTGGGCCATGATGGGTACTCATTGCGGGTTACAGGCTTAGAACCTGGCATTAATGACCATGCCATGAGTCGTGACATCGTTTTTCATGGTGCAGATTATGTGAATGCTGCTATCATTAGCCGCTATGGTCGAATTGGGCGCAGCTGGGGTTGTTTTGCCGTTAATAAAAAACTGATTGATCCCATTGTCAATGACATTAAGAATAACACTGTCGTTGTGGCCTATTACCCCGATCGATATTGGTTGAATCATTCGCAATTTTTAGTTGCTTAAGGATACGTTGTTATGAATAGATTGCTCGTTGGTTTTGCTGCAAGTCTTGCGTGTTATTTAGTGAGCTCGCACGCGATGGCGGCTGTATTTTCACTGCCGCAGTCGCAAGAGGCGTTAATTGGTCAGGTGTCGCACGCAGCAGTGCAAGCCAACACGCCGATGATGCAAGTGGGTGAAAAATATGATGTGGGTTTTAATGCGTTGCAAAATGCAAACCCGCAGTTCAATTTGGCCAAGCCGCTTGCTACGCAAAGCAATATGCAAATTCCCGAAGCGCATTTGTTGCCGAATATGCCGCGCCAGGGGATCATTGTCAATTTGCCAGAAATGCGCATGTATTATTTTCTGCCGAGTAGCAATGTGGTTTATACCTTTCCTGTTGGCATTGGCAAGATTGGCAACACCATTCCAATTGTGACAACGGAAATCACGCGTAAAAAACAAAATCCAAACTGGATTGCGCCACCTGATATTCGGGAATTTGATTTGAAAACTCAGGGGATCGTCGTGCCACCCGTTGTTGGGCCTGGGCCAAATAATCCATTGGGTCCCTATGCCATTTATATGAAATTGCCGACGTATTTAATTCACAGCACCATTTTCCCAGAAAGCATCGGCAAACGTGCGAGCTTTGGCTGCATTCGTATGTATCAATTCGATGTGCAAACGGTATTCCAAACGGTGCAACGCGGCATGCCGGTGGTGATTTTAAATTCACCGGTGAAAGTGGGTTGGCACAGTGATCATCTGTACATGGAAGCGCATCCACCATTACAAGAGCACAGTAGCGATGTCGACTCGACATTACCTGGCATTGTGCATGCGATCACGCAAGCAACCACAGGCAAGCCGGTGCTGGTTGACTGGCAGCAAGTAACGTATCTCGCAGCAGCACGCGATGGCGTGCCGCATGATGTGGCGTTTAGTATTCGCTAGGGTTTGTTAGGCGGAAAGGAAAACTAACCATGAGAAGTCAACAAAAAGGAAGGAAAGCGTGGAAGGCGCGAACTCTTCTTCGAATGAGTCTTGATGAAGATGAACTTGCAAAAGAATATAAGCATATTTTAGACATGTCTCTATTTGAGTTAGATGATCTAATAAGCAAAATGGCTGAAGGTGAAGGGCAGTTAATCACTGCAATTAGTGTTAATAATGATGAAGGTTTTGCAAATAATATTTTAATTTTACTTGAATTTTGCAAAAGCGAGCGTTTGACTAAATCGACTTCATTACGTTATCTTTTGCGCTTGATTTGTTTTCAATCCTTGAGGTGGCGTCCTCAAGATGAAGCATATACTACATGGGTGTATACAAAAAAGCAGGAACTTGAAGAGGAATACCAACTTCTATCTAAAGAAGACAGCGATGATCTTAATAGAATAAAGTATTTAGTAGATTTAGAAATCAAAATAGAAGGGTTGGGCCAATCGCCTGTAGTGGCGGGTATCATATATGTAGCTGGCATTATTTGTTTAGCTATGTTGGTTTTATCTTCTTCGAATTTTAGTAAAGAGGATAAGAATGAAGAAACTCAGAATCAATTCCTTCGAAGCTTATTCTTTTTAATCAAATTAATTCCTGCGAGTGTTCCTCTATTAATTACTTTGCCAGGGGTCATTGCCACCGGCGTTATGTTTTTTCGCATGTATCAACAAAAGAGAAGATCATTTGTACCTGAAGCCGCATATTTGCAGCCACCAGAGCTTCCCTCTCCCTAAGCATCCAGAGTAAGAGCAAGCCTTACGATGTAACGCTTACTTATGTGTGGTAGATGCCGGTTAGCCGATTCTGTACAATATTGAAGTTCAACTTCAATATGGTACAAACCTATGTTTACGCGCACCTTACAATCAGAGTTAATTGATTCTAGCCAACATTATCCGGTGACGACTGTCTTGGGTCCTAGGCAATCGGGTAAGAGTACATTAGTTCGCATGACTTTCCCTGACAAACCCTATGCCAATATGGAAAACCCGGATGATCGCAGGCTTGCGCTGACGGATCCTCGCGGGTTTTTGAGTCAGTATGCGAATGGAGCGATTGTCGATGAAGTGCAACAGACGCCGGAGTTGCTGTCTTACATTCAAACAATGGTGGATGAAAAACAAGAAAATGGGATGTTTATTTTAACCGGTAGCCATCAACCATTGTTGCATCAAGCCATTAGCCAATCTCTTGCTGGCAGAACAGCACTGTTAACATTGCTTCCCCTTTCTATGGAAGAAATGAAGCCAATGAATTTGGATTTTTCAGTGGATGATTATTTATTGTCAGGAGGATATCCACGTATTTATGCGCATCACGTTGAGCCAACGAAAGCTTACCGTGATTATTTTCAAACTTATGTACAGCGTGATGTGCGTCAACTGGTTAATGTGAAAGATTTAAGTTTATTTGAAAAATTTATGCGCCTATGTGCGGGTAGAGTCGGTAATTTGTTTGAGGCAACTGCATTGGCTAATGAGGTGGGTGTTTCTGGTCACACCATTCAACATTGGTTATCGGTATTAGAAGCTTCTTTTATTATCTTTCGGTTGCAGCCTTATTTTGAAAATTTTAGCAAACGTATGATTAAGTCGCCTAAACTTTATTTTACCGATGTAGGCCTCGCAAGCTACTTGCTTAACATTGAAAATGTGACACAACTTAATCGCGATCCGCTGCGCGGCGCATTATTTGAGAATTTAGTGATATTAGAATTAATGAAATATCGCTTAAATCGTGGGAAAAATCCTAATTTATATTTTTATCGCGATCACCATCAAAATGAAATTGATGTCATCATTGCTTCAGGGCATCATTTGATACCTGTTGAAATTAAATCAGCACAAACTTTCCGCGTAGACTTTTTGAAGCAATTACATTTTTTCCAACAACTTGTAAAAGAAAGGATGCCCACGGGGTTTGTGATTTATGCGGGCAGACAAGAGCAAGCATTACAAAAAAATCATCTGATCCATTATGCTAATACTGCCAATATTTGGCAGGCATTAGATCGTGCATCTAAAACAAATACCGAATCCCCACCCCCACATCATTAGACCCCGTATTCCCCGCACGATACACGCCATATGCGCCCGAGCGATGGTGGATGCGGGCGACCAGCTGCCAGTTGGGGTAGGCAGGCAAGGCAAAAGTTGCTTCAAACATCAAAAAGTTTAAGAACCGCTTGGTGCTGTGGCTTGATTTTGCTTCTAGCGCAGACACGGACGAATCGTACGAGACGCCTTCGCCAGCAGCCAATGATGTGGTAATGACGTTGTTCCAGGGGAAGTTCGCCCAGCGGCCGTTGAGGTAGGGGTCAAATTCATAGATCGTGTGCTCGTTGCTGCCATGGCGTACGGTGGCATCGCCCGCAATTTGAACCACGCCGACGATGGGACTCAACAAACGACGGATAGGATTTTCTCTATCTAAGGTGTAATCAAGTTCGACGGACTGGATTTGCTCGGGCCAATGGTCAAATTTACCGATAAAAATCGTGCCCAAGGCATTGGAGACGGTTTGACCGTGGTAATAGAGCAGGCCAAAGGGGTTGATATCATATAAATCTTGATTGGTCGGTAGGGTGTTGGTTGAGTAAGCTATTGCACTTAAAGGAAGCAAAGACAGTAGCAAGACTAAGACACTCATTTTGCAACGAAACATGGGATTGACCCTCTTCTGATCAAAAAATCGCAATTCTATCTCAAATCGGGCTTGTTATCATCTGATTCACACGTTACAATGTCGCACTTTTAACTTGCGTATTTTGCGGAGTGTGTCTTTATGGCGTTAACAGCGGTTGCAACGGCAGAAATTATCAAAACATATCAACAAGGCGAAAAGGACACGGGCTCGCCCGAAGTGCAAATCGCACTATTCACCACCCGGATTAACCAGCTCACCGATCACTTGAAGGCTAACAAACGCGATCTGCATACGCAATTTGGTTTGACCATGCTTGTGAGTAAGCGACGCCGTCTCATGCGTTATCTTAAAGCCAAATTCCCTGAGCGTTATCTTAAGCTGATCCAAACATTGGGCATCCGCGGCTAATCCTCTCCCATCAACTGAATTTTAAGGGGGCTATTTTGAGTACCACTCATCCCTTCAACGCGATCAAACAAACTTTTCAATACGGCAATCACACCGTCAGCATCGAAACAGGCGCGATCGCACGCCAAGCGACTGCTGCTGTGATGGTCAATATGGATGACACGGTCGTCCTCGTCACGCTCGTTTGTGTCGACAATGGCGATAACAAACGTGATTTTTTCCCACTGACCGTCAACTATCAAGAGCGTACTTATGCTGCGGGCCGCATTCCCGGTGGCTACTTCAAACGTGAAGGCAAGCCGAGTGAAAAAGAAACGCTAACTGCTCGCTTGATCGATCGGCCGATCAGACCGCTGTTCCCCAAGGGTTTCAATTTAGAAGTACAGATTATTGCAACCGTCATGTCGCTGAATCCTGCAGTGAATGCAGATATTCCTGCGATGTTAGGGGCCTCTGCTGTGGTGGCCTTATCAGGCTTGCCTGCAGCAGGACTGTTGGGTGCGGCGCGTGTGGGCTATATCGATGGTCAATATGTGTTAAATCCTACTTTAAAAGAATTGGCGAATTCACAATTGGACATGGTCGTGGCTGGCACAACACATGCTGTGTTAATGGTGGAATCGGAAGCCAAAGAATTACCAGAAGAGACGATGTTGGGTGCGGTGATGTTTGGTCATCGCGAAATGCAAACAGCGATTGGTGCGATTAAAGCACTGGTGCAAGAGGCAGGAACCGACGAATGGGGCTGGCGTGCACCGGTTATTAATGCTGAATTGAAACAGCGTTTGGTTGAATTGTCTCGCGCGGATTTCGAAAAAGCGTATCAAATCAGCGATAAAATTGAGCGTCAAGATGCCATTAGTGAGCTGACTGATCGATTTTTAGCACAAATGGTAGCTGAATGTGGTGATCAGGATAGCGAGCACTTGCTTTCAGAAAGCAAAGACATTTTAAGTAGCATCGAGCGCGAAGTGGTGCGTAGCCGCATTTTGCAAGGCGCGCCGCGCATTGATGGTCGCGATACCAAAACGGTTCGGCCGATTTCAATTAACGTGGGTGTGCTACCCCGTACGCATGGCTCTGCTGTGTTTACGCGTGGCGAGACCCAGGCCATTGTCGTTGCAAGCCTTGGTACCGAGCGTGATGCGCAAACCATCGATGCATTGGAAGGCGAACGCAAAGAAACGTTCATGTTGCACTATAACTTCCCACCATTCTCGGTTGGCGAAGTAGGCATGGTCGGCAGCCCCAAGCGGCGCGAAATTGGCCATGGCAATTTAGCTAAACGCGGGATATCGCCCGTGTTACCTGGTCAAAAAGCATTCCCATATGTCATCAGAGTCGTGTCAGAAATTACTGAATCCAATGGTTCAAGCTCCATGGCCTCTGTTTGTGGCGCGAGTTTAGCTTTGATGGATGCTGGTGTGCCGCTCAAAGCTCCAGTTGCGGGTGTCGCGATGGGCTTGGTGAAAGAAGGCGATGAATATGCGGTGCTAACCGACATTTTGGGTGATGAAGATCACTTAGGTGACATGGATTTTAAAGTAGCCGGTACGGCAGAAGGCGTGACTGCCTTGCAGATGGACATCAAGATTGATGGCATCACAGAAGCCATCATGCATCGCGCGTTAGAACAAGCGCATGCGGGCAGATTGCATATTCTAGGTCTCATGCACCAGGCGATTAGTGGTCCGCGTGAGGAGATTTCAGCACATGCGCCACGTATTCTCAACATGCGCATTCACCCGGACAAAATCCGTGATGTGATTGGCAAAGGTGGCGTGACCATCCGTTCGATTACGGAAGAGACTGGTGCGGTTGTGGATATTAGCGATGATGGTGCAATTAAAGTAGCTGCTATTGACCTAGCTGCTTGCGAAGAAGCGATCAAACGCATCGAGCGCATTACGGCGAGTGTTGAAGTAGGCGCAATTTATGAAGGTCCGGTGGCCAAAATCATGGACTTTGGTGCGCTTGTTACCATTCTGCCTGGCAAACAGGGCCTGGTTCACATTTCGCAAATTGCCAATGAGCGAATTGCGAATGTCAGCGACAAACTGGTAGAAGGTCAAGTGGTCCGTGTCAAGGTGCTGGAAATTGATCGTCAAGGTCGTATTCGCTTGAGCATGAAGGATGTCCCAGCACAACAAGAAGCCGAAGCTTAACTATCGCATTGTCTTTGGTTTCGACTTCGGTACCAAGCGCATTGGCATTGCGATCGGGCAGGGGGTAACGCAAGAAGCGCGGCCGCTAACAACCTTGTTGGCAAAAGCAGGCGTGCCGGTTTGGAGTGAGCTCGATACGCTCATCAAAAAATGGCGTCCCGATGCTTTAGTCGTCGGGATGCCGCTCAATATGGACGGCACCGAACAAGACGTCACCACCCAAGCGCGACAGTTTGCCGAAAGTTTATCGCAGCGTTACCACCTTCCTCTTCATCTAATAGACGAGCGTCTCACGACTAAGTCTGCGCGTGCACAGTTGTTCGAACAAGGCGGCTATCGTGCATTACAGGATGGACAAGTGGATGCTGTCGCTGCACAATTGATTCTTGAAAACTGGCTTTCTTCTCAACCTTAACTAATGGAAAAATAACAATGTGTGCACGTTTAACGCATGGATTGAGTTTTGTCGTTGTCCTTCTTTTATTGCTCATCACGTTAGATCTACAGTTTTACCATGGCGAGTTGCCGTGTCCCTTATGCTCGTTGCAGCGGGTGACATTCGTCGGGCTCGCGATTTGGTTTTTATTAGGTTTTTTTATCCCGCAGCGGTTTTTTAGGCTTTTTATTGCTGCGATCTCAACGATCACCGCGCTGTTAGGCCTACTGTTGGCCGGCCGACAAGTCTGGCTACAGCATTTCCCACCACCGGATAGCAACGAATGTGGCGTTAGCCTCCAATACATGCTGCATATGCTGCCAGTAAACCAAGTCCTGCAACGGGTGTTTGCTGGCACGGCTGAATGCACGCAGAGCGGCTTAACCTTTCTCTCTTTAAATATGGCGGAGTGGTCGGCGGTGTGGTTTGTGGTGTTTATTGCGGTAAGCGTATATTTATTACGCGCAGCAGTAAGGCGGCAATAAGTTTTCGCCACCACGAGACGTTTGCAATCATCTGCATCTGACGCGAACTAAACCAGTCATTGCCATAAGGAATAGTGATTTCTTCGCCGGCAGTAATCGCGCGTCTTGCAGTAAATATAATTAACCGGCGATCGCTATCATATCCATAAGTCGCATTAGGCTCATTGGCATGATTGTAGAGTGAACCATAACCCAATGCGATTGCTTCTTGCTTCTCTCCTGCAGAAAATAAATAATCAGCAAACATAGGTAAAGCGATGGTGGATAATAACACCGGGCACTCTTCGATCAGCGCATCGGCGCTGATAGCGGTACTCGCAAACACGCCAAGCCCGTGGATGGGTGAGGGTTTGACACATAACAGATGATTGTTAATCATGGGATGAATGATGCATTTTAAAAATAGATTGTTTTATTTTCTGCTAGTCATGATGGGTTTGCTAGCTAAATTTGCTTATCCCCAAGACGCTAATCCCGGCATGGGCAATGTGATTCAGATCAATACCAACTTGCGCTCTTTCGTCGGCAAGCCCAGTTGGCTGTTGATGATACGGGATGTGGACGATAATGAGAATATGCCGTATATCTTTGATTTTACTTCGAGTAATACGCAGTGGATGGCGTTTACCCAAGGGCAAAATTATTTGATTGTGAGCTCGACATTGCAATTTTCTGTCTATCGCCCGCACGATAATACCTATCGTACGTATTTCATCCATAATTTCTGCAATCTAGAAAGCCAAGGTCGTATTCAGCATAATACGGGCGTTTCGATTTGGCTGACAGGCGACTTGTGGCCGAATGAGGATAGTTACCATTGCCAAGTGATGCGCTATCCGAATGCAGATTTTACGGTGGCGATGCCGTCAAGTTGATTCTTACCCCTAACCGTGTCAGCACTGCCCTGTCTAACGGCAACACAGAAGAGAGCTCAACTGTTGTGTTGGCTAATTCATGGCGATAAGTGAAATTTCTTCGCATCTCATCAAAATCTTGCGCTGTGCGCATTAACATTGTCATGACGATAGGATTGAAGATGCCGAGTACCACATCTTGCCAGTGGGGATTTAGGGTAGCAAAGGAAAGGACTTGCCTCTGCGGCGTACCACTAACGGCGTCGTTGCAAATCAAACCTAACTTGCGCATTTTGTCGTAAATCTGCCTAATTCCCCGCATTTTGCTTTGCACAGAGTAGCCGGCGATATGCGGTGTTGCGATGTAGGCTGCTTGCAACAAGGCAGGATCAACATGCGGCTCGTTAGGCCAAACATCGAAGCACCACGTCAGCTGTCGGCCATATTGCCACAGGTCGTTGAGGTGAATGACTTCACCACGACTGGCATTGAGCAGCACGCAACCTGTTTTTTGTTTTGATAAAAAATGTTTGTTGATGAATTGATAGGTGGCCTCTTGGCCTTGATGCGTCAATGGAACGTGTAGTGAAATGAGATCGACATCATTAATGTCTGCTAGCACAGTATGTGTGAAAGTGGAATCTTGCGCTGCAAGCAGCGGATCGCAAGTGATGACCAGCATCCCGAGCGCTCGCAAGTAATTAGCAGTTCTTTGCCCTGTTTCGCCGCAACCAATAACTGCAGCTTTCAAATCATGCGTACTTAACCGCTGCTGCCGTTGCAATGCCGCAACAATAGAGACAACATAATCAGCAACTGCCGGTGCATTAAATCCCTTCGCATCTGCCCATGCTATGCCTTGTTGCTCTAGCCAATCTATATCTAAATGATCTTTGCCGGATGTTACCGTACCCACGAATTTCACGTTTGTATTACGCAGTAAATCGGCATTAACAGACGTCACTGTACGCACGAGTAAAATATCCGCATCTTGCACATCGTCATGTGTAATCGCGCGACCCTTTTTGAGCACAAGCTCACCGCATGAAGCAAAATAATCTTCGACGTAAGGGATGGCGCTGTCAGCGAGGATTTTCATCATATGGAGTTTCTGCGACGGCCATAAGATGGAAATGGTGTCATCGGATTATTTTCTTCTTGCTCGACAGGTTTTGATACCAAACTACGTAAGACTGTGAAGTCCGCTATGCTTTTACTTGATTGAATTTTGTTTGCTTCCAAATCTGGCGATGGTTGTTTAGGTTGTGTTTTCATTAGGGCATATTTGGAGACTAATAGTGGTTGACTTGTTGATAGTTGTTTGGCCTGTGTTGAGGATGACGAAGTTGGTTTAGCAGATTGTACTTGTTCTGCCCATAGTATCGAAGAAGATCTTATCTCTTCCCTCAATTTTTCAATTTTTTTATCCAATTCATTTTTATCTTGGTTTGTGTTTTTATTGGTAACATTAGGGCGTCTTTTGATAAATACACGGCATAGTTCTGCGTGTGGTCCTTCTGCTTCAGGTGGTTTTGTTTCGGTTGTAGGTGGGATATTTTCCTTTTCATCTTCCTTACTTTTCGGCACGATCATCTCCTTGTGCATAATGATTGTTGAATCAAGATTATATCATGCCAATTACGATTCCCAAAAACACCAACAGCCCAATCCAGCGACTGCTAGTAAAAGCTGCAAAGTAAGCATCAGGGTGTTTCACCATCAGCAGCTTTTGTTGGTAGCGGATAAAAATCATTACGATAAATATGGCGATGAAATAACCCATGTTTAGGTTAAACTGATAGCCGATCATAAAGAGCAGCATAACAAAAGGGATATAGAGCAACCCAATGATATAGTCAGCAAAACGGCCGAATAAAATAGCTGTCGACTTCACTCCCACTTTTCTATCATCTTCAACATCTGCTAATGCATACATCGTGTCGTAAATCACCGGCCACAAAGCAAAAGCTGCAAATAAACCCCAAGCTTGTGCAGGAACCCTGCCTTGAACCGCCGCAAATGCCATCGGTACCCCCCAGGCAAAGGCAAGCCCTAGCCCCAGTTGCGGCAAGTGCGTCACGCGCTTCAAGAAAGGATAGATGCCAGCGAGTAAAGCGCCGACAACGGCTAGCTCAATCGTCAAGCGGTTACAGGTGAGCACAAGCAGAAAAGCGAGCAGGGCAAGAACGCCCGCTACCATCAGCGCAGCTGTCGGTGTGACAGCGCCCACCACAATCACCCGTGTGCGGGTGCGGGCGACATGGCCATCGATTTTTCTATCGGCATAATCATTAATCGCACATCCAGCAGCGCGCATTAACACGACGCCAACGACAAAGACAAATAAAATGTGTAGCGACGGCCGACCGTGACTGGCTAGCCACACGGCCGAGAGCGTTGGCCAAAGGAGTAGCAAAATACCGATTGGTTTATCGAAACGCGTGAGTTTGATATAATTTTTCATATGATCACATTCTATTCAGCCGTAGTGACATTGTTTTTTGTGATTGATCCGCTGGGCAATATACCGCTTTTCTTGTCTATTCTAAAGGCGGTGCCTGCAAAAAAGCGGCGACGCATCATTATGCGCGAGGCACTCATTGCGCTGCTAGTGCTCATTTTATTTTTATTCTTTGGCCGCTATCTGCTTGCAGGTATGCATATTTCGCAACCGGCGCTTGCGATTGCAGGCGGCATCATTCTTTTTTTGATTGCCATCCGCATGATTTTCCCTGGCGAAACCCATCTCGAAAAACACGGGCCCCGCGCTGTTGAACCCTTTATCTTCCCGCTCGCGGTCCCACTTATCGCAGGTCCCTCGAGCATGACCATGGTGATGTTACTCACAACGGAAGGCCATGCGATTGCACTTTATTGGCTACTTGTGCTTTTTTTAGCTTGGTTCATCTCAACGCTGATCTTGTTGTTTGCCGATCACATCGGCCATGTGCTGGGCGAGCGCGGCCTACTCGCCATCGAACGCCTGATGGGCATGATCTTAACGACCATGGCCGTGCAGATGTTTTTAGATGGCTTGCTGCCATTACTGCATCGGTAATCATTATTGTGATAGACTTTACTTTTGGGCAATTTTAAAAGGAGCTTGTTATGTTAGCATGGGTTTTTATTTTCTTTATCTTAGCAATTATTGCTGGTGTCCTTGGCTTCACAGGTATCGCGGTAGCCGCAGGAGCCATTGCGAAGATTTTATTCATTATCTTCCTCATCTTGTTTATTATCACCCTCATTATTCATTTAATGCGCGGTAGAACGCCTATGCCGTAATGTATGTCTCTTTCCATCGACTTCCTCTCCCCCGCCCTGCAGTATCGCGCCCAGCGCGCGAGTCTGCGGCGTGAATATGTCGCACGGGCGATGGGGGTGGTGCCGCGAGAACAGCCGCGGATTGTCGATGCGACGGCGGGGTTGGGGCGAGATGC
>Ga0207129_1017_pt1 | contig 53415 bp, 63 predicted proteins | sample Alteio_BWMinHeat_15_FD_153517 | JGI IMG/M metagenome (GOLD analysis project Ga0207129, IMG submission 153517) | Enriched cells from forest soil in Barre Woods Harvard Forest LTER site, Petersham, Massachusetts, United States -... | ecosystem: Environmental > Terrestrial > Soil > Temperate forest >... | reverse complement strand
AAAACCATTGAAAAGAAAAAATTGACAGTCAAGAAACAATTAACTGAAAAGAAAACAGTAGCTAAAAAAGAACCTGAAGAAGACGAATTTGAAGAAATCTCAGATAAGGAACTAGAAAACTTTGAGATTGAAGGACTGGATATGGAAAAGCTTACTGCTAATGTTCGTAATATTGTAACAAAAAGCGGAGATGAAGGAATATTCCAAAGTGATCTGTGGAAAAAGATGAAACTGACTAGCAGAGATGGTTCTAGATTGGCTCTGAAACTTGAGAGACAAAATATGATAAAACGAGAAAAAGTTTTAGAAAATGGTCGTTGGACATACAAATTGAAAATTGCCCATGCGCCAGTAACTACAGAATCAATTGAAGCCGCACCATGTTTGATCTGTCCAGTGGAATCAAAATGTACTTTGGAGGGAGAAATAAGTCCAAGAACTTGTCCATTAATTGAACAATGGGTTATAACCGAATTTATTAATGTCAAAAAGCCAAAGAAATGAAATTAATTGATGCACGGCGAGATTTTTACAGAAAATTAGCTCATCAAGAAGGATATCGAAGCAGAGCTGCATACAAACTAAAAGAATTAAACAAATCATACAGAATAATTGGCCCGGGTTTTTACGTTCTTGATCTTGGATGTTCACCTGGAGGATGGACACAAGTTGCCACTGAACTTGCAGGAAACAAGGGCAAAGTATTGGGTGTTGATACGTCTTTTGTAGAAGAAATTCCAAATGCTCATATCATAAGAGGAAATATTGAAGATGAATCAATCGTTGAAGAAGTTTTTTCATATTTTGGAAGAAAAGTAAATGCAGTAATCTGTGATTTGTCTCCACAAGTAAGTGGAACATGGTCAATTGATCATGCTAAGCAGATTGCACTAAACTATGCGGCGATTAAAATAATGGATCATGTATTGGCTTACAAGGGAAATGCGTTGTTTAAGGTATTTGATGGAGAATATTCTAACGAATTTCGGGATTATGTAAAAAAGAAATTTACCAAAGTGCAGTTAAGAAAGCCAAAAGCAAGCAGGAAAACAAGTAGTGAGCTCTATTTTGTCTGTCTTGGGTACCTTTCTTAATTTTTAAAAAATTTGTAATATTTTGTCTATTCTCGCGTTTGTCCTAAACCCTGAGGGGTTTAAAGAGGTCTGACTAACCTCATATCCCTCATTTTGAAGCTTTTCTATTATATTTGATAGGGATGAAGGAGCACATTGTTTTTTTCGTGCAATCTCGTCGAGAGTAAAATAAGTGGCCGACATACCCATTTCGTTCTGGCATTTGAGTAATGTTTTCTCACAAGACTTGTCAATTAGAAATTTTTTTTGCTCTTTGAGCATCATGTCAACAAATACTTTGTCGTATAACTCACCAATCCAAAGAGGCCCGGCAGATTCTAGTTTTGTACCGCAAACTTCGCAAGAGGCACCTTTTTCATTTTGAACTTTTCTGTGACCGCAACTTTTACAATGTACAATATATCCCATGTTTTCCTGAGAATCTGTTCTTACTAACACTTTGACATAGACCTTGTAGTAATGCATGTTGGTTTGTACAAAAAGTGGAACAACTTGAACATCTAATCTTCCAGCAACCAGGTGAATACATCCTAGAATCAACCGTATTGCAATTTCATTTCCATATTCTGTTCTTACAGGAATTCCGTAATACTTTCTCTGACATGCTTCTTGGTATAATCCATGTAAAACTGGTAGATCAGTGGCAGTAACTGAAAGAAGACCTCCATGAGATGTGGCACGTATACCACAATCAAGAAATCTTGTAGGAGAACCAAATGGATCGATATCTACTACAGCACCGCGTGTGTCTCTTTTAGAATGTAAGCTAAGAAATCTACATGCCTCGTTTTCCGAAAAATCACATTTTGTAACATTGTTTAACTTTGCTGCTCTCATAGCAATTTCAATAGCCTTTGGATTAATGTCATTAACAAAAACTTTTTCGATGCACTCTATTTCATTTGCTACTCGAATACTTCTGGCACCAATCCCTGCAAGAGAATCAAGAAAAATTTTTGGACCCTTAAAATTTTGTAAAAATGTTGAATATGCTATTATGGAAAAATCTCTGCTTATTCTTGCTCTGGGATTAAAAAATGCTGGTTGTTTAGGCGGTGCATTTACTAAAAGTGAATCTTTTGGAACCAAAAGTTTGGTCTTTCCCTCTACAGTTTCTACAAGATCATCAATTTCCAATTTCTTTCACAATTGCTATTCTAAAATGATTTAATACATCTAGCGCAACAAAAACACAAATGATAATTTGCGGTGTGGATGATGCAGGAAGGGGATCCGTATTAGGTCCACTTGTTATAGCAGGAGTATCTATTGAACGTACAAAGATAAAATACCTATCAGAAATTGGAGTCAAAGATTCAAAACAGCTCAGTCCCAAAGTACGAGAAATACTGTATAAAAAAATCATTGCTATTGTGGATGATTATTATGTTGCAAAAATTTCTCCTAAAATAATAGATGAAAGCGTTCGCAAGAACCGACTAAACCACTTGGAAGCAAAATACATGGCCAAAGTAATTGCAAAATTACGACCGGATTCTTCCTATGTTGATTCATGTGATGTAAATCCATCTAGGTTTGGTAAAGAAATTTCAAAGCTTGCTAATTCTGGTAAAATTTTTTCAAGACATCATGCAGATAGTAGATTTGCTGTAGTTTCTGCGGCCTCTATTGTGGCAAAAGTAAATAGAGATAGGGAAATTGAAAAACTTCGAAAAAAATATGATCTAGGAAGTGGATACCCATCTGATTCTAAAACTATGAAATTCATCAAGGATTGGATCTTGGATCATAATAAAACGCCAGAATTTGTGCGTAAAAGCTGGAAGCCAGTGAAAATAATGATGACTCAAATCTAGCCCACGTATCTTGCAATTGCCATTCCATGATCTTTTTCGTAGGGATCTAGGTTTATTTCTTGAACCATCTCAAAATTGGGACCTAGTTTTTTAATTTCATTTCGTATTATCTGAGCAGGTTCTTGTGTTACATCTATACTTCTTGTTTTAATTACAAGCATCAAATAACCGCCTTTTTTTAGATACGTTTTACAATTAAGAATGGCTATTTCGGTTTGATCTGGTTGTGCAATATCAACATAGACAACATCTACTGTTCCATAAACAGAAAAGTATTCTTTTGGTTGTCTCGCATCTTGTAAAATGGGAACAATATTTGATCTAAATGATGCTACTCTGTCCAAAAAGTCTCGTGCAACTCTGCTTGCATGCTCTACACAAAAGACAATGCCACTTGGTCCTACAATATCTGAAACATGGCTTGCAGTAGTTCCAGTTGAAACTCCAAGATAAAGAACTCTTGATTTTCTAACAATTGGTAAACTTTCAAGACCATTCATGATTGCTGCTGCAAGCTTACTTCGGAAGGGATCCCATGCCCTAAACTCTTCGTCTTTAATTTTTACTAACTTTTCTTTATAGACTTGGTTCCCAGGAACTAGATTTATTGTAGCGAGTCTTTTTTCACCATCTATTTTGACCCAAAAAATATTATCTTCTTCGTTTTCCAAACTTTCTCTTTTTTCCTTTCTTCCAATCGTCCCTTTGCTTACCTTGTTCTCCACCAAATCTTCTTCCACCTTGTGGACGATCTCCACCAAATCTTCTTCCACCCTGTGGACGATCTCCACCAAATCCCCTTTGCCCTCTTGAATAACCACTATCATATTGTTTGGCTCTGAGAGTCTCTTTCTCACTTGGCTCTTTGTATTTTTCACCTATCTCGGTAATTCTTACATTTAACTTCTCAAATAACATCTGATTCTTTCCAGCACCATAAACATCTACACGAGCAGCAATAGCTGCCTTGGCTGCAATTGCCCTTGCAATCTTACCGCGCTGCCATCTTGGTGCAGCGTGTACCAAAGTATGCTGAAAAAGCAGTCCATGTTTTGGGGGCTGTGCTCCGGTTTTAAGAGAGCGGAAAAGTGCTTTCTCAGCTCCAAGAATCTGTATGGTGCTTGCAGGCATTGATGATAGTCTTTTAAGACTTCCAGCTCTTGCAAGAATTCTTGCTCCAACTGCAGTTCCAAGTATGCCAGCAATGTTTGGAGCTACAGCTTCCATTTGAGTTTCTACATGTTTTTCTAAATTATTACGCAATTCAAAAAGTTCCAAAATCTGTTTTGCGATTGCTTGAACAATGGCTAGATTTTCATCTGAAATCTGTCCACCCTTACTTTTATTTTGTAAGAGAGAAAGCATTTCCACTTTTGTTTCTGGAAATCCCGCATCTGTGTAAACACTTTGAGTAATGTTATCTCTTTTACCAGCTAGAACAATTTTTGAGTAGCCTATTATGCTATCAATAATATTGTCAAGCTCTGGAAAATGTAATCCGTACCACTCTCGGAGCCTAGAACTAAGTGCATTTATTATCTTGTCAATTTCATCCAATGTGTTTATTGCCTGAATTATGTGCAAATCAGGACTTTCTGAAGTTTCAGTCACTCTAGATGAAGAAAGCTGAATAGCAAAATCTCTTAGCTTCGCTCTTGCATCTGACTCATCTTTTGCAAAACCAGAATCAACAAGAACTCTTAGCTTTGATGATTGTATATGGTCTATCTTGGACTCTTCCATCAATTCAGTATCTATTGAATTTTTTTTCAAAATCTTTAACAATGAAGAATCATTAACAAAAATTCCAGAAATAATTTTTGAAAGAGCTTCTTGTAATTGAGTAATGTCTGATTTTTCATTTTTTATTTCAACATATTCTTTTGCAGGGTTTAAAAATGGAATGGATTTTACACATGTATTTTCATCAAATACTGCAATTCCTAATTCTGTTAAAATAACAAAATGCATATTCACAGTTTTCCAACGCCTTACTAAAAAAGGTAACATTCTAGCCGGGCTCTACATTAACTGTTATAAGAGAACAATTTTTTATAATTAGAAGTGAAGCCTGATATCTCAACTGAAGTGGGTACGATTAAGATTGAACGACCAGCAATGCTTGCCTCGGGAATTCTGGGTATCTCTCTTGATGTTTTTGATCGGCTATATAAAGACGGAGCAGGGGCAGTAGTTACAAAATCACTAAGCAAAGAACCTTGGGAAGGTTATCCCAACCCTACTGTTGTTGGTGTAAAAACAGGTTATCTTAACGCTGTAGGTCTTTCAAATCCAGGGGCTCCATATTTTGCAAAAATGATTTCATTAAACAAAACAGTTCCAATAATTGTAAGTCTTGTTGGTTCAATTCCTGAAGATTTTGTTTTTATGATTAAACAATTTGAAAATGTCAAAATTCTTGGATACGAGCTTAACTTGTCATGTCCTCATGTGGAAAAAGTAGGACTAGAAGTAGGAGATGATCCTGAACTTGTACATAAAATAGTAAAATCTGTAAAATCACAATCGCAAGTTCCGGTAATAGCAAAAGTAGGATTGGGTTCTTCAGACTATTTGGAAACCGTCAGAATAGCTTGCGAGTCTGGTGTTGATGCAATTACTGCAATTAATACGGTTCGTGCCATGGCAATAGATGTAGAAACAACTAGACCAATTCTTAGTCACAAAATAGGAGGTCTGTCTGGCCCTGCAATAAAACCAATTGCAGTAAGATGTGTTTATGAGATTTCCTCAAAGTTTGATATTCCTATTATTGGGTGTGGAGGAGTATCAAGCTGGGAAGATGCAACTGAATTCATATTTGCTGGTGCTAGTGCAGTACAGATTGGTAGCGCACTAGTAGACAAATGGGTTGGTGTATTTTCAGAAATTAATAGCGGCATATCAAAATACATGGAAAAGAAAAATTTTTCAAAGATAAAGGAGATGGTTGGAATTGCAAAGAAATTCTGATGCACCAACAATTGTAAAGATAGAAAAAATAATAGATGAAACTCCCACTGTGCGAACACTAGTCTTCTCAGACGAAGTTCTTTCTAATGTTTTACCTGGACAATTTGCTATGGTTTGGATTCTTGGAATAAATGAACTTCCTATGAGCGTAATGATATCACAGGAAAAAGGAAAGGCTGCATTTACTGTAAGAAAACATGGTATAGCATCAACTGAACTTTATTCACTAAAAGCAGGAGAACAAATTGGAGTTAGAGGTCCTTACGGGAATTCTTTTACCATAAAACAAGGCAAGATTCTGCTTGTGGGAGGGGGTACGGGTTTAGTTCCGTTGATTCGCCTACTAACATTTCTTAAAAAAACAGATGACGTTACATTACTTATTGGTTCAAAAACAAAAAATGAAGTATTTTTTGAAAAAAATGGCAAATCAAATTCTTGAACATAATAAACATCAGGTAATTGTAGCTACAGAAGACGGTTCATATGGAAAATCTGGACTTGTAACACACGTCATGGAAAATCTACTCTCTGAAACAAAATTTGATGCAGTTTATACCTGCGGACCGGAAAAAATGATGCACAAAGTAGTACAACTAGCATCGTCAAAAAATATCCATGTTCAAGCAAGCATTGAAAGAATGATGAAATGTGGCATGGGTATATGTGGAAGCTGTTGTTTTGGTGAAGTTCTGGCATGTAGAGACGGTACTGTCTTTGATGGTAAATATCTCCTGACAAACAAAGAATTTGGTTTTACTCATAGAAATAAGGCAGGAATGCTTGAAGACTATTAGCCTTGTTTGTAAATACTGGAAAGGTTAAAAAGCCTTAAGAATCACTCAAAATCTGAAAATTGGCTCATCCGAAAATTGTTTTGACAGCTGATCGTACACTAATGTCGCCTTACCGTGGAATTTCGCTAGCTACTTTCTTTGGCTGTGCGCCAGCTATCGATCCTCATAGGCCAAAAAATAGCTTTTGGTATTATATCCTCAAAGATCAGGTGACTCCAAAGGTTCTATTTGATTTTATATGTAACCCAATTGGTCACAAAAATGGTATTGCTGATTTTGCACCGTATGGATTAAGAAAAGTAGAGGCCGCACTTTTGCGAGATGGCTTTAAGCGCGAAGATGTAGTTATCGCACATCCAGATCATGTAGAGAAATTCATTGGTCCAGAAACCCAGGTAGTAGGAACCTACGAAATGGATCCTCTGGGAATGGGACCGGTAACTATGACCTTCACATATGGTCGTAAACAAATGTCCTATGATGAATTTTACAACAGAGACTTGCACCTACGAATTAATGCTGCAAAGAAAAAAAATGGTAGCAACGCCAAAGTTATTGCTGGCGCATCTGGCACTTGGCAGTATAATTATGATCCAAAAAAAATTCAAGAATACGGACTATATGCAGTTCTAGAAGGTGAGTTGGGAGGTATTGGTCCAGAAATTGATGGACACGCAGGAGAATTTTTCAATCACCTAATGAACGGCGATTTTGAAAACATGAATCCTTTTGCAAAAAGCGATTTTAAAGTTGACATTAAAGAATTTGGAAAAGATGAAAACAAATATCATGGAAGATTTGTCCATTACTGGGACGAGCCTGAGATTGATGAAATTCCTAACATAGTTGAGCCAAGTATGCACGGAATGGTTGAGGTAATGCGAGGCTGTGGAAGAGGCTGCAAGTTTTGTGATGTGACACTAAGACCATTACGATACTATCCTCCAGAGAAAGTCAAACAGGAAATAGAAGTCAACATGAAAAAAGGTGGTGCAAAATCTGCATGGCTTCATAGTGATGATATTTTTGTTTATGGATTGGATCCAAGAAAAACCAAGAACATGGCTCCTAACAGAGATGCTCTGGAAGAGCTTTTCACGGTAGTGATGTCAACTGGAATTGGACATACAAACCCAACACATGGCACACTAGCAGGCGCAATTGCAGATGAAAAACTGGTTCCAAACATTTCAAAAATTATCAAAGCAAGTGCAGATAATCTGATAGGAATTCAGTGTGGGTTTGAAACAGGAAGTCTTAGATTAATTGGTAAATATGCAGATAGAAAACTTTCGCCATACAAACCAGAAGAATGGCACTGGGTTGTAAAAGAAGGAGTAAAAACACTTAATGAAAATCACTGGATTCCTGCATTTACATTGATTATGGGATTAGATAACGATGAAACCGAAGATGATGCGTGGGAGACAATTAGAATAATCAGTGAATTAGAGCAAGAACAGCCAGAATCCATGTTTACCGCAACTCCGTTAACATTTGTTCCAATTGGGTTGTTAGAAAAATCACAGTTCTTTGATATAGGAAATGAAATGGATGCAGCACAACTTGGTGTCATGTACAAGACTTGGCAACACAACTTCAAATATGGAATTCAAAAATTCATGAACAAGACTGGACCTAACAGCTCATTTAGGAAAAAGGCATTTACCGGTTTAGCAAGAACATTGGGTGGAGTGCCACTAAGCGCAATGGAAAAATACGCAAGACGAAAAGGCAGAGAACACGAGCAAGTTATTGAAAAAATCAAAGCGAAATACTGGTAGATCCAAATACATAAATTGAATTAGGGAAAAATTGATTCGTGCCAACCCACGGTTCGCTTACAAAAGCAGGAAAAGTTAGAGGCCAAACACCAAAGGTCCCAGCAAGAGAAAGACATGGAATTATTTCCAGCATGAGAAATAGAGAAAATTTTAGAAAAAGATTTCAATTAAAAAGAGTTCCTGGTCAAAACAAACCAGGACAACGAAGAAAGAGAAAGTAGCATAACAAATTCTGTTAAAATTATAATCATATCTGTAAACTGGTTTTTTACAATAAAGTGTAATTTTTTAGTACATACAATGATACATTATAGTTTTTTTATCATAAGATAGCGGTTGCAATGAGCTACGAGGAAATATCCGTAGAGGAAATGTGGAAAGTAATTGAAAGTTTTGGTATTGATCGTAGAATGTTAGAAAGAACAAACCCAAGTAATCAGAAAATCAAGGATCTATATCAGTCGATAAAAAGCAAAAAATAATAGAATCATCAAACTGAATTTTCAGTTCAACTAAACTACAAATTATACAAAACCATGGAAATCAATTTAGTTGATTGCGTAAAGACATTGATAAAAGAATAGTTATGTTAGCAATTCAGGCAACAAACATGGCAGAAGAAACTCCAGTAAAAAAATCATTCATTCAGGAATTTATGGAGTTTTTACAAAAGTTTTCGGTAATTGGACTTGCAATTGCTTTTGTTATTGGTCAGGCAGCTTCCAAGTTAATTAGTTCATTTGTAAATGATATCATAACTCCATTCATAGGATTACTTACACCCGATGTTGGAGATTTGAACAAAATAGGAATTACCTTTGGCAAATCCACATTTTCATATGGTGATCTTATTTCAAATGTAATAAACTTCTTAATAATTGCGGTTGTAGTTTTCTTGGCTTACAAACAACTTTCTAAGGTTGGTTTAATGAAAGATCCACCTGTAAATAAATAAAAATTCTACAACTGCAGATCATATGATCCTTCATACATCATACTCTTATATCATTAAGTACAATTCTCATTGTATCTATAATGTCAACAACTGGATCGTGTAAAAAATGTGGATATCAAGCAAGGCCTAGAAGAGATTATCATGTTGATATGGACGCACCAGTTTGTCCAAAATGTAATAATGAGTTAACCTAGAACAGAAACAGTCAACTTGTAAGGTACAGTTTCTTCAGTAATGTTTGACGGGTATCAGATGTATCACAACTATCTTAGACCTCATATGGGTTTGGATGGAAAAACATCAGCAGAGAAATGCGGTATTCAGATTAATGGAGATAACAAGTGGATCACTTTAATTCAAAATGCTAAGAAAAAAATCCATGTAAAAATAGTTTTCTAACATAATTTTAGAAAATTCTGATTGATTCTAATTTTGGAAATAGTTAATACTACAATCGATATTATATAATGATGCAATTTGATGAACAACACAAAATTGCTCTAATATCAATCTTGGAAACAGTCTTGATGAGTAGGGGAAATATCAAGTATAATTTACTAGTATGCAAACTTAATTCTCTTTATGATTGTTCAATCAGAGATTGTTATGAAAAACCTGAATATTTGAAAACCGTACTCAAAGATGTGTATAAGGAAGATTATAATTCCATCATGGAAGAGATCAAATTACATTTAGAGGATTTAGTTAATGAAAAAGACATAGTCGATTTTTTGAAAATTATGGAAAGTTAACGAAAAACACTCCTCTTCTCTCAGGTTATCAAATATATCATAACTACATTCGACCTCACATGGCACTAGATGGTAAAACGCCTAGTGAAGCTTGCGGAATTACAATTCAAGGAGATAACAAATGGAAAACATTGATTCAGAGGGCTAGTCAGGAACGATAAGCTTTGATTCCACTAACTAGAATTACAGCACCGATTCCAGCAATTATTGAATGCACAATTATCACTGGAACTGAATCAAATGTATGGGTTGGTTCTATTGGCAGTCCACTAGGCGGTGTTACAGATTCCATTAGTGTTTCATACCAACCAAAAATTCCTATTCCAACAAGTATCAATCCAATAATTACTCGTTTCAATCCTTTAACCATTATTCAATCGATCTCACTTCATAGTATAAGAAACCTTTTCAGAATTTTTCATGAAGAACTCCAAATGAGCCTACAGTTGACAGCGATAAAAAAATCAAGGGATGTGCTGTCAAGTTGACAGAACCGTAAAACAATATGTTTAATAGGTACCCGTACCGTACCATACGGTAAGATGGACGAAGTAAGATTAGACAGTCTCGATGGGGTCGGCCCAGTAACTACCAAGAAGCTAAATGATGCAGGTATTCATAACATAATGGATCTGCTAGTGAGAGGTCCAGTGGATATAGCAGAGATCACTGGAATGGAATTTGATACTGCGGCAAAACTAGTAACCAAAGCAAGAGAATCTCTTATTGAATCTGGTCAACTTCAAAAAGAATTTGTCAGTGCTACTGAAATTTATAAAAGAAGACAGGATATTGGAAAGATCTCGACTGATACAAATGCATTAGATATGTTATTTGACGGTGGAATTGAAACACAAGCTGTCACAGAAGTTTATGGTGAATTTGGTTCTGGAAAAACACAGTTTTGTCATACAATGTGTGTGAATGTTCAAAAACCAAAAGAAGAAGGTGGTCTAGATGGAGGAGTTTTGTATATTGATACTGAAAATACATTCAGACCTGAAAGAATTGTTTCTATAGCAAAAGCAAAAGGTCTTGATCCAGCAAAAGCATTAGATAGAATTATTGTTGCCAAAGCATACAATAGCTCACACCAAGAGCTAATAATGCAAGAAGCAGGCATGGTAATAGAAGAAAATAAAATTAAACTAATTGTAGTTGATTCCGCAGTAGGATTGTTTAGATCGGAATATCTAGGAAGAGGAACGCTTTCTATTAGACAGCAAAGATTGAACAAATTCATGCATCTTCTTACACGAACTGCTGAAACATACAATGTTGCTGCCATTGCAACAAACCAAGTAATGTCATCTCCAGATACGTTCTTTGGTGACCCAACACGCCCAATTGGAGGAAACGTTGTTGCACATTCAAGCACATACAGGGTGTACTTTAAGAAATCTGGAAAGAAGAGGATTGCAAGAATGGTTGACAGTCCACATCATCCAGAACAAGAAGTAATATTCACTCTGACCGAAGCCGGTGTATCAGATCCAGAAGAAGAATCAAAGAAGAAAAAGAAAGACGAGTCTGAGGAATAAACACACCCTTATTTTTACTTGTTTCAAGGAATAGAACCATTGATTATCTATAATTAGGATCCAAGCATGCCAAAATAACTAGTAAGTGTTAAATTATGGACAACTCAAGTCTTTACGAATATGACTACAAAGAAACCACATGGTCGTTCTCATGGATTCATGCACAAGTCACGTTCTGTCATGACCAAAGACAGGATAAGAGGAGTATCTTTCCTAATGAGAACATTTGTCAAAGGAGACAAGGCTCTTGTAATCATAGATCCTTCACAACACAAAGCATTGCCACATAGAAGATACCATGGCAAAGTTGGAACTATAACAAGTGTTGGACGTAGAGTTGTAACAATGGATGTTAAGCTAGGTAATAAAACAAAAACTCTCATAACAAGATTAGATCATATCAAACCATTTGGTGTATAAACATGGAAGAGATAAAAAAGAAACAACCAATTTCTGTATCTGAAGTTAAAGAAATTATGGAAAAATCTGATCCAGAATCTATGGATCAAATACAAAGATGGACATTTGATTATGTATCCAAATTTGCAAAAATTGACGGAAAGGCTGCAAAAAAACTAAAGCAACAGCTTGTTAAAGAATGCGGAATTACAGAAGAGGAAGCAGTAGAAATTGTAAATAACCTCCCAAGTACAGAGGCAGAGTTACGCGCATTTACCTTTGGCTGGAAAAAACTAATCCTAGCAGAAACGCTAGAAAAAATGTTAAAAATTATCAAGGAGAACGTGTAAGTCCACTAAGGAGTAGATGTTCTTGGAAAGAACTCAACCTAGAAAATACGAAGAGTACGCATACGTTTTAGATTTTGTAATACGAGGCAAATCTTCTACAGTGCGAGGACGAGACGGAATCATAGTAACTGCACTAGGCGAAGAAAGATTAACAATTCTGGAATTACTTGCATTGCCCAACTCTACGTTTGAGATTGGGGAAAGAGTGTACATTGGAAAAGAGGGACGAACAAAAATACTATCAGTTTTGGGTAGGTTAGAGTATAATGAAATATCATCAGCCGCACAAAGTGAGCTTTCAGGTGTGGTAGAAAAAATTGTCTTACAAAATGAACAACGATTCATAGACTATCTAAATAATGCACAACCACTTACTCCAAGAATTCATGCGCTAGAATTGATCCCAGGAGTAGGAAAGACGTACATGAAAACAATGCTTACAGAAAGAGAAAAGAAAAAGTTTACTGACTTTAAGGACTTACAAGACAGAGTAGGACTAAAAGAACCAATAAAGCAAATCGCAAAGAGAATACTTGAAGAAATTACTGGCGAGACCAGAATGAATCTCTTTGTGAGACGATGAAAAAGCGACAATTACTTGGACAACATTTTCTAGTTTCACAATCAACTACAAAATCTATTGTTGATTCTGCAGAAATAACAAAAAAAGATACAGTTCTTGAAATTGGTACTGGTAGAGGAATCATGATTCCATACTTGTGTCATGTGGCAAAAAAAGTGATATCTGTGGAAAAAGACAAGGAATTATACTCACAAGCATTGGAAAAGTTTGAGAATTTTCCTAATCTGACACTAAAACAAGGAGATGGTTTTAAGATGGATCTTGATTTTACAATTTTTGTATCAAATCTTCCATATTCTGAGAGCAGAAATGCCATAGAATGGTTAGCTCAAAAAAAATTCTCTCATGGAATAATTATGGTACAAAAGGAATTTGCTGAAAAACTCGTAGCAAAGCCAGGAAGCAAAAACCACAAGGCAATAACCGTGATTGCAAATCATTGTGCAGAAATTAAACACATGATGGATGTAAAAAGATCCGATTTTTCCCCTCCGCCAAAGGTAGAGTCTGTTATACTAAAATTGACTAAAAAACAACAGATCTCAAAAGATCTCATACATACAGTAAACAAGCTTTTTTCATACAGGAGAAAGACACTTCATAATGTTGCTAAACAATTTGGAATTTTGGTTGACTCTGACAAAAGATTTGAAGACTTGACAAATGGTGAAATAATTAATCTTGCAAAACAAATCAATAAAAACTAAATATTATTCTCCTGCAGAGGATACGTTATTTTTTGCAAATCACATTCAAAATGAAAAAGGAAAATCTGCCCTTGACATTGGCACTGGTTCTGGATATCTTGCAAATGTTTTATTGCCAAACTTTGAGGTTGTAATAGCAACTGACATTAGCTTTGATGCAACAAAGAAAGCTTACCATTTAATCCAAAATTGCATCTGTTGTAATGCTGCAGATCCGCTTGCTATGAAATTTGATCTTGTCATTTGCAACATGCCTTACCTGCCTTCTGACAAAATTATTGATCCAGCAGTTGATGGTCTAGATGAGGGATTAGTAGTCCCACTTCAAATAATAAAATCAGCAAAAAATGTCATAAAAAAAGGAGGCAAAATGATATACTTGACGTCATCACTTGCAAATCACAAAAAGCTATTGGAAGAGATTACACGTCTAGGATTTCATACAAAGATAATAGCAACAAAGAAAATGTTTTTTGAGGAATTGATCCTAGTTGAAGCTGTTTTAAAATGAGAATTATAATTATTCCATTAAATCATGATAGCATTTTAATGAGACTTTACATCAAATGATATCATGAAAGCTACTTTTGGTGCAGGCTGCTTTTGGCATGTTGAGGCATTATTTCGACAAGCAAAAGGAGTAAAATCCACAACAGTGGGGTATCTTGGAGGTTCTCTCAAAGATCCAACCTATGAAGATGTGTGCTCTGGACAAACTGGACATGCTGAAGTAGTTCAAGTAGAATATGACCCAAACATGGTATCGTATGATGATCTTCTTACAGTGTTTTGGAATAACCATGACCCAACTACACTGAACAGACAAGGTCCAGATGTAGGAGATCAATACAGATCTGCTATATTTTTCCATGATGCAGAACAAGAAGCAACTGCAAAAATTTCAAAGGAAAAATTACAAAACTCTGACAAATTTAAGGGTAGGAAAATTGTTACTGAAATCATACCTGCATCTTCGTTTTACAAAGCGGAAGATTATCATCAGCAATATTTTGAAAAGTGCGGACTACATTAAACAAACTCGATTTTCATTATTGATACTATCTTATTTTCTCAGTTTTTGTGATGCTGTTTGTGCTATAACTTCTGCCATCTTTGAGGTTGTAGCATTGCCACCAATATCATAGGTAACATATTTTCCTTCGTTGATCACTTGTTCTGTAGCTGCAAATATTGCATTTCTTATTTGAGATTCTCCAAGATATTCGACCATCCAAGCTCCAGACAATATCGCTGCAGTAGGATTGACTTTGTCCAAACCTGTATATTTTGGCGAACTGCCATGAGCGGGTTCAAACATTGCATATTTGTCTCCAATGTTAGCAGAGTATACGTTACCTATTGAGCCAATATTGCCAGATGCACACTCTGATATTATATCCATAAACAGATTTGTACTCAATAATACTGAATTATTAAATCTCTCTGGATTTTTAACAAGTTGCTGAGTCATATTATCAATATAATATTCTTCTACCTCCATCCCCGGATTCTCTAGTATTGCTTTTTCAACTTCAGACCAGAATATGCCATCAGTTTCTTTGAGTATGTTTCTCTTTGTAATGGCAAAGATCTTTTTCAAGCCATATTTCTTTGCCCATGCAAACGATGATCTTACTATTCTTTGACAACCTTTACGTGTAGTTTTTCTTATTGCTATTGCAGCATCGTCTGATATCTTAAACTCAATTCCTGAATAAAGGCCCTCAGTGGCTTCTCGAAAACACACAAAATCAAGCTTTTTGTTTGGTGATAATCTGTCATAAGTCTTGATCGGTCTTATGTTACTATAAAGCTCAAATTTCTGTCGAATTGTAACGGCAACACTTCGAGGCGCATTTGGACGGGGAATTGTAGTTGTTGGACCTTTGTAACATGCATCGCTTTCTTCTAGTAGTTTCATTGTAGAATCAGGAATGTATGTGGCGCCACCATGTTTTTCCCATTGTTCTGAACCAGCTTCGCACAAGATCATTTCTGTTTGGGAATTACAGGATCTTAGTACATGTAACACTGCATTTACAAGTTCTGGACCTGTACCGTCTCCTTTAATTATTGCAGCTTTTTTCCCCAAAACATTCCAACGTGGTCGAACCAGTATATTTAACTCTAACTAAGAAATTTTCATAACATTACACGAAACAACTGATTTCAAAACAAAAACCCAATCCTTAAACGATGATTTGACATTGATAAATTCAATATGAAAATAGTACAAATTTCAGACATCCATGTTGGATCCCAATTTCAAGAAGAAATTTTTGATACTGTGGTAGATGAGGTAAATGAACTAGCGCCTTCTGCTATACTTGTAACTGGAGATCTTACCAATGAGGGACTACTCAAAGAATATGAAAAATGCAAAGTAAAATTCTCAAAGTTTGAAACAGAAAAAATTATTACAATTAGTGGCAATCACGACTATAGAAACACTGGATATCTATTATTCAAAAAATACTTTCCATTTGATGCAGTAAACGAGCTTGATGATAATACCGTCCTGATAACTTTGGGTACGGCAAGACCAGACAGGGATGAAGGTGAGGTTGGATACAGACAAAATTTGTGGCTGGAACGTACGTTGAAAAAATATGAGAAAAAGAACAAGATTGTTGCTATGCATCACCATCTTGTGGGTGTACCTGATACTGGAACTGATAGAGTGACAGTAATTGACGCTGGTGATGTATTAAGAACTGTACTTTCAGGAAAAGTTGATCTTATTTTATGTGGTCATAAACACAGGCCTTGGATTTGGAATTTTGGAAATCTTTTGATTGCAAATGCAGGAACTGCTTCATCGGAAAGAATGAGGGGATTGTTTGAGAACACATACAATATTATAACAATTGAAAAAAATAAAATCAAAATTGATTTAAAAATTGTAGGAGGAAAACAAATTCCAATGCAAGATCTTGTTGCACACTACAAGCGTTTTGGCGAAGAGTAAGCTAGATTAATTAACAGATCTAATTTCAGCACCTGTATGCGGGGGTCGCCTAGCCTGGTAGGGCGTGGGATTGCTAATCCCATGTCCGTAAGGACCCGTGGGTTCGAATCCCACTCCCCGCGCTTTTTGCGATCAAACACTTAGACTTAATAATGCGGTTTCAAGAATCAAAAATGATGGTAAGGCGCAAAACTGTAAAACCAAAGTCAAGCGGCCCAAGAAACGTTACCACCGGTTTATGTCCAAAATGCGGAACAATTGGCAAGATTTTGATTATAGGTCTGACTGGTAGTGAGAAGGGTAAATGTCAAGCCTGTAACGCTGAATTTGTATTATAGCAAAAACTGACAATTACCTCAATAAAATAAACCATAAATTTTTAAGATCAATTTCCAACCCTAAAATGGGTATGACAGAGAACGAGGAGTCAATTTATGAACGAGTGGCAAGACTTGAGGATGAAATTGCTACTTTAAGAAGCGAAATGGACGTTCTAAAAGGTACATTACGCAACAAAATAATTCGATATGAGCATAAGTTGATAAAACAAGGTACTGACGTTGAATCTATTGTTGATTAAATTTTTCTTTGATGTTTCTTATTAAATTCAAAACATAGTCAACATCATCAGCTTCTGGTGCAATCTCAAGATACCTGTTCAAAGATCTTAATGCAAGTTCATACTTTAATTGTCTTGATTCCAAAATTCCTTTGTCCCTTATTTCTTCTGGTGATTCTGCTTCGATACCCAGTATCATGTTTATGCAGTGCAGTGCCATGGTATAGTTAAATGACTGGGTGTAAGAGTTCTTCAAATTCCTGCCTATTCTAATAAGAATTTGTTCTGGTCTAATTTCATTTAAAAAATCTGGCAAAAACTCCACATTTCCACCATAGTTCCTATCTAGCATTTCTTGCAAATCCTCAATAGAAAGCAGTCTACCTCTGTTGAAAGGATCTAAAATTAATTCCTCGGAATATTTTACAAGAAAATGGCTAGGAAAACCCACAGGACGTAAATCCAATCCTATGTGGTTTGCAAGTTGTATGTATATGATGGAGAGTGTTATTGGTATTCCACTTTTTTTATCCAGTACGACATTTAGAAAATTATTTTTTGGATTGTAGTAATCATCATTGTTACCAACAAACCCTAATCCATCAAACATGTATTCGTTTAACATAGAAACAAGATAGGTAGGATTCTTTACTTCAGAAAGAGAGTTTTTCAGATCTTCTCCCATGGCATGTAATTTTTGAATATAATCAGTTATGTTAAGATCTGAGTATTCCAGAGTCTGGGATAATTTTAGACATTTTTCAACCAATGTATATCTGGAATTTTTAGCAAAAGCTATCCAGTCTGCAACAAGTGGATCAAAATCTTGACTCATAATCTTTTCAGGTATGTTTCTGGATTTTTTAACTCTCTAGTTGTTGGCGGATTATCAATTAATGTTCGGTAGGTATCTTTACCAATCTTTGAAAATACAGTTGATGTGAAATCCATTCCCATGCTCTTTCTTACTTGGTATGAGGAAATGTCTGTATTTGCAAAGGTTACAAGATAATCCTGAAACTCCTTGTCGTTTTTTAATATGTTTTGAACTGCAAACTCTGCCATTCCCTCCATTGTGGAAAACGCAGCATGATGAATTTGGATTGGCTTTAACCATCGTTGATAAATATCTAAAAGCTGTGGTAACATCTCTGAAATTTTAGGATCTATGGTAACCTTGGTAAAAGTCATCACGTCAGGACCAAGTACTCCTACGATAAAAGTATCCGGATTTAACATGAAAAATAGATTTGCTCTTCTTGCTATTGGAAATTCTTCTGGCACAGGAGGTAACTGCAAATACTCAGAAAGCTTGTTGACTGTACTGTCATCTAATGATAGAATTATTTTTGCAAGCTCTTCATTTATGGCATTTACTTCCATGACTGCCTTTTTGTTAATATCATGTAAATTGCCTTGAATTGCATGAATTTGTTCCTCAAGTATGGTCATCTTTAATGCGCCAACATATCCAGAATTTACATATGCAAATTTGACCTCATACGGTTCTCCTTGTTTTTGTAGTATGATCTGGGGATAACTAGAGAGCACAAACTTGTTCAAAAATATTGTTGAATCTAGATAGTCACCATAAGTTGTAGATATCTTTGAGATGTATGACTTTGCATATGTGGAATAGACAAGAAATTTTATAGGATCTTTTTTCATGAGCTGTGCCATCTTGTCGCTATTTTCATGAGCTATAGCGGTAAAAAGTTCGTTAACAAATTCAACAGAATCTTTTGTAGGAAATACTTTTTTTCCCTTTAATTGTTTTAATTCAATTAAATCCAAAAATTCTAATTTTGTTTCTGATGGAACAGAAATACCGGTAAACTGGAAAACTTTTTCTGCCAACTTTGGGAAAATACTCCTTGATAGCATATCTATATCTTCAAACTTGATTGTTGTTGGTAGTGCTTGGATAGCCTTTGAAAGGGACTTTGTAATGTCTTTTTCCTCGTTTATTTCAACTGAGAGCTGATCCAATAATGCTAGTGCAAACTCGTCAAATTCTTCCATCTTACTCGTGATAAATGTGAACCAATTTAACATTAACTTTGAGATTTCAAAGTAGTTGCTTGATACAGACGTTATATGGTGATTTTCAGATCTGATAATCTAGATTGTTCTAATATTAAACAAATGTATGTATGATATCATGAAAGGTAAAAAACCAAAGATCGAAGAAGAAAAAATAGAATCAGAACATGAAGCAGCAAAAGAAGAACTTCATCAGGCAGAATTAGCGGAAGGTTACGAACAAGACGAAAAATACGAAGAATCTCAGGATTAAACACGTCTGACAAGTCTTGTAATCTGATTTATCTGTCTCTGTCCCAATGACAATCGCAGTTGCATCCCTTTTGGCATTTCATTCGTTTACAATCAGAGCAAATGTTTTGTCGCCAAAAATGATCAGAACTCATAAAATTGTTAGTATCTGCAATTAGATAGATTTTGTGGATAAAGATAATGATGCAGTATGGGACTTGGTTGGTTCAAATGCGATTTTAACAATCAAAGATTATCGCCAAAATTTCTTGTATGTTTATCAACTTCGTCTTGTGGAGATGGTGATTCTGCCTCATGTTTATGCTCAGTTTTATGACTACGCTGTGCCATTTTTTTCTCATGTTCCTCTCTTGAATGATGCAGTCTATCACTTTCGTGGATGAACTCTTTTCCACATTCAGCACATTTGACTATAACATGATGATGCTCATGATGTGCATGTTTTATCAGATCTTCGTATACAGAAAATTTCATTTTGCACTGATCGCAGCTAAATTTCTTTTTAAAAAGATCCATGCTTATCAAATCTATAATGAACTCACAGATAAGAATGTTTTATAGATTGTAAAAATTTCATATATATGTGACCAACCTATGCAATTCGCAGTCAACTAATATACTAGATTTCATATTACCAGTAAGTAGTGATAAGAAAATTTGAAATTCTATATTGAATTTGAGCCATGTAAAGAATGCAAAGATCTGATTAGAGAATTTGAAAACTCTGATGAAACTCAAATACATGAAGACTCTAAAAAATTTTTACGACACATCACATACAATCACAGCGAGATAGTGCAAGCAATAGTCAAAGATTTCCCAAAGGAAGCAAAAAGGGAAGACTTTTCTTGGTTCAAATAAAATCTCTAAACTTTCCCTCTTGTTTTAATTATCTCGTAGCATTGAATATGTTAAACTAGATTTAGGGAGTACCGGGGGTGGGTTTCGAACCCACGACCTCCAGATTATGAGTATTACCCTTTTGTGTGGACTGGCACTCTAGGCCAGGCTGAGCTACCCCGGCACAGATTACGCCTGATTTTTTATGCAATTAAATGTAATTGTTAGGTACAAGCAGATTCAAAATACGGGTAGTTTTAATTTTTGTTGGAAAAAGGATTGGACCTTCTCAGGTCAGGATTTTTTATCTTTTTTTTGCTTTTGCTTTTGATTTAGATTTTGCTTTGGCTTTTGCCATGTAAAGTCTCTCTTTACATCGCTATTAAGTGCTATGAAATGCGTTAATTATCAAAATGAGAGAGTAAAATTTTTGATAATTTGATAAATTACATCACTTTTTATTGGACGAAATTATACCAACAAACAAGAAAGGAGGTGCAACGATGAGTTATAACGACGGCGGTTTTGGAAGATCTAACCGAGGATACGGAGGCGGCCGAGATAGAGATAGAGGATATGGAGGCAACAGACGATTCAACGACGGACCAAAACCAGTCGAAACAGGAAAAGAATACGACGTTACCATAACGGAAATTAGTAGAAAAGGAGACGGTATCGCAAGAGTAGAAGGCTTTGTGATATTTGTTAAAGATGGTAAGGCAGGTCAGAATGCAAAAATAAAGATCACCCAAGTAGGTGGACGATTTGCTTCAGCCGAAATAGTAGGTTCTCAATCCGCAGCAGCAGAACCCGCAGCCGAATAAGATTTTATCTTATCCAAAAAACTAATTTTTCCCAATTTTTATTTATCTTTAATTATTTTAAAACAAATCTGATCTAGAATCACTGGGATGCAATTTTTTTCCAGTCTGTTTCCACCTTTGTAACCCACTGGAATTTCTTTTGTAGTGCAGATGTGTACAGTTTTTCCCATTCTAATCCTACATTATCAGTCCATGCTTTGAACACTCTCGGGTCAATATAATTGCGAAGTGATGTTCCAAGATTGTAGTCTTTTGTTTTCTCAGTAAGCTCTATTGTCAATTTCATCTTTTCCTCCCGAATCTTTTGTTTTTCACGCTGTTTCTCTGTCTTTGGTGGAGTATGCTTTAGTTTTTCTAATGCTTCTCTCTTTTTTTGTAAGGATTCATTGAAAGTCTTTGGAATAGTTCTTTTGTGATTACATGTGATTGCAGCTTCAAGATTTGCTAGTTTGGCATGATATATCTTGATATTTTCCGTTTTTGAATCTAGTTTATCCACATTTTTGAGATAATTTTTCACTACAGTTGTAGCAAGATATGTCCTGAAAACTTTTGCAGTAAGCCCTTTTACTATCTGTCCTAGAAACTCGTTTACATGTCTTGATGTGATTCCATCAAAAATTAGTTCATCTGGTTTTTTCTTTTCTGTAAATTTCTTGAAATTATCATATAGTGTTTTATCTTGGCTGCTAATTGGAAGTGATTTTTGCCATCTTACACTATCTTTTCCTAAAAAATCAAACTCTATTGCATCAGGTTTTAGCTTGATGTGTTCAACTCTTAGTGTGGTTGCACCTACAGTATCTGCCTCATCAGGATCTTTTTCATCTCCTACTCTCATGGCTGTTTTGAATATCAAATAACACACAGTTGCAACCCTTCTTACTTTTTCATCACGGTCTGTCATTTTTTTAACCACGTTTTCTAGTACCTTGTTAACGTGCTCGGATAGCTTTATTGCTTTGTCATACTTCATCTGGTCGCGCTCTTGTTTTAAATCAGAAGTGTCAGAAAGCCAAACATATTTGCGTTTTTCTGTAAGATAATCTTCCCAGCTTGCAAGCCACATGAAATCTGACTCGTGAATAATTTTTCCCCAGTTTCCAGGTGGTACTTTGGCATCCTTTCCAAGATTTAGCGTGACATTTTTTTCTGAAATTCTTGGCTTCCATTTTCCACGTAATGGGTGATCTCCTCTTCCAATGAAAAGCCCTGGGGGCTCTGCCATCCAGTTGGCAACATCGACTTGTTTTCCATCAATTATTGCAACTCCATATTTTGCCTTCATTTTTTCCTTGATCTCTTTTCTTGAAGATGCGATTTTCTTTTTTTGATCCTTATCTAGTATTAGTTTGGAGTCTTTTTCCAGATCAACAACCTTGAATGCTGCAGAAAAATCAATATCTGATAATGCTATGCCCTTAAATTTTGGTGGTAGTACCTTTATGAAATCGTCTAGAAAATTTTTGCAAAAGGTTTTGTCTTGAACATATGGAGTGTCTTTTTTCTTTGCCCATTGATAGACCATTTCCTCTTGATCTAAATTTAGGGGTACCTTCTCGCCTTTGATCTTGATCGTTATCCCTTTTGATTCAAAGGGAGGCGGAAATGCTATGCCATTGTGTTGTAAAGTTTTCCATTTCATTTTAAATTATCACCAAATCTGTGCCTAAATCTGTTGACTTTGATAAAAATTGACTTAGCGACGTATATCAATCTAACCAATCTAGTTTGTAGACTGATTCTTTCTAAAAATTAACTAAATTCTAGAATATCTAGATTAAGATTTTGTTACTTTAGGAAAAGAGCTCTTTTTTGATGTAATTTTCAAACTCTAGATCCGTCTTGTTCTTTTTTGCCTCAAGAAACATTATGGCATCATTTCCAACTACATATCGAGGTAACGGGGTTTCCGATTTTATTGCCTTGATAATTGTACTTGCCACTTCTTTGGCTGGCGTGCCCATTTCTGACATCATGGTTATTCCCGTGATCACTTTGTTTGTAATGTCTTTGTACGCAGAATCTGATTTTAGAGATTTTTTTGTTGATGACATGAAATTCGTCTTTATGACTCCGGGTTCAATAATTATAACATTAATTCCAAACGGAGAAAGTTCATACCTCATTGATTCGCTTAATCCTTCTATTGCAAATTTTGAGCTGATATATCCTGGAGAAACGGGAAAGCCTATTCTTCCCGCAACAGAGCTTACATTTACTATGGTTCCAGACTTTTGCTTTCTCATTATTGGTATGACTGCTTGCGATACTCTAACTACGCCAAAAAAGTTTGTCTCAAATTGTGCCTTTAACTCTTCCATAGAAATGTCCTCAAGGCATCCAAAGAGCCCATAGCCTGCATTATTTACCAAAATATCAATTCTACCTTTTTCTTTAACAATTTTGTTTATAGTATTTTTTACACTATTTTCCTTGTCAACATCAAGCTCAAGTGTTTCAAGTTTCAAATTTTCTTTTTTCGTAATTTCTTTGATAGTGTCTCCTTTCTTTGTATTTCGCATAGTGGCATATGTGAAGTAGCCTTCTCGTGCTAAATCTAATGCTGTCTCAAAGCCAATACCACTTGAACTGCCTGTTACTATTGCAACTTTTTCCATATTTGCCAGTCTATAGTGGTGTTAATAATTTGTTTTGTTAATGTCATCATCTATACTAGTGGTTTGTCACCTTCAACAGGTTCAGAAACTTCGGTTGTTTCACCATCGATAATTCTTTGCAAGATCTCTCCAGCAGCAAGCTTGTGAAGATATTCGTTGTTGTTTCCGCATCTGTAAGAAAATGTACATCTTGGACATCCTGACTCACTTTTGCAGGGACATTCTTTTACAATGTGTAAACTCCGCTCGAATGCCTTTTCCAGTCTATCGTATAGTGCCTTACTTGCACCATTTCCTCCTATTGCAGAGTCGTAGATGAAGATAAGCCCAGATGAACCCAACGATATACCGCCAAGATCTTGTGAGACTCCGCCTGTTATCATATTGCTTCCTTCTATTACAACGTGTTCTGTAGCATGATATCCACTAGCTTCTACATATTCTTCATTTTCAGTTTTTCCTATTTCGTTGATTGGTCTTGGTGCTTTAAACACAATTCCTTTTGTGACAAAATCAAATTCTAGTGGTTTTTCTAATAATACGCGCTGGCCTTGTGTTACCTCATGACCGATTTCTATATTTGCATAACCATAAACTCTTTTTTGAATATGTAATTTGCAAAATGCAACCTCGATTCCATTTGCATTTCTTTTCTCAAAAATTGTTTCTATAGTTGGCCATTCTTCAGTCAACGCTTTGGTATAATACGGATAGTCCTTTCTAAGAAGTTCAATTTTGACATTCATCTTTCCAGGATATTCTAATTCCTTTACCTTGTATCTTGTTCCTGCAAGAAAATAAACTGCTGACTGGTGTAGCTCTTCTAGTGCTATCGGAAGATTTCGCTCTCCAACTTTTTTGCCATTTAAAAATATGTCAATTGACTTACCAATCCCTCTGATACTATAATCTTCAAGTAAGGACTTGATCTGCTCATGATTTGGAACATATCTATTCTCAATTAGTACAAGATTACCAACAGATACATGTCTTGCAATTGTTTCACCATGTTCAGCTAACTCATGTTTTGCAATAGGTTTGTCACAAGCCATTGCTAATACTTGAAATTCTTCAACAAACGGATTCTTAGGGTCAATGTAGATTTTTTCAATATCTTCAAAATAGTCAGTTGGGTGATTCTTGTAGTATTGTGATATTGGGTCATTGCCAAGAACCAAAAATGCATAACCATTTTGTCCCTTCCTTGCCGCTCTTCCTATTCTCTGAACCAATCTATTGACTGGTATGGTAGATGAGATTACTCCGTCTACATTGCCAACATCTATTCCTAATTCAAGAGTAGGAGTAGCAGAAATTGCCATGAGGGTATCATTTTTAAAAGAATTTTCAACTGATCTTCTGTAGTTTGCCATCAATCCTGCTCTGTGCACTTTGATGTCAATTTTTTGTCTTCTTGCTTGCATTGCTAAAAGCTCCGAGTTTAGATGAGAATTGTTAAAGACCAACGTCTTGTGTTTTTTTGTTGTAAGTTTTTTTAAAATTTCAATCATTAATGCTCGTTGTGTTCTAAGAGATGGAAAGAGCATGCTAAAATCTGTCTTTCCTTTTTTTCCAGATCCTGTTACTAATTTCATTTTGACTCCAAATAACTGCTCACAAAATGATAATGCATTTTCAAGTGTTGCAGAAGAAGCTACGATTTGTAAATTTGGGGTGATTCTTTTTAGTCTCTTTATTATATAGTGAACATTAGAGCCAAATATTCCAGAATATACATGAGCTTCATCAACTATCAAAAATCTTACCATATTTAACAATGCAGCAAATCTACTTCGATGCCACATGTGATAGTGTAGCACATCAAAGTTTGTTATGACTACTTGCGGGGGATTTTCTAAAATTTTCTTTCTGTCTAGTTCTTTTGTATCTCCATCAAATATTTCTACCCTGATGCCAAGCTCATCTGCAATTTCTTTTATTTTTGGCAGTTGATCTTTTGATAGAGATTTAGTTGGGTAAACAAAAAGGGCCTGAATGGTATTACTTTGACCATTTTCAAGAATTTTTTGTAAAATAGGGATTACAAACGCTTCTGTTTTTCCAGAAGCTGTTGGCGCACTAATTATTACATTATTTCCCATCATGATATTCCGTATTGCGTCTTCTTGGAACTTGTAGAATTTTTCTATCTTTTTTGACTCTAAAACACTGGTTATCTTCTCATTCAATCCAGATTCTGATACAGTATTTCCCATCTCAGGATCTGGCTCAATTATTGTTCTAAAATATGACACGTAATATTTTCTTGCAAACAAAATAGAGTTGGTAATCTCATCGAGTTTAGCGTTGCCTATCATTTTTTTTATCTCGTCTTCGCTTTGAACTATTCCTTCTTTTTCAAGCATTGCGGCTGATTTTTTCTTGTTTGGGATCTCTCCTGAATCAAACCTGTTAAGGAAATCTAGATATGCCTCATCTGCATTTTTGGCATAGTTTACAATGTCTTCTAATTTACATGATGTACAAGTGAATACAATTTTCTGGTTGAATGTTTTCTGCATCTCCATCTTTGATTTACATTTAGGACAAAAGTACACTACTTTATCAAATGTGTATGGTGATTTAATTTTTGATTTTTGCAGATCTAATGTTGTTTTATATGAATTATCAAGCTATTATCCGTAAATTCTAACTTCGCTGATTGTCCAAGATTCTGCAACATTCTTTCGTGCTGTATTTTATAAAAATATGACCACTTTTTTCCCATGTTGTGATGTATTATGAATTTAATCATTTTATTCTCAGAGGACTCTGTATAGCTGATACCTGATTTTCTTAATCTATTTCTCAAAATTGAGAGGAATCCATCGACGGTATCATCACCTGTCATCATCAACCTTACATCTTTTGTTGAATCAGCAGTACGTATAGCTATATTGTGAAGGATTTTGTCATCAAGCTCATTCATAAGGCTCTTGAGTACTTCTGAGAGAACTACAACCCATCCAGCTTTTGTTGCGGTCATGTCCCATTGGAGATAACTGGCAAATATCTCATTTACAAGTGTATTTAGGCTAACTCCATTACTTTTTGCCTGAGTCTTTAATTTATCAAGATTCTTACTGTTTATCCTAAAGCTAGAAATCTTATCCAGCGTCATCCTTTTTTCATCACAAATGTCTGTTATAATCATTAATTGAAATGTGATATTTATTGATAAAATTTACCACGTGTCTTTTTTCTACACATACTGACTGATATGTACTACACTGTATTACAATGTGTTTAATGAACAAAACACTAGTGGCGGGTCTTTCCATCCTTGTTTTGGTGGTAGGTATAGGTAGTAACGTACTTTATCATCAAGCAGAGGCAAAAGGAATGCCATCGTGTTGGCTGAATGCTGATGGTACAGTGAAAGGAAAATACCTTGAAATGCTCAAGGGAACTTCTAAATCATCTCAGATCTATCATGTAGCAACAGATACAACATATTGCCAATATCATATACACAAATAGTTGTTAATGTTAAACTAAATTGAGATAACTCAAGGAAGTTTTTCATTCACCTAATTCTCTATTTTTAATTATTTTTTAATTTGTTTGATTGTATGTTGTAAACATAGCTATTGAAAATATGCTTTTAGTTGTTTATCATATGTTTTGTATAACATACTCCTATAAGTAACAAGTTGGATCTCAAACCATTGAAAGTCCTTGTTACTGGTGGAACAGGGTTTATTGGTTCAAAGCTTGTCGATAAGCTAGTCAATAGAGGAGCTACAGTTACTTGTCTTGTCAGACAAGGAGGAATTTCGAATCCTTCTGCAAAAACAGTGACAGGAGATCTTACTTATCCTGATTTCATACTGCCTGATGATGAGTATGATGTAGTTTACCACCTCGCTGCTGCATGGCCTGGAGAAAAAGACAAGAAAATTCTAAGAGCAGTAAACTATGATGGCACTGTAAATTTATTTAGTCTGCTAAAAGATAAAGCCAAATTTATTGTGTACGTGTCAGGTCTAGGCGTATTTGGTAATCCTGGAAATAATGTTGTGGATGAAAACTCACCAATAAAACCGCATACTGAATATGCTAAACTAAGACTAGAAGCTCAAAAATTTCTAGAATCAAACTGTAAAGAACATAAAATCGCATTTAGTGTGGCGTATCTTGGAGACGTTTATGGAAACGGTGGTTGGTTCAAAAAAATCTTGGTGGAGAGATTAAAGAAAGGCTCGTTTAGAATGCCTGGTTCTGGAGAATATTATAGAAGCTTTGTACATGTGGATGATGTTGTCTCTGCTCTTGAATCTATGATAGAAAAAAATGCCATAAACCAATCCTTTATTGTCACTGATTCTATGCCTGTCACATTCAAGAATTTTGTTAGTCTGGTTTGCAAAGAACTTGGACTAAAGGCGCCAGGAACCATTCCGATAATTTTGGCAAAAGCTGTTATGGGTGGTGATTTCGTAAATCTTTTGACCACATCAACAAAGACATCAAACGAGAAAATTGCAAAGCTATGTGACTTTGCGTATAAATCGTATAGTGAAGGAATACCTGCAACAATTTCTGAAATGAAATCCTGAATTGACATATAATATCCAAACATTCTAAATTTTGTGTGGGTTTAGGAAGCTATTGGGGCGAAGTTTTGGATGTTCTAGAGGATGTAATTCCTGTTTACGATAAAGTTAATTCTGTAATATCTCTTGGCAAAGATGAAGATTTTCGCACCAAAGGAATTTCTGGAAGAGTAGGACAAGGGGATATGGTACTTGATGCAGGTTCTGGGTTTGGTAACATGTCAAAAACTGCATTAAAGATTTGTAATGATGATTTGCAAATTACACTTTATGATCCACTACAGCCAATGCTAAAAAATACAAAAAGATTATTTACAAACACTCCAAGTCTAGCTTGCGGAGTGTTTGAACACATTCCATTTCAGGATGAAAAATTTGATGCTGTAATGTGTGGTTATTCATTACGTGATGCAATCAGTCTTAAAACTGCGATATCAGAAATTCATCGTGTACTAAAAAAAGGCGGAAGATTTGTCATTGTAGATTTGGGAAAGCCAGATAATTCGTTTTTAAGATTTGGCGTCTCATTTTATCTTAGAATGATATTGCCAATCATAGCAACTATGGCGGCAGGCAAACTTGGCTTCAAATTTGGAACTCTTTATGGAACATACAAGTTGTGGCCGAAAAACAAAAAGCTTGAATCTCTACTACTTGATAAATTCTCCAAAGTAGAATTTGAAAAGGGAATGATGGGTGGAGCAATAATGGTTGCTGCATACAAGTAGCTTCCAAAACTTTAATTTCGGAACAGTACAATTTGTAGCGTGTTAGATTTTTCGCTTGATATTATTGGTAATGAGTGGATAATCATTGCCTTTGTTGCTATAGTTCTATTTTTAGGAACAAAACGTCTTCCTGAGGCATCACGAAAGATTGGAAAGATTATGGGCGAATACAACAAGACAAAAAACATGGTACAAAACGAATTACAAAAGGCAACTACAAGCTATAATCTTTCAATACAAGGACCAGTGGCAACAGAAAGACAAAAGCTTGAAACAATTGCAAAGTCACTTGGAATTGATTATATCAATAAAACAGATGATGAACTAAAGGATTTGATCGCATCAAAGATGGGTACGTCACCGTCATCACAAGGCACCGATAACTCCACACCGTAAATTCTCAACAAATTTAAATAGAATATCTCGTCACTCAAGATGGTATAGTTTGGTAAAGATAGATCCTTGGCAGAATGCATTAAAACAACTTGATGACGCAGCAAAAATTCTAAAACTTGATCCAGGCATACACGAGATGCTTGCAACGCCAAAAAAAATTCTTACAGTATCCATTCCAGTTAAAATGGACAACGGAAAGATCAGAGTCTTCACCGGATATAGATCACAGCATAATGATTTTCGAGGTCCCCACAAAGGAGGAATTAGATATCACCCAGGTGTTACACTAGAAGAAGTAAAGGCACTCTCAATGTGGATGACATGGAAGTGTGCCATAGTTGATGTTCCATTTGGTGGAGGAAAAGGTGGAATCATTTGTGATCCAAAGAAATTGTCAGCTGGAGAAAAAGAACGAATGACAAGAAGATATGCATATGCAATTTCTGAAATTATTGGACCGGGAAAAGACATTCCAGCTCCTGATGTTTACACTACTGGAAAAGAAATGGCTCAGATTATGGATGTATATAGTGTAATGCATGGACAAGGCGAACCAGCTGTTATAACAGGAAAACCACTTTCTGTAGGAGGCTCTCTTGCTAGAAACGTTGCAACTGGTTTGGGTGTAGCATACTGTGTGAGAGAGGGAGCAAAAAAACTCAAACTAAAACTAAAGGGCGCTAGAGTAGTCATACAAGGATTTGGAAATGCAGGAACATTTGCGGCAGAATACATAGAAAAAATGGGTGCAAAAGTTATTGCGGTTAGTGATTCAAAAGGCTCTATAATAAATCCAAAGGGACTAGATTCAAAAAAAGTTCTTGATTACAAAAACAAACATGGTTCAGTTATTGGATATCCAGGAAGCAAAAAAATAACAACAGAACAACTTCTAACCACACCATGTGATATACTTGTTCCAGCAGCTTTAGAAAATCAAATAACACCAGAGATTGCAAAAAATATCAAGTGTAAGATTATAGCTGAAGCAGCAAATGGACCAACAACACCTGAGGCTGATGTCGTTTTATTCAAGAAAAAAATAATGGTAATACCTGACATTTTGGCAAATTCAGGTGGAGTGTGCATATCCTATTTAGAATGGGTACAGAACCTGCAGCGATATTACTGGACATTTGACGAAGTGGCAAAAACTATGGAAAAACATATTGTCAAAGGCTTTAACGACACATACCACTTGGCACAAAAACACAAAGTAGACATGCGAAAAGGCAGCATGGTTTTAGCAGTTAGCCGAGTACTGGAATCGTTTGAAGCACGTGGCCTGTGGCCTTAGGATATCTTCAATAGCAAGGAAAGTCAAGTTAGATTATGGCCAAAGCATTTGTCGCAGTTCATTGTAACACAGGAAAGGAAAATCAGGTAATTAGGGCATTGATGGAAATAAAAGGAATCTCAGAAGTTACAGGTGTTCTTGGACTGTACGATGTCATAATAAAGATAGAGTCAGACGACACCATGAAACTTGAAGAAATTATTACAAAGAAAGTAAGAACTGTACCTCATATTCTTACAACCATGACACTAGTTGTCATGTAAAAAATTCTACAATGTATTGACTAGATTATAAAATAAAAAGTGATTTTAGTCTGGTTTAGGATGTGCTAAAAGAACTTCCACAGGAGCAGCTCTTTGTTACGTTTGGATTGTTGATTTTAAATCCAGCGCCCATCAGACTTTCAATATAGTCAACATTTGCACCTTTAAGATAGTCAGCACTATAGCTGTCTATTACCATCTTTACACCATTTTCTTCTATTACAAGGTCGTCCTCTTCAGCCTTTTGCTCAAAACCCATTCCATATGAAAGGCCCGAACAACCGCCGCCTTGAACATACACTCTAAGAAATTCTGGCTTGTCTGCTTCCTCTTTCATAAAGGCAATTACTTTTTCTGCTGCTTTAGGAGTAATTGTAAGCAGTTTGGTAGTCTGTGTGTTACTCATGACTAATGTGAGTCTTTTAAATTATAATAAGCTTTTCATACTTGACATATTAGGAATCTCGTAAAAAACGGGTTTTTTCTATTTCTTTGACTTGTTTACAAAAGCAGTCATTCTTTCTGCTCTGTCTGGATGAGTAAAACATAATCCCCAAGTGTATAACTCCAAGGCAAGTCCCGTGTCAATGTCCGAGTTTCTGCCTTTGTTAATGGCAATCTTTGACATTCTTACTGCCATTGCAGAGTTTTGTACTATCATCTTTGCCATGTTGTTTGCTTCCTCAGCAAGCTTTGACAATTCAACTACTTGGTTTACAAGACCTATTTCTTTTGCTTCATCTGCTTTTACCGGTCGTCCAGTATAGATCAATTCTTTTGCTTTTGCTATTCCAACAATTCTTTGCAATCTTTGCGTTCCACCCCATCCTGGACAAACTCCTATGGTCACTTCGGGTTGACCCATCTTTGCAGTATCTGCAGCAATTCTAATATCGCATGCCAGAGCAAGTTCGCATCCTCCACCTAATGCAAATCCATTTACTGCCGCAATTGTTGGCTTGCTGCAATTTTCAACTGTGAAAGTTAAAAGATGTCCTGTCTTTGCATATGTTTCTGATTCAATTGGTGTGATGGTAGACATGTATGCAATATCTGCACCTGCAGAAAATGCCTTGTCACCTTCTCCTGTAAGTATGATTACCTTGACAGCATCGTCTTTGTCAATCTCGTTGAAAACTGTAATTAGTTCTTTAGCAACTTCAGTATTCATTGCATTATATTTGTCAGGACGGTTTATCTTTACAGTAGCAATTCCATCTGATTTTGAGACGTTAACTAGTGACATGAAAAAACTCCAATTTACAGGAAATTAAACGTTGTCAGAAGGTTTGTGTTTTCCCCATTGATGTAATGCGGATGCAACTGCTACCCATGTTCTAATGTCATCATATACTGGAACATTGTGTTTTTCAATCAAGTCTGAAACCTTTTTTGTATAAGGCCCTCCATTTCCACCTACTATGATTGGCTTCTTTTGCTGTTTTGAAAACTCACCAAGATAATCAATGATTGTTTCTTCTAATGGGTCATCTTGAAATACAAACCATGGCATGATGATATCCACATTAGGATCTTCCATGAATTTTTGAATTGTATACCTATAATCATCTGCGTTTGCTCCACCAGTTACATCTACTGGGTTTCCACTTCCAATAACATATGTTGCAGGATAATGCGCTTTCATTTCTTTTACAGTATTTTCTGTTACTTTGGCAAGTTCTAATCCAAATCTTTCAAAGTGATCTATTGCTCCAATCATAGGTCCTGCACCATTACTTACAAGACCAATTCTGCCGCCTTTTGCAGCTGGCTGCCATGCAAGTGCCTTTACTACTCCTGCAAGTTCCTGATAACTATCAACTGAAATTATTCCAGCTTGTTTGAATGCTCCCATGATTATTGCGTTAGAGCCTCCCAATGATCCGGTATGTGATGCTGCCTGTTTTGCTCCTAGTGTTGTTCTACCGCTCTTCCAAATTACAACTGGTTTGTGTTTTTCTGCCATTACATGCTTTGCAGTCTCTATGAATTTACGACCATCTCCAAATCCTTCTACATATAGTGCAATTACTTTGGTCTGAGGATCATTTGCTAGATACCAAATCATATCTGCTTCGTCTACATCTGATCTGTTTCCATAGCTTACCATCTTTGAAAGACCAAAAGTATCTGCAGTTTCTAAAAAGCTGATTCCCATAGTTCCGCTTTGAGATAATAATGCAACAGGTCCTAGTTTAGCTCTTACCATTCTTTCCTGTCCTTGGAATGCGCAATCTAGTCTATTTGCAGCATTGAACATGCCGATGCAATTTGGACCAATTATTCTAATTTTGTGCAATTCAGATAAACGTTTTATTTCTGCTTCCATTGCTGCTCTATCGCCACCAAGTTCTTTTCCGCCTCCTGATACGATTACAACATTATGGATTCCTTTTTTTGCACACTCTTCTAAAACTGGTGCTGTAATGGAGAGATCTACACAAACTACTACCAAGTCTATCTTATCTGGAATTGCAGATAATGATGGATAGCATTTGAGTCCCAAAATTTCTTCTGACTTTGGATTTATTGGATATACTTTTCCTTTGTAATCATGTTTTGCAATACTGTCCAAAACAGAATTGCCAATTTTTCCTGGAGTTGCAGATGCTCCAACCAATGCAACTGATTGTGGCGTGAAAAATGTCTCCATAAATTCTGCATTTGGTTGTACTTTGGAAATTGCATCTTTTTTGAATTCTTTTCTTAAAAGTATCTTTGCATCAACAACATAGTATGATTTTGGATACACCACAATTGGGTTAAAATCAATGCTGTCAAAGTAACCTGCATTGTCTGTTCCAATCTTTCCTATCTGAACTAGTGCCTTTGCAAGCATGTTTTGGTCTATTGGCTTGCTTCCCCTATATCCTTGCAATATTTTTGCACCTTTTAGCTCCTCAAGCATAGACTTTGCATCTGAAATTGTAATTGGAAGCATCCTAAACGCGACATCTTTGAATATTTCAGTTAATACACCGCCAAGGCCTACCATTATCACTGGACCAAACTGTGGATCGTTTTGAAGACCAACAATAAGCTCTACTCCTTGTGGAACCATCTTCTCAAGAAGAATTCCTTTTAGATGGACACCTCTTTTCTTTGAAAGTCTTTTGTACATGTCATTGAAAGCCTGTTTTACATCTTTTTCATTTTGTAATCCCACCTTGACTCCACCAACATCTGTTTTGTGAAGGATTTGTGGAGAAACAACCTTCATTACAAGAGGATAGCCAAGCCTCTTTGCTGCCTTTGTAGCTTCTTTGGTAGAGTTTACTAGTGCATATCCAGGTACTTTGATTCCATATTTTTTCAAAACTGCCTTTGAAAGATCTTCTGTGATTACCTTGTGATCTGTAGCAATTGTTTCTTCAAAAACTTTGGTGACTGCGCTCAATTTGAAAACTCCATTACTCCACTAATGTATTTTAAAAATTTTTGTAAATTGACAATTTTTGATAAATTTTTCATGACCAGATCCGAAAGTCTTATCGTCATTATATTAAACTTTTGTCATAGATTGAATTTTGACTTAAAATTTTGATAAAAGATTTTCATGTTGTTTTGTATTGTTTCCATGTTTTCAGGTAACTTTCTGATTATCTCTTCTGGATCAATATATGGTGTCTTACTTAGCTCGTCTTTTGATTTTTCTAGCCATAGTTTGATTGTTTCTTCATCAACTTCTAGGTGAAACTGTACTCCTACCGCACTGCCTATCTGAAATGCCTGATTTTGATAATCTTTAGAATGTGCTAGTCTTGTGGAATTTGGGGGCAGATCAAATGTGTCTCCATGCCAATGAAACACTGTGGCAGGACTCTTAATCCCAGAAAACAGGTCTGATGCTATATTATCAAACTCTATGTCATGGTAGATTCCTATTTCTTTTTTATTTCCAGGGTACACTTTGGCACCAAATGATTTGGCAATAAGCTGCGAGCCAAGACAAATGCCAAGTAGTGGGATCTCTTTTTTTACCGCATTTCTTATCAATATTATCTCTTCTTTTAGATGCGAAAGATCATCATTTGCGCTTTCGGGGGCACCTAAAATTACAACTCCAGAGTGTTTTACCTCTGGAATTTTTTCTTTTTTGGCAAAAATGATACTAGTTTTAAATCCGTCTTCTTTTAGGAGTTTGCCTAGATTTGATAATCCTTCATACTTTGCGTTTTGTATCACAAGTATGTCAGACATAATTTTGAAAAGTGCTTAATATGTTAAATACTAAATGATTTTGTGAATTTCCACGAATCTGAAATATTACAACTTAAAAATTTGATTCATTCATTAAACTCAAAAAAAGACAGCATAGTGGTAGTTGAAGGAAAACGGGACACATCTGCATTACGAAAATTAGGATATTCTGGTAATATCTGTGAGTTTCACAGCTTCAAAGGGCTGGCAAGATTTGCTGATTCTGTATCATGCCACAAAAATCTGATAGTATTGTTTGATGGTGATAGAAAAGGCAAATACCTGACAAGCAGGATAATATCTCAACTAGAACACCGTGTCAAAATAGATCTCTCATTTAAGAAAAAACTTGTATCCATAACAAAGGGCAAAGTCAGACATATTGAGGATCTCTCAAAATACGTGACACATGATCGGTTTACAGACGTATTATAGCAATAGCACTTATATCCGACTCGTACGAAAATAAATTGATCAAAAATTAAGAGGATTATGAATTGCCACCTACAGGAATTGTCAAGTATCACGTTAAGCTCAGCTTTGACGTCGATGGATTGGTTGAAAAGGCCGACATAATAGGCGCAATTTTTGGCCAAACAGAAGGACTGCTTGGACCAGAGATGAACCTAAACGAACTTCAAAAAGTATCGAAGGTCGGTAGGATAGAAGTCAACACTACGGCATCGTCTACTCAAACAAAAGGTGATGCCTTGTTGCCTATGAGTACTGATATCAACACGGCTGCTTTGATTGCAGCAGCTATTGAAAGCATTGACAAAGTTGGACCATTTGTAGCTCATTTCAAACTAGAAGCAATAGATGATGTTCGCTCTGCAAAGAAAAAAGAGATCGTTGACAGGGCAAAAGATATCGTCCAAAAATGGTCTACTAAAACAATTAGCGAAGGAGATGAGATGCTAAAAGATGTATCAGAAGGTGGAGGCGGAAAACTAACTACATTTGGAAGAGAAAAACTGGCATGTGGTTCTGGTGTTTTTGATTCTCCATGGATAATTTTAGTTGAAGGAAGGGCTGATGTAATTAATTTACTAAGAGCAGGATATGATAATGCACTTGGAATTGAAGGTGCAAGAATAGACGAATCCATTAAAGAACTATGTAATTCAAAATCAAAAGTTGTTGCATTTTTAGATGGTGACAGAGCTGGTGGATTTATACTAAAAGAACTCAAAGCTCTAGTTAACGTTGATGTGGTTCACCGCGCACCTGAGGGAGTTGAAGTTGAAGAACTAACGCCAATACAGATTGTGGAAATTTTAAAGGATACTGCAGAGGATATGAAAAAAGAGACGGTAAAACCAAAGTTACAAGATCCAAAAGATGAATCAATTGCAAACATTGCAAAAAAAGTCTATCCAGATCTTAATGAATCACTTGAGGCAGTAGCACTAAATGAAGACCTTGGTGAACTTTTCAAGGTTCCAGTAAGTGAAGTTGTAGGAAAACTTTCTCCCGGATCTGGTATAAAATATCTAGTTTTAGATGGAATCATTACACAAAGACTGATTGATGCTGCAAAACAAGCGGGAATAGAGTGCGTTATAGGTCATAGGATGGCTAACCTAAAATCTGCTGACGGTATGGTACTAAAAACATTTACAGAGCTGGGCATAGCCTAAATTTTAATGCCAGAACTCAAAGTTCAACACATCCTTACACTAGCAGAACTTTTAGCAAAAGGTGCCAGACATAACTTTGTTACAATCACAACACTGTCACTAGGAAAAAGTATAAACAAATCACAACAAGCTGCATCAAAACATCTTTTAGAATTAGAAAGAGATGGGTATGTTGAGAGGATGCGAAGTGGACAACGAGTCTCTGTTAGAATAACAACTAAAGGACATACTGAAATGGCAAGAATATCTACAATTTTAAAATCAAGCTTGGAATCTTCTCCATCTTATATAGAATTTAAAGGCACGATAGTTTCTGGCATGGGAGAGGGTGCATACTATATGTCAATGAAAGGGTATGAAAAACAGTTTAAATCAAAACTTGGTTACATCCCATTTCCTGGAACACTAAATGTTAAACTAAAAGATAAAGAATTCATCGAAGCAAAACGTACTCTTGACGCACATCCTGGAATAATGATAAATGGATTTTCTGATGGCAAGAGAACATATGGTTGGGTAAAATGCTATCCTTCAAAAATCAACAATTCAATTGATGCTGCATTGATTACTTTGGAGAGGACGCATCATGATGACTCTGTTATAGAATTAATTTCAAAAGAAAATATCAAAAAAACAACAAAGCTATCAACTGGCTCACAGATCTCAATCAGAGTACCTATTCGTTCAAAATAATATACTGAACTAGTTATTGACACCTGTCAAGGGAACTAATGGTATTTGTTTAGGTTTAGCATTGGGATAGAAATTTTAGCAGCCACAGTTTTGGCATTAAAAATAAATTAAAACTTTCACATAATTATGTTCTGTAAATAGAACTACCATACTCATTTTCTATTTTAGAGCTTTTAATGTCTGGTATGGGGGATTGTAATCTTGCAATGCTTACATTAACATTAATTTTCCGGCATCCATCAGTTATGAATTTCTCTTGGTGAACTTGATCGTATCCTAGTGCTATGATATCAGGTTTTACATGTGCTACTGTCTTGAAAATATCTCCTTCATATCCAACTACTGCATAATCCACCATTGAAAGTGAACTTACCAAATCACGTCTTAACTCCATGTTGTGAAGAGGTATCCTACTCTTCATTTTTTGTGCTGTCTGATCTGTTGCTATCACAACAACCAATACATCTCCAAGAGCCTTTGCAGCTCGTAACGTGTGTAAATGACCAGGATGTATTATATCAAAGACTCCGCCTGCCAAAACAACTCTTAGCGAAGATCTACCCAACTCTGTAAGCGTTTTTTTATCCGACTCGACTATTCCATGTTTTACAAATGACTCTATCTTTGCTTTGAGATGATCAGGATTTACAGGAAGCTTCCTTCGAATTATTGAAATAGGATCATCTTTTGAAAGTGCGGCTACGAATAATGCTGAAATTATTTCCTTATCAAGTGCATCCAACTATATCACTAAAACAAGATTCCTACTCTTGATTCATCTATAAACTCTATGCCCACGGGTCCATTCCTTTTGAAAATCTCAAGGCATCTATCAGTCCCTCTGCATATCCTATGCTTAGTACTGCAAGCTCCTCCCTTCCTTCACTTTGAAACTTTTCAGCATCTTCCAAGTAAAGATCAGCATTTTCTAAAACAGATTGAAGCGATTTATCATCCTTGAATTGTTTTGTTACTTCGTCTAATGCTTTTCTAGCTTTTGGAATGTATTTCTGGAGCATTTGATCTGAAATTTTTTTAATCTTTGAAGAATTATCGAATGGTTCATCAAGACATTTTGCAAGAACTTTTAGTGCATCATATTCTGTAAAATGCATCTTCCCTGGTATTATAATTGTGTGTGGTGGCTTACCGAAACTTGTTTTTTTAAGTGTAGCTAATTTTCCTGCTACTATGTTTTGACTTTTTGCACCAATCCTTGATGCCACTATTGCAAAACTTGATTCATCAACAACATTTCTTTTTTGTTCATTTTCAACCAAAAGTAGATTCGTTAATGCATCTTTTGGATCCAAGAAGAATTTTTTATCATTATTATATTCTAATATTATTATAGTGTGGCTTCCAGCTATGAGATTTTGATAAATTGTATAATATACGCTAGGGATTGATTGCTTCTCATTCATCATAGTTACCGGCTTTCCCAATTTGTAATAATGTAAACCGCATTCTCCAACTAATGAAGTGATGGCAGATGCGGCATGGATTGTTTTTGTTTTAATTTTTTCCAAAATAGCTCTTGTTCTCAATTCTATGTGAGTTGTTGCTATGTAGGGGTCTCCATATGAGACAAGTACAACGTTTTTCTTTTTTGCCTCTCTGAGAATTGTCTTTCCGTCCTCTACCATCCATCTTGGTGCAGTTTTGAACTCCCCTTTTACCATCTTTTTTATTTTTAGCATTTCTGACTTTGGAATAGGGCTCGTAAATATTTCAAAAAACACTACGTCTGCACTCTTTAGTATTTTCAATGTATCAAGACCTATTCCATCAGGACCAGAAATTCCCAGACCTACAAACCAAAGCATAATCAAATTTCAGATTTTGGCTATTTTGAGCTTCGTATTATTTACCATGTAGTCTTTTTAGATGATAAAGCATTTGCTTGAAAACTTCAATGCTTCTAAGAAATTCATCTACGGAAACCCGTTCGTCAATGGTGTGAGATGCATGTGGATCTCCTGGACCATATGTAACAACAGGTATATTCAATGCATTTCCAATTATGTTCATATCACCAGTTCCAGTTTTTCGAATTAACTGAGGCCTTGCTTTTTCAACATCTAGTACTCCCAAAGTTAATGCCCTTACAAGTGGAGAATTATGTGGTGCCTCAAATGGTTCTGTTTCATCAAGTACAGAATAAAATGCATTAACTCCTTGTTTTTTTGCAACCTCTTGTACTGTAGTTGCTATTTTTTCTCCAACTGTTTTGCAGTTCATGTTTACTGGAATCCTGATGTCCATTATTGCATCACATTCTAGTGCTGTTACATTGTGACTAGTTCCTCCCTTTATCTCAGTTAAAGTAGCAGTTAGGATCATACCCTTTGGTTTATCAGATTGGTTTGCCTCTAGTGCATCTTTGAGTTCTTTAATGAACACATATGACTCGTCTATTGCATTTTTTGCAAGCCAAGGAGCGCTAGCATGTGCACTATTTCCTACATTTACTTTGAGATTAATAGCAATTCTCCCCTTGTATGCTATTGTTATATTTCTAATTCCGCTTGGTTCACCAAAAATGGCATAATCAATATCGAGTTTTTGTTTAACCAAACTTTTGATTCCTGTTGCATTTCCTTCTTCATCTACTACTGCAGCAAATACTACAGTTCCACTATTGTTTTGAATTGAAGCTGCGGCAAGAAGCATTGCCATAAGTGGAGCCTTTGCATCAGAAGCTCCGCGTCCGTAAATGTACCCGTTGTCATTTTTTACTTTTATTTTACCTGGCACTGTATCCATATGCCCACACAAAAGAATTTTTGGAGAGCCAGCTCCTTTTGTTGCAATAAGATTTCCAACCTCATCGATGTGAATGTTTTCAAATCCCAAATCATCACACTTGTCTGCTAAAAATTCTGCAAGAGGTTTTTCTGCAAGTGAAGGAGTGTAAAGCCTAAGCGCTTTCTCAAGCATCTTTACTGAAAACCTTGGTGTTACTGTAATTGAAGAGTCCAATTCTTATTTTCTCGACTGTAGTGCGTAATCTATCATCATTGCTGGAATATCTACACCAGTAACTCTGACGGTATTTTTGTATTCTGTTGTGTTGTTTACTTCATGTACAACAAGGCCTTTTTCTTTACTTTCCATTAGATCTACCCCTACTATCTGACCATATACAGCATTTTTTGCCTTGATACAAATATCTTCCAATTCTTTTGTCACCTCGCACACTTCGGCTCTTCCGCCAAGTGCCATATTTGTTTTCCATTGTCCATCTCCAGAGTATCGATATATGGCTGCAACTACCTTGTCTCCTATTGTGATCGCTCTGATGTCTCTAGGCGGTCTTTGTACAAATTCTTCTAAATAATATACTTGGTAAATTGGGTACATCCTCTCTCGGCTCTCCATTATTCCTTCAGCAGAATCGCGATCCTTTAACAGTGCAATCATTCTTCCCCAACTGCCTACAGTTGGTTTGAGCACCATTGGGTAACCATTCTTTTCTAGAGCTTCTAATGCAGCTTCTTCAGAAAAGGCAACTGCGCTAAATGGTGTTGGTATGTTTTGTTTTTGCAAAAGCATATGTGTGAACAATTTGTTTCCGGCAAAGATGCTGGTGTTTAAAGAATTTATCACATTTACCCCTTTTCCTTCTAGTGCTGCTGTTGAGTGAAGACTACGATAGTAACTAACACATCTTTGTAATACTGTATCGAAATTATCTTTTCCTTTGTCTAAATCTAAAAATAAATTCTTGCAGTCCACCATCTTTATGTCGATGCCTTTTTTCTTGCCTTCATCAAAGAGCGCTTTTTCTTCCCACCGGATGGTGTCGTAAAGAATCGATAAACCTGAACTCACTGGCCCCAGTCCTCACCAACAGTTTGTGCTGGTTTCAACTCAAAGCCGGTAGATCCTTTTACGAGTTCAAAGCTTGAGCCACAATCTGGGCATGTTATTATTTCTCCTTCCATTGCATCTTTTGGAGGGGAGATGTTTGCATCACATTCTAAACATTTCATATTATTTTCCTGTTTTTACCTTTCCTTGGGTGTCATTAATTATCTTTCTTTCCAGTCTGTCATCTAGTGGAATTTCAAGCAGGTCTCCCATTCGCAAGTTCTTAAGACCAGCTGCGACAGCTTTGGCGTGTTCATCATTTTGTTCTAAACCTAAAAGTGACATTAGGTATGCTGCACCGTTTTTACCTGCCAATTCTCCAAATACTATTCTTCTCCTATTTCCTACTACTTTGGGGTCAATTGGCTCGTACGCAGCAGGATTTCTAAGAATTGCTGCCAAGTGAGTTCCTGCTTTGTGTTTGTAGGCAGTAGCCCCAACAATTGGCTTGGAATCATATGGTCTGATAGTAGTATATTGTTCGATTAGTCTTGAGAGATCCATTAACATGTCCAATCTGAAACTGTTTGGAGATTTGTAAAGATAAGATAATGAAATTGCAGTTTCTGCTAATGCTGGAATTCCAGTTCTTTCCCCAATTCCATCTATTGTAGTGTGAATTTGATCTGCTCCGGCATCACAACCAGCAAATGCATTTGCTAATGCTAATCCAATATCATTGTGACAGTGTACATCCAACGGTATTTTTATTTGATCACGAACTGTTTTTACTAGATTATACATTCCATTTGGACGCATTATTCCTACTGTGTCTGGAATGCTTATTCTATCAACGCCAACTTCTTCAATTGCCTTACACATCTTTATCAAAAATGCGGGCTCTGCTCTACTGGCATCTTCCATTGTAAATCTCATCTTAAGTCCATGTGATTTTGCATATTCTACAGTATCAACTGCTCTGCGTAATGCCTCCTCTCTAGTTATTCTTAATTTATCCTTTAGATGTATATCTGACATTCCAAGATATGTGGCCATCCAAGTTGCATCGCAATCAAGAGCTATATCGACATCTTCCTTCAAGGCGCGTACATGTGCTACAATATCTGCTCTTAATCCTTGTTTGATTATTGTTTTTGTTGCTTCTTTATGATCGCTTGATACAACTGGAGAAATTTCAATTTGATCAACACCAAAATAATCAAGCATCCATGCAATTTGGATTCGTTGTTTGTTTGAAAATGTAACTCCTGGATGTTGTTCTCCTTCTCTTAGAGTGCTATCTAGGACATGAATTTTCTTTGGTTTTACTCCAATTTCATTATATTTGTATGCGTAGTAATTCGGATCATCCATTGCTGATCTAGTACAAAAAACTGATGAATATAAACATATTCGTACAGAAATCGGCTGTTTTTAGAATATCTGCGCCGCTTTTCGGCATTATGGATAAAAAAGATCCGAACTTCGTTTTTAGGTTACAGTACGTAATATGATGACTGTGTTGGTATCAAACACACCAGGAACTTTGCGTAAAGAATCTATGCACACATTGATGTCTGTAATGGTAGGTGCTCTGATTATAACTGCAATATCATACTGTCCAGTAATTTCATAAACAGTGTGAACACCTTGTAGCTTTGTTAATTTTGCTGAAACTTTAGATGTATCAGTTGCAGAATCCACAGAAATCAAAATGATTGCGCTCGTTGCGTTTGCATCTCCTGTTTCTACTGTGAATTTTTTTATGATTCCTCCATCAGTAAGATTTTTTACTCTTCTTCTTACTGCAGATTCAGAAAGACCTAGCTTTTGTCCAATTACTACAAAAGATTCTCTAGAATCTTTTTTTAATATTTCAATGATTGAATCATCTGTTTTATCTTTAGACATTTCTTCTTTTTTCCTCTTTTCCTAATATAACATCTAATGTTTCTAAAGCTTTGGTTATATCTGATTCAGAAATGACAAGCGGTGGTAGTAATCGTAATATGTTCTTTCCAGAATATAAAAGTAAAAGGTTGTTTGCTATTCCATCAAACAAAATATCTTTTACCTCAAATTTCATTTCTACTCCAATCATCAAACCCTTGCCTCTAATTTCTCTGATTATTTTGTGTTTTTCCTTTAGTCTTTCTAATCCTTCTCGGAATAATTTTCCCATTTTTACCGCATTTTCAACTAATCCATCTTGTGTCAAAGCTTCAATTGAAGCAATACCAGCTGCACATGAGATAGGATTTCCTCCAAAAGTAGATGATTGTTCGCCTTTACTTATACACGCGAGAATGTCTTCTCGTACAAGTGTAGCTCCCATGGGGATTCCTCCGGCAATTCCCTTTGCTAGGCACATGATGTCTGGAGTAGTATCCCAGTGTTGGCCTGCCCACATCTTGCCAGTTCTACCAAGTCCAGCCTGAATTTCATCGAAGATCAAAAGAATATTTTTTTCATTACATAATTTTCTAACATCCTGTAAGAATCCATCTGGCGCAACATGGATTCCACTTTCTCCCTGTATTGGTTCCATTATGACAAATGCAGTATCGGAATTTATTGTAGATCTTAAAGCTTCTATATCTCCAAATGGAGAGAATGAAACTTTTTCTACTAGTGGTTCAAACGGTTTTCTGTATTTTTGACTAAATGTTATTGAAAGAGATCCAAATGTTTTTCCATGGTATGAGCCATTCATTGCTACCATTCCTGTTTTACCAGTGAATTTTCTTGCAAATTTCATTGCTGCTTCTACTGCCTCAGTTCCACTGTTGTTTAGGTAAACTTGATTCAGATTCTTTGGAGATATCTTAATCAAAGTCTCTAAGAATCGTTCACGTGTTTTGTTGTAAAGTGAACTGTGTACTGTGATTATTTTATCAAGTTGTTCTTTGATGGCCTTTACAACACGTGGATTGCAGTGACCAACAAGAGCAACACCATATCCTCCCATACAATCAATGTACTCTTTTCCGCTAGTATCCCACACATGTGAACCAAGGCCGCGTTCTATTGTAACAGGAAATCTCTGATAGATATTTCCCATGAATTGATCTTCAGTCATTTTGTAATCACCGTACAGTTGTCATGCGCAATGGCAGCTGATATAGGATTTTCTCGTTGACCGCTTGCGATAAGAGCTTGTTTTACTCCCATCTCAAGAGATTCTGTTGCAGCAAGTATCTTTTTTTCCATACCAAAGCCTATTTTTGGAAGAATTTCCTTTGCCTCAACTAAAGAAAGTTTCTTTACAAGCTTTTCATCCATCAGTAAACCGTCCACATTAGTCAAAAACAATATCGTGTCAGACTGCATCTTACCTGCCACATATGCTGCAGCTCTGTCTCCATCGACATTAAGAAAATCAGATTCTTCACTTATTGCAATTGGTGATATGACCGGAACGTAGCCTTGGTCTAGAATTGATTTTATCAGACTTGAATTTACGTCCTTTATCTTTCCAGTATAGCCTCCATCTATTGCCATCTTGCGGCCCTTTTCATTAATTATTATCAATTTTTTTTTGCGTTCAGCCTGGATAATTCTGCCATCTACACCTGACAGTCCGACTGCATTGATACCATTTTTTTGTAGCATTCCTACTATCATTTTGTTTATTTTTCCAGACATTACCATAGTGAAGATCTCTATGGTTTCCTTATCAGTAAACCTGCTTTTTATTCCACCGGGAGAAACAATGAATTTTTGTTCTTTTCCTAGTGCTTCTGAAATCTTTGTTACCTCTTTTCCTCCACCATGTACCAGGATTACTTTTTCTTGTTCTGAAACTTTTTTTAGATCAGCAATAGTTGACGGATGAAGCCCATCTACTACGCTTCCTCCGATCTTGATTGTAATCATTTTCTCACACAGGTGTTAACGGAGAATATCTGAGGCCTTCCATCTCATCAAAACCCGCCATTACATTCATGTTTTGTATGGCAGAACCAGCTGCTCCTTTCATCAAATTATCTGATGCTGACAATACAACTAATCTATGATTGTCCTCATCTATATCAAATCCTACATCACAGAAATTGGATCCCACTACAAACTTTGGATCAGGAAACTTGTAAAATCCTTTTTTATCACGAATTAATCTGATAAATTTTTCATTACCATATTGTTCACGATATAACTTCCAAATGTCCATCTCACTCATTGGGTTGTTAAGGAAAGTGTGATTTGTACACAATATTCCCCGTACAATATCTACTGCATGTGGACTCATAGAAACATGAATCTTTTTCCCTGCAACCTCAGTTAATTCCTGTTCTATTTCACCAGTATGTCTATGCTTTGCAGGCTTGTATGGCCTAATTACTCCTGATCTTAAAGCATGATGGGTACCAGCTAAAGAACCTGCACCTGCACCAGATGAACCAATTTTTGAATCAACAATGATGTGTTCTGTATCAATTAGGTTTTTTTTCACTAGTGGATATAACGCAAGTATTGAAGTTACTGCCATACATCCAGGACAAGAAACAAGTTGTGATTTTTTAATTTGTTCTCTGTGAATTTCTGGAACGCCAAAAACTGATTTTGACAATAATTCTGGGTAAGGATGTTGCCAACCATACCACTTGTCATAATCTGGGGCATTGTGAAGACGATAATCTGCACTTAGATCAATTATTTTCATTCCACGATCATACAACGCTTTTACTATCTCAGTTGCTGTTCCATGCGGTACTGCAGTAAAAACAAGATCGCACTTGTCTGATAATTTATCATAGTCTAATTCGGAAAATGTAATATCGGTAAACCCTTTCAAGCTTGGTTGAATCCTTGAAACATATTCTCCTACATATTGTCTTGATGTTACCATGGAGATCTCCACTTTGGGATGACTTACAAGTAATCTGAGCATTTCTCCTCCCACAAAACCTGATGCGCCGATAACTCCTACTTTCATTGATACACTCCTAGCATAAAGGGGTATAATTTATTTTATAGCTTGCTTGATTGCAAAATCAATCATTTCTTTTGGAATATTCTTTTTTGAAACTTTTGATAGCCCTTTGAACTCTACAGTGTTGTTTACTTCATGTACAACTAGTCCTCGCTTTTCATCTTCCATTACATCTACTCCCAATATTCCTCCACCTACTGCTTTTGATGCCTTCATACAAACATCCTCTAACTCTTTTGTTATCTCACACAAAATTGGTTCTGCACCAAGAGCAATGTTCGTCTTAAAACCACCAGACGAAGTTCTATACATTGCAGAAATGACTTGATCTCCTACTACAATAACACGAATATCTCTTGGAGGTCTTTTTATCATTTCTTGAAGGTAGTAGATTCTGTCTAGTGGTCCATCACTTAGTTCTCTTACTTCGATTATCGCATCTGCAGTTTCTCGGTCCTTGAGAGGTATGACACCTCTGCCCCAGCTTCCTACTATGGGTTTGATAACTAATGGATATCCTACTTTTTCTAGATTCTCAAGTGCAGCTTCAGGTGAGAATGAAAAATATGTTTTTGGAGTAGGTACATTGTGTTTTTTTAACAAAAGCGATGTTATCATCTTGTTGCCACAGTTGTTTGCAACTTCATACTTGTTTATGACTGGCACGTCAAGAAATTCTAAACATGCAGTGAAATGCAGACCTCGGAAATAGCTTACGCATCTTTCCAATACTACATCCCCAAAATCAAAATCATTTTTTTTACTTTCAGTACTTACCTGAGTTACTTTGGCATCAATCATCTTTGTATCGTGACCAAGCTCGATTGCTTTTTCCTCGAGCATTTTCTCCTCTGTTCTGACTCGATCGTAAACGATACGAATCTTTGACATTTATTCTCCCCAATCTTCGCCGACTTTTTCAGCGTGTTTGAGTTGACAAGTGGTGCCATTTTTTGAGGCTATCTCAAAATCTGCTCCGCAGTCAGGACATGAAACTATTTCTCCAACACTTGCATCATCTGGAATTTTTAACATTGCATCGCATTCTGGACAATTCATATTTTATTTTTTCACCCCTTTTTTAGTAATTTATTAGCTTCTGTTGACTGAAGTCCCCACAATTCTACAAATCCTTTTGCTAAAGTTTGATCAAATGTGGAACCAGATCCGTATGTTGCCAAGTCATGGCTGTACAACGAATATTCTGATTTTCTTCCAACTACGATTAGACTTCCTTTTAACATCTTTAGTTTTACAGTTCCGCTAACTCTCTTTTGGGTGGCATTGATAAACATATCTAAATCGGATTTTAATGGATCCTGCCACAATCCTGAATATGCCAACCAAGCCCATTCCGAGTCTACCATTGATTTGAATTTGAGTTCATGTTTTGTAAGAACCATTTTTTCGAGATCGGTGTGAGCCTCAATGAGACAAGTCGCTGCAGGAGTTTCATAAACTTCGCGTGATTTTATACCGACAACACGATCTTCTATATGATCTACAATACCAACTCCACAAGCGCCTGCCTTTTTGTTGATGTATTGTATTAGTTCAATAGGTTTTAGATGCCTGCCATCAACTGCGACTGGTACTCCTTCTTTGAATTCTATCTCTAAATATTGTGGTTTATCTGGCATGTTTCTTGTTTTTACCCAGATGAATGCATCTTCTGGTGGCTCCTTGTATGCGTCTTCCATGGCTCCTCCTTCAATAGCTCGACCCCACAAGTTTTGATCTATACTAAATCTTTTTGCCGCACTGTCTATTTGGATTCCGTGTTTTTTTGCAAATTTTAGTTCAACATCACGTGTAAGATTAAGATCTCTGATTGGGGCAATTATAGGAAGAGTAGTACCTGAACGCATTGTAACATCAAATCTTACTTGATCATTTCCTTTACCTGTACAACCATGTGCAAGTGCTTTGGCATTTTCTTTTTTTGCAATATCAACTACCTTTTGTGCAATTAATGGTCTTGCTAGTGCAGTTGCAAGACAATATTTTTTCTGGTAAAGTGCGTTTGCCTTTATAGAAGGGAAAATGAAATCATTTACAAATTCTGCACGCGCATCTAAGTTGTAGTGTTTTATTACTCCAAGTTTTTTTGCCTTTGCCGCAATCTTTTTTTGATCGTCACCTTGACCCACATCCACTGTAACGGTAACTACATCCAAGTTGTGTTTTTCTTGAAGATATTTTACAACAACTGATGTGTCTAAACCACCAGAGAAAGCGAGAACTGCTTTTCCTTTCATTGAGGTTTTCTGTGATCAGATTTTAGCATTTATCTTTTGTGCTTTGCAATCTTCTGATTTTATTTTATAATAAAAAACAAAAAATTATTTTTAAAATAATGAGACAAACTAAATTAGTCCAAGCTAAAATTCGAACACTATTTAACCGCATTATTATAACGCTGTTATATGAAATTGATCGCATGGAATATGACATTTCTAGTGTATGCTATCTATAAGATACAAAAGGAGGCGATTTTTCATGACTAAACTGCAGGCAAAAAATATTGTAAAACATTTTGATCATAATGGTAACTCGATTCTTGCCTTAGATGGAATTAATCTGAATGTGGAAGAAGGTGATTTCATATGCATTGTAGGTCCTTCTGGATGTGGCAAATCAACGTTTTTGAATATTGTAGCTGGACTTGAAAAACCTGATTCTGGTGAAATTTTACTTAATGGAAATCTGATCACAACTCCCGGTCCTGATAGAACAATGGTTTTTCAAGAAGGCGCGTTATTTCCATGGCTTAAGGTAATTGATAATGTAGAGTTTGGATTAAAAATGGCTGGTATCCCAAAAGACGAGCGACGACAAATTTCAGAACGATACTTGGACATGATGCAACTGGCCAAGTTTACAGACTCGTATACTTATCAGTTATCTACAGGAATGAAACAAAGAGTTGCAATTGCAAGAGCTCTTGCTATGGATCCAGAAATTCTTTTGATGGATGAACCATTTGCGGCACTAGATTCTCAAACAAGAGATTTGTTGTTGGTAGAATTGCAATTAATTTGGGAGAGAACAAAAAAGACAATTATTTTTGTTACACATAATATTTCAGAGTCAGTAATTTTAGGAAATCGAGTTGTTGTATTCAAAAATAGACCGTCTAAAATTAAAAAAGAATTTGTAATTGATTATAGACGACCTAGACTTGCTGAGGATGAAAATCTTCAAAAATACTATCATCAAATTCTTGAAGAATTAAAGAGTGAGGTAATGGCACATATAAAAGATGAGAATCTATGAATGAAAAAATAATCTTAAAGAAAACTTCACATGGAAGTTTTGATGATGCTGCTAATGCAGCACTATTTCTTGCAGTGTTTGTTGGTATATGGCAAATAGTGTTCATGCTTGGCATATGGCCCAAAATCTCATTGCCTTCACCATTGATGGTTGCAGAATCATTTGTCAAGATAATTTGGAATCATTCCCTACCTGTGAGTATAGGTGTGACTTTGGCCAGGCTTGTAACGGCATTTGCTGTTTCCATAGCTCTTGGTACCCTCATAGGACTTGCCATGATTAAATTTAAGGGATTTGGAAAGACACTAAGTTCATTTTCTGCTGGTCTTTTGTCATTTCCAAGTATTGCATGGGTGCCTTTCTCTATTCTATTGATTGGTTTCAATGACTTTGGAATTTTGTTTGTAGTTGTCATGAGTTCAATTTTTTCAATAATGATTTCAACATATAGTAGCATCAGAAACATACCGCCAATCTATCTTGATGCAGCAAAAAACATGGGTGCTAAAGGATTTTACTTGTTCAGACATGTTACCATACCAGCTGCTACGCCTTCATTAATCATTGGCATCAGACAAGCTTGGTCATTTGCATGGCATGCTATCATTGGTGCAGAGATACTGATGTCGATTGTTGGATTGGGTCACATTTTATCTGTTGGAAGAGACTTTCTTGATATGGGTCAGGTAATTGCAAGCATGATTACTATATTTGCAATTGGATTGTTAGTTGACAGACTCTTGTTGTTTAAACTAGATGAGCGAGTGAGAAAAAAATGGGGACTGGATCACCATCGTTAGGGGTAATAGGTATTACAAATGACTCCTAAAATTAAATTTGGAATTGCAGGAATAATTATTGCACTTGTAATTGTCCTTTCTTTTAATGTAAATTCAGGGAATCAACTTTCTCATAATACCGATAGCTCTGTTAATGTTTTAAGAATTGGATATTTTCCAAACATAAATCATGCACAAGCAGTCATAGGTCTTGGAAATGACGACTTTCAAAAAGAACTTGGAGATGTTAAAATAGAAACCCAAGTCTTCAATGCCGGTCCATCTGCAATTGAAGCATTATTTGCAGATAGGATTGATGTCACATACGTTGGCTCAAATCCTGCAATCAATGGATATATAAAATCTGATGGAAATGGTTTACGAATCATTTCAGGTGCAGCAAGTGGGGGTGCAGTTTTTGTGGTTAGAAATGATGCTGGAATAAATTCAGCTGCTGATTTTGCTGGTAAAAAGTTTGCGTCTCCTCAACTTGGAAATACACAGGATGTAGCATTACGGAGCTATTTACTAAAAAATGGATACAAAACTACAGAAAATGGTGGTAATGTGACAGTAATACCTGCAAATAATCCTGATATTGTGACACTCTTTTTAAAGAAGAGTATTGATGGAGCATGGGTACCAGAACCATGGGGAGCAAAACTCATCAAAGAAGCAAATGGAAAAATTTTGGTCGATGAGAGAGATATATGGCCAAATGGAAAATTTGTAACATCGCAAATAGTAGTTAGGACTGATTACCTGAAAAACCATCCAGATGTTATAAAGAAACTATTAGAAGCGCATGTTAATGAAACTACTTGGATAAATAACAATAAAGATCAAGCTGTACAAGTATTCAATGCACAATTAGAAAAACTTACAGGTAAGACAATCCCTGCTGATGAACTCCAAAATGCATTTTCTAGACTTGAAATAACATATGATCCTATAAAAGAATCCCTTTACAAATCTGCTAACGATGCATTTGAGTTAGGTTTTCTAGGAGATACAAAACCAGACCTATCCAACATATATGATCTGACGCTTCTCAATGAAGTTCTTGGTGAGAAAAACTTGCCAACTATACCTTAGCTTTCCTTTCTTATTCATTTTTTCCTAATCTGTTCGCTTTTTCCAAATAATAACACTAACAATTACAGCTACTGTTGGTATTATCACCAACAAATAGTTTCTAAAATTACCCACTGAAAGTGAATTTTGTAATTCATTAGAACCATTAGAACTACCTAAATTAATCTTCGGTAAAAGTGGTTGTCCTTGTTGCACGAATCCTGAAATTAAGACCATACTAGTTGATTTGTATGGCAAATTGAAAGCTACGTGCCAATATCCGTCTGGGTCTTTACTTTGCAGTGCATCAACTGGATTACCATTTAAAGAAACAGAAAATTTTTGGTTATCGTCTTGTAAGGGAATCATGAAATTTACATATGTTATTTGAGGCCAAGGATTTCTGGCAGTAAATGAAAGTGAATTTTGTGAATCATCAAATTTTGCATTACCTAAATTTGCTGCAGTCACATAAGTAAAAGAAACTCTATCTCCACCCTTTTGTGCAATAAGCGTCAGCGTTGGATCTTCACCTAATGCAAAACAACTATAGTAACTTATCTTTGATGCAAGCAAAGGATCAGGATACATGGTAAACTTTGTTTTTTCACCGGGTTTCAGCTCAGTGATGATTTCAACACTTTTACCAGTATCAAGAAATTTTCCATTCTTACCATAAATTACAGCGTATACTTTGACCCCATATGCTGTAACGGTATCGTTATTTATGATAAAACCAGACGTGTGACCGTCTGCATGTTTAACTAAAGTGGTATCGTAAATTACTTGAATATCTGTGGCATTATGTTTTGCAGATACAAAACTTACATCTGGTTTTTCTAAAATTGCATTTTTACTCTCTATTTGCGGTATTTTTATTTTAAATGGTATATCTTTTGCTGCATTCACTATTGATAGAGTATAGGAATCAGAAATCATACTTCCATTATCTTTTATGTTTATGGTAATTGTAGGAACTATTGCAATATTTTGTGTATTTTTGACTGCTCCTATGACAGTATATGCACCGTTTGAATCAAAATATCCTCCAAATTCATTATCGGGAATCCATACTTCCGCGGTTACATGCTGAAAGGAAATTAAACCCATCGCAAACAATCCTGCAAATAAAATTGATATTCTAAATAAATTCATATCATATTCACAAACATGATTTATCATTCTTTAATTTTAATTAGTCGCTAATTTTCATTTATTGTTTGGAAGAAATTAGACTAGCTTCTTCAATATCTCTAAGGCACCTTGGAAATCATTCGGTGAGCTTATCAACACATTGCCTGAAATCTTGTGTACTTGTTTTATGAAACCAACCATGTCCTTACTATAATTTGACCAATCAAGATTGAGCATTTTTGCAGATTTTGAATTTTTTTCGGAAGCTAACAAAATACAGGGAATTATCTTGAACCCTTCTGGCTTTAATTTATCAACTATTCTTGTAACTTGGTCAACAGAGCTGATGACCTGAGTAACAAATCCCTTTGGTTGGGCTTCAATTTTTTTGTGAATCTTTTCAAAATCTGGATTCTAATAAAAAAATAAGAATTTCTGCAAGCATACGAGTAAGAGACAGAAATCTCATCTCCATTACTCAAACAATTTCTGATGCAATTTTACTTGATCTAAATGGTGTTCTTATTCTCAAAGGGGATACTCCACCCGTCGGGCCAAAAGACTCTAAGCTTATACCAAGCGATATTGTAAAACAATTCAATGAACAAGGTTTTGGAAAAAAAATTGATAAAAAAATTCCATTAATTGCAAATGTGACATTAGACCAATATGGAAAAATGCTACTTGGTACAAACATTCAGGCTGCATATACAACCGTATCTGATATGGGAATTGATATTTTTGGGTTGAATTGCTCTACTGGACCAATAGAAATGA